>Ga0265340_10002522_pt1 | contig 10398 bp, 8 predicted proteins | sample 4CB225metaG_FD_202082 | JGI IMG/M metagenome (GOLD analysis project Ga0265340, IMG submission 202082) | Rhizosphere microbial communities from Carex aquatilis grown in University of Washington, Seatle, WA, United States - 4-CB2-25 metaG | ecosystem: Host-associated > Plants > Roots > Rhizosphere...
CGACGCGTGAAACGCCGTTTTCCTCTGCAAAGATTTCGAACGGCAAGAGAATTTTAAGATGCATGAGAGCCTGCTGCATGTTCGACCTCCGGTTTAGGTCTCGGGTCGGCTTTTACTTCAGGGTTGGGCTGAGACTTCGCCTGCGGTTCAGGCTCAGCCTTAGGCTTGGCATCGGGGGCAGTTTCCGGATCGGCCTTCGCAGCATGTTTGAACCCCGGTTCGGCCTTTGCATCCGGTTTGTTCTTCGGGACCTTTTTCTTTGCCTCGTCAATCGCCCCGATCATATAGAGTGCGCTTTCCGGATAGTCTTTGAATTCATCTCGCAGGATGCGTTCACAGCCGTCAAGTGAGTCTTTGAGGCTGACGAGTTTTCCCTTGATCCCGCTAAACTGTTCGGTGGCGAAAAACGGCTGTGTAAGGAATCGCTCCAACCTCCGAGCGCGCGCTACCACTTTGCGGTCGTCAGGCGATAGCTGCTCCAACCCGAGCATGGCGATGACGTCTTTGAGATCTTCATACTGCGCGAGTGTCTTCCTGATTTCCTGCGCCAGCAGATAATGTCGTTCGCCGACGATTCCGGTCGTAGCCATTTTGGAGCTCGATTGGAGCGGATCGATAGCCGGGTAAAGTCCTTCACTCGCCCGTTTGCGTGAAAGCACGATGGACGCCGAGAGATGTGAAAACGTGTGCACTGCAGCGGGGTCGGTCAAATCGTCCGCCGGCACATACACCGCCTGAATGGATGTGATCGCTCCGGCATCGGTGTTGGCGATGCGCTCCTCCAGCCGCGACAACTCCGTGCCCATCGTCGGCTGATAGCCCAATCGCGACGGCATCTGCCCCATCAGGCCGGACACCTCCATGCCGGCCTGGATGAAGCGAAAGATATTATCGATCAACAACAGAACGTCGCGATGCTCGTCATCTCGGAAATACTCGGCCATCGTCAACGCTGCGTGCCCTACGCGCCCGAACACCATTACCATATTCGGCAGTACGCCGGCTTCCTTCATGTCGCGGTAAAGTTCCTCTCCTTCACGGCACCGTTCGCCTATCCCGCAAAAAATACTTACGCCTTCCTGATGCCCGATCATATTGTGAATCATTTCAGCAAGCAAAACTGTCTTCCCGACGCCCGCCCCGCCGAACAGACCCGCCTTGCCGCCGCGCTCGAGCGGCATCAGCACATCGATCACCTTGATCCCCGTCTCGAAGATCTCAGATTTTGTGGAACGCCGTGCTAACGGCGGCGGGGCTCGATGGACTGTCCGCCATTGGACATCTGCCGGCGCAGCTTTGCGGTCGATGGCGTTCCCGAACACGTCGAACATTCGCGAGAGAATTCCTTTGCCGACCGGCGCCTTCAACTGCCCGCCCGTATCTTCCACCGCCGTGCCGCGGGCGAGACCTTGCGTGGGAGTTAACGCGATTCCGCGCACGCGATGCGCGTCGAGCTGAGCTAAAACCTCGATGGCAATTTTTCCATCCTTCGCGTGCAATAGCGAATAGATAGGCGGCAAATGCGCGTCGAACCGTATATCTACAACACTGCCGCGCACCGCAACTACGGTACCGAGATTCAATACGTTGCTTTTGCTCTGCAAGCTGCCTTCGCTCATATTAGATTTTCCACGTTAATCCGCTCTGGAACTTTCTCTTTGGGACACGGAGAACAATGTCGAGAACGCCACACAAGATTCAAGTCTTCGAAATTCCGGAATTGTTGTATCTTTCGATCTCAGCTTTTGTTGGAAAGCCGGGGTAAAGCATCTTCGATTAAACGGCGCAGCTTAATAAGTTCTTGCTGGATATCTTGAATTGACTTCTGTCGTGCAATCTCCGGCTTTAGATCTTTGGCATCGCGGTCAATGAGAAATGTTGCAAAGAGGGCTGTGAGATAACCAAACATCCCTGCCGCGTAGACAGATATTCCAAGGCAGAGAATTCGCCCGCCCGGCGTCTTTATTGAATAGGCCGAACCAATGTTCGTCATCTGCATAGCCGTCCACCAAAGAGCCCTCGGATACGTGTGGATACTTTGCGGATCATCGGAGATTCCCTCGAAATGGAGTATGCCTGCAGCTCCGCCGAAAATCACTACGAATGTTAATGCGAGCGCATAACCGGCACCGCGGCGTCCAAGGGCGCGACGAAGGGAGCGCATTCCCTGGTCAGCTGAAGCGAAAATCCAAATCACCTGCATGCCGAACGTCGCGGTCAGCGCACGAACCAGAGGGAAGGGCTGCAAGAGGGGAAAAAATCGGAGCACAGAGATAACAATAGCTAAAACAAAGAGCCAATTCTTTTTGAGAAATGATTTTCGATTCGCAACAGTCGCCAGGCGCGCGGTGAAATAGAAAATAAACACGATCCAAATACCCGTGCCAAAATCTGATAGCACCGTGGTCGTGCCATAAACGAGCTCGGCGATAAGTATGCAGAACCAGACAAAACTGAGGAGCAGCATCGGCAGCTCAAGCTTTTTCGCGAGCGCCAAAAGCATCGGATATTTCGGTGCATTGATGTTCATCGATTTGTCCAGAGAGAATTTTTGTTCTATCATAACTTACACCGTTAAAGCCATAATATCATGATGATGCCTCGCCATCACAGCATTGCATTCGCCGTGGGCGAGACTTAGAGTAGATCGCATTGCGATTCCGCAAACACGATGCGCCTCAAATTGTGCAATCCGGGTTTCCGCTATTTTCCGAGAGTCACTGGCGGCCGGCCGCGAAACCGCATCGAGAAGTCGTCTGTCATCACGTAGATGATCATTCCCCCGATCATTATTACTACGGCAACCCATACTCGCCAATCGCGATGGGCATGCTTCCAAGAAGGACGACGGTCGTTATGAACTCTGTCGTTTTCCGGCGCCTGATGTGAATGGTGACTCTGTTCATTTTCATTCATTGGTCTATCGCTTTCCTGATTTCTTTTTCGGTTCTCCGTGTCCATCCGCTTCGATCATCCGCGAATTGGACCCCAAATACTATTGAGTACCTTCTGGAACGGATTATTTTTTTTGCCCTTAATTTCGTTAGGCCCGTCTTCCGTGAGCTGTTCAAGCGCTTCGGCTTCACTACCGCCGTCCGGCGGCGTTTCCATTTTTTTCCCCGCTTCTGCTGAAGGAAGGGGCTTCGATCCCGGACTATCATTCGGCTTGTTGGTATTCGGTTCCATCGTATGCATTCTTCTTTCTTTGCTATGCCTCAGGTTTCATGAATTGATAGATTCTTGATTTACTTTTCTTTCGTCGCGGTGTATTTCTGACCGCGCACAGCCCGGTTGTATCCCGCTCAATGTTACAGACTTCGCTTCTTTATTCGTGATCGCTCCACTTCCAATTCCGGATTTCCGGCAAGTCCTCGCCGTGTTTATCGATGTACTGCTTGTGTTCGATGAGCTTGTCCTGCATCATCTGCTTCAAGTAAACTCCCTTGTTGCCCAACTGAGGCAGGCGGTCAATCACATCCTGCACCAGATGGAAGCGGTCCAGATCGTTCTGCACTCTTATGTCGAAAGCCGTCGTAATCGTCCCCTCTTCCTTGTAGCCTCTGACGTGGAGGTTCCGATTTGTCCGGCGATACGTCAACCGGTGGACGAGCCATGGGTATCCGTGGAAGCCAAAGATGATGTGTTTGTCTTTCGTGAAGAGCGAGTCATAATCCGTTTCACTCAATCCGTGCGGATGCTCGCTTGCAGACTGTAACTTCATCAGGTCAACCACATTGACCACACGGATTTTCAGATCGGGCAAATGTTTGCGAAGAATGGAAACGGCGGCCAGGATTTCCATCGTCGGCGTGTCTCCGCAGCAAGCCATGACCACGTCCGGTTCCGCGCCTTGGTCGTTGCTGGCCCATTGCCAGATGCCAATTCCTTCCGTGCAATGAACAACTGCGGCGTCCATAGTCAGCCATTGCGGGAGCGGATGTTTGCCTGCAACCACCACATTAACGTAATGCCGACTCCGCAAGCAGTGATCAAAGACCGACAACAGACAGTTGGCATCGGGGGGAAGATAAACGCGCACGATGTCGGCTTTCTTGTTGACAACATGGTCGAGAAAGCCGGGATCCTGATGCGTGAAACCGTTGTGATCCTGCTGCCAGACATGGGACGCGAGCAGATAGTTCAGCGATGCAATTTTCCGCCGCCAGGGGAGTTCCAACGTTACCTTCAGCCACTTAGCGTGCTGACTGAACATCGAGTCGACGATGCGAATGAAAGCCTCATAGCTGTTGAACAGGCCATGACGCCCGGTCAGCAGATATCCTTCCAACCAACCCTCGCATTGATGCTCGCTGAGCATCGAGTCGAGAACGCGTCCGGCGGGTGCGAGGAATTCATCGTTCTTTTCTTCCCGGGCATCCCACTGACGGTTGGTGACCTCAAAGACAGCGCCCAAAAGATTGGAGAGCGTCTCGTCGGGACCGAAGATGCGGAAGTTATGTTGATCCTGGTTCAGCTTGACGACGTCACGCAGAAATTTACCCAACACGAGCGTATCCTGGCCGTCAACGGCGCCGGGCGAAGGCACATTCACCGCGTGGACATGGAAGTCCGGCATTCGAAGATCGCGAAGGAGTGTTCCGCCGTTGGTGTGGGGATTGGCGCCCATCCGCCGGTCGCCCTTCGGTGCAAGCTCGGCCAATTCAGGTATGAGCCGGCCATTCTTATCGAACAACTCTTCTGCTTTATAACTTTTCATCCAGCCTTCAAGCTGCTTGAGATGATCGGGATGATCGGAATCCACAAGCAACGGCACCTGGTGCGATCGGGACGTTCCCTCCACTTGTAAACCATCGACGACTTTCGGTCCCGTCCAACCTTTGGGTGACCTAAGAACGATCATTGGCCAGCGCGGCCGAGTGGTGTCGTTCTTGCTCCGTGCATTGCTTTGAATTTGCCGAATGCTCTCGATGACCTCTTCCAAAATCCCGGCCATACGTTGATGCATCGTTTCCGGTTCATCACCTTCCACAAAATAAGGCGTCCAGCCGCAGCCTTGAAGAAATTTCTCCAACTCCTCATGTTCGATGCGGGCCAGAACCGTTGGGTTATTGATCTTGTAACCGTTAAGGTGCAGGATCGGCAGCACGGCTCCGTCGGTAATCGGGTCGAGAAATTTGTTGGACTGCCATGCCGTAGCGAGAGGGCCTGTTTCCGCTTCGCCGTCGCCGATGACGCAGGAGACGATCAGATCGGGATTATCGAACGCAGCTCCGAAGGCGTGGCTGAGCGAGTACCCCAGTTCACCCCCTTCATGAATCGAACCCGGCGTCGTCGGCGCAACATGACTGGAAATCCCGCCGGGAAAGGAAAACTGCATAAACAGTTTTTTCATTCCGTCTTCGTCCTGGCTGACGTTCGGGTAGATTTCACTGTAGGAGCCTTCGAGATACGTATTGCCCACCAATGCCGGTCCGCCATGACCGGGACCGGCGATGTAGAACATATCGAGGTCATACTTTTTAATGACCCGGTTCAAATGCACATAAATAAAATTCTGCCCCGGCGTCGTGCCCCAGTGCCCGACTACCAGCGGCTTCACATGTGATAATTTTAGTGGCTGCTTCAGCAGCGGATTGTCGTAGAGATAGATCTGACCTACCGACAAATAGTTCGCGGCACGCCAGTAGGCATCCATCTTGCGGAGCAATTCCGGGGAGAGAGTTTTTGTCATCATGATATAAATATCCTTCTTTGTCACTCTTGTCTAAAATGCAACAGGAATATTCTTCTATTTACTACTTGTTACTTTCTTTGATCGTCCAAAGAAAGTAACCAAAGAAAAGACGCCGAAATCGAACACACGTGATGGCTTTCCCCGCGCCTGCCATCGATTTCAGCCCTTCCATCCCTTCACTCTCTCTTTGGCTGAAATCGAAACACACGTCATCACTTCCCCCCGCACCAGCCGCGATTTCGGTTTCCCGCCCGCGTGGAACTTGCATTGCACAACATTGGGGGCTTGCTCCAACGGTTTTCATTCAATCCGTACATTTCTAATTGAATTTTGCCCTTTTTTGCTCTTGATAATATGTCTTGCACATCTCTGTTTTCTTATCCAAGTTTAAGTATGCGGCACACCGAGCGCGCGATCATCTGTTCTTCATCCGTGTGAATGACACGAACCGTCACCCGGCTGTCATCCGTGGAAATCACATCTGCAGTTTCCGCATTGCGCGACTCATTAAGTTCGACACCGAGAAAGCTCAGCCCATCACAGATGTGTGCACGGACGGGCGGCGCATTTTCGCCGATGCCTCCTGCAAAGACAAGCGTGTCTAATCCGCCTAACGCCGCCGCGAATGCGCCGATCCATTTCTTGACCTGATAGCAAAATAACGCGACCGCTTCGGCCGCCCGCACGTCCTTCGTTTCAGCGTCGAGCAGGTCGTGCATGTCGGAACTGGTTTCAGAAATGCCGAGGAGGCCGGAATCGTGATTGATCAAATTATTGAACTGTTTGAGTGACAGATTCTCTGACTTCATCATGTACCATGCAACGCCCGGATCTAAATCGCCGGGCCTGGTACCCATTGTCAGCCCGCCGGCAGGCGTGAAACCCATGCTGGTGTCAATGCTTTTTTCTTCGTGAACGGCTGCCAGGCTCGCCCCATTCCCAAGATGAGCCAGTATCACGCGCCCTTGTGCAACTTTCTTGCCGGCAACACGAGCGAGCTCTTGGATGAGATATGCATAAGACAATCCGTGAAAACCGTATCGGCGGATTCCCATTGCATCGAAGCGGCGGGGAATCGGAAGCAACTTGGCCACGCGGGGCATCGAGCAATGAAACGCCGTGTCAAAACATGCTACCTGGGGAAGTTTCGGATGGCGTTTGCGAAACGCTTCTATCAATTCAATCTCGGCTGGTAAATGATCCATATCGTACGGGCTGATGCGGTGCAGTTCATCCAACAATTCCTGCGAGATGTATTCAGGTTGAGTGTGTTCCATACCATGAACAACCCGATGTCCCATCGCCTTCACTGAAGAAAAATTTCCCTGCTGTTCAAGCCAATCGATCAGAAATTCCGCCGCAGACTGATGGTCCGATGCGTCAATCTTGAGGCTGTCTTTTCGATTCTCGTTCTCGTCGTTGAAAGTCAGCGTCGAATCTTTCAGACCTATTCTATCTATTTTCCCGTGAAGCAAACGCATTGGAGCTTCGTTAATCTGATACAGCGCAAACTTGATGCTCGACGAGCCGCCGTTGATCGTCAGGATGAGCGCGTCATCGGGCTTCATTGATGGTTCCTTTATCATACTGCAATCCGAACGAAGCCAGTTTTACGCACGTCGATTTATAGTCCGTATGAAGAATGCTTCGAATCCCTAAGCCTTCCGCAACCTCGACGAACATTTGAGTGTTTTCGATGTAGACTACCTGATTGGCCGGAACCCGCACGGTGTCGAGTGCAACACGAAAGATATCCTGATCGGGTTTTCGCAAACGAACAAAGCAGGAGGAAATAAAAAAATCCACGAAACCATCCAGCTTGAACTTGCGAATCCGATACTCATTGAATTCTCGCCCTTCGTTGCTGACTACGACAATCTTCAATCCATATCGTGCCTTAAGGCGTCGGATTAATTCGATCATTCTAGGATATGCTTTCGACTGAGCGAACATGAATTCCCGAAACTGAGCCCGAGTAAACGACCGCTTCTCGTAAAACACCATCCGATCTAAAAATTGGTCGAGTGTCAACTTTCCGTTCTCATAGGTGTCGAGGGCTTGGGAATGCCGTTCTTTCAGATCTGCCACATCGAGATTAAACGTCTTTGCCGCCAATGTACTGGCCCCATGACTCCATCCGTCGGTGAGCAGGACTCCGCCGATATCCAGAAACAACGTCGTAATTTCTGTTGAGCGTTTCATGACTGTTCCAGAGTTTCTGTTTTCATGCCGGTTGGGTTCCCAATTCCTGAATCGTGCGCAGGAAAGTTATGACATCTTCCCGGCTTAACATGCCGATGACGTGTTGATCCTTCGTAACGGGCAGCTGGTTCACTCCATCGCGATCCATCTCCTGTAGGGCAACCGAGAGTTCGGCATCAGGATCGATGCGTTTTAACTCTTCCAACGGAAGCATGACCTGAGCGGCACTTGTCCTCACCCACTCGTTCCGCGGCACTCCCTTGATCCGGTGAAGCGTCACCAAACCTACCGTGTCCTCACCGCGCCTGACCAGATAGCACCGTTGGCCGCTGTTGAGAATGTGTTCGTCAATTAACTCCTGGATGGTCAAGTCTGCGGAAACTACCGGGCAATGCGTGCTCATGGCTTGTGAAACTTTATGCCCTGACAGCAAACTACGAAACATTACTTGCTGCACTTGCGCGGAAGCAGCGCTGTCGAGAAACCATCCGATAAACGCAATCCAGATTCCGCCGCCGAAATTGCCGGTGAACATCTGCCAGATGCCGGCAAAGATAAGCATGAACGCAAAGAACCGGCCGACATTTGCTGCGATGAGGGTTGCCCGGCGCATATTTCCCGAGATCGCCCACACGACTGCCCGGAGCACGCGACCGCCGTCGAGCGGATATCCAGGGATCAGATTGAACAGCACGAGAGCCACGTTGATGTAGGCCAGGTACCTTGCCAGTCCTAAGAGAGGTTCAGAACCCGCTACCAGGAACTGCACGATGCAAAAAAATCCTGCAAGGACAAGACTCACAAGAGGCCCCGCGAGCGCAATGAGAAAATCGGCAATGGCGCTGGGCGGTTCTGCACCGATCTGCGCGACACCTCCGAAGAGGAAGAGGTTTATGCTGCGGACCGGAACTTTGTACTGCAGCGCCACAACTGAGTGCCCCAACTCATGTAGCAGCACGCTTGCAAACAGCATGATGGCCGTCGTCGCGCCCATGAACCAGCACAAAGCGTGCGACCAGTCTTTGAACTCAGAAGGATAGTAACTGACTGCCAGCATCCACGTGAGAAGTAAGAAGATCACAAACCACGAGTAGTCCAGACCAATCTCAATGCCTAGTATCTTTCCCAACGGAATGTTTTGTCGAGTCACAATCGCTCTCCTCGTTGATCATTCATAGACATCAGCCTTGTTTTTGACTTCGATTTCCTTTTCCTGAACATGCCTGCCTTGCGCAATTCACCGTATTAAATCTTATCACCGATGCCATAGGATTCGTGCGTCCTCCAATGGGATTGCAACGCCGTCACAGTGCGGTAGTACTCGCGCCGTATAGTCAGCTTGTGGCCGGCCCGCAGAAACAGCAGCGCTGTAAACGTGTCTGCCCGGCGCTGTATCCAGTTCGCGAACGCGCTGCATCTCTTGCCGCACAGGAGCGCCGTCGTTGATCCCATCGGCGTACAACTCAACTTTGACCGCATTCGGATCCAGGTTGCTCAAATAGATCTCAACATTGAAGATGTGACGTTCAGCATCGGTTGTTACCTTCACATCGCCGAAGTGCATCGCAGGCCAGTGCTTATTCATACTTTGCTGCCATTCGATGATTTTCTTTCCGCCCGCGCCCTTGTTTGCACTGCGCCTTTTGTAGGCAAGAGCAGCCGGAAGATAGTGTTGTTCAGTATATTCGCGCACTGTGCGATTGGCGGAGAAACGCGGTGCTAAACGCGCCATGCTTTCGCGCATGCGTTTAATCCATGCGGTCGGGATACCGCTCTTGTCTCGAGCATAAAACTCGGGGATAACTTCCTGCTCGAGCACGTCGTAGAGTGCGTCTGCTTCCACGGCATCCCAAGCGGGATCATTGCCATGTTCCTTGCCGTCACCAATTGCCCAACCTACTTCAGGCGTGTATGCTTCCGCCCACCAGCCGTCCAATTCCGAGAGATTGATGCCGCCGTTGACAAGAACCTTCATGCCGCTCGTTCCACATGCCTCCCACGGCCGCCTGGGGGTATTGATCCACACATCTACTCCTTGAACAAGGTACTCGCTCAACAGCATGTCGTAGTCACCCAGGAAAATCACATGGCTGCGAACATCCGGCCGGCGGATGAAATGCATCCATTCCTGAATGAGGGCCTGCCCTTCATTGTCCGCAGGATGTGCCTTGCCGGCAAGGATGAGTTGAACCGGACGTTGAGAATTGGTGAGAAGGCGCAACAGCCGTTCCGGATCATGCAGCAGCATGTTGGGACGTTTGTAAGAGGTGAACCGGCGCGCAAAGCCTAAGGTCAACGCGTTCGGATCGAACTGATGCTTAACTTCGTTCACCTCCTCTCGCGCTCCGCCCGAGGCAACCATTTGCTTTGTCAATCGTTCGCGAACGTATTCCACAAAAAAATTGCTGGCAGTGGTACGAAATTTCCAAAGCCTTGTATCAGAAATTTGTCGGATCTCCTGCTCCATTGTTTTCGTCGATCCCAGCCACCGGTCTTTCCCA
>Ga0265340_10002523_pt1 | contig 10396 bp, 7 predicted proteins | sample 4CB225metaG_FD_202082 | JGI IMG/M metagenome (GOLD analysis project Ga0265340, IMG submission 202082) | Rhizosphere microbial communities from Carex aquatilis grown in University of Washington, Seatle, WA, United States - 4-CB2-25 metaG | ecosystem: Host-associated > Plants > Roots > Rhizosphere...
CTCACTGGTACTTGCGCGAGCTCGAGCGCGATCCAACCTACGCCCCAGCGGCGTCGGCGTTGGCTTCGCTCTACGAAAGTCAGGAGCAGTGGGAGCCCTTGGTCACCATGCGACTAGCGGAAGCGACCGCATTGCATGACGGTGCCCTGCGCGCTCAGGCATTTACCCGAGTGGGTGAATTATTCGAGCGGCGATTGAGGAAGCCCAACGATGCGATCGCTAACTATGCACGCGCGCTAGCCGCGCAGCCAGGGTTTGCGCCAGCGTTCAATGCACTGACCCGGTTGCTGGCGCAATCGGGGAGGTGGCTCGAGCTCATTGAAGTGCACGAACAACTGACCGGCGATCAATACGACGTTGATACGCGGTTGACCAACCTCTTCAAGATTGGTCGGCTCTATGAGGACACGCTCGGTGATTTTGCAAAGGCATATCACGCCTACTTTCGCGCGCACGAAGTGCGAACGGGGCACATCGAGGCCATGCATGCCATGCAACGCGTCGCTGAAAGTGGCGAACTGTATGAACAGCTCATCAGTGCGCTAGAACTCGAGGCTGGCGTATCGCAAGAACCTGCGCGCCGATTGGCGCTTTGGCATCGCGCGGCGGAGATCAGGAAACTCAAGCTCAATCAACTCGACTCGGCCATCGCAGCTTGGAAGAAAATACTCGAGCTTGATGCGCGCTATGAGCCTGCGCTGCAGGCACTTGCGGATGCGTACAAGACTGGTGGGCACTGGGAAGAATGGCTCGATATCACGCGAAGAATCCTGCCCCTCTTGGCGGCGGGTGCGGCCAGGGCCGCGCTGCAGTACGAACTGGGTCGGGCCTGCGAAGAGAAGCTGGGACGAGCAGAACCAGCCATTCGCTGGTACCGCGAAGCCCTTGGCAGCGAACCTCGACACGAATTTGCCCTTTTGGCCTTGGAGCAATTGTTAGGTCAAGCGGAGAAATGGACGGACCTGGCAGAGCTACTGGCGAGCAGCGAAGCCAAGCTCGCCTCGGAGCCACAGCGCCGGGCCCGCATTTGTGTACGACTTGCGGAACTCTATGAACATCGACTCGGCAAACCCGAAGACGCGCGAGTCACCTATGAGCGAGCCCTCGAAGCGGTCCCCGGCCATCGACCGGCGCTTGAGGGGCGGTTGCGACTGCTTGCAGCTGGGCGCGTCGATGCGCGCCTGGGGGAAGCTCTGGGGCAGGAAGCGGAGTCCAGTACAGATGTTCGTCATGCGCTGCGCCTGGCATTCCAAGAGGCTCAGGTTTGGCGGGATCAAATGCGCGATCCCAAACGCGCGATCCGCGCGTTTGAATTCGTTGCTGCGCGTGATCCGAGCAACGTTGGCGCGCTGATGGCACTCGAGGTTCTCTACGAAGACGAGGGCGCGTGGGAGCCACTGGTTCGAGTGCTCAATGTTCTATCGACGGTCTACGCCGAACCGAGTTCACGGATTGCCACTTTGCGCCGATTGGCTGAGGTGCTCCAGCGACGCGAACTCGGCAATTCGGAGCAGATTCTTTCCATGTGGGTCAAGACGCTCGAGATTGATCCAACCAACGTACACGCCTTGGAGGTATTGGAGCTCCTGGCGCTCGGCTCCGACAACGCGACTCTGCTTAGCCAAGTCGATGCGCGGCTCGCGAGTCTGCTCGATGATCCCACACTGAGCGCTATGTATCAGACTCGGCTCGGTGAGTCACTCGAATCAGCCGGCGATCCGACGGCCTTGGAAGTCCTTGCGGGTGCGCTGGAGCGTGACCCGGAAGATATTGCAGCGGCGCGTGCCGTTGGACGTCTCGCCCTCGAACGCGGCGACGTTGCACGGTTGGAATTGGCTGCCGAGCGAGAATGCGCGACCACTCGTGATTTGGACCTGGCGGCCCGGTATTGGCTGGTGGCAGCCGAGCATAGGATTGCCCGCAACGACACGATTGGTGCAGTATCCGTGCTCGAAAAAACACTCGAGAACCACCCGGATCAGCCGGAAGCCGCTGCGCGTTTGCGCGATCTGCTCTTGGCCCAGCGCGACGTCGATCTTCTCGTAACCATTCTTTCCCACGCCAGCGGACGTGCTCGGAACGCGGAACGGGCTCTCGCGCTGCGGCTGATGGTTGCGGAGCTACTTTCTGAGATCAAACATGATGTACCTGCTGCCATTGCACTTCTTGAACGTGCACCTGCAGGCACGCAATCACAACCAGCAGCGTTGTTGACACTCGGTCGGCTCTACACAGCTGAGGGGAACTACACCAAAGCATCCGAGCGTTATGAACGAGTTGTTTCGCAGGAGGCGACGGCGGACCAGTCGCTCGAGGCCCGTTTGGCGCTCGCCAATCTGTACGATCAACACATGGATCGTCCTGCATTGGCTGTGAATCACTTGGAGGCGGCGCTAGAACTCAATCCAGACGATGCTCGTACGTTGCGCGGACTGGTAGAGGCGCGCTTGCGGCGACGCGAATTTGATGCGGCGTCGGCAATTGCCAACCGATGGGTGCGCGTCGAATCGGATCCAAGACAGCGTGCCGAAGGGCTAGCACTGCTTGGTCGTGTGGAGCGCATCCGGGGCAATGTTCAGGATGCAGTGACTGCACTTGAGCAGGCCGTGCAGCTATCGGGACTCGAAGGGGGTGCGGCGACGGAATTAGTGGAGTTACTCGGGCAGCAGAAACGCAGCGGATACGCGGTGGACTTCCACGGATATGTCAATGCGCTCTCGAACTATCTCGAAAGTCGTGCGGGGGTCGGGCCGTCTGAGACCCGTGCGTACCAGGAGTTGGCACGAGTACTCGATAACGAATTAGCCGACCACGAACGCGCTGTAACGGTGCTTGAGCGTGCACTCTCCGCAAGTCCAAATGACTTGTCGCTTCGCGCCGAGCTCGCCAGTGCTCTCGAGCGGTCTGGAAATTCCATGGCTGCGGTGAATGCGTATCGTCAAGTCATCGAGTTAGACGTGACGCGATCGGATGCCTATCGCGGAGTGATTCGGTCGCTGGAGGCTCTGGGCAACGATGCATCGGCTGCGGTAGCTCCGTTGGTCGTGCTGGGCACCGCGACGGAAGCCGAACAAATGGTCGCGTCTGCACGTGCCATGAAGCCCCTCGTCTTGGAACGTCCCATTGACGCTGACGATCTGGTGGCGCTTGGCATGCCGAATTCGACCGACCCAACCGGGTTAGTATTGGTGTCAATCGCCGATGCACTCGATCGTATGGACAGTCCATCTATTGAACAATACGGGCTCGTCGCTCGAGATCGCATCGGTTCTCGCTCGGGGCACCCCATGCGTGCGCTGGCAGACCGAGTAGCAGCGGTCTTCGGCGCGGAGGACTTTGAGTTCTACGTCTCCAACGTCGCAACACATGTGGCTGTGGAACCCGGCGATCCGCCGGTGATCATTGCGCCGGCCATGCTGAGCCAATTGGCAGAGTCTGTTCAGATTTTTGCACTAGGCCGCGCCCTAGCGCTGCTTGGCCGCAAGTGGCATGCCGCCGAACGGCTTCCCGTCGGTACTTTGGAAGCGTGGGTCACCGCTGCAATTGGTGTGAGCGAGGGGCGCGAAGATGCGCAGACCCGGAGATTGGTCAAGGCACTGCCTTGGGGACGTAAGGGTCGAGTCGAAGAAGCGGGAGACCTATATGTCCGGGCGGCACGACCTGCGGTGGCTGATTTCATTAACCGGGCTCGCATGGGCGCGCTGCGGGCATCTGCCGTCGTTTCCGATGATCTTGTGGGGTGTATCGGCTGGATGCAACGAGTGGAGGCAGAGTCTAGCAACGCCGTTGGTCAAGACCTGCTGCGTCACTGGACTTCAGATGCCGCTTTTGCGGTTCGACGGCGGCTAACTATCGGCTAGTTATCGAGACCATGACGTATTTCTTGTGGTCGCCCTTGACTCAGAGCAACTCCTGGGCTTGAATCTCGCCCCCGTGGGCGAATTGAGACTCTGAAAGGGATTCTCGGTGCTGACCGGCAAGCCTCTCGGAGAGCGAACTTGAGTATAAATAGAGAATAATCAAACGCGAAGATGGCGGAACTGGCAGACGCGCTAGATTCAGGTTCTAGTGGCCGAAAGGTCGTGGAGGTTCAAGTCCTCTTCTTCGCACCGAAAGTACGCTTGGTTGGTAAGTCGGAAGCATAGACAAGAATCGCAGAACGGTGCCCGTCACCATTTATTGAACGAGCAGCTTGAAACGCGCCTCCCCCGGCGCGTTTTGCTTTTACGGTCGCCACAGGGGATATCCATGTTGACTGCCTGGCCACCAATGGCTATTACGGTAACTGGCGGCCTTTCCGGATGGCTCTGCACCCCCCTGCAAATGCACCGGTTTGGCCGCCGTTTATGATCCATGCCCGTCTTGAGCAGTGGATTTGCTTGTCCGCGGGCACACCGCAACATCCTTGTCAGATCTAGAGGTCCAATCACTGGGGGCTATCGCACTGCAGCCCACGAGTTGGGTGAGAGTGATGAGTCATTGGGTCTCGCAAGAACGGCGCTGGCCTATAGAAAAACCGTTGATTGCTTGACTGATGGCGATGTGCGTGATTCTTTGTAGAACATGAAAGTCGTTTTCAATAGCGTGTGCCTGATGGTTCTGTTCATTGCAACGAACACCGTTGCGACACCCCGGGCACTGCCGTTTACCTACCCCAATGAGACACTGGCTCAGGGCGAAATTGAAATCGAGTCCTACGTGGATGTCAATCCACTCCGGTCCGTCGCAGATCCAAATGATCCAACGGTAGGTAACATCTGGAATCCAGAATATACAATTCAGACTGAACTTGAGTATGGGCTTTCCGATCATTGGGAACTTGGTCTTTACCAAGTATTCAAAGCGGCGCCTCAAGTCGGTGGCGACAACTCAATGGTCTTTGATGGGCTGAAGTGGAGAGTGAGAACGCGCCTTGCGGAGCCTGGTGAGCTGCCGGTCGACTTGGGTTTCTATCTTGAACTCGAAACGATGCATGACGAGTTGTCGCTCGAAGGCAAAATCAATTTGCAACGACGCTTCGGAAGGCTGACGTGGATGGCCAACCTTTGGGAGGAAGAGACTCTTTCTCGCCCACTCGACAGCAAGATGCGCGGTCGCCAACTGCACTTCATCGTCAATCCGACAACCGGAGTCGTATTTCAAGTGACACCCACGTTTCATCCAGGCATTGAGTTCTGGGCGCGTGGAGAGCTGTCAGCAAACGGACCCACTCCTCAAGAGCGAGAGAATTCACGAGTGCACTACTTCATCGGGCCGACAAGCCATCTCAATTTCGGAAGATTTTGGTTTTCAATGGGCCTCTACCTACACGCAAACACCATGCGCACACCCGAACCAGGCGACGCTTATGGCCCCGTCTGGTTTCGCAGTGTCGTTGGTCTTGAACTGTAATCGGAGTACGTCCTTTGGAGCAATCAGCAGACCGACTGCGTCGCCGAAAGCTGGACAGAACTTGCCTCGGAATAGGGCGGATAGGGTCGTGGCGATTCGTCGTGATGCTCTTGTGCTTCGCGAACATTCTGTCATGTACTGAAACTCATTCTGCGCCCACTCAAACCGCCAATCAGTCCGAATCCGCAATCGTTGCAACCTACCGCAGCCGATGCAGCAAATGTCATGTGCTCGTCGAACCCGGCACTCACGAACGCCAAGAACTCCGATTGGCATTTGCTCGCCACCATAAGCGCGTGAAGCTGACCGATGAACATTGGACCGCGATGATCGAATTTCTCGCACGCTAAGTCGAATGAGCCCAGCATGACGCTCCATGCCAGGTGTGCACCACCGATCGAGGTATGTCGCGGCCGGTATTCTCAGCCCTGTCTTCTGGCCAATCAATGCGTACGGACGCGTTTCTGGGTCGGTTTGATATTGTGGCTGACGAGCACAAGCGCTTATGGGCTCGACAAGCAGCGGGGATCTCAAACAAACGAAGTGGCGGGTGAAGATTCCGGCTTCGACATTTCTGGAACAGTGCTCGCTGGTTTTGCCGCGTACAACCCGAGTTATGCAGCGCGACCCGACAACAGCGGCCTTGCATTGGGGCGACTGGCGCCTCATCTGGACATAGACCTCATTGGGGAGAGACTGTCGATACCTATCGATATCAACGTATTTACCGACCGCAAACAGCATGGGTTGGCCCTCCTGCGGCCGAGTGAGATTGACGTGATTACGGGGCTAACGACCACTTGGCCACTAGGCAGACCAACCGCGTTGGAATTGGGTGTTCGCGGCGAGCGAGACATGCCGGCGGATCGAAAAGGACTCACCCAGAGTTATGCGGACATGCGAGCAAACTTGCTGTTTGACGTCGCACCAACTTGGCCGCAGTTGGCTTCGGCGCTGAGCGGTGGCGATATCACGGGTCGTATGACTTTAGGTTTGTTTGCGTACAATCTCAGCTATGCAGCTCGGCCGGACCTATCCGGTTTGGCGTTGCTGCGGTACGGCTCACACATTGAAGCAAGTATTTGGAATCGCCATGCGGCATTCGCTTTTGATGTCGTTTCGTTTACTGACCGCAGGCGCAACGTATTAGCACCCAGCGAAGTTGACTTGACCCCGGAGCTTATCGCGCGCGACGGCAGTTTCGAGCTTCACTTCGCGTACGAACGCGATATGCCTGTTGATCGAGGAGGACTCGTGCAACAGCTCATACTCGTGCATGGTGTCTGGTCCTTCAATTTCGGAGGCAAATCACGAGAAAACCTACGCCATGAGGAATTGAAAGCCCCCAGATAAGGGGTCCCGTCTCCCCGTGGAGCCCTGGCCAGTCAGGCGGAGGAGAGCCGCTCGAGACTGAACAAGGTCATCCAAATTTCTTGGGCATGCGCCCAGACCGGCATTCCCGTCGCGAATTTCTAGTCTATCGATTCGATAGAATCGATAGACTAGTCGCACGGTGCAACCTTCGGTAGTCTCCTGTGGTGGCACCGTCGAGTTCAGACAAAATCAAGTCGCAACGTCTCCCAGTGGCGCTGACTGCAATGCAGGTCGATGTTACGACCCGCATGGGCGCACTCGGGCCGCCCACCACGACGGGGATAGAGCCGCTGGATCGACTACTGACCGGTGGTCTGCGTTCAGACACGCTGCTGAGCATCACTGGCATTCCGGGCTGCGGCAAGACAGCGCTTGCTCTAATGATCGCGTACATGGCAGCACGATCACGAGCAGCAGTGATCTTTGCCAGTGCCACGCTCGACGAGACGGAAGTGGTGGCGCGGCTAGCGGCCCGCGCCATGTACCGGGAGTATCCTGAATCTGAAACACCGTACGGAGACATCTGGTCCGGTGATGCATGGCAAGAAGACTTCACTCGCCAGGCGGTGGGCACTAGTGTCAACGTGGCCGTGCACAAGGTGGGTGATCTGTTGCATCTTTTTCGGACGCGAGCGGCCGACTCAACTGCGGAGATCGGGGCAGCTGTCACCTTTTTGAGCAGCCGCCATGAGCGAGTCCTTCTAGTCGTCGATGGAATGGAGGCGTTTGCTGCGGCTGCTGGAGGCGATCCGGCACGGGCCGCCGGTTTGAATGCCGACTACTCAAATCGCATATCGCAGGTGGCACACGAGTTTCGACAGATGGCTGGCAACGGTTGTGCCGTCGTGGTTACCTGTCAACCGCAATCTCAGCACTTAGTTCTACCGGCTGCCACGGCCGGCTGCGAGCTGATGGACGTGACTGGGGGAGCGCCCAGCAATGACCAGCGTGATATGGCGCTTGGGACACGTCAGGTGGTCCTAAACCTGTTAAAGAATCACGTGGGTCCCAAGGCTGTAATTCCACTTCGCTTCGTTGCCGGCAGTTCGGTGTTCGAGGTTCCGGCGTCCGAGCCATTGCTTTAGTTTGCAACTCCTTGCCAGGGGCTAGCGTCACTGTGGAACCCCGTTGCATCGTTCACGCTGACATGGACGCGTTCTACGCGTCCATTGAAATTCGCGATCACCCAGAGCTGCGGGGCCAGCCCGTTATTGTCGGGGGTGTATCGGCGCGAGGAGTCGTGTGTGCGGCTTCCTATGAGGCTCGGAAATTCGGAGTTAGAAGCGCGATGCCGACATTTCAGGCGCGACACCTCTGTCCGGATGGCGTGTTTTTGCGGCCAAATATGGAAAAATACGCAGTGGTCTCGGAACGGATTCACTTGGTGTTTCTCGAATTCACTTCCGAGATTGAACCGATCGCCTTGGACGAAGCGTATCTGGACGTGACCGGGAGTTTTTCTCTGTATTCGGAGCCACTCATGCTGGCACAACAGCTCAAGCGCCGGGTGTACGATGTGACGCAGCTCGTTGTTTCAGTGGGTGTAGGACCAAATAAGCTGATCGCAAAGATTGCCTGTACGCTCGGTAAGCCCGATGGGTTGCGCATGGTCACCGAGCAGGGAGCTGCGGCTCTGCTCGAACCGCTGCCCGTGCGGCGACTGTGGGGCATTGGACCGGTTGCGCAGACTGAGCTGGAACGCCACGGCATACTGACAATTGGTGATCTGCGGCGAGCGCCAGCCGAAGTACTGCGAGAGACGTTCGGTGCCCGTAGCGATGAGATCACGCAAATGGCGTGGGGACGCGACGATCGTCCGGTCGAGTCGAATCGCGAGGCCCGGTCGATCGGCGAAGAGAGCACGTTCGAGACCAACGTCCGCGAGCCTGACGTGATCACGGCGGCGATTACGGCGCATTGCGAAGCCGTGGCCCACCGTTTGCGCAAACTGGGAATGAGGGCTCATACGATTACGCTCAAGGTTAAGCTCGCTCATGCACAGGGAACGTTGCCGGATCGCAATTCGAGCGATGGAGATGCTCCTCGCTACCCGCTCGTGACTCGCAGCAAGACTTTGCCCCAGGCGATTCAAGACGGTATGCAGATGCGGGCCGTTGTGCTGGCACTCTGGCGGCAAGCGCAGGTGAAAGCGCCGCTGCGACTGCTTGGCGTGAGCGTCTCGCAGCTTGAGCCTTCGACTGAGGCTCAACTGGAACTGTTTTCAGCAAAGGGGAAGCATGATCGGTTGGGCAAAGCAATCGATGCCATACAAGAGCGCTACGGCCAGGGTGCTATTCGGCGAGCAGTCGATACACCAGAGAAATTGACGCCCAGCAAACAAGCAAAACCGGGCGATACGCCCAAGCGACGCTGAGGGACAAGGGGTCCAAACCAGGCGGACCCGGTGTGCGCTTCGATGTGACGGGGTCCAAACCAGGCGGACCCGGTGTGCGCTTCGATGTGACGGGGTCCAAACCGGGCCAACCCGGTGTGCGCTTCGGTTTGCCCAAGACCAAACCAGGCCAACCCGGAGTGCGCTTCGATGTGACGGGGCCAAAACCAGGCCAACCCGGGCGGCGCGCTTCGATTTGGCGGGGTCCAGACCAGGCCAGGCCGGTGTGCGCTTCGATGTGACGGGGTCCAAACCAGGCCAACCCGGAGTGCGCTTCGGTTTGACCAGGACCAAACCAGGCCAACCCGGAGTGCGCTTCGATGTGACGGGGTCCAAACCAGGCCAACCCGGAGTGCGCTTCGGTTTGACCAGGACCAAACCAGGCCAACCGCAATGCCCGTGTTGTTGTCTCCCGATCTAGGCCCCAAATGGATACGATACGCAGTTGCTCCGGACCGATCAAAACGAAACGCACTTGCTCTGTGCATCGAGTGTGGCAGCTGGTGAAGTCGCCCGGTCTGAGGTAATGTGTTCATTCGGTGTCAGCTAATACGGTTGGTAAAATGACTATGAGCCTAAGTCAGAGGGTAATCTCGTTGTCCTTTCTAGTCGCTGCTTCGGGGTTTGCGTGCGGCGGTACGTCCGATAAAACAAGTGGTTCAGGTAATCCGCAATACAACGTCGGCAGTAGTGGCGGTGCCAACGGCAATGGCGACGTGGCTCTGCAAACTGACGGGACGCTGTTGATCAAAGGCACGATTCGCGACTTTCACAAGACGTTTCCGGACATGGAGCCTTGTACAAATAATTCGGCGAAAACTTGCGACAGCGAGCACGAAGAGCAGCACCCGGGTTGCGAACAGACCAGGGAGTGCATCGTGGCCAAGACACTGCTGGCAGACGGCACGCCCGAGTACGCGGGGCCCGCTGGCGGAACACTAACGACAAACGGTCCGTCCTATTTCAAAGACTGGTTCCATGATACCACGAACAACATGTCCGCTCAGCTGCCCCTGCGGCTGACCCCAACCGACAGTCACACGTATCTATACCAGAACATGGCCTTCTTCCCGATTGACGGACAGCTTTTTGGAAACGAAAGCACGGATGGAAACGGCGTATCTCACAACTTCAACTTCACGACTGAATTTCACCTCATGTTCACGTACGCACCCGGGCAGACCTTCAGGTTTCATGGCGATGATGACCTGTGGGTCTTTATCGACGGAAGCCTCGCCA
>Ga0265340_10002524_pt1 | contig 10395 bp, 8 predicted proteins | sample 4CB225metaG_FD_202082 | JGI IMG/M metagenome (GOLD analysis project Ga0265340, IMG submission 202082) | Rhizosphere microbial communities from Carex aquatilis grown in University of Washington, Seatle, WA, United States - 4-CB2-25 metaG | ecosystem: Host-associated > Plants > Roots > Rhizosphere...
AAGCGTCGCCAAAGGGGTTCCCTCAGCAACCTCTGTAAGATTGGCGCGCACGACCTCCGAAGACGGAAGAGGCTCCGTAAGCGCGAGTGCATCGGCAGCCTCCGCAAGAGCCGCAAGGGCGTTGAGCACCTCTGGGTCTCGTGCCACCCAAGGCGCGGAGCCGATACGCCGCCACGTAGCTGGCGGTTCGGGTCGAAACTCCAAGGCCACGCGCACGAGCGCGGCCGCAGTGTGCAAGTCGTCCTCATTGGGAGCTCCATCAATGCGGGCCTCTGCCAGTGAGCGGGCCAGCTCATTCAAGGATGATGCGTGCGGCGTTTCTCCGAGAGCCGCCGATATTGCCTGCGCGAGAGAGGTCGCAGCAGCATTTCCTGCCCAACGCTTACTTCTGAGAAACTGGAGACTAGAATTGACCTGTGCGGGTTCGAGACCGAAAGCTCCCGCAACCTCCGATACAGTGCGAGCTGCTGGCACGCCAGAATCGGGGCGCTGGTCCGGCAGAGGGTCGAGCCCAACAAGCACGCGCAGCCGACGGTTCGCCTCATTCGCACTTGCGCGACCAATGAGTTCGCGAGCCCAGTCGCCGAGTGAGCCCGGAGTTGGCTCTGCAGCAGCAATGGCAGCGAGCCGCTCCCGGAGCGCCTCAGTACCGGCGCGACCAATGAGCTTCTCAATCCGAGCAGCGGGGGCAAGGGCCGCGTCAACGGTCGTCTTGATTCCTGCAGCGACAAGGCGGTCGGCCGTTGCAACCGCGATCCCAATGTCGGGGTCATCGAGAACGAGACGAGGACCAGCAAAGCCAGGGAGCAAAGGCGGTCGAACTTCAACATCGAATCGTGCGCGAAGCTGATCGGCAAGAGCAACAATTTCGCGCGCAACATGTGTTCCCACACCGCGAACAACCGAAAGTTGATTGCGTGGCAAGAGCAGAACCTCTGCAACGGTCGAAACGCCGGCGCGATCGAGCGCGTTGCGTGCGCGCGCCGATAGCGGCAAGGCGTCGACCGGTGTCTCGGGGCGGACCTGATCAATGGCAATTGAAGCCACTCCAATATCGGACTCCGACTCGACCGACATTGCATGCGCCCATGCCTGACGCATAGCCTCAGCACTGGCAAAGCGGCTCTTTGTGTCATGCGCGAAGGACTTCCGAAAGAACGTAGACAGCCGATCACGCACTGCCGCATCGAAACGCTCCGCCTCTACGACCACGTCCGCCGTCGCGTCGCCCTGAGGACGTGCTGGCTGCGCTCCCGTCAGCGCGTGATAAAGCAGGGCCGCAGCGGCATAGCGATCCGCAGCTGCGTCCCAACTACCGCGTAAATACAGCCAAGGGTCTCGCCACTCCGGCGTACCACCCCCGATGGCGGTTACATCGGCGGACGATAGCGAGAAGTCGAGCAGCAGCAGATGGCTCTGCTTTTTCGACTGACTCGTAAAGCCGACATTGGAAGGTTTGATGTCGCGGTGCGTAACGCCTGCTTCTTCAAGGTATTGGACCGCAGAGAGCAGATCATCGCCATACCGGCGCGCGAGCTCAAGTGGCAACGTCCCCTGCTCACGGAGGACATCACCGAGGCTTCGATCTCCCGCAAACTCCAGGAGCAGACAGGGGAGCCCACCCAGCGTGACTACCTCACGTAATGCGACGATGTGTTCATGCCGTATGTCCCGCAACGTCGATGCTTCCGCGAGAAGTCGGTCGCCGCAGCCCGCGTCATGTGGGACTTTTAGCGCGTAGTCGCGGCCCTCCCGACGAACATGGATCACCAGCGCTGTTCCGCCGGAGCCCAGACGGCGTTCGACGCGAAGACCCCCTTGAAGCGTGTCACCCTTTTGCGCTTCGCGAGGATCGGCTCCGACGCTGATGTCGACAGTCGGTCGTGTGAGCGCCTCGAGGACGAAAGAGTTGAACCACTCGGAAATATCGTCCGCCCGAGCATGGAGGTTCGGCTGCGTCGCGAAGGAGATAGCCTCATCGAGAATCGCGAGGTCGGCACGCATCGACGAAGGATGCAATCCACCTTCGCCATCCCTCACGCCCTTAATGCGCTGCTCACGCTCCGTAAGGGTTGCGGCAGGATGCTGCCCGGTCAGCACGAGCCACGCAAGGCAGCCGACAGAAAAGACATCGCTTTCGTAGGTTGCCTTCCCCGGGTCTGCAAGGACTTCGGGCGCCTGGTAGAGCCGATCGACAGCCTGCGACAGCTCGTGGAAGTGACGCGTTCCGACGCTGCTGTGCTCAATCCACGCGGCGGTCTGGAATCGATGAAGTCGCACATGAATGCGCCCATCCGCGCTGCGCCGAACCAGCACAGAGGCGGGTGAGAGATTTCGGTGAAGGACACCCGCGCGGTGGCAGTGAGCGACAGCCTCGACGATCTGCTGGAGGAGCCCGAGCCGTTCGTCAAAGGTCAGGTTGGGTTCCTGGCGGACAAAAGCGTGGAGGGGAAGCGAGTCTTCGAAAGCCTCGAAAAGGACCGCTGGACCGAGCGGTGCGTCTTCGACGAAGGAGCGATAAGCGAGAATACCTGGGTGCTGCCCGATCTGCGCGAGGATCTGCGCTTCGCGTCGCGCTGCGCGGTGAAGCTGCGCACGCCGCTCGGTGGAAGTCGCGGCGGGCACGAGGTAGCTGCGAACGCGGGCCTGATCGCGCTCCACGGCGGCGTTCTTCGCGAGGTGTTCCTGATAGCCTTCACCGTCATCGACGATCTCGCCAAGTTGGTATCCGCCAACGACCCGCGCGGTAATGCTTGGGCGCAGACCTATGCGATGTGCGGCCTGCAAGAGTTGCTTCATCATCGGCCGGTTAACGATGCGAGGGGCGTCGCGACCATCGAGCCCGTTGACGAGCTTGGCGCCAACGTCTTTCGGGAGTAGTAACCAAGGTGGCCGGCCGCCGTCGAGCCGCATGTCGCCAACATTGGAGAGGAAGACAGCCGCGTGAACGTACGGGCGCTCGTTGCCAAGCTGCCGCCTAAGTAGATCGGCCAACACTTTGGCTTTCAGGTTTACTCCGGGGAAGGGACACTCGATCGTTCGTCGCCTGCCACCCTCTGTGAACGTCCAATCGACAATGTCACCGGTCAATGCGCCTGGATGGCTCTTGATCTCGACCAGGAATAGACCGTGCCGAGATAGGAAGAGCAGATCGATTTCGTAGAGCCGCCCCGAGGCTGGATCGTACAGCTCGTGAAGCTCCCACGCCTGATGCGGATCGGTATCCGAGAGGGAATCGTGAGCGTAAACCAGGTCAAGTGCCTGCCTCTCCCACGGAAAAGGCGTTGGGCGTCCGCGATGAATGCGTCCCTCAGGCAGTGCCACGCTACAGCCTCCCCACACCGCGTGCCATGTCGGCAGCATCGACATCGGCGTCCGACGACACCACTGCTACATCGATTTGCGCAAAGCCGGCGACACGCAGTGAACTCACCGCATCCGAACTCGGACGAACGATGACCGTGCGCCCGCGCGCCCCGAGCAGAACAGCCGCAAGTCCTGCCAGCTGCCGGAACGCCGCTTCGTCCGCGACGACTACGACCTGATCTGTCCACGACAGGGCGCGGTTTGCGTCGAATGCTTTTGCGACTGTAACAACGGCCGCACCGCCAGCTACTACAAGCTTGGTTGCTGGAGTCAGAGGCGGGATCGTCACCGACTCAACCTTGACGCTGAGCGCCGATGCGATGGAGTCGATATTCGCCGGACAATCAGCTTCGGCGAGCAGGCGTTTTGCTGTGTGATCGTCGATTCCCTCCCAATCTGGTCCGAAGGGCTCATCGTCAGCCAGACCAAAGAACCCGAAACACTCTGATGGGGAAAACGCAGCGCCCCACGTCCCGACTGCATCTCGAAGCAAGATGTCGATACGATCGCCAAGCCCAAGAGCACCGGCGAATTGCGTCCATCTCGAATCCGCGTCAGGGCCGAAGCGCCGAGCCGTGCGTTCCCGAGAGTCAAGTGAGCGAAGGCCAAGCACAGACGCGCGGTAGAACGCATCTCGTTGCAAGGTTGAGATTTGCGCGCTCATTTATCCGCCCCTCTCAACGCCGCCTTCTGCTCCTCAATCCACGTGTCGAGATCAGTACGCTTGAAGCGCCACTGCCCCCCAACCTTGAACCCTGGTAGCACGCCCTTCTGGGCGAGCGAGTAGACAGTCTTATCGTTGACCTTTAGCAACTGAGCGACCTCAGGCAATTTGAGGATTTCAACCGGCATATTGGCAGGCTGCACCGCGGCAGCGGATGGCAGACTTTTCCAGCGGATGGCAGGTTACTGACCCTCCATGGGTAGACGCAAGGGGCACCACGTAAAACAGCAATATTTTCGATTGGTTCCAGCGCACTGCACGCCAAGCGGCCCACTGCCCTTTCTCGGACCGATTGCTGGAGCCAGCCAGTCCCTGCGAGTTTTTGGGGGAAATGGCGATTCCCAGGTTATCCTCAGTCCAAATGGACCTTGACGTGATCGCGCTCGACCACGCGCGTTCTGCCTGGCGCTCTGGGAACCGGCAGGCCGTTGAAAGTATCGTCCCGTCGAGGGTTTCTATAGGAGCAGCACTGGAGTTTGCCTGTTGGGCTAGGTGCGAAGACACCTTACAGCCGGTAATGTTACGCTGGGGGGCTCACCATGAATCCATTTCGCGAGCCTGGGCAGCTGCAGTTAAACTTGAACACAGCAACCCTACCGCTGATCATGACGCGCCGTTGTTGGAAATATGTCACTGCCCAGACAGGAACGAGTTGGCCGAGCCCGCCGTTGGCGTTGAGTGGCGGTACTTTCTGGATCGATTCTCGAGGTCACTGAGAACCCGGCTGAGTCTGCCATCCACTCGCTCAAATGGGCTGGCTGCCGGCCTTTATGAGATGGTGGACAATGTTGTCCAACACTCTGGACTGGGTGACGCGCCAAACGGAATAGTGGGTTACCAGTTTAATGGTGACGAGTTCAGTTTTGCGGTTGCTGACATCGGCAGGGGAATCCGGGCATCTTTGAACGAAAACCCCAAGTACGAAAATGTGCAAACCGATTCGGAAGCGATAGTGCTCGCTGTTACCAAGGGAGCCTCGCGCAGGGTTGGAGAAAGCGGACGCGGATTCTCCGATCTGCTTAGGTACCTGGCCGACATGGAAGGTCAACTGTGGTTCCGTAGCGGGACGGCCAGACTTAGGCTTGATGGCCGCGGTGTGGATGCGCGCAGATCTAGCATCAGCAACTGTCCGAATATGCAAGGTTTTCAACTTTCTGTGACAGCGCGCCCGCGGGCCTCCGCTTGGTAGCCCTTGACAGTCTCCACTGAACGATCCATCTCATAACTCAGAATGAGAATTGAGATAGAACTCATTGATGTCAGCCTTGGAGAGCGTCTGCTCGCCGGAGCAAGTCTCGGGCACCGGATTCACGAACAACTGATCGCACCGGTGATCGCGCGTCCAGTGACGCAAAGGATTCTCATCCTGTCATTCCGCTCAGCGGAGTACGTGACGGGGAGCGTATTCAAGGCCGTCTGGGGAAAGCTCCACACTGAGTCAGGGGTCCCTGCCCCGTCGCTCGTTGCTCACGTGTGCAACGACGTGCAGAGTGAATTTGTTATTTATTTGCTTAGCCAACGAGCTGCGGGACTCGAAGCATTGGAGTGGAACAAGAACGAGGTACACACGGCCCGATTGCACGGGCACCTCGAGGAACCAGCCTTCAGTGCACTTGCGATTCTCGGAAAATACCCTGGCTCGACCCCGCCACAGCTACATGCCGAGTCGGGTGAGCAAGTAAGTCCAACAGCATGGACAAACAGACTCAACGAACTGTATCGTCAAGGTCTTGCTCTTCGACAGAAGTCGGGGCGGGCTTGGCGCTTTTATCCAGTCGCTCGGGAGGTCATCGATGGGAGAAGCATTTAAGCGTAATCGCGCAATGGCGTTCGAGCACCGTCGTCATCGCTACTATCAGGCGTTGATCACACAGGACCTCCTCAGGATTTCCCGAGTCACACGCGGCGAAATTGAGTTGAACCTGACAATTTCGCAGCCCATACCAAGCCTCACTGTGGGTAGTCACTGCATCATTACGCAACGTGATGACCGGACATATGACTTGGTTTGTGGCAACCTTATCATTGCAACTTTGCCGGATGAGGGCGTGGAGGTCATAGCGAATTACGCGCACATGGCACCCCATCTTAGCAATGTGTACCCCTGCCACGTGACTCGACTTACGCCGTTCGGCGGGGTATCCGTTGAAATCGACGAGGAGAGTGGCCGTGCCGCTTAGCCGACCAGAGCTTGTGCCACTGGCACCGTATGGCTGCCGCGATTGCGCTTTTGTCGAATCCTGTGGCGGTCTGCCGGGCCAGCAGTCCATGTTTGGGTGCTTTGGGACATGCAGGACATGTACTTCTGCTTGCGACTATACTTGTCCTCGAAAGCGCACATTTTGGCGTGATTGGGCTGAGGTTGGAGGAATAAGCCCGAAGCCTCGGCGCAAACTCCCCATGCTTGATCTGCAGCTGCCGGAGTACGTTCCGGTCATTCGCCACGGCTCCAACCGACTTACGGCGCTACCTCTTGATGTCGCAGCTCTGAATACCTTCGAGGTGATTGATCTTAGGTGCCGCACTCGAATGGCGTCACCCGAAGACGTGCGCGAAAGGTTCAGAATTGCGCAGGATAGTCAGATACTGCTCATCTCGGTCAAGGAGGATCCATTCATTGAATCTTTTTGGGAGCACCGAGACGCGGCAAAACTAGCGGCTCTTGCGCGACTGGGTGTTGCGGCAATGAGCACGCCCAACTTTTCCTTCTTCGATGATGCCCCAAGACTACACAATGTTCGCAACTTCTGGAGAATAGTTCGGTCTGCCGAGGACATCGCCGACGCTGGCATTGTACCCATTCTGCATGTCAACGCGCTCTCACAAGCCGATTGGGGCATGTGGGCTGAGATCTTGCGCCAGAACGAGAGCGTACGTCACGTCTGCAAGGAGTTCCAGACGGGTCTGTTCGATACACAACGCGCAGCCGAGGCAATCGCAGGACTTAGATGGCTCCAAGATACCGTCGGACGTCCACTCCATCCCATCGTTGTTGGGGGGCGCCGTGTTGCCCACTTGCTGTCGCGATATTTTGACGCGATAACCATAGTTGACTCAGTGCCGTTTTTCGCAACCGTCAAGCGAAAGCGAATCGTAGTTGACGGCACTTCCGTCACCCAGCGCGACAATCCGACGGAACCGGACGAACTACTGGATCTTCTGCTCTCGGACAACGTTTGCGCATATCGCAAGCTGGTTACTAAATGCATCAGGGCAGAACAGGTGGAACTTCCCGACAGCATAGATGACGAGGACGAGGACGACGACGATGACGATGACGAAGTTACATCAATACGTGTAGCCTTGCCCGATTCCTCGCCTACTTTCAAGAGCAGCTAGTTCGAACGCAGTTCGCATTTGTAATTTTACAGAGCAAATTGGATAACAATCGAATTAGCATTCATTGCAAGCCGCACCCATGATCTACGTCAATTGGTTTAGTGTTCAACTTCCGTCAAGTCTTGTTGAGCTTTCAGCAGCTTCCTTTCCCTCTAGTCAGGAACGGAAAGATTTCATTGAACTCAATACGGGTCTGCACAAGCGAACCTACCGTTGCATCTCAGCCGATGCGGCGCAGCTGCTGGTCGTATTATCAGGTCCATGTCCAACTGGACCGAATTGGGTCCCTAGAGCTTTCTCGCTGAATGAGCATCCTCATCTGTTCTCCCGAGTCGTAGAAAATGCCTTCGCTGAAACGCTGGCTTCAATGGGAGCAGATATCGAGCGTTCACGCTGGGAAATCTTGGCAACACGCGGCGTGAACGCTCGTGTGCCACACGGACTGGTACTAAGCACCGGGATTGCCGCAAAGGGCTTCTATGTTGAGTCGCACGCGCAACTGGGACTAACACTTGCTTGGAAGGTACTGGCCGCATTCGCCCGCACTCTCGACGATCCAACAATGAAAGCGATTGCACTGGGAAGGCCCGCCGTTAAAAGGACTCCGTCTACGTTGCCCGGTGTCCCTCAGCGTGGCTTCTTGGGTACTGTGGCCGGATTCACTGGCGACGGCCGCGTTCAGATCCGTGGGCGCGATCGCCATATGGCGGAGCATGCGGTTACGGACGTGACCCTCGAAGCCACGGCCGAGACTTTGCGCGCTTACGAGGCTGAGTCTCGCTCGGGTGCTGATGTTCGCTGGGCCTGGCGACGAATCCAGGAACTGAGCTTCGGACTGAACCCGAACGGACGAAGAAACAATGGAGTATTGCGCGATCGAATGCGCGCGGTGCGCGACTTCGTGTTCGGTGAGAACGACACGTTGCCCTTGAAGCTTCCCTCCGCATTCAACGGCAGTGCCCTCGTCTCGAGCCGTCCGTTCGAAGCACCACTGCAAAAGGCACAGATCTAATGTTCGAGAGTACCATCCTCACACCGGCAACGTTTCTGTTCTCGAAGGACGATCGCGAGCGTGCTAGCCAGGACAAATTTCGCGGGTTGCTTCGCTGGGGGCCTTACCAAGAACTGCCGCGTGCGCCGAAGCTGGGTTTTGTCTTTCCGCAGTCTGAACGTGAGCAAGCCAACAAACTTTATCGCGTCCTGCGTAACGGAACGGGGTCCATGTTTAGGGGCATGGAAACCCATTTTCACGTGCACCTAGATCGTGAGCACGTCGCGGCGATTTCCGATTTCCAGACTGAGCGCGGCATCAACTATGCTGAATCAGCAAAGGTGTACACCGGCGCGATTTCGCGATGGCTTGAAAGAGGGGAAGCAAGGCCAGACATCTTTCTGATTCTCCACCCCAGGACTCCTGACTGGTGCGACGACACGCCTTACCACAAGTCAAAAGCGTTGCTACTTTCTGCTGGCATTCTTTCCCAGAGCGTTACATTTGACCTACTCGAAAATGACCAGCAACTCGCATGGTCTGCTGGCAATATCGCGCTCGCGGTATTTGCCAAGTTAGGGGGTATACCCTGGGTTATAAAGAAGCGTGCCGAACGGAACCAGGTTGTACTTGGTATCGGCCGTTCCGATCGTGTCGACCCGAATACTCGGGAAAGCAAACAGACCATTGCCTTCACGACGTGTATTCGGACGGATGGGACCTATCGTTTTGGCGTCTTTTCCCGCGCTGCATCGACCCGACCGGAATACCTCGACGGACTAAGGCACGCCGTGGAACAGGCGATGGAACGAACGCTCGAAGGGACAGCATTACCGGAGGCAATCACCGTTCATACACCCAAAGAGTTCGGTCATGACGAACATGCCGTCTTGCGAGATGTCGTTGAGGGCCGACGAGACCGTCACGCTGCGGTCGCGATCAATGTGCTCAAAGTTCAGGACGAAGAGCGATTCTTTGCCCTCGACAGCGATGACAGAGACTACGCTTCACCGCGCCGAGGAACCTGTATAGCAATTGATCACGACGATTACCTAATGTATACAGAAGGTGGGGACGAAAAGCTGAGTTGGAATGGGAGAGTCCCAAGTGCCTTACGGATACGCCATAGACTGAAAAGTGACGCTGGGATTGCCGACGAATTACTCTCGCAGGTCTATGACCTAAGTCAAATGAACTGGCGGGGGTTTAACGCACGAAGTCGGCCAATTTCAATTCTCTACAGTGAACTGATCGCGAGGATCCTGCGCCACGGTGACCTGGAACGACTTGAACATTCGGAATTTGCCCAGAACTCTCTTTGGTTTCTATGACACGTGGCAAAGTAGCTTTTCTCGTGGGAGCCGGGCTCGTCGCGGATGCGGGATTGCCTGTATCTACCGGTCTTGCAAATAGGCTCAAGGAACATCTCGCTGAACGAGCTTCTTCGGGGGACGAACTCAGCCGGCTTCATTTGGAAGTGTATCGATTCCTCAACGGTGCGATCCGATTTCAACGCGGACTTCTGAATAGAGATCCGGAGGGCCCGGTCAACATAGAGCAACTTGCAACAGCGGCGCTTCGGCTTTCAGCACGTGGCGAAAGCCCTTTGGCCCCATACGTTAGTGCCTGGATCCCCAAGCTAACTGACCTGGAAGAGCGAAGTCCAGGCGTGCTCCAATCGTTTGTATCAATGACGTATGAACGACTGGAAGGATGGCTAACACAAGCTGACTCGGAGAAGATCGCTTACCTCAAGTCGTTCGCAGACTTTGCTGAGTTTGGTCAAGTGGACATCTTCTCGCTGAACTACGATCTTTGCATAGAAGCCGCGTTTCAACGCTTAGCGCGCCGGCAGTTCTGTACTGGCTTCTCGGAAAACGGTTGGTTCCCCAGCCTCCTCGAAACGGACAGCGTCACCCGCCTGTTCAAACTCCACGGTAGTCTTGATTGGGTTGAGGACGAAGCTTTTGGCCTT
>Ga0265340_10002526_pt1 | contig 10394 bp, 13 predicted proteins | sample 4CB225metaG_FD_202082 | JGI IMG/M metagenome (GOLD analysis project Ga0265340, IMG submission 202082) | Rhizosphere microbial communities from Carex aquatilis grown in University of Washington, Seatle, WA, United States - 4-CB2-25 metaG | ecosystem: Host-associated > Plants > Roots >...
ACCGCGATGATGGTGCGGCCGGGCGGTGACTCCATCCACCACTCCCGTCCGGTCTCCTGGGTGAGATCGGTGGGGAAGGCATAGGTCTCCCCCGCGTCGACGATCGCGGAGAAGAACGGCCAGATTCGCGGCCAGTCCTGGGCCGCCGCCGGTCTCAGTTCCATACAGCCGGTCTCAGTTCCATACAGCCGGTCTCAGTTCCATCCCGAAACCCTACGGGATCTCATGTTCCTGGACGGAGATCCCGCCACCCCCCTCATGGGGCGGGCTCTCCGTCCATCTCCAGCTCCCCCCACCTGCGCTGACTGGCCGAGGGCCGGCAGGTTCCAGCTTGCTGCCGGGGAAAGATCAGTGGTGACGGTCGAACGACCCACACCTGGCACCGGATTCAGCGTTCCCACCCTGAGCTTCAGTCCTTCGAGGCCTCACAGTCCTTCGAGGCCTCACAGTTCTTCGACGCTGACCAGACCGTCCTGGATCGCCCGGGCCACCAGCGCGGCCTTGGTCGAGGCGGGCCGGCCGTTGTTGGCGTACTTGATCCGCACCCGGTCGATGTAGCTGGAGACGGTGCGCGGCGACAGGTGGAGCTTCTGCCCGACCAGTTCCTTGGATTCGCTGCGGAACCATTCGAGCAGCACGTCCACCTCCCGCGGAGCCAGCGCCGGGCGGCTCTGACGTCGATCGATGCCCATCGCCCCGGCCAGCGACGGCGAGACGTACGGCCGGCAGGCCGCCGCGGCGTGCACGGCGGCGACCAGGTGAGCCTGCCCCTCGGCCTTGGTCAGATAGGTGAAGGCGCCCAGCTCCAGACAGGTCAGCGCGGTGGTCGTGTCCTCGCGCATCGAGTACACGACCACCTGGCGGCCGTGGTCGACCAGACGGCTCAGGTCGGTATACACCGGTAGCCCACCACCGAGGTGCAGATCCATGATCACCACCGAGGTCGATCTACCCGGCTCGACCCAGGCGACGCCGAGATCGGCGCCGGAGGCAACCACCTCGATGGCTGGGTCCGCCCCCTCGCACCAGGCCTGCACCCCGGCCCGGATCGCCGGGTGGTCGTCGACGATCACCACTGAGGTCATGCCGCAGCCTTCCAGATCGCGTCCAGCCACACGCCGTCCGTACCCAGCAGCCACGAGACCTGGATCACGCCCTGTTCCGAAGCCAGCGACACCGGTTCCACCGGATCCGATTGCACCACGTCCACCCGATCGGCCGGGTCCAGGTCCGACCGGTCCGCGATCACGCTGACCACGACCTCGTTCTCCACCCCGACGACGGTGATCCGGGCCGAGGCCGAGGCCCCCGCCAGGACGGCGATCACCGGCTCGGTCAGAGCCCGGCGGGCGGCCCGGGGCAGGGCCGGCCGGACCCCGCGCAGCGCGAGCTGGACCGTCACCCCCCGGCGTTCGGCCAGATCGATGCACGCGTGCAATTCGTGCTCCAAGGGATCCAGGACGTCGTCACTCTCGGCGAAGAGGCGGCGCATGCGGGCGGCTTCGATCGCGCAGGCCCGCTGCACGACGGGGTCGTCGGGGAAGAGTTCGCCGGCGGCGAGGCCGGCGAGCAGCGGAACAGCACTGGCGGCGAGTTCGCTGTACCGGGTCTGCCGATCGCGGTGCAACTGCTCGGCCACGAGTTCCGCCGTTCTCAGCGCTTCCTCCTCGGCCGCTGTCCGGCTGGCCGCCTCCGCAGTCTGACGCAGGGCCACCGCGGCCCGGGCCACCGCCAGTTGCCAGCTACCCAGCAGCAGCACGGTGATCGCCATCCCGACCAGGATCCGCAGGTGGGTCTGCCCGGCCAGTATCACCTGGGCCAGGGTGATAATCAGATACGCCGCCAGCACCGAGGCGAACCAGCCCATCGGCAGATCCATCAGCAGGATCACCGCATACCAGCCGAACATCTCCCACGACCAGTGCGGCATGCCGACCAGATCAGCCGGCGCCACCGCGGCGGTCGCCGTCACCGATGCGATCAGGACGATGACCAGTACCGGCCAGCGCCATCGGCCCCAGGGCCGATCCCGGACCACCACCACGGCGGCCAGCGCGATGACGGCGGCATGCACCGCCATCATCGCGATCTCGATCGAGCCGGAACGGTACCGGGACAAAAACCCGATCATGGTCGGCAATTGGTAGCCGAACAGCACGATGGCGGTCACACCGACCGTCGCGATTCGTAAACCCCGCAGGAACCGGGCCGCAATCTGGGTCGGGGACGTCGTCGCCTCGCTCACCCGGTCCCTCCGGAGGGCCATTCCAGCCGGACCGTGGTGCCCCGGCCCGGGGCCGAGCGAATTGCCGCCAGCCCACCCGCGCGCCGCATCCGGGCGGTGATCGATTCGCCGATTCCACGCCGGTGGGGTGAGACCAGGGCCGGGTCGAAACCGCATCCGTCATCCTGGATCTCCACAATCACCCGGCCACTGCCACCGGTCACCAACCGGCTGGTGGCCGAGACCGAGACCGTGGCCCGATCGGTGCCGGCGTGCCGCTGAACGTTGGCCAGGGCCTCGCGCATGCTGTCGCAGATCGCCTCGGCCGCCGCCGCCGGAAGCTGAATCGGGCGCCACGCGGTGTGCTGGACCGGAAGCGGGGTCTCCGCCAGCAGACCGGTCAGCAGCGTGGACAGGTCGACAACCTCCCGGGGCGCGGCCTCGATCCCCCCACCCCGCAGCCGCAGAACCCGCAGGTCCCGGGCGGCCTGCCCGGCCAGCCAGGGCTCCCGGCGGGACACCGTGCCGGCTCCGATCATCAGGAAAGTGGCCGCCGCGGTGTCGTGCAGATCGGCCAGGTATTCGAGTTCATCGGACCGGCGCGCCCGGCTGAGCGCACTCTGCTGCTGAAATCGTTCCCGCTCAGCCAGGTAACCGTCCGAGATCCGCCCGCCCCTGCGGACCAGCATGAACAAGCCCCGCGACAGCGCCGCCTCAGCCAGGACCCAGAGCGCGGTGCTCAGCCAGCCCAGACTGCCGGACTGGACCTCGGAGTGGGTACTGGCCAGGTAGGAGGCCACCAGAGCACACGAGGCCACGACCCCGAACGAGGTGGAGGTATGCCACCCGTAGGCGACCGCGACCATCGAAACCAGGGCGAAGATCCAGCCGGAACCATCGACGGTCGAGGCCACCGGCACAGTCCAGTTGTCCAGGACCGTGAACGCGCAGATGAAGGCCAGATCGGCCACCGCCAGCCAGCTCGCCGCCGTACGGATCAGCAGCAGGCCGTACCCGCAGGTCCAGGTGATGAGCAGAAGCAGGCCCAGACCAGCTCGCCACCGCTCGGGGGCCGGCACCAGTAATAGGCCGAGCGCGCCGCCACAGACCGAGATCACGGTTCGGCACACCACCGCATATCGTCGGCCGAGGCGGGCGAACTCGCGTTCGGCCGGACCGGTCATGGCCACATCTTCACATAAAGAGACGATTGCCCGGCGGTGTCCGCTTCGCCGGTTTCTCGTGACCTTGGCTACTGGCCGCTCCCGCGCCGGACATCGAGGTCGACCGGGCCGTCGATTCCTTTCACCCGGGTCAGGCTCGATACCTGCCAGATCGCCCAGTCGTGCCGGACCGGACGGCGGAAGAGACTGCGCCGCCAGCGGTCTCGGGGCAGCACCGATTCGATCGGATAGGCCTTCTCGAAGGCCGCCAGACCGTAGATCACCACCGGTTGGCCGACCCGGGCCTCGACCAGGTTCACAAAAGTACGCAATTGGCTTTGCACGGTGGCTCGGTCGGGCCGCTGACTACAACTGGAGAACTCCAGGTCCACCGCTGGGGGCAGGGCATCGGGGTCCGCAGGCAGGGCCGCGAGGAAGTTCTTCGCCTGAGCGGCACCGGAGGAGCAGAGGGTAAAGAAGTGGTAAGCACCGCGTGCGATCCCCGCGGCCCGGGCTTGCGCCCAGTTGGCCGCGAAACGCCGGTCACGGAAGTCCTGGCCTTCGGTGGCTTTGATGTAGGCGAACGATATGTTGCTCGCCGCCACCTGGTCCCAGCGAATCTCACCCTGATGATTCGAGACATCGATGCCGAACTGCTCACCGGCTTTGAGGTTCGGCCGGTACCGAGGCATGACCTCGTACCGGACCAGGCCGAGGGCGACGACAAGCACCGCCGAGGCCGCGACCACGACCAGCAATCGGCGACGCCGACGAGCACCCTGCGTTACCGGCCGGGCCTGGAGCTGGCCCCGGGCCTGCCCCTGCCCCTGCCCCTGAGCCTGAGGCTGCGTTCCCGGCCGGGGCTGGATACGCCGGAAACGACGGCGGCCGAACCGCCCGGACTGACGCTGCGACTCGATGAGTTTCACCCTTCCCTAGGCTGAAAACCCCTTCCTACCGGTTGAGCGGCGCTGCGACCAATTGAGGGCGGCCAGTGCCCGTGACCTCAGTGCCCGTGATCTCAATGCCCGTGATCTCAATGCCCATGGACGACGAACTCCCACCAGGAATCGCCGTAGACCGTGGTCCAGGTGCTCGCGTCGGTGGACACCTTCGTGACGTCCGGGGCCGTGACGTCCGGGGCCGTGACGTCCGGGGCCGTGACGTCGGTGGAGGCGGCCTTCACCGGCCGGCCGAGGGCCAGGCCGGAACCGGTCGCGGTGGAGGTTGGCGCCGGCGTGGACGTCGAGCCGAGACTTATCTCGTCCCGTGTGAGGACCCGGGGCGAAATGTAGTTACTGCCGGGATAGTAGTCGGCGAAGGAGCTGGTGTTGACGTCCTTGACGCTCCACACCCAGATCAGGTTGGTCAGGCCCTTATTCCCACCGAGGCGAGCCCGGCCGCACCGATCAGGGCCACCGGTTTCGATCGGAACATCCTGATCTCCATTTCCATCCTGGTCTTCATTCAGAGTCTCCACTTCAGAGCCTCCATGTCGGAGCCTTCATTTCAGACTCGCGGAAGGCACCCACCTGACCAGGGCAACCCAGTACTTACACGATTAACTTCGACCCGACCAGGGAACCAGATCAACTCGGCCCAGACCTGCACGCAAGCCCCTGACCGGCCTAAGAATGGGTCAAGAAATCGATGAGAGGGTTCCCGTCTCGGCTCCGGTGCCCGCCGGACCGGTTCGCCGCCCGAATGGCGTACTCACCCGATCCCGAGCATGAGCAATTGCGAATCCGGCTCTTTTCACGCTGTGTGATCGAGCCTTCCACCGCCCGGAATTCGTTGCTGCGACCGCTGCCACCGCCCCCCGATGACGCGAACCAGCACCTCAGCCGGGCGCGATTCCGGTGGCCTAGATCACCCGGATGGAGCAGTCCGGGATTGCCCCATCACGGACATTTCCGCCGCCGCGCCACCCACAGCGGGAGATCGCCGACGGCGGGCGAGGCCAAAAGCCGGGTAAGGTCGGCGATCCAGGGCCCGCGAAGCCCACAAAATAGGCAACAACCGTTCGCAAATCTATGAACGCCCGATAGTTCAGTACCGACTGATAGTTCAGTACCGATTTAGACGCACAGACCGGCAAAGTCAAACAGCTACGTAGCAACATTGTGGCGGACCTCGACCGGCCAGGTTCAAACCTGGCCAAAATCATTACCGGCGGAGACTTTTCGGCGTCACCCAGCACCTTCCAGCGCAGCGGTCCGGCGCCGTCCGAGATCGCCCGAGCGGGCCACAGTTCGGCTGATGGTCACCGGTTGTCACTGGCTGCGATCAACCTTCGCCGGTTGCGTCTGACTGCTCGCGGCCCGGCTGACTTTCCGGACCGTACCGCTCATTCAATGTCACGGTAGGGAGGAAACAGCGCCATGATCAAGAGCCCCAGCGTCTGGGAATATCTCGACCGGCAGTGGCCGCATATTCAGCCACTGCTCTGGCAGCAGATCGAGCTGATCCTGATTTCGATCGCGATCGCCGCCGGTCTCGGCATCACGATCGGGATCCTGGTCTCGGCTCATCCACGGCTCGCGAACGGAGTGCAGGCAACCGCGAGCGGCATCCTCACCATCCCCTCCCTCGCCCTCCTGACCCTCTTCATCCCGCTCTTCGGTCTGGGCTGGACTTCCACCGTGATCGCTTTGGTGCTCTACGCTCAGCTACCGATCATACGAAACACAGTCACCGGCCTGCGATCGGTCGACCCGTCGGTGCTGGAATCCGCGCGCGGCCTCGGGATGTCGACGGCCCGTCAGATCGGCCGGGTTCAGCTACCTCTGGCCTGGCCCGTGATCCTCACCGGGCTGCGGGTCGCAACCATGATGATGTTCGGCATCTCGGCGATCGCCGCCTACGTCAGCGGCCCCGGTCTGGGCAACCTGGTCTTCACCGGGCTCAGCCGACTCGGCTCCGTCAATGCCCAGAACCAGGCCCTGGTCGGGGGCTTCGGCATCGCGGCTCTCGCGCTGCTGTTCGACGGCGGCTACGTACTCCTGCGCCGACTCACTGCTCCCGGAGGAATTCATGTCTGACCTTCCCGTCGCCGCGGATATCGCCCTGGAGCACCTGACCAAGCGCTACCGGGGAATGGCCGAGGCCGCCGTCGACGATGTGACGATGACGATTCCGGCGGGCGAGTTGGTGGTCTTCGTCGGGCCCAGCGGTTGCGGAAAGACCACCACGATGAAGATGATCAACCGATTGATCGAACCGACCAGCGGCACCATCCGGCTCGGGGGCGAGGACGTCACCCGCACCGATCCGGTCGAGCTTCGCCGCCGGATCGGCTACGTCATTCAGTCGGTCGGCTTGTTCCCCCACATGAGCATCGAGGAGAATATCGCCCAGGTCCCGAAAATGCTCCGCTGGCCGAAGAAACGGATCGCAGCCCGGGTCGAGGAAATGCTGGAGCTGGTCGGCCTGGAGCCGGCCAGCTACGCCCGTCGGCATCCGCGGCAGCTTTCCGGCGGCGAGCAGCAGCGGGTCGGCGTTGCTCGCGCACTAGCCGCGGACCCACCCGTACTGCTGATGGATGAGCCTTTCGGGGCGACCGACCCGATCACCCGCGTCAACCTGCAGCGCGAATTCCGCAAACTGCAGAAGGATCTCGGCAAGACGGTCATCTTCGTCACCCACGACTTCGAAGAGGCTCTGCTGCTCGGCGACAAGATCGCCGTGCTGGGCGAGCGATCCCGGATCGTGCAGTACGACACGGCTCTGGCCCTCGTTGGACAGCCGGCCGACGAGCACGTCCGGGACTTCATCGGCAAGACCACGCATGTTCGGTTGCTCGGCCTGCTGACGGCGCAGGCGGCGGTCGACCCGGCCATCGCGACCGGCTCCGACCCGGTTTTCGTGACCTCGGATGTCACTCTGCGCGACGTCCTGGATCGGTTGCTCGGTGGTGTCGCCTCCGTGGTGGTGCGGACCGCCGAAGGCCGGATTCTCGGCGGCATCGACTTCACCTCGATCCAGATCGCGGTCGACCGGCAACTGGCCACCGATCCGGGACCGACCGGTGAGCTGTCCAGCGATCCGGGCGAACGGTCCGCCGACTCGGCGCCGGTACCGGCGTCGACGCAGGCCCCGCGTTCCGGGCAGCTTCGATGAGTTCACCGTCGCTCAGTTCACCGTCGCTCAGCATCACCGAGCCCCGCCCGCACCCGCCGGCCTGGGCCGGCGCCCCGACTCCCCGGCATCTGCGCAACATCCAGCACCTGCTGGCGATGCCCGCGCTGATCCTGGGGCTGCTGGGTGGCCTTTACGTCTACGTGCACTCGGTCACCCTGGACTCGATCGAACAGCGAACGTTGAATCGTTCCTTCATCGCTGATTCAGTGCTGGCTCATCTCAAGATCACCTTTCTGGCCACGATCCTCATCCTGCTGATCGCCATCCCGCTGGGGATCGCGCTCAGCCGTCCGTGGGCCCGGTTCGCGTCCCCGATCGTGCTGGGCCTGGCCAACATCGGGCAGGCTCTGCCGGCGATCGCCCTGCTGGTGCTGCTGACCACGAAATTCGGGATCGGACTGCGGATCGCCCTGCTGAGCGCGGTGGCCTATGGGGTGCTGCCGATCCTGCGGAACACCATCGTCGGCCTGGAGCAGATCGACCCGGACCTGATCGAGGCGGCGAAGGGGATCGGGATGCCTTCGTGGCGGGTGCTGCTCAAGGTAGAGCTTCCGCTCGCGGTACCGGTTCTGATGGCCGGCGTCCGAACCACCCTGGTGCTCACCGTGGGGGTCGCTACCCTGGCGACTTTCGTCGACGCCGGTGGCCTCGGGGATCTGATCGTGAACGGGCTGAAGCTGGACCGATTCCCGGTGCAGCTAACCGGAGCGGTACTGACCATGTGCATAGCGTTCACGCTGGACTGGGTGGCCCGGATCGCTGAGGACGTCGCCCGCCCACGTGGCTTGTAATTCCATTCGCAACAAATTCGGAGAGACCATGATCAGACACGCCCGCTTCACGCACGCCCGTTTCACCATCGCCCTCACCCTGGTGAGCGCCGCCACCCTGGCCGCTTGCGGCGGCTCCAGCGGCACCTCCGCCGTGAAGTCCGGGAGCAGCGACAAGGCCCTCGCCGGGGCCAGTTTCGTGGTGGCCAGCAAGGACTTCACCGAGAGCATCCTGCTGGGCAAGATCACTGCCGATGTACTCGCGGCGCATGGCGCGAAGATCACCGACAAGACGAACATCAAGGGCTCGGTGAATACCCGAACCGCGCTGACCAGTGGCAACATCGACATGTACTGGGAATACACCGGTACCGCCTGGATCACGTACCAGAAGCAGACCAAGCCAATCGCCGACCCGGTCGCCCAATACGCCGCGGTGAAGAAGGCGGACGCCGCCAACGGAATCGCCTGGCTCGATGCCTCACCGATGAACGACACCTATGCCCTGGCCGTCCGCAACTCCGCGACCGCCCCGCTGAATGTGAAGTCCCTGTCCGACCTGGCCGCTCTGTCCAAGTCGGACCCCGCCGCCGCGACGTTCTGCATCGAGAGCGAGTTCTCCACCCGGGACGACGGTTTCCCGGGAATGACGAAGGCCTACGGCATGACGGCCCCTGCGGGCAGCATCAAGATGCTCGACACCGGAGTGATCTACACCGAGACGGCCAAGGGTAAGACCTGCAACTTCGGGGAGGTGTTCGCCACCGACGGACGCATCTCCGCGCTCAAGCTCACGCCGCTCACCGACGACAAGCACTTCTTCCCGAACTACAACGCGGCCTTGACCCTCAAGCAGAGTCTGCTGTCGAAGTACCCAGCGATCGCCACCTACATCAACCCAGTGGCCGCCAAGCTCGACAACGCCACGATGACCGAACTGAACGCGAAGGTCGACGCCAACGGCGAAGACCCGGCCGACGTCGCGCAGGAATGGCTGAAGGCTCAGGGCCTGATCTAAGAGATCATCCGGGCCACCCGAGGCCGGTCAAAGGCGTGATCAACTCGCGGAGCAGCCAAACGGGCGATAGGCATGCTCGTCAGCTGAACCAGCGCTATCCCCCTGCGCTGGCTGCCCCACGACCTAGGAGTATCAATGATCGTCCTCGGCATCGTTCTGCTGGTACTTGGCCTGCTCTTGAGCGTCCCGATTCTCACCACCCTGGGAATCATCCTGGTGGTGATCGGTGCGGTGCTGTTCCTGCTCGGATCCACCGGTCGCGCAGTCGGCGGCCGCCGCCATTACTGGTGATACTGGTGTAGCCCTCGGGCGCTACCGGGCCGGTCCCGTCCGGGTTCTCCGAGACCGGCCCGGGGGCAAGTAGGCCGCTGCGGCGGTGTCGATGCACAATCGCTGATACTGATCCGCATCGGCCTACCACTGCACCTCGAGCAGGGAGAACTCGAACAGTGATTACCCTGGAACCCTCGTCGGCAACGCCGCCGTTCGAACAGGTGCGGGCGCAGATAGCCGCGCAGATCTCAGACGGCACGCTGGCCGCCGGCACCCGCTTGCCCCCGGTGCGGCGGCTGGCCGACGAACTTTCGCTTGCGGCCAACACGGTCGCCCGGGCTTACCGTGATCTCGAGGCGGCCGGGCTCGTGCAGACTCATGGCCGCGGCGGCACCACGGTCACTGCCGCCGGCGATCGAACCCGCGAACGTCTGCAGATCGCAGCGAAAGCCTATGCCGTATTGGCTCGTGACCTCGGGGTCAGCGCCGACGAGGCCCTCCGACTGGCTCAGGCCGCCTTGAATCCGACTGGCACCGCTCCCTGAATCAGGGATGATGTCATGAGCCGACCGCATAGTTTCGCACCCCGGCCTCCGTGAATCGCTGGCAAAATCCCGACAAAAGGGGGCACACGGTCAGACACTCTATTAGCGTGGCTCTGTGATCGCAGTCGACATCAGTGGCGTGAACGCGCAGGCCCACGCTCAGCAGCTGCGCTGGGTCCTGAGCCGGTGCCGTGATTGCGACGAAGGCAAGAACGCGCAGTCGTTGCAACAGATCGACGAAGTGCTGGGCCACGCCGAACG
>Ga0265340_10002527_pt1 | contig 10392 bp, 6 predicted proteins | sample 4CB225metaG_FD_202082 | JGI IMG/M metagenome (GOLD analysis project Ga0265340, IMG submission 202082) | Rhizosphere microbial communities from Carex aquatilis grown in University of Washington, Seatle, WA, United States - 4-CB2-25 metaG | ecosystem: Host-associated > Plants > Roots > Rhizosphere...
TGAATCCGTGCCGGATGGGAGGCGAAGCTCAAAGCACCGAACACGGCAGATGAAAAGTTTGAAGATGTTGTGAAGTCGGCGCAAAATGCCGCTGTCTTGGTTTTGGTTTACTGATTTTATTGCCGCGAAAAGGCACAAAAGGCGCGAAGCTTTTTCCTTTGTGATCTTTGCCCTTTTTGCGGCTACATCAACAGCAGCGGGCTGGTGCTGGTTTATCGAAATTGCAGGAGACGACATGCTTGTCTCGCCATGGCCGGGCGAAGGCGGAAGGAGTCTCTCCTTTTCAAGGGAACGGCGGACGGTTCTCGTCTGGGTCCCTCACCCATCGGCTGGCAACGTTTTTTACCCCCACGAATTTGGAAATCAGCCCCCGCCTGCCGAAGGAAAATTGGCCCGCTTAATTTGTCTTTTCAACGGGCGAAATCCGCCGCCGACAACTTTGGGTTCAGGACGATTTTCACATGGGTTTCAATCGAGGTGACCCCTTGGGGGCTGGGCAGATGAGCGGCCATATCCGGACGAAGCCTGGTGGCCTCAGCCAGCGCCGCCTTCATGGCTTCTGCGCTGATCACCGTTCGAACCTGGTGAATCAGGAAGTCCTGTTTGCCAATCCAAAGCGTCCGCGTCCCGCGTTTCGATTCGGTCGTCAGAACGTAGCAGTCCACATCATCCACCTTCCCGTCGGCTTGTCGTTTTGCGTTCGCCAGCGAACCGCCAAGCTGGTTGCCCCAATTCATCTTGAAAAAAGTCCCCGGAATGGTCGCCGCCGCGCTGCCGGAAATGCCGGTTGCACTGCTCAAGGCGTCCTCCCGGCCCGCCCGCTTTTGCGCGCCGGCCCCCATATCCAAAAAATCACCATCCCCCGCCGACCAAACGGCCTGGGTTTTGGTCGTGGTGCTGGCGAAGAATGCGGCGCTGTGTTGTTCCCATTCGATCCGGTAAAGACCCGGCCGGGCCAGTTTGATGGTGAACGTGGTGGTGAGGGTTGTGCCATTCAAGGAGGCGACGGTTTGCCCTTCATCGCTGTAACTTGCCAGCGAAGCATATTTCTCCCGCGCATTCTTGATGATTTCGTCCGTGAGAACATTATCGCCAATCCCGCCGCCCGAAAGGACCACCGTGGTTGTGCCGCCCGCCAGCACGATGGCCGCGCCGACATAGACCGCCAGTTTCAGTTTCGCGTATGTCATAATTTTGAGGGTTCCTTTCACCAGGGTTGTAATGGTTGCCGTGACGGCCACGCCTTTTGCCGCGGTCGCGGAAATTGCCGCCGCCAGGCCCACCGGCGCGGCTTGAACGGAATTTGCCGAAATCGCCGTCGTCAGCACCGCAACAGGAAGAATGACGCCGCGTTTCGCAAAAAACTTCCGCAGTTTCTCCAAAGCGCGGCTCACGCGCTTGCGCGCCGTCACTTCGTTCAGTTTCAGCGTTGTGGCGACTTCCTGCGGGGTTTTGTTTTCAAAAAACCGCAGGACGATGGCGTTGCGGTCGGTCTGGCCCAGCCGCCCCATGGCTTCATCCAGCAATGGTGCAATATGTTCCCAGGGCGCCGCGTCCGATCCGGTCAAAGTGGATTGCATATACACCTCCTGTTCGCGCTGTTGGCGGCGGATTTCCGACCGCAAAAAGTTTGCTGCGGTCAGTCGTGCCGTCTGATAAAGCCAGCCGGACAAAATCGTTTTGGGACCGAGTGATTTTGCCTTCTGCATCAGAATGACGAACACCGCCTGTGTGATTTCCTCGGCATGAGATGGATTGCAAACCTGTCGCAGTGCAGTGGAATAGATCAAATTGACATACCGCTCCACGAGTGCGGAGAAAGCGGATTCATCGCCTTCGGCATATTGCTTCAGCAGCGTGATGTCATCGGAGTCCGGCATTTATCAATAATGTCCGCCGAACCGGGATTGTGACAGGGTTTTTGCGATTTCGTCTAGGACCATCCCCATGCCAAAGCGAGGCGAATGGCCGGTCCAATCAAGAATGCCCTCTTCCGCCGCTAATCCCGGCGTGCGAATTTTCAAGGGGACGGCGGACGACTCTACTGCTCCGTGGGAATGCCGGGTTGGGGAAGGTCGTGACCAACCAAACAAATATCGGAAATCGTCCGGTTTGCCATCGCGCAAACGCGGGGACGCAGTTCATCATTTTGCGGGAGGGCTTGCGGCGGTCATGTCCGGCCTTTTCGTGCGGGCGAAGTATTCCGCCAGGGTATAGGCCCGTTCATTGATCTGCCGCATCGGACCCAGCAGCGCCGGGTATGGCGCGTAACGATTGTCCACGATGCCTTTGTTGGCATCCCGGTTGGAGGGGTCGGTGTTCGTCTCCTCCGGGTCGTTGTCCGCATATTTAAACCAGTGCCAGCCGACGCAGTCTTTGCATTCCAGCAAGGCCAGGGTGAAATTTTCGTAGAACAGGCCGCGCTCGGGCTGGGTCTTGACCAGCCAGCCCGCCCCGCCGATGTTTGACCGGCCGGAATCAACGGCTTTCGCATAAAATTCTGTGATGATAAACGGCCGTCCGGATTCCCGCGCCCACATGGCCAGCTCGCCGGCATCCGGTGTCCACTCCCGGTAGCAATTCACGGAAATCACATCCACATACGGCCCGGCGGCGCGGAAAATATCGGGACAACGGACATCGGGGCCATGGAATCGCGAGCCGAGGAACAGATGGTTGGGGTCATAGTTGTGGACGGCGTGGCTGACGATCTGGAAATAGCGCTGCACCACGTAGCCCTGAAAATCCAAAAAGTCCTGCTTGGTCACATCCTTGATCGTCGCGTCAGCCCCGTGACGCCCGCGCAGCCAGGCCGCGGCCGCTTGCTGGCCCGGATCGGTTTCCGGCAGGGTCAGATAATTCGTCAACATGGAAAGCTGCAATGGCATTTCGTTGTCGGAAAAATTTCCCAGCAGCCAGGGGTCATTTTTTACGGCAACCAGTTGCTTCGCATAGTCATCGCAAAACGATTCGAATCCCGGGTCAAAAACAAAGATGCAATTATTGGGATAACCCGTGTGACCGGGTTGTTGATAGGTGCCGCCGCGTTTTTTTCCATAACTGCTCATGAAGTTCCAAATCAAGGTATAGGGCACCGGTTTGGCCGCGGCGCGAAACGACGCAGTGTCCGACCACGCTCCGATGCTGTTGAAGCCGGCCCCGCGCAATAATTCCGAGGTCTGGGCCACCCAGTTGCTTTTGGTGCCGAATTTTTCCTTGAAAGCCGCGGTGGCCCCGGGTGTTGGCAGCAGGTTGACGGCGGTTACGCCCTTGCTCAAATATAAGCAGCCTTCCGGGTCCACCAACCACGAGCGGCCCGCGAACTGGGCGGCATGGAAAAAACCCGTCGCGTTGGTTCGCACGGCCAAAATTCCTCCGTATTGGCTCGAGGCTGTGTCCAGGTTGGTTTGCAGGTCTGCCGGCAGGTCCTGCAAGGTCCGCGTAGGATAGGGTTTCCACGGCTGGCCCGGCTGGCGTGCCGCCTCCACCACCACGGGTTGAGGTTCGCCAAAAACGGGAATCACTGCGGCCAGAAGCGTCGCCACGAGCAAAATATTTGACAAGGATTTGAATGACATATCGGTGTTAAAAAGTGCTGGAAAACCGCATTTCGACAAAAAGCTCGAAACGGTTTTGCCGGAAGTGGTTGGAAATTCGCGGCCTGCGGGGAGGCCCGCCCCATCGGCTGGCTTGGCCGCTGATGTTTTTGCCATGCGGCGAGTGTGCGCCGGAAATCCCGCGACGTCAATTCTGCGGTCAAGAAGCAGGGACGATATTCGCCAGAAAAGATGCCGCATAAAATCACCCAATTCTGCCTGCTGACGGACAACACAGGTGGATGGGCATGTGTCGAAATGGTGAGCGGCTTGGTGGCGCTTCTGGAGTGCGAAAGACAGAAACGTGCCCGGAGAAATGAGGGGCAAGCCCGGTGTGGGCATCCTAATTGACTCACACGGGCTGTTGTTGCGTCAGGCAATGCAGCGAACCGGAACCGAGCACGAGATCAACGGCATGGATGCCGACCACCGGCCGGTCTTTGAATAATTCGCCCAAAATGCCGAGGGCAACGCGGTCGTTCGGATCGTTGAACGTCGGCACGATGACACAGGCATTGGCGATGTAAAAATTCGCGTAGCTCGCCGGCAGCCGGTGTCCGTTGAAGTAAAGCGGGGCGGGCATGGGCAACGGCACAATCTCGGGCTTGGCGCCGTCTTCCAGGCGCAAATCCCGGATGCGCTCCCAGTTTTCCGCCAGCGGGCGATGATTGGCGTCGCGCCGGTTCTTTTCCTTGATGAGCACGAGCGTCTTCCGGTTCACAAACCGACAGACATCATCCACGTGTCCGTGGGTGTCGTCACCCGCCGTGCCATTGGGCAGCCAGAACACATTTTTCGCGCCGAGATATTTCCGGAACGTTTCGTTGTATTGTGCCCGCGTCAGGCCGGGATTGCGGACCTGAATCTTCGGATGAAGGTAGCACTCCTCCGTCGTCAACAACGTGCCTCGGCCGTTCACTTCGATGCCGCCGCCTTCGAGGACGAAAGGTCTGCCGTTGCACTGGGCGTGGAAAAGCGGTTTGTGCAATCGCCGCGCCGCCAGCTCGGGCACTTTGCGGTCATTCTGCCAGTCGTCGTGTCTCGCCCAGGCGTTGAAGTGGAAATGCACAATGGCGGTTTCAGATTTTCTGTAGCGGCGGTCTGTGACCGCCGCCAATTGTGTGCGACGCTCATAGAGCGCCGCTACAGAACGCCTGACAAAAACCGGTCCGCTGTCGCGCATCCAGCCGCGGTTTGTCGGATGCACGATGAACCGCACGTTCTTCAAATCACAGCCCGCCTGCCGGAGAAAACTGCGCGCCAGTTTTTCCTCGGCCTTGTGCCGGACGAGGAGGCGGACGGTTTCCTCAGGTGAAATCTTGCGCGCCATCTCGCCATAGACCCAGCGGACTGCCTCCATTTTGCCCGGCCAATCCGCCTCATGATGCGGCCAGGCCAGCCAGGTGGCCTCATGCCGTTCCCATTCGGCGGGCATGGCGCAGCCGGGCCCGGCGGGGGCCGCTGCGTTTGCGGATGGCGCGTTCATCATATAACCCGCATGGAGCATAACCGTTTCGCTGCCGCTGGGAAACCCCGAAAGAAACCAATCGCCGGGGAGATAATCTGCAAAGGGGGGGACTGGTAAACAGCGTCAACGTTAACATCGCCCCTTTTGGGGCTGGTGCAACTTAAAAATTATTAAAAATCAGCGAGTTATTGGCTGAAAATCTGCTTGTCGTGAACGAGATTAAATCAGGAACGGAGATTGGTCGAAGCCGTCCTGCTCGTATGAAAATGACCTTAAATCAAGTCAGGAGAGTGAAAGCCGCAAAATACACTTTATGCGTGTGTGTGTTGATTTCTTTGACAGCCGGCGTCATTGCTCCCCAATTGCCTGCCCTGAAACAGGCAGCCGCGGAGAAACCGGTGACCATCACCTTGACTGCGGGTGCGACCAGCGCTGACATTCAGCGGGCACTGGACCGCCTGCCGGCCAGCGGCGGGGAGGTGGTGCTGCCGCCTGGAATATTCGAGGTCAGCCAGCCCATCGTATTGCAGCAGGATCATCAGGGCTTGCGCGGCGCCGGCGACACGACGGTTTTGCGCCTGGCAGACGACGCCAATTGTCCGGTGATCATTTTGGGCGAACCGGTCGACCATCCGGAACGGACCGTGGAGGATTTGCGAATCAGCGGGCTTTTCATTGACGGCAACCGCCAGCACCAGCAACGCGAGCTCTGGCGGCTTATGGGCGAAGGTTCGGAGATTCGCAACAACGGAATCACGGTGCAGAACGTGAGCAACTCGGTCGTGGAGCGCGTGACCTGCGCCCGCTGCCGTTCCGGCGGTCTCATCACGGCGCGGGACGTTCGCTGGCTGACGGTGGAGGATTTGACCGCGTTCGACAATGAGTTCGACGGTCTGGCCTGTTATCATACGACGGAAAGCCTGTTCATGAAACTTCGCCTCCACGACAATCTTGGGGCCGGCATCTCGCTCGATCTCGTATTCAATCACAACGTCATCAGCAACGCCGTCTTGACGGCGAACGACCTGGGCATCTTCATGCGGGCGAGTCGCGACAATCAATTTCATGACATTTCCATCTTCAACAGCCATCACTTCGGCGTGTTCATGGCGGATGTTGAGAAACTGACCACCCGCGGCCGGCAGCCGGCCCCCCGGACCGGGTGCGTGGACAACTCCTTCACCAACCTGGTCGCGGCCAACTGCGGCAGCGCGGCCTTCCGGGTCAATGACCCCACCTGCACCAACAACGTCATCGTCCGCGCCCAATTTGGCGGCAATGTCCGGGGCGGCCTCTCGCTGGCGCAGCCGGATTTGGTGGCGGTGCAGTAAGTTTCCCGGGTCGGCCCATTTTTTGTCTTCAATTTCAAGGACGAGGGCGGAAAAGAGTTCGAGGGGCGGTGTGGGAATTTTCAATTTCAGAATAAATCCTTGTAACGCCAAAAAAATTCGGACAAAGTGCCGCGCCAAAACAATTTGCCATGCTCGAATTCAGGAACAAAATTTTATTCGTTGGTTACGGGGCCGTGGCCCAATGCGCCCTGCCCATTCTGGCCAAGCACCTCCAACTGCCGCTGAAGCATATCACCGTCATGGATTTCGAGGACCGGCGGGCGGTGCTGTCGCCGTGGCTGAAGCGCGGCGTGAAGTTCGTGCGCCAGCGCGTGACGCGCGCGAACATGGGCACGCTGCTGGGCAAATACCTGGAGGCGGGCGATGTCCTGATTGATCTGGCTTGGAACATTGACTGTTGCGAAATCCTTCAGTGGTGCCACACCCGCGGAGTGCTCTATGTCAACACCTCGGTCGAATTGTGGGACCCTTACGAGAATGCCAAGACCGCCACGCCGCAGAAAATGACGCTCTACTGGCGGCACATGAACATCCGCCGCATGATTGGCCAATGGACAAGGCCCGGCCCGACCGCGGTGCTCGAACACGGCGCGAACCCCGGTCTCATTTCGCATTTCACCAAGCAGGGCCTGCTGGACATCGGCAACCGCGCCCTCCGGGACAAAAAGGTCACCGGCCGGGTCGCCGCCGAAATCCGGCAGCTCATCGCCGGGCAAAAGTTCAATCACCTGGCGATGAAACTTGGGGTGAAGGTGATTCATTGCAGCGAACGCGACACGCAAATTACGAACCAACCCAAGCAGGTGGACGAGTTCGTCAACACCTGGAGCGTGGAGGGTTTCCGCGAGGAAGGCACCACCACCGCCGAGCTGGGCTGGGGCACGCACGAGAAGGAATTGCCGCCGCTGGCGTATGAACACGCCGACGGCCCGCGCAACCAGATCTGCCTCGCCCGCATGGGCATCAACACCTGGGTATCATCGTGGGTTCCGGATTACTGCATCAACGGCATGGTCGTGCGTCATGGCGAGGCGTTCACCATTTCCGACCGGTTGACGGTCTGGCAAAACGGCAGGGCCGTTTACCGGCCCACGGTGCACTACGCCTATTGCCCCGCCGACGTGGCCATCGCGTCGCTGAACGAACTCCGCGGTTACAATTACCAGCTCCAGAAGAAGCAGCGCATCCTCAATGACGAAATCACGAGCGGCGCCGACACCCTCGGCGCGCTGTTGATGGGGCACGCCTACAATTCGTGGTGGATCGGCAGCGACCTGAGCATCGGGGAATCGCGCCGGCTGGTGCCGCACCAGAACGCCACCACCATGCAGGTCGCCATCTCGGTCATCGCGGCCACGATGTGGATGATTGAAAATCCGGCCCGGGGCGTTTGCGTGCCCGACGACCTGCCGCATGAATATATTTTGAAAATTTCCAGGCCGTATCTGGGCAAATGGATTTCCAAGCCGTCCGACTGGACGCCGTTGAAGCATTGCACCAACGCGTTCAACGGACACAACCATCCGCAGATTGACCGGAAAGATCCGTGGCAGTTCAAAAACTTCCTCATCACCGACGGAGACTGAGATGGTTCCACGACGCACATTGAAGAAACTGGCGGAGGAACACGGCACACCGCTGTTCGTGGTGGACCACGAAGAGTTGCGGCGCAACTACGCGATGTTCAAAAAATACCTGCCGCGCGTCCAGGCCTACTACGCCGTCAAGGCCAACCCCGATCCCGCCATCGTCAAGACCCTGTTCGATGCCGGGGCGAGCTTCGACGTGGCCTCGATGCCGGAATTTCACATCGTCCATGAATACATCAAGGACCTGCCCGACAAAGAGCGGCAGGCCTGGATTTGGGACAAGATCATTTACGCCAACCCGATCAAGGCCAACGAGACGCTGCAGGAGTTGAACCAATACAAACCGCTGGTCACCTACGACAACCACGAGGAGATCCGCAAAATCAAGAAGTTCGCCCCGCAGGCCGGGCTCGCGTTGCGGCTCAAGGTGCCCAACACCGGTGCGATGGTCGAGCTGTCGTCGAAGTTCGGCGCCGCGCCCGGCGAAGCCGTGGACTTGATTCTGGCGGCGGACAAGGCGGGGCTGACCGTGGAGGGCATCAGCTTCCACGTCGGCAGCCAGACGACGAACTTTGAGAATTACGTCGCCGCCATCAACCTCGCCGCCAACATCTTCAAGGAAGCCAAAGACCGCGGGTATGGCAAGATGAACCTGCTGGACATCGGCGGCGGGTTCCCGGCGCCCTACGACGAAACGGTGAAACCGTTCCGCGAACTGGCTAGCATCATCAACCGCGAAATCAACCGGCTCTTTCCGAAGAACATCCAGATTCTCGCCGAACCGGGACGCTTTCTTTGCGCCACCACCGCCACCGCCGTCTCCAAGATCATCGGCAAGGCCGTGCGCGACCAAAAACTTTGTTACTACATCAACGACGGCGTCTATCACACCTTTTCCGGTGTTATTTTCGACCATTGCCATTACCACCTGAAAGCGTTCAAGCGCGGTCCGACGCAGATTTGCTCGGTGTTCGGCCCGACGTGCGACGCGCTTGACGTGGTTTCGATGGCGGAAAATCTGCCCGGCAACCTGCAACGCGGCGACCTGCTCTACAGCGAACAGATCGGCGCCTACAGCCATGCGTCTTCGACATATTTCAACGGCTTCCCGCCCGCGAACGTGGTGCATGTAAATCAATAGAGGTGATTACCTCTTTCCCGGACAGGTGGGACGAGACTGTCTCAAAGCACTTTTTCGTCGGAGGGGCGAGTTACACGAGTCCCCATCTTCAGAGGCATTCCATGAGTCAGGGGCTCGTATAACTCGCCCCTCCGATACTTTTGAGACAAACTCGGACGCGCTGTCCTACGTTAAGATTCTTTGCGGAAATCGTCAGGGCGTTTGCACCCGGTAAAATTCCAGGGATGAATTGTTGGTGGCCGTGAAACGATAGGAACTGCCGGGGACATTGGTGGTAAATGGAGCGGTCGAGTTCGTGGTCCATGACGTGTTCAGCTGCGTGGTTTGGAGCAGATGAAACGTGCTGGCCGGGCCGCTGACGGTGAAGTTGAGCAACACCTGATTGTTGGTCAACACGGGCTGGCCCAGGACGATGGTGGGATTGGGATTGGCAATGGCGTTCACCAGTTTGACCGGTCCCCAGCCCAACGGGAATTGCGCGAACAACACCGGCGCGGCGGCGAGAAGGTTGGTCCCGGGTTGCGTGGGCGTGAAGGTGAAATTGGTCGAGGCGGTATTGTTGGTGGCCAGGTTGATGGCTTGCTGGACGTTCGTCACCACGATGTTTTCGACGGACCAGCCCAAATAATTGTCGGCGCCTAGAAAATAATAATAAGGCGAGAGAAAGTCATAATTGAAGCGGAGCAGGGTCAATTTGCCGACGTAGTTGGAAAGCGAAAGCGAATGCGGCGTGAACGTGGTTTCACATTCGGCGGGGCTCATGGTTCCAGGAGGATTGCAGCCGGCCTCCAGGAAAAGATCCTGCCAGTTCGCACCGCCGTCCGTGGAAACTTGCACCCGTGCCACTTCATTGGTGAACGCGTAACCGAGCTGGCTCTTGAACGAAAGCACCGTATTGGTCGCCGGCAGCAGCGTTTTCTTGCATTGAATGATCTGCGGCGTCGCATTCAATTGATTGTGGACGAAATGAATGCACTGGCCAGAACCATCCTGCGCATTGGTGATGATCAAGTAATCGGGATTGGATAACGCCATAAAATTCGAGAGGGTTTCACTCGCAAAATCGGTGGCGGCATTTTCGGTAAAATTTCCGTTGGTGGGTTGTGCCGTGAGCCACTGGTAACCGGTGGTGTTGGGGTTGGCAACCGGCACACAAGCGTAGGGATTGCCGGTGTTGAGATAGGGCGTGTTCGTGCCGACGACGGCGGTGGCCACATAATCCGTTCCCGGCACCGCAGGATCAAAC
>Ga0265340_10002528_pt1 | contig 10391 bp, 9 predicted proteins | sample 4CB225metaG_FD_202082 | JGI IMG/M metagenome (GOLD analysis project Ga0265340, IMG submission 202082) | Rhizosphere microbial communities from Carex aquatilis grown in University of Washington, Seatle, WA, United States - 4-CB2-25 metaG | ecosystem: Host-associated > Plants > Roots > Rhizosphere...
CACAAATACTGCGGTGATTGTCTTCACACCTTCGTTCTGATCCCCACCCCTTCCGTCTTCACAACTCCCGAGAGCAAAAAAATGAGCACGACGTCCAAACTCTTCGAGCCTTACACACTTGGCCCGGTCACGCTTTCCAACCGAATTGTGATGGCGCCGCTGACGCGCAACCGCGCGGTCGCAGGCCTGGTGCCGAGCCCGCTGGCGATCGACTATTACGGGCAGCGCGCTTCCGCCGGCCTGCTGATCACCGAAGCCAGCCAGATCTCGCAGCAGGGCCAGGGCTATCAGGACACGCCCGGCATCTACTCCAAGGAACAGGTCGCCGGCTGGCGCAAGGTGACGGACCGCGTGCATGAGCGTGGCGGCCGCATCTTCATCCAGCTCTGGCATGTCGGCCGCATCTCGCACACCTCGCTGCAGCCCAATGGCGGCGCGCCGGTGGCGCCGTCGGCGATCCCCGCCAAGGGCAAGACCTTCGTCAATAACAGCTTCGCCGACGTATCAGAGCCCCGCGCGCTGACGCTGGAGGAAATTCCGGGGATCATCGAGAGCTTCAAGCGCGGCGCAGCCAATGCGATCGAAGCCGGTTTCGACGGCGTCGAGATCCATGGTGCCAACGGCTATCTGCTCGACCAGTTCGCCAAGGACGGCGCCAACAAGCGCACCGATGCCTATGGCGGATCGATCGAGAACCGCGCCAAGCTGATGCTGGAAGTCTCCAGGGCTGTCGTCGCCGCGGCCGGCGCCGAGCGTACCGGCATCCGCATTTCACCGGTGACGCCGGCCAACGATATCTCCGATTCCAATCCGCAGCCGCTGTTCGATTACATCGTCGATCATCTCAACGCGCTGAAGCTCGTCTATATCCACGTCATCGAGGGTGCTACCGGCGGCCCGCGCGACATCGCCCCGTTCGACTATGCCTCGCTGCGCAAGCGCTTCAAGGGCGCCTACATGGCCAATAACGGCTATGACCTAGAACTCGCCAACAAGGTGCTGGCGGCCGGCGAAGCCGACCTGATCGCGTTCGGAAAACTGTTCATTTCGAATCCCGATTTGGTCGAACGCTTCAAGCGCGGCGCCCCGCTGAACGCGCCGGACAAGGCGACGTTCTACGGCGGCGGCGCCAAGGGATATACGGATTATCCGACGCTCAGCGCGGCGCTGGATCCTGCGGAGTAAGCACCACTACCCGCTCTACGTCATTTCGGGGCGCGCGCCAGCGCGAGCCTCAGATGTGCAATTGCACATCGGGGAATCTCGCAGCGACAACTTCGAGATTCCGGGTTCGACGCGGAGCGCGTCATCGGGCCGCGCTTTGCGCGGACCCGTTGGCGTCGCCCCGGAATGACGATTCAAGACAGCCGGTTGCAGGCCTCCGCGGTTGTTCTAATGTGCCGGCATGAGCCAGCCCTCCGCCGAGGAAACCGTTCGCCGCGCCACCGCCGCCTTCAATGCCGGTAGCCGCGACGAGGCGCGCAAGGTCTGCGAGCAGGGGTTGCGCCGCGCGCCCGGCGATCCCATGCTCAGCCATCTCCTCGCCGCCGTGCTGTTTTCGCAAGGCGAAATCGAGGCCGCGCGCGGCCACGTCGAGACCAGTCTCGCCAGCCGCCCCGGCAATGCCGCAGCCCATCTGCTCGCCGCGCGTATCGCCCGCTCCGCCAAGGATTTCGACAGCACGCTGAAACATCTCGACCGGGCAATCGCGATCGCGCCACAGCGGGACGCGTTTATCGAGAAGGCCCGCACGCTCGACCAGGCGAGTCTTGAACAGGCAAGCCTTGAACAGGCAAGCCTGCGGCCGCAAGCGCGCGCGGCATGGCAGGCGATTCTCAAAGCCGTCCCGCAAAACCTCGAAGCCGCAGCGCGGCTCGGCCGGCTGGCGTGGGAGGATGGCGATCACGCGCTTGCCGCGTCGCTGCTGGAACGCGCGGTGGCGGATGATGCCCCCGCATCGGCCTGGTTCGATCTCGGATTGGTCCGGCAGGATTTACGCGACTACGACGGAGCCGCCGCGGCCTACCGCAAGGCGCTGGAGAAGAAGCCCGATCACGCCGAAGCCGCGCTCAATCTCGGCACCGTGCTGCAGGAAAAAGGCGATCTCGACGGCGCGATGCGTGCCTATGGCGACGCCTACCGGCTGCGTCCAAGCATGTTCGGCAGCATCGCGATGGCGCTGACCTCGGCGCCGCACGGCCGGCTGTGGCTGGATGAAGCTGCGCTGCGACGTTCACTTGGCGGTTAGTCCAGCGCGCATCCAGCGCCCGTGGCCTCATGGTTCGAGACGCGCGAAGTCGCACTCCTCACTATGAGGGTTTGGCACCTCATCCCGAGGAGGCGCTTCTTCAGCGCCGTCTCGAAGGATGAGACCACCGCACGGTCACGCCCGTCCCCTTCGCGCGCGAAAGCGCTTGCGATAGACGCCGGGGGTGGCGAGCACCTCGGAAACGGTCTTCGCATAGGCCGCCTGGTGCGGCTCATCAAAATCTTCGAACACCAGTTCGGGCGCGGTGCGCGGCACGGGAAAACACTGCGCCACCGGCGTACCCTTCGCTAGCACCCCCGAAAAATCGGGCGCAATCCACAGCGCCGGAAAATTAATGCCGCCGTCGTGAAAGCGATCGGCATCCACCAGTCCCGAAATCAGGCGAAACGGCAGCTCATCACGATTGACCGGATGGGTGGCGAACAACGACCAGCCGGGCTCGAGCTCGATGGTCCAGAAACTGTTGAACTTGATCGCGGCCTGTCCTGCTTTCGCGAACGGCGCTCCCGCGAACTGGGCCGGGACATGAAAGCTCAAGGGCGCGCGCGGATGCCCCGGGGTCGCCGGCTCCGGAATATCCCACTCCCACGAGAACGCGCCGCGATCGACGATGACGTCGCAGGGCAAAAGAATCAGCACGCCATAGGCCATGGCGTCGACAAAGGGCGGGCATTGCTTGACGGTACGGATCTCGCGGCCGTGGATGTCCGAATGCGCTTTCGCGGGCATCGCCCGCAGCCAGTCCGGCAATCCGCCGCGCGCCGGCACCGGCCGCGGCAGATGCTCCGACAAGGCCGGATCGCAGCGAAAGATCATGCGCATGGTTGGGCTCCTACATGTCGCGGCGGATATGGAGCTGATGATAACCGTCATTGCGAGCGAAGCGAAGCAATCCAGCTTTCTTACCAAATCAAAGGAAGATGGATTGCTTCATCGCTTTCGCTCCCCGCAATGGCGACGCGAAAAAGGCCGGGATCGCTCCCGGCCCTTTGTCTTTCTTCTCGTCATGCCCGGCCTCGTGCCGGGCATCCACGTCCTGCTTTCACGCGAGAAAGTCGCGGATGGCCGGGTCAAGCCCGGCCATGACGAGGGTTGGGAGACCTCAGTCCGCCGAGGTGCGCTTCGGGGGCGAGGCCGGCCACGACTTGATCAGGGTGTCGTAGTCGATGGTTTCGCCCTTCGGCTTCTCGTTGGCGAGCTTGCGCTGGGGCGCGATGTTGCCGTCCTTGGCGGACTTCGCGAACCAGTACTCGGCGGTTTCCTTCTTGTTGAGCTTCGGTCCGCAGGCGCCCTGCACACCGGATTTCTCCAGACGTTCCATCACCGAATCCTGGGCAGCGGCGAGCGAGTCCATCGCGGCCTGCGGCGTCTTCGCACCGGACGACGCATCGCCGATGTTCTGCCACCACAATTGCGCAAGCTTCGGATAATCCGGCACGTTGTTGCCGGTCGGGGTCCACTGCACGCGCGCCGGCGAGCGGTAGAACTCGATCAAGCCGCCGAGCTTCGGCGCGCGCTCGGTGAACGACTTGTCCCAGATATCGGACTCACGCGTGAACGTCAGACCGACATGGCTCTTCTTCAAGGTCACCGTCTTGGAGTTGATGAACTGCAGATAGAGCCAGGCTGCCTTGCGGCGGTCGACCGGAGTCGACTTCAGCAGCGTGGCCGAACCCACGTCCTGGTAGCCGAGCTTCATGCCTTCCTTCCAATAGGAGCCGTGCGGCGACGGAGCCATGCGCCACTTCGGCGTACCGTCCGCATTCATCACGGGCAGGCCGGGCTTCACCATGTCGGCGGTGAAGGCGGTGTACCAGAATATCTGCTGGGCGATATTGCCTTGCGCCGGCACCGGACCGGATTCCGAGAAGGTCATGCCTTGCGCCTGCGGCGGGGCATATTTCTTCATCCAGTCGAGGTACTTGACGATCGAATAGACCGCCGCCGGGCCGTTGACGTCACCGCCACGCTCGACGCTCGAGCCGACCGGGCGGCAGCCTTCCATGCGGATGCCCCATTCGTCGACGGGAAGTCCGTTCGGAAGGCCCTTGTCGCCGTTGCCGGCCATCGACAGCCACGCGTCGGTGAAGCGCCAGCCGAGCGAGGGATCCTTCTTGCCGTAGTCCATGTGGCCGTAGACGCGGACGCCGTTGATTTCCTTGATGTCGTTGGTGAAGAAGTCGGCGATGTCCTCATAGGCCGACCAGTTCACGGGAACACCGAGGTCGTAGCCGTACTTGGCCTTGAACTTGGCTTTGTAGTCGGGATTGGAGAACCAGTCGTAGCGGAACCAATAGAGGTTCGCGAACTGCTGGTCGGGCAGCTGGTAGAGATGCCCGTTCGGCGCCGTGGTAAAGGACTTGCCGATGAAGTCGTTGACGTCGAGCTGGGGATCGGTGACGTCCTTGGCCTCGCCGGCCATCCATTCCGTCAGGTCGACCGCCTGGCCGTAGCGGAAGTGGGTGCCGATGAAGTCGGAATCGTTGATCCAGCCGTCATAGACGTTCTTGCCGGACTGCATCTGGGTCTGGATCTTCTCGACGACGTCACCTTCCTGGATGATGTCGTGCTTGACCTTGATGCCGGTGATTTCCTCGAAGGCTTTTGCGAGCGTTTTCGATTCATATTCGTGCACCGTCAGGGTTTCGGAGACGGTGTTGATCTCCATGCCCTTGAAGGGGGCAGCGGCCTTGATGAACCACTGCATTTCCTTCATCTGGTCTTCCTTCGACAGGGTCGAAGGCTGGAATTCGCTATCGATCCACTTCTTGGCAGCGGCTTCGTCGGCAAGCGCGGGTGCGGTGACCGCAGCCGAAGCTGCCATCAGCGCGACAGCGCTTGTCATCATCAGAACGCGGGTCCTGATCACAGGCCCCTTGCTTTTCTCTAAGCGTCGCATGTTGGTTCCTCCGTTGCAGCGACAAACGACCCAGGCCCGGGTTGAACCCCGGATCTGCTCTTTTTCACCTGCGTCAGACGGTGCGGAAAACCGCAACGGCCGAAACAAGCGAAATCACGGTGCCGAGCCACAGGCTCGACAATTCAATGCCCGCTTCCCCGACCGGAAGCGTCAAAATCGTGTCGGTGCCGACCAAGCCGATCCACGCCAAATGAATGACGGCGGCCATGATCAGCGAAATGAACAACCGGTCGCCGCGCGTGGTCGGGATACGCAAAATCCCGACGCGCTCGGCTTCCGGATAGGCGATCGCAAGCCAGGTCATGACCGCCAGCGTGCAGGCCAGCAGCACGAAGAAGATTGCCGTCGGCAGCGTCCAGGCCATCCATGCGATGTTTTCCATGGCGGCGTCCTCACACCCTGCCGAGCGCGAAGCCGCGCGCGATGTAATTGCGGACGAACCAGATCACCAGCGCGCCGGGGATGATGGTGAGCACGCCGGCGGCGGCCAACAATCCCCAGTCCATGCCCGCGGCCGAGACGGTGCGGGTCATGACGGCGGCGATCGGCTTGGCGTTGACCGAGGTCAGCGTGCGCGCCAGCAGCAGCTCGACCCAGGAGAACATGAAGCAGAAGAACGCCGCGACGCCGATACCGCTGGCAATCAATGGCACCAGGATCTTGATGAAGAAGCGCGGGAACGAATAGCCGTCGAGGAACGCCGTCTCGTCGATTTCGCGCGGCACGCCGGAGACAAATCCTTCCAGGATCCACACCGCCAGCGGCACGTTGAAGATGCAGTGCGCGAGCGCCACGGCCCAGGGCGTATCGAACAGGTTGATCGCCGAGTACAGGTTGAAGAACGGCAGCGCGTAGACCGCCGCCGGCGCCATTCGGTTCGACAACAGCCAGAAGAACAGATGCTTGTCGCCGAGGAAACGATACCGCGAAAACGCGTAGGCTGCTGGCAGGGCCACCGAAATCGAGATCACGGTATTGATGACGACATATTTCAGCGAATTGATGTAGCCGGAATACCAGCTCTCGTCGGTGAAGATGCGCATGTAATTGGCGATGGTCGGCTGGTGCGGCCACAGCGTCATGGTCGAGACGATCTCGTCGTTGGTCTTGAAGCTCATATTGACCAGCCAGTAGATCGGCAGCAGCAGGAAGATCAGAAACAGCCCGAGGATGAAGCGGCGGCCGGGAATCGAATGCATCATGCGACTCCCTTCGCGGACCGGCGCTCGGCGCCGGCGTTGGTCATGACGGTGTAAAACACCCAGCACACGATGATGATGATGATGTTGTAGACCAGCGACAGCGCCGCGGCCTTGCCGAGGTCGAATTGCCCGAGCGCGATCTTGACGAGCTCGATGGAGATGAACGTGGTCGAATTGCCGGGACCGCCGCCCGTGACCACGAACGGTTCGGTATAGATCATAAAACTGTCCATGAAGCGCAGCAGCACCGCGATCAGCAGCACGCGATGCATCTTCGGCAGCTGGATCGCGGTGAACACCGCCCAGCGCGAGGCGCCGTCGATCTGGGCGGCCTGATAATAGGCATCGGGAATCGACTTCAGGCCGGCGTAGCACAACAGCGCCACCAGGCTGGTCCAGTGCCAGACGTCCATCACGATGACGGTGGCCCAGGCGTCGAACTCGTTGGAGACGTAATTGTAGTTGATACCGATATTGTTGAGGACATAGCCGAGCAGGCCGATGTCGGGCCGCCCGAAGATCTGCCAGATGGTGCCGACCACGTTCCACGGAATCAACAGCGGCAGCGCCAGGATCACGAGGCATGCCGCCACGCTCCAGCCCTCGCGCGGCATCGACAGCGCGACCACGATGCCGAGCGGAACTTCGATCGCGAGAATCACGGCGGAGAAGAACAGATTGCGCCACAGCGACGCGAAAAACCGTCCGCCGAGATCGGTCGAGGGATCGAGCAGTTCCTTGAACCAGCCGACGCCGTTCCAGAAGAACTGGTTGTTGCCGAAGGTGTCCTGCATCGAATAGTTCACCACCGTCATCAGCGGCAGCACGGCCGAGAACGCCACCACCAGGAACACCGGCAGCACCAGGAACCAGGCTTTCTGGTTGACGGTCTTGTCCATTAATTCCCCTCGACCAGAAGGCTGTCGGCGTAGACGTGAACGTGCGACGGATCGAACACGAGGCCGGCGGCATTGTCGGGAACTGAAAATCCCGCCGGCACGCGCGCAGCGAATTTCACGTCGCCGACGCGCACGCGCGCAAAGCGGATGCGTCCCAAATCGTCGATCCGCTCGATATTGGCCGCCAACAGGCCGGAGCCCGGCAGCGCGACATTGACGAATTCGGGACGCACCCCGATCTCGATTTTCGCGCCCGGCGGCAGGCCGTCATAATTGCGGTTCAGCATGATGGTGTGGCCGTCGATCCGCGCCTCGCGGCCGCGCACTTCGGCGGGCACGATGTTCATGCCGGGCGAGCCGATGAAATAGCCGACAAAGGTGTGCGCGGGCTTGTCGAACAGTTCGGCCGGCGTCCCGCTCTGCACCACCCTGCCGTCATGCATCACCACCACCGTATCGGCGAAGGTCAGCGCCTCGGTCTGGTCGTGGGTGACATAGATCATGGTGAGGTCGAGCGCGCGATGCAGCGCCTTGAGCTTCGAGCGCAGCTGCCATTTCAACTCGGGATCGATCACCGTCAGCGGCTCGTCGAACAAGACAGCGGCGACATCGGAGCGCACCAGTCCGCGGCCGAGCGATATCTTCTGCTTGGCGTCGGCGGTCAACCGCTGCGCCTTGCGGGAAAGATACGGCGTGAGATCGAGCAGGCCCGCGATCTCCGCGACCCGCGCGTCGATCTCGGCCTTGGGCACGCCGCGATTTTTCAAGGGGAACGCCAGATTCTGCCCCACCGTCATGGTGTCGTAGATCACCGGGAACTGGAACACCTGCGCGATATTGCGCTTCTGGGTTGACAGCGGCGTGATATCCGTGCCGTCGAACAGGATTTTTCCGCGCGACGGGGTCACGATGCCCGAGATCAGGTTGAGCAGCGTGGTCTTGCCGCAGCCTGACGGACCGAGCAGCGCATAGGCCCCGCCCTGCCGCCAGGTCATGGTCACCGGCTTCAATGCAAAGGATTCCAGCGGCGCATCATTGCCGCCGTAGGAGTGTGCGAGATCGACGAGGTCAATGCGGGCCATGCTGCATGCCCCTCACATCGCGCCCGGCGAGGCGACCAGGCGGCCGGCGGCGTCGAACACGAACAGATTGTCGGGATCGAGCGCGGCATCGAGCACATGGCCGGGCGGAAACTCGTGAACGCCGTGCAGCACCGCGACCCAGTTCGAGGCATCGCGGCTGAGATGCACGAAGCTTTCGGAGCCGGTGATTTCGGTCACCGTCACGGTGGCGTGGAAGGCATGGCGGCCGGTCGCGCCGCTGGCGACCTCCAGCTGGTGGGCGCGGAAGCCGACCCGGTAGGAACCGTCGCCGAGGCCGGCATAGAGGCCCGACGCGGGCGCCTTGACGCCGCCGGCATATTGCACCGAGCCGTTCTTCTTCTCGATCCCGACGATGTTGAGCGGCGGATCGGAAAACACCTGGGCGACCCGCAGCGTCTCGGGATGGCGGTAGACTTTCGAAGTGTCGCCGGCCTGCAGCACCTCGCCTTCCCACATGCAGACGGTGCGGCCGCCGAGCAGCAGCGCCTCGGTCGGCTCCGTGGTGGCGTAGACGAAGATCGCGCCGGAGGCCTCGAAGATGCGCGGCAGCTCGGTGCGCAATTCCTCGCGCAGCTTGTAATCGAGATTGGCCAGCGGCTCGTCGAGCAGCACCAGATCGGCACCCTTCACCAGCGCGCGCGCAATCGCGGTGCGCTGCTGCTGGCCGCCGGACAGTTGCAGCGGCGTGCGCTTCAGATACGGCTCCAGTCTCAAGAGGCTTGCGGCTTCCTGGACCCGCTTGTCGATCTCGGCGCGCGGCTTGCCCTGCACCCGCAAGGGCGAGGCGATGTTTTCATAAACCGTCAGCGAGGGATAATTGATGAACTGCTGGTAGACCATCGCGACCGAGCGCTGGCGCACGTCGAAGCCGGTGACATCCTTGCCGTCGACCAGCACGCGGCCGGAGGTCGGCTTGTCGAGGCCGGCGAGCAGGCGCATGATCGAGGTCTTGCCCGACAGCGTCGGGCCCAGCAGCACGCTCAGCGTGCCGCGCTCGAGCGTCAGCGAGACATCGCGAATGGCGGGAACGCCATCGATCGACCGCGTCACATGTTCCAGCGTAACGCTCACGTCCGCGCTCCTGCTTCGCGCAAGGGACTGGCCAGGGTGGCACGATGGGCTGATATCCAGTCGTCGAGGGCGGCGATCTCGGCAGGCGACATCCGCAATCCGAGCTTGGATCGCCGCCATACGATGTCCTCAGCGGTCAACGCCCACTCCGCCGCCATCAGGTACCTGACTTCGCTTTCCGTCAAGGTGGCGCCGAAGGATTGGCCGAGATCGGCGATCGTTTTTGCGGTGCCGAGCCATTTCGCGGCGCGGGTGCCGTAGGCGTGCGCCAGCCGGTTGGCGTGGGCGGAATCGAGGAATGGATAATCACGCACCAGTTCCGCCGTCAGCGCCGGGATCGCCGAGACGTCCATGTCGCCGCCGGGCAGCGGCGCCTTCGCGGTCCAGCCTTCGCGCGCCTTGGAACTGCGCAAGTAAGGCGACAACCGTTCCAGCGCCTCCTCGGCGAGGCGGCGGTAGGTGGTGATCTTGCCGCCATAGATCGACAGCAGCGGCGCGCCGCCGGGCGTGTCGAGCTCGAACACGTAATCGCGGGTGGCGGCCTTGGCTTCGCTGGCGCCGTCGTCATAGAGCGGACGCACGCCGGAATAGGTCCAGACCACGTCCTCCGGCTTGACCGGTTTTGCCAGATATTCGCTGACGGAATCGCAGAGATATTTGATCTCCTCGTCCGAAGCCTTCACTTTCGAGGGATCGCCCTCGTAATCGCGGTCCGTGGTGCCGATGAGCGTAAAGTCGTCCTGATAGGGGATCGAGAACACGATCCGGCCGTCGGAGTTCTGGAACAGGTAGGCGCGATCGTGGGCGTAGAGCTTGCGCACCACGATGTGCGAGCCCTGCACCAGCCGCACCTTTGCCCGCGCATTGACGCCGGCCCCCGACGCCAGCACCTGCTCGACCCAGGGTCCGCCGGCATTGACCAGCGCG
>Ga0265340_10002529_pt1 | contig 10389 bp, 9 predicted proteins | sample 4CB225metaG_FD_202082 | JGI IMG/M metagenome (GOLD analysis project Ga0265340, IMG submission 202082) | Rhizosphere microbial communities from Carex aquatilis grown in University of Washington, Seatle, WA, United States - 4-CB2-25 metaG | ecosystem: Host-associated > Plants > Roots > Rhizosphere...
GATCGCCATCGCTGGCGGACTCTGCTGCATGCGTCGACTGCGACCATTGCCTTTGCGTGCACGGCCTGCATTCGGTACTCCGTTTTTGGTAGCGCGCTGCCACTGGCCGCCGTGGCAAAACCTTCTGACCTATCTCATGGGTTGCGGTACGCCTTGAGCGCCCTGATATTCATCGGACCCACTTGGATGTGGTTTGGTCCGGGGTGGAAAAAGGTTGACGGGAAAGCGAAGTGGCTCGCCTCAGCGGTAGTCGCCCATTTCGTCACTTTGGTGGTTATCGGAGGGGATTGGATGCCACTCTGGCGCCTGGCACTGCCTGCGATGCCAGCGATGTTTTGGGTTGCTAACAGTCTGCACGCCGTTCGCGGTATCGCCTGGAGGCGGGCAGGGGGCTTGGTTGCAATGTCGTTCGTGGTCCTAATAGGCTGGAAGGTCGGAGTGCCCGCCCGTCATGTGGCGCGAGCTCGTCGCGCACTGGTCAGAGATGCCTCTCCGCTATTGAAGGGCGCACACCTGGTAGCTGGCTTAGACGTCGGGTGGCTTGGCGTGGCTACAGCGAGTGACATCATGGACCTGGCAGGAATAACGGACCCTCGAATGGCCTCGCTTCCAGGTGGGCACACGACCAAGAGGATCCCCAACAGCTGGTTTGATTTCCAGCAACCCGATGCGTTAGTTCTTCTGACCGCGCCCGGAGAAACGCTTGCACAGATGTGGTGGCAAACGCGGTTCGCTCGGGGGGTCGAAAATAGAACCTCGGAGCTTGATTACTGGCGCGACTGCGCGGTCCGCGGCCGTGTTCCTTTGCGCTACACCCAACAGTTCTACGTTATCGTAAGGTGTAAATGAGTGGGCAATTTGGCTTTTCGTCGAGCGCGCCGTGGTACTCGCTCTCACGATACTCTGTGCACACCGTTGTCCGTGCCATTGGCCATACGACTGAGCGCGTCTCGAAGCGCACGCGCGTCGGGATAGCGATTGCGAGGTAACGGATCGGTCGCGGTTTCAATTACTCGTCGCCAGTTTTCTGGAATCGTCCTGAATGCCACTTGAACGGCGCTGTCCGCGGCCAGGCCCAATGGTTCGCTACGAAACTCAGCACTTGTCATGGGCGGAGGCCGCCCCGCAAGGCATTCGAACAAGATGCTCCCCAAAGCAAACAGGTCGCTGCGAGCATCAATCTCGAGTCCCTGCTCTTGTTCAGGCGACATGTACCCGGGCGTTCCAAGGGGGGCGCCCGCATTCGTCAATCGCGTCTCAGCCCACTCAACCCGGGCAATCCCAAAATCTAGCAGTTTTACGCGCTCGTCGCGAACTTCCATACTGTTGGGTAGTATCTCACCGGTCACGTCGTTGGGATCCCGAAGGATCGCGAGATAGATATTGCTCGGCTTCAGATCACGGTGAACGATGCCTGCGGCATGCACAGCCTCTAGCGCATCGCACACTTGCATCGCGATCGGAAGTAGTTTGGTCGGGTTGATGATGCCCACGCGCTTCAAACGCATGGCCAGCGATTCTCCGTAAAGTCTTTCCATCACGAGAAAGCTGGTTCCATCACTCAAGTGTCCGTCGTCGTAGACTTCAACCACATTGGGATGCCAGGCTAGACCTAGAGCAGCCGCCTCTCTCCGCAAACGATCGGCTGCCACCGTGTCGTGCGCAATTGCCGCTCGAAGCAACTTGATCGCCACCGGAAAGCCATCGGCCAATCGGTTGGCTTCCCAAATGGTTCCGCTTGCGCCGACTCCTAACTTCTCGGTGAGCTGGTATTGGCCCGCTATCACGACGCCCTCATGAAATCCCGAATCGTGACGTTCTCGTGCTTCTCGCAACGAAACGGACCGCTCCAACGCCCGCAACCTCACGAGTTGTGCCGTGGAACGGGCTCGGTACGTACTAGCTGCAATCCAGCCAGTACTGGCCATGACACCTACGATCGCTCCCGCAATCGAAAAGAGCAAACCATCCTGCCCCGAGGTCGATTGAGAACGCAGCATTGCAAACACGCCTACGGCAATGGCGAGACCTACCGTTGCGACTGCATATGACGACCAAGACGCTTGTCGCCAACGCACACGAAAGTGCTGCTCAAGTGAATTGCCCCGTTGACCCTGTTGAATGGTGAAGCGCACTTGCGCTTTCTTGAGGCCAAATAACAGAGGAATAGACGCAAGTTCTGCGGCTCGCGCGAGTGCACACAAGCCATCACGTTCCTCCGCAATTGCAGTCGAAACGAGGACCTGACCTGTCCAACTGTGCTTGCCTTGCGCGAGTGTCGACCAGCGCTCCGTCACGAAGTCTTCTACCGCGTGGGTTTCCAGCCTGCGGTAGGCCATCAGGGGATTGTCCGCCCCGCGTAACAGACGGGCCCATGCCCCCAGATTCTCGGGGTGAACCAGGGATGAAACTACCTTGGCTATCTCACCGCGGCCCCAACGCGAAGCGAACTTCTGCAAGGCGTGGTGCCATACGTGCACGGACAGTGGTCGCATCTCGTCTTTGAGGTACTCGCGATCGAGCTTCATCGACAGAAGAAATGCGTCACCTTGGGCCCGGCCAAATCGCTGATCAATATGTAGCAACAAGGCCTTGATGCGAAAGGTGTTGGTGGTGCCCTTTTGGACGCTTGTTTGCACGTTGCGCTCGAGGATGTTGCAGCCAGAATGCTTTGGCAGTTGTTTCAACCGAGGGGGCCCAATATTACCCTCCTCCAATTGGGGCAATGCTAGTGAAGTTGTGCTGCCCGGGAAAGAGAATTTTGTGCGTGTCGGCGTCGGCCGTGCGCGGCCACGTCTTCTTGCTTACAGCGCCATAGCGTGGTTACGCTTGGCACCGCGTGCCACTAACTATTGGAGGTGACAATCGGCCAATGATAGCGAGCAAAGCAAACCCAGCGGCTCCAAGGAGTCGCCAAAGGGTAACCTGTACCACGATTTTTGGCCTAAACTCAATCCCTTGTCATTGGTTCGACCTAGTGCAGCGACCACATGGTGATTCTCTGGCCCTCCCGCAAGGTTTGGGTGTTACACTCTGGGTGATTCCAACTGCCCCCGGACCCTGAACCACGATGGAACTGAAGCAGCACGTTGCGTTGAGACTCGAGCAAAGACTCGTCATGACGCCTCAGCTCCAGCAAGCCATCAAGCTTCTGCAGCTCTCAAGGCTTGAGCTCATCGACGAAGTCCGCAAAGAACTGGACAATAATCCGGTACTTTCGGAAGATGATCCGGAAGCCGCCGGTCGTGCGAGGCAAGAAGCGTCAGTTCGCACTCCTGAGAGCGAAGATCGGGATTTTGATCGAAATCGTACGCCCACGGACCGCGACGCCGAGCGGGCCGCTCGCGAAGTTGACTGGGAGAAGTTCCTCGAGAATCGAAGCTTGCAGCAAGTGCCAACGGCGAGCCGTGGCGGTTTCGAGGAACTTCCGCCGATCGACCAAAACCTAACCAGGCCTCGAAGCCTGCAGGAGCACCTGCTCTGGCAGCTGCAGATGAGCGACTTCACCGAAGTTGAGCGGCGATTTGCAGAACTGGTTATAGGCAATCTTGACGAGCGAGGCTATTTGGATCTCGCAGGAGCGGAGCGGCCAGATGGCTCACGCACTCCTGACCTGAGTATCGAGGATTTGGCACGGGAAGCGGGCCTGCATTTGGATGACGCCCCCCTCGTGTTGGAGCTGCTGCAGAACTTTGATCCAATGGGCATTGCGGCTCGCGATCTTCGAGAGTGTCTGCTGATTCAAGCAAAGGCCTGCGGATTCGACGAGGTCGAAATCGAGATCATTGACCGGCACTTGCACAACCTCGAGAAACACAATTACCAGGCAATTGCTCGGGACATGCGGATTCCGGTCGAGGACGTGTACGACGCGGCCAAGGAAATACAGAAGCTCGAGAGCCGTCCCGCTCGTGACTATACGGATCAGGACGACCGTTCTATTGGGATCACACCGGACGTTTACGTGATTCGTGATGGTGACCGGTGGGTGGTCGTTGACAATGACAAAGGAATTCAGCGTCTTTTCATCAACGAGACATTGACGCGCAAGTTGTTGCAGGATCCGACGGCGAAGAACTTCGTTGGTGAGAAACTGCGAAACGCGCAATGGCTAATCCGCGCCATCGAGCAGCGACGCAAGACGATCATTCGCGTGGGCGAGTGCATCGTGGAGATGCAAAAGGACTTCTTCGAGAAGGGTGTGGCATTTCTGCGCCCAATGATTCTCCGGGACGTGGCCGAGAAGCTGGAAATGCATGAGTCCACGATTTCGCGTGTCACGACCAATAAGTACCTACATAGCCCACAAGGCCTGTTCGAGCTGAAGTACTTTTTCAATTCCAGCATTCGTCGTGTCAACGCCGCGGACATCTATGCAGAGGATGCCATTGCCAGCGAAAGCGTGAAGCAAGCCATCAAGCAGTTGATTGATGAGGAAGACAAATCTGATCCGCTCAGCGATCAGACCATCGTCGAGCGGCTGGACAAAACGGCGGGGATCAAGATTGCGCGGCGCACAGTGGCAAAATATCGCGAAATACTCGGAATTCTGGCCTCTTCCAAGAGAAAGAGGCTGTTCTGACGGTGAGCAATACTATTCGGTTGCTTCTAGGTTACGGTATACTTTCAACCGCTCAGGGTGAAGCTCGACTGAAGGAAGATGGGTTCCGTAAATCGGTTCCGTTGGGGTGCAATAGTGCACTCATAGAGTTGAATCACGGCAAACATGTCAGGAGGACGCATGACAATTAGTTTCACTTTTCGTCACATGGTGCCCAGCGACGCAATCAAGAGCTACGCCGAGGGAAAATTGCTCAAGTTGCAGAAGCTCCTGTTGCATCCGATGTCCGCCCGGGTCACGCTGGCGATTGAGAAACAGCAACACGTTGCTGAAGTGCAACTCGATAGCGGTTCTGAGCACGTTGAGGCAAAAGAGTCCTGTGAGGAACTGTACGCCTCAATTGATCAGGTGATTGACAAGCTCGAACGGCAGATACACGGGATCAAGGGCGAGAAAATCGCCCGTAATCGCAGGCCGTCGGCGAGCATCCGAATTGGTGAAACTCCATCCGCTGGAACCCTGAACGATTCGGTGGGAGAGTCCGCAGACAAGAAGAGCGTATCTCGCAAAAACGCGGGCGAGTGACGCAGGATATTGGCGTCTTTGGCTAAGGGTAATCCATGCACCTGACCGAAATCCTATCGTTGCAGCGAGTGATAGTCGACACGGACGGTTCGATTGTGTCTGATAAGGATTCAGCGCTCAAGTTGCTGGCATCGCTCATCGCACCTGCCCTAAAAAATGACGCGGATACAGTGCTTCGACTGCTTGCGGCCAGAGAAAAGCTTCAGAGCACAGGGATAGGCGATGGGGTAGCCATACCCCACGCTTCGGCCGAGACCGCCTCTGCGCAGGCAGGGGCGCTGCTCTTGTGTCCGCATGGAGTTCCATTTGAGTCAATTGATGGCTTTCCTGCCAAAATAGTTTTTGGTGTGGTCGGGCCGCGACGAGCAACGGGTGAACATTTAAGAACATTGGCGAGAATCTCGCGCTTGTTGCGCGATGCCGCGACGCGTACGCGACTCATTGAAGCTTCGACAGCGGAAGTTGCGCTTTCGATCGTCTCTCAACAAGACACGAATCTGTGAGCCCCGGCATGGCACTATTCGACTCCCCTGAGGTATCCCGAACTCTCACGACGCGAGAGTTGCTGGCCGATCAAGGTTTGCAACTCAGGTGCCGTCTAATCGCCGGTTCAGCCGGTCTCGACCGATCGATTACGCACCCGAGAATCCAGAAATCCGGGCTAGCGATGGTGGGTCACCTACACGGGATCGTACCCACGCGCGTACAGATATTGGGCGAAACCGAGCTCAGCTATGCCGAGGCTCTGCCGGTACAGAAACAGTTGCACGCCGCACGCCAGTTATTCAGCATGTCGCTAGCGTGCGTCATTGTCAGTCGAGGCGTCTTGCCGCCTCGTCCGTTTATTGACGAGGCTGAAAGATCCAGCACTCCTTTGGTAGTGTGCGAAGAGCGCTCCTCGGCAGCGATTACCAGTCTGCACACCTTGTTGGATGAGAGACTTGCTCCGCGAACGAGGGTGCACGGTGTGCTCGTCGATGTCTTCGAGGTTGGAGTACTGATGGTCGGCAAGAGCGGCATCGGTAAGAGCGAGTGCGCCATGGATTTGGTAATGCGTGGCCATCGGCTGGTTGCCGATGATGTTATTGAGTGTGACTACAAGCCGCCATCGTTCATCTATGGCCAGCCCGCGGAATTGCTCCGATATCACATTGAGGTCAGGGGGCTTGGTATTCTTAACGTCAAGGATCTCTTTGGCGTTACCGCCATTCGGGAACGCAAGCGCATTGATCTCGTGGTTCAGCTCGAATTATGGCAACAGGATGCAACGTACGATCGTATAGGATTGGACGACCGGTTCACCGACATACTCGGCGTGCCGGTGCGCGAAGTGCGTTTACCCGTTCGCCCCGGACGCAACATGAGCTCAATCATTGAGATTGCTGCTCGTATTGAACTGCTGCGCCAAACGGGACACTACCCGGTTCGAGACTTCATCGACCGCATAGACCGGCATCTTACCGCTGATGTCTCAGCGGATGACTCCATGCGACCTTCAGTGCCTGTGCCTACATCCTGGCGCAAGGCTGACTACTATGAGAGCTCGACTCCTCCGCCCGTTGTTGCTCCTGCAACAAGTCGCGAGGAAGACAAATGACGACTCAGCATGTCGTGGTCGTGACGGGAATGAGCGGCGCTGGTAAGTCAACGGCTGTCGCTGCCCTGGAGGACCTGGGGTTTTACTGCGTGGACAACCTGCCGATCCCCGTCGTTGAGCCAACCCTGGAGGCTTTGGCGGCCCATGGTACCGAACGCGTCGCGCTCGGCATTGATGTCAGGGTGGGAGCTTTCTTGGAGCTGGCGCCTCGTGTCATCGACGCCATTAAGAATTCCGCACAACTGAAAACATCGGTGCTTTTTCTGGACGCTGCCGATGACGTGCTGATACGTCGTTTTGGTAGCACACGTCGGCCTCACCCCCTGAGTACCCTCGCGCCTCCGGGGCATGAAGGCGAAGCAACAGCCGTGTTGGACGGCATCATAATCGAAAGAGTGCGCTTGGCTTCGCTGCGCTCGCGAGCGTCGACAGTCGTCGACACGAGTGGTCTTTCGATCCACGATCTTCGTCGCACCATCATTGGCCTGTTTGATTCAGAACGGTCGACTCGTCCAAGATTGACCACGCGCGTGGTGAGCTTTGGATTCAAGTACGGTTTACCACTTGATGCGGATGTCGTTCTGGATGTGCGATTTCTTCAAAACCCATATTTCGTGGAGGAACTTCGAAATATGACGGGGCTGGACCCGCAGGTGGAGAAATTCGTTGTAGATAACTCAGAGGGTCAGCTGTTGCTGAGGCAGATTTTTGACTTCCTAAACTTCTGCTTGCCGAGATTCGAAAACGAGGGCAAGAGCCATCTTACGATAGCGGTCGGTTGTACCGGTGGACGCCATCGGTCTGTCGCGATTGCCACCGCGATTGCGCATGAAATACATCATCCACCACAGCGACCGGTGGCTCTTATTCATCGTGATATCCAAAGAGATGCTGAGCCGGAAGAAGGCGCGGGTCGCATCGGTCTTCAATTTGCGCCGATTGGCAAGGAGTTCTAGGAATGGCACTGGCACGCGGTACCTACTTGGTTCGGAACCGACTCGGGCTGCACGCGCGGGCCGCAACCAAGCTTGCGACTCTGGCATCGCGCTTCCCATGTGAAGTCTCCATCAGTCGTGACGGGCAAGCGGCGAACGCAAAGAGCGTAATGGGAGTACTGCTTCTCTGTTGTGCCAAGGGGACCAAACTGATGGTTGAAGCCGACGGAGAGCAGTCGGACCTTGCAGTGCAGGAAATCGGAAAGCTGATTGATGGCGGTTTTGACGAGGGGGAATGAGGACGTGACTGAGCAAGATAACTCGCCACAGTCCTCGGCTCGAAGCCCCGTGCTCCTCGATGGAATCGCTGGCTCGCCTGGTTTGGCAATTGGGCGAGCAATGGTCATTGAGACGCTCCGACCGGGCGTCGTACACCGTCGCCTTGCCAGACACCAGAGTCAGGAAGAAGTACAGAGGTATCGCGTTGCAGTTGGAGCAGCCGCTGCCGAATTGCAGGAGGCCGCTAGCCGTGCCGTCGGCGGTCCAGTTGAGGCGTCAATATTGCAGGCCTACGTATTGATGGTCCAAGACCAGACGCTGCGCGAAGAAGTGGAACGTCTGATTGAGCTGGACTTGGTTTGCGCGGAATGGGCCATCGACATTGCGGCGGACAGAATGGCAGCGCAAATGGCTCAGGCGCCGGAGCCCTATCTTGCCGAACGAAGTCATGACGTTCAATTCGTGGGCGATCGCATTCTGGCAATTCTGTCCGGTAGGCGAGCGCGTGTCACTTTGCCTGAGACCGACGAGATGTGGGTGATCATCGCGCATGATCTATCACCAGCCGAGACCGCCTCATTCTCGCGCGACCAAGTATTGGCAATTGTGACTGAAGTAGGTACTCGCACGAGCCACACGGCCATTGTGGCAAGAGCTTTGGAGATTCCCGCAGTCGTTGGGACTGTTGGTGTGCTGCAGCACGTAGCAAATAATGATATCGTAGTAGTCGACGGATTGCGTGGGCGCGTCGTGGTGTCGCCCACCCCTGATCTCGTCGAGGCTGCCAAGTCACGTGCAGACCGTTACTCCGCGCTAACTCGAGAGTTGCGTGAGCTACGCGACCGCCCGGCGACGACTCGGTGCGGAGCTCTAGTCCATTTGCGTGCCAACATCGAGCTGCCTGCCGAGGCGGATGTAGCAATCGCTCATGGCGCGGAAGGGGTGGGGCTCTACAGAACCGAGTTCTTGTACGTGGGTCGAACGGAGCCTCCCAGTGAGGAGGAACAATACACGACGTATCGCCACGTACTGGAAGCCGTGGCGCCGCTTCCGGTAACCATACGCACGTTTGACATCGGTGGTGACAAGCTGGTGCCCTCGCTACAAGGGCCCCAAGGCGCAAACCCCGCGCTAGGACTACGCGCAGTACGTTTGGGACTTGCGCGACCCGAGTTGTTTCTCGCGCAACTACGCCCGTTAGTGCGAGCATCTGCGCATGGCCGCCTCCAAATAATGATTCCGCTAATTTCGTCCGTTGCGGAATTTCGAGCGACCCTTCGCCTACTTGCGCAAGCGGTCAATGACGTCGATAGTCTTGGTATGCCACGTGCTGCATTCATCCCCTGTGGGTGCATGGTGGAAGTCCCGTCTGCGGCAATCATGGCCAATGAGTTAGCGCAGGAATCAGCGTTTCTCAGTATTGGTACGAACGACCTCGTGCAGTACTCTTTGGCAGTCGATCGAAGTCGGCCAGAGTTGGTGGGCATTGGCTCATCATTTGATCCGGCGGTTCTGCGCCTCATCCGCAGAACCGTTCGCGCGGGTGAGAGGCATCACCGACCAGTCACCATCTGCGGGGCAATGGCCAGCGATCCATTGGCGGTTCCGTTGCTGCTTGGCTTGGGACTGCGCGATTTCAGTATGGAAGGGTCGGCAATACCGGAACTCAAGGAAGCGATCAGCCGAATCTCTTTGGTCGACGCGGAACAGCTGGCTGATTCTGCATTGGCCTGCGCTACAGCGGAAGAAGTAGAGCGCATGGTTACCGCGTCGTACGCCCCGTGCTTTGCTGACCTGTTGGATGGGGAGCCGGTTCAGTACGGCAGCCAGCCCTAAATGGGCCAAGCTGAGCGGCTTCGGTTGACCGCTCGTTACTTGCGCGTATAATCCGCGGGCCAAAATCCTAAGGGAAAGAACCATGCCGCAAGCACAGGAAGTAAAAGCATCCGTAATCGGAAGCTATAAATTGCACGACTCTGACACTGGCTCTCCAGAGGTTCAGGTTGCCTTGTTCAGTCAGCGAATTGAACAGTTGACTGAGCATTTTAAGGTACACAAGAAGGATTTCCACTCGCGCCGCGGTCTATTAAAGCTCGTTGGTAAACGACGACGCCTTCTCGACTATCTAAAGAACGCCAATATGGAGCGGTATCGAAAGGTAGTATCGTCACTGGGACTGCGAAAGTAAGCAGTATCTCACCCAATCAATACCGCGTCGCACTGCTTCAACTTCGATTGGCGCGCGTGACTTACTGACGTGTCACGCGTGGCAACCGGGGCTGAAGTTAGGCGTTGGTATTTGCATGCGAGCCGTATCAGACGGTTTGTCGTAAGGAGCGCCTAAAATGATTGTACGTGAATCTGTTCTCATCGGTGGACGTCCGCTAACTATTGAGACAGGCCGTTTGGCTAAACAAGCACATGGAAGTGCT
>Ga0265340_10002532_pt1 | contig 10385 bp, 8 predicted proteins | sample 4CB225metaG_FD_202082 | JGI IMG/M metagenome (GOLD analysis project Ga0265340, IMG submission 202082) | Rhizosphere microbial communities from Carex aquatilis grown in University of Washington, Seatle, WA, United States - 4-CB2-25 metaG | ecosystem: Host-associated > Plants > Roots > Rhizosphere...
TCTGTTCCAAACCTTCGATGACGTCGAGTGCCACACGCGACGCCACTTTCGCAGGAAAAGCTCCGCGAGTCTGTCGGGCACAGCTCTGGAGATAGCTTATCAGACTGCCTTCGGAGTGTTCGTGAACGAGCGTGATCCAACCCTTGCCAGTAACCACGTCAGCAACACGCAGAACGAGTTCGTGAGTCAGATGTGTGCTGTCCCAGATTGCATCGGCCAAAGCTTGCTCTTCGTGAGCGGGAAGCTGAGACGGTAGACTGACGACTCGCGCAAGCCCATAGGTCACGCCTTCACCCACCTCACGCTCCGCGATGAACAAGGACCCCAGGGCCCCTGGCGCGACTTCGCGAATGATTAGATAGCGCCCTGTTCGGGAACCAACGGTGGGTACGGATTCAGGTTCAGTCACGCTTTGCTTGGGAGTGGGACGGGGTTGACGAGCTCCTAGAGCCCGTCACATCTTGGGGGATTTCCCGCGCAATGTCACCTTCCGAGGCGTGCCCCAATGGTATTTGGTTCCCAACACCGAGCTGGAATTGCCTACCGCATCTGAAATTCGAACGATTGTGAAGGATTGCAGCCTGACTATGGACTTCAGAACCCAAGGCAAGCGATTACTGGCTAGGTGACCGCGCTGCTTCCCAACAGGTCAGCTTTTGTTGAGGAGCGTGCTCTTAACTTCATCTGGGTATGGCTGTCACATTGGCGCACACGGGCCTGCCCCTGCGCAAGGCGCTTCCGTTGAACAAGGGAACGTCCAGCGGGTCGGCACCCGCCCTACAGTGATGTTGCGTCGTCGGCGAGGCCGTCAGCGAGACTTATGAGTCGTGAATAGAGCTCACGTCGACTGTGCCCCGTTGCGCCCAGCTCTTCCAATATCGTGCGAGGGGATTGTCCCTGATTCAACTTCTCGAGCAGTGTCTCATCCGAGATACCGGCATGATCAGCCGGCTGCAACTCGTCGAGCTCGTGGGTCCCGAGGACGAGCACGAATTCGCCACGCGATTGCATGGCCTCACCGGCAAGTGAAGCGAGCGTGCCGCGCCTCACTTCCTCGTGTAGCTTCGTGAGCTCGCGACACACAACGGCATTGCGCCCTGGTTGATGTTCGGCGAGTTCTCGCAGAGTCGCTGCGATTCGATGCGGCGACTCGAATAGCACCACGGCATCGGGACACTGAACTAGCCGCGTAACAGCAGCACGCCGCCGCTTTCCTTCCCGCGGGAGAAAGCCCAAAAAATAGAACGGCCCTTCGACGATACCCGACAGCGAGAGCGCAGCTGTCACCGCACTCGGACCAGGTACGACTTGAACCGCGATGCTCTCTGCAGTGGCTGCACTCACCAAGCGTGCCCCGGGGTCACTGATGGCAGGCATACCTGCATCGGTTACCAGCGCTACACTTTGACCCGTCAGCAACGACTCAACCACTTGGCGAATTCGGTGCGGGTCGGAGTGCGCCTCGACACACTGTAGCGGCTTACCTTGAATACCCAGGTGGCTCAGCAATGCGCGCGTGCGCCGGGTGTCTTCGGCAATGATACGGTCTGCGCGCTGTAGCGTTTCGACCGCGCGGCGCGTAATGTCTCCCAAGTTCCCAATGGGAGTTCCGACCACATAGAGCGTCCCTGCCATGGCGCGCCCTACTCGCGGATCTGCACCGCATCGCCGAGTACTTCGGTCAGATACGTACGCAGTTTGCCGGTGAGTCGTGCCTCGAGTTGCCTGACGCGTTCACGGGAGACGCCAAACTCATCACCCAGTTCCTGCAAAGTAATCGGGTCTTCCGCCACCAGCCGCTTGTCGAAAATGATGAGTTCTTTGCCAGCAAGCGTGGTGCGGAAAACGTTCAGGTGCTGGCGCAGATTGGTTTCGAGGTCCACGCTCTCCGTGAGCTGATCGGGACCCGGAGCCGTGGCAGGCAACATATCCATGCGCGTGGTTTGGCGGCCCTCGCTGTCGCCGATACTTGCGTCGAGCGAAGCGTCGCTCGCCGAGAGTCGATGATCCATCTCCACGACGTCCTGCTCGTCGACCTTGAGCCGCAGCGCGATCTCCGCGTGCGTTGGCTCAATGCCCATCGCAGCCAGTCGCGCCTTTTCCTTACTGAGATTGTAGAACAGCTTTCGCTGCGCCTGCGTGGTACCGACTTTTACTAGGCGCCAGTTATTTAGAATGTAGCGCAAGATATAGGCGCGGATCCACCAAGCCGCGTAGCTTGACAGCTTGACGCCTCGATAGGGGTCGTAGTGCTGGACGGCCTGCATTAGACCGATGTTGCCCTCCTGGATCAGATCCATGATGTTGCGATAAGCACGTCGGTATTCAAAGGCGAGCTTGGCAACCAAGCGTAGGTTTGCGGTCACGAGTTGCTTGGCCGCATTAACGTCACCGGTCTGCTTGAAACGCTCTGCAAGTTCATGCTCGGCTTCGGGTGTGAGCAATGGGTGGCGCTGCACCTCCTGCATGTAGAGCTGCAGCATGTCGAGCCGCGCCAGTGCGTGCTCTTTCTGCGGCACCAGTGCGGCAACGTCGCTTGTCGTGAAGTCAACTTCCTCGGCAACGACTTCGCCGCTTGCCTCAATGATGACCTCTGGCTCTAACTCGTCACTGGGGTCCTCGTTGCCAGACTCCGCGTCCGGCGCCTCGGAATCAGAACCCGCCGCATCGCCGTGGTCGCGAGTTGCCGTCTGGTGGTCCTCTTCCCGCTTAGTCTGGATGCGTTGTTTTTTGGGTTTCTCGCGTTTGGCCAATTCATCGCCTTAGAATCAAGAGGCAAAAGGTTGTGCCCGTCATCGCGCTACGTCAAGCCCAGCTGCCAATTGTGCGGCGTCGAGGCATTCGGCCAACCCTGGAACTCGATATTTGGTGACTAGCGATCGATTTTGCCACTACTGCTAGTGACCTTTGAGCTGGTGACTTTGGGGCTAGTGACCTTTGAGCTGGTGACTTTGGGGCTAGTGACCTTTGAGTTGGTAACTTTGGGGCTAGTGACCTTTGAGTTGGTAGCTTTGGGGCTAGCGACCTTTGAGCTGGTGACTCTGGGGCTAGTGACCTTTGGGCTGGTGACCTTTGGGCTACGCGAATTGTAACGAGGTGCACTAGTCGGCTGCTTGCGGACGCGCGGCGCGGATTGCGGGGCTTGCGCCGCTGGCTTTCGAGCCACACCTGCGTCGACAACCTCACTAACAACGGAAGCGTCAGGGGTCTGGACAACCACCGGTTGAACAGCGGAGGCTGATGCATCGGCGACCTGTGCCGACTGAGCAAAACTAGCCAAAGTTGCTGCCACCGGGAAAGAAGCCACTGTTGCGGTGGCCGAAGTTGGGGTCTTCCTATCAGCGGCTTTGGTACAGCGTCGGATTGCCAGACCACCCATGAACGCCATCAGCAACAGACTGACCACGGCCATCCACATTCGAGGCCGCTGCGCGTGTTGAGTGTCCGTGGCTCGCGATTCGACCGCAGCCATTTCGACTGCGAGTATTTTCAGCTCGCTGAGCTCTGCGGGCGGTGAACCAAGCTTGGTCTCAACCGATGCTAGCTCGGGTTCGATCAGAACCGCGCCGTGTTCAATTGCGCTGGCTGTAGCGATGTCTCCTTGCGTTTCAGCGGTTACGGACTTTGCCGGCGGCAGACCCGGCGTTGCGAACAATGCCGCGCCCGGCAGTTCGAACAGCTTCGGTAGGCCGGGAATCACGGCCTCGAGGGGTGCAGAGGGGGGCGGAAGTGTCGGATGAAGACTGGTGCCCGCCGCTTTGGCCTCTCGCGCAATCGCGTCATCCATGAGAGCCGCAATAATAGGCGGACTGGACTGCATGGTTGATCGCGGCGCCACGGGCAGGGGCGTGACAGGTGCCACGTGTGTCGACGGCTTCGACCCGCGCTGCTTGGGTAATGGAGTCGCGCGCAGTTTTGGAGGCGGCGGTGGGATTGGACCTGCGGCTTTGGGCGACGACTTCGGATTGGTCGCGGGAACCGCACGCAAACGCGGTTCCCGGCTGCTCGAACCGGCGCTCACGGTCTTCAGCACTACGGCAGGAGCGTTGCGTTGCTCGGGTCCGACGTTAGTGGCCAACCCGTGCTCAAGGGCGCGCGACCGAGTTTCGAAGATGTTGCCAACCAGACCGGACACGTACTCACCCACTTGGGCTGGTGAAGCCATGAGCGTCGTTGCGTATGTCTCGAGCGCTTGCAGCAATGCCGTAGTGCCGGCGTAGCGGTCTCTGGGCGCACGTTCGAGAGCACGCTTCACCAGACCCGCAATGGTTTGTGGAATGGGATCGGCCGGCCCGCGCTGCAATGAGTCGAGTGCAGGCACAGGCATGGTTCGAACCTTGTCGATGACGTCCCCGACATGGGACGCGGAAAACAGGCGGCGATTCGCAAACACTTCCCACAGCAAGATGCCGATCGTAAAAACATCGGAGCGGCCGTCAGCAGTACCCGCGGCGTCTAATTGCTCAGGCGCCGCATAGCCCAGCACTTCCAATTGCTGACCATACTCGGGTGTACGCCGGAGCATGGTAGAGATTCCCGCGTCGCAGATCCGGCTCGTACCATCTTGCCCAACCAGGATAGAATCTGGTAGCAGGCCGCCACACAATGAATCCCCCAAGGCGGGCGACGCTCCGCAGGCTTCAATCGCACGGGCACCGAGCGCCACATCGTGCGCGATGCGAAGGGCTACCGCCACCGGCATCGGGTCACCTTTGAAGGAAGCCAGTCGCATCACCCCACGCAAGGGTTCACTCACGCAGTATTGATACACAGCGTGTAGCACGCCGTCCTGCGTTCCGATCTCGAGTGGTTTCATAACCGCCGCTTCGTCGAGGCCCTTGACCCACTTGCCTGCCTCGAGCAGCAAGGCGGCATTCTGCAAGGATAGTCTGTTCTCAATCGGTAGACTGCGAAGCGCTACCACGCGGCGGTCGTGCGTATCGAGAGCCAATACCAGTCCGCCAATGGGGCTCTTCGCAAGCTCACTCAGGATCTGATATCGCCCAAGCAACAGCAGGTTCGTATTCTGTGAATCAATCACGAGGCTTTTCTCAATGCGCCAACCGCACCGGGCGTCCTGCCGTCGGTGGCTCAGAGAGCAATGCCAGGCGTGGGAAGCTCGCCTTTTCGAGTTTCTTGGCTGAGGCAGCTAGGTCGAATACCAGGCCCCATTGGATCCCCTCGGCGCCTGACACGAACAGTGTATCTGATTGCTTGCAACCCTTATAGTAGCGCTCAATCGTGTCGCCGGTCATCGATAGGTCAGGGCCTGCAAACCCTTTCGAGCGTTTGCTTGCAGTACCACCTGAGAGGCGCCACACCGCAGTGCCGCGGTCCTCACGAACGACTGCAACCAAACTACAACTGGGTGCGTTAGCCACCTTCTTCTCAAGCTGGAACTCGAGTTCTCCGCTAAACTCTTTACGCGTTTCTGTTTGCACATAGAGCGCCGCGGCGCCGATCTGGTCAAGCTCACTTAACATCCTGACGACCCATTCAGTCTTAGTCTCGCGCGAAGCCTTGACGTGCACGTCTTTTCCGTTGAACTGGTCTCGGACGCCTTGGACTTCTTTATGTAGCTTCTCGAAGTCTTCGGGCTTCTGCGGAACGATCTGCGTGAAACCCACTTTCAGGCCTGCTTCATCGAGTGAAAGCTCCGGGGGACCTTCTGGTTTCGGAACCTCAGTTGTGGGTGGAGGTTGCTTCGGCGCGTTCGGCGGCGGGTCAAAGGGATTGCGCTGCGGTTTCTCGTCGTCACAGGCCACAGCAAATAGCCCGGAGCACACCAAGGCGACCAGCCAACCCTTGCGACGCGCGATACTCATGAGTAAAGATTTTAGTACCGCCCCCCAGCAATTCGGCCAAGCAAATTTCGCGGAGAGTCGGGAGTGCGACCCCAGTAACGCTTACCGGCGAGAAACCGGGCACCCGGTCGCCATGCCGTTGCTTGCCCTTCCCAAGGCCTCCCTGGGACGGATTACAGCCGAACAGGTCAGTGGCGCCTTTAACTTCTGCGCTACCATCTGTGCCTTCTCAAACTGGACCAGTTTTGTTCGACACCCGCAGCGTTTCACGAGACAAGCCGCTTTGGGCCAGCGCAGGGTACATTGTCCTGGCCGCCTTTGGAGCCTCCATTGCAGCCCAGGTACTCGTCATCGTGTTGGGTCCGCGCTCTGGCGCCGCCTCATCTGCACCTGAGACAGCGCTCAGCCTTGCCCGAGGCGCAGTAGTCGTTCAAGCGACCTTGGCAATTCTGATTGGGGTGGTGCTTCGAAAGTCGCTGACGCTAAAGAGCAGGGCCCTGCTGTTTGAGCGTGTCTCGGTCGGAACGATGCTTGCCGGTCTCGGTTTGACACTTGGTATTGCGCCGTTTGCCAATGAGGTTGGCGTCCGCTTATCAGAAGTGCTCCATGTACCCATGGACTCAGCCCGCTGGGTCACACTCATCGTTCAGCACGCCAACCGAGCCGAGTTTGTCACCCTCGGCTTGGCGCTGACGCTACTGCCCGCATGCGTCGAGGAGCTGCTGTTTCGAGGCTTGTTGATGGGCGCCTTGGCAGGGGCAAATCGAACAGTGGTGCTGTTGCTGCAGGCGCTCGTGTTTGGCTTGTTTCACGCTGACTGGGCGCAGGGAGCGGCTACTTTCGTCCTGGGGCTGGGTTTTGGATTTTTGCGCATGACAACGCGCTCCTTGGTCGCCCCGATGGTAGCCCATGCAACGTACAATTTGGTGGTACTGCTCACCATGCGTTGGATGGATGAGGCTGAATCTGGGACACACCAGACGATCGGTGTGCTTTGTGCCGGCATGCTCGTCAGCGCCGCGTGTGCCGCTCTTCTTAAGCGAAGTTCTCAACGCCGCCTCGCCGGAGTCGGGGAACATTGAATGTTGCTACAGGGAATCGCTGCGGGTCTTGACCGAGCATTCTTGGAATTGAGCGTGAGACCAGCGCTCCCGCGCCTATCCATGCATCGCAGCTTCAGGAAGCTTCTGATTGCCGAGCAGAGGACTCAGTCGGATATCGGTGACGCCGCTTTGTTTTGTACGTCACAGGCCAGCCTATGCGTTGAGTCAACGCGCGCACCAAATGCGCGCGGGGTCCGCGAGCTGCAGACCATTGGAACAGTGCCGTCAGTGCCGCTTGCGGAGCAGTGGGGCGACACGCGTGAGTTTCCCCGACCTTCGGCGCATTGGTTCTTGCGGGGTGAGCCGCGACCATTGGCGATTCTCGTCAGCGGTTGGTCACCCTCTCTGCGTATCGAGCCTGCGGTGCGCTGGCCCGTAGAGCGCCTGGACCGCGCGGGGTTCGATGTAGCAGTGCCTTCGCTACCCTGGAAGTGGCAGAGCCGACGCGACGCAGTTGCCGCATTCCCGGGTGCCGATCCGTGTTGGAACGTAGTCACGATGGCGTGTGTCGCTAGCGAGCTTGCGCAACTCGTCTGCCACGCGAAAAGCCAAGGTCACCCGTCGATCGTGATGTGCGCCACTAGCCTGGGTGCCCATGCGGTTGCGCTTCTGGCAACATTGCCCGGAGCTCAGCAGGTGGATCGCTTTCTATTGGAGAAACCATTGGGACAATTGAGTGATCTGATTCGGTGGCACGCGCGCGGAGACCCGATGTGGTGTCAGCATATCGCGGACCGGTTGCAGCGCGTGTACCGCTCGGTGTGCCCACTCGATCGAAAGCCCGTGGCATCGCCCGCGCAAATGACCGTGATTGGCGCTACTTTCGATCAAGTGACGCCTATCGGAGCCGCGCAAGAGGTCGCTGACCATTTCCATGTGCCGCTGCGACCCATAAAAGCATCACACCTGTTCGACCCTGGTCGAACGCAGCGACTACTGCGCTGGCTTACTGACTGAGATGGTCCTTCGATGACGCAGCGGAATGGTGGTCCTTCGACCATTCCTCGGCGTCGTCGGCGGGCGTCCCATCACGTTGCGACTGCGTTGGCTTACTGATTGTCAACTCATAACGTCTCAGAATACCCGCCCGTCAAGCTCGTTTGCTGGCGAAGCTTGCCCGAGCACCGGAGCGGAACATCCTTGAGGATTTGAGCACCGGAGCGCAGGGCAAGCGCAGCCAGCGGACGAGATCGGCGGGCGTCCCAGCAAGATGCGACTACTTATTGGTCTACTGAACCGCGTGATCGCAATGGGCACTGTGGATGACTACGGTCACCCCATTGTTGCTTGGTACCAGGCTGTTCCAAAGCTGAGTCATCGACGACTGTCCGGTGAAGATATCGATGTGCTGACCTTGCACGTGCAGTCCCCGATCTTGCGCCACGAAGCAACCGTCGTGTCTGCCCTGGCGCTCCGTGTCGCGGGGCAGGCCGGCGAATTCGGGAATGTAGAGTGCCGTCCCAAGCGGAATGACGCTGGAATCCACGGCAACGGTCAGCAGCGGCGTAATGGGCTGACCCGTAGCGCCACGCCCCCAAGGAAACTTGGCAAGCTCAAGGACGTCAAAACATATTTTCTGCCCGGTGCGTGGACAGACAGGAGCACACTCACAGTCGCGACGATTAAAGCTTACTGCGTTGCCTGACTTCAGCAGGCCGCTACCCTGTACGCAGAGAGTTTCGAAAAAACCTTGCGGAACGGAAACCTTGGATTTGCACTGGCCATCGAACAGCGGCACCGGGTCGCCGGTGTAGTCGCTCTCACTGGGAAAATCGTAGTAAGTGTTGCGAAACTTTCCGAGCACTTGACCATCAATGGGCGCAGTCGGACGAACCGGTGCAGTCGTTACGTTCTTTGCGGTGCCCTCTTCAGCGGACGCGCCCGCAATGACATCGAGGTTGCTTGGCGGGCCCGCGCGGCGACCAGCGATCTCTCGCGAGGCCAGCGATGCATGTCGAACCGGGGGCGGTTTTTGCAAGGTTGGCAGCGTTCTCTCGTCGTCGAGCGTGGGATGCGACGGGTCCCAGGCTTCTTCCATCCAGCCTGAACCTGTCGTGGCGCACGCGACACATAACGGCGCGGTCATAATGAATGCGCGAACGAGGGTCATGCGTCGGCAACGATATGCTCGTAGTCCGTCTCACTGTCAACCGGGTCGCCAGGGGCCATCGCGCTTCCGAACGCAGCCGTGGGTTTGGAGCAAGTTGAGTCGTTGGGACCGCGGATGGCGCACACTTCGACTCAAGGCGCGGCTAACCCGTAACAACACCGCGTATCGTGGCGCCCAGTTCATGGACCTCGCTTGGCTTCAAGGCCTGCTCGTTTGTTCCCTCCCCCTACGTCCAGAACGCACAATCCCCAGCAATCCGATGGCGGTGCGAGGCAGTGCTTCACCTCGATTCGGCGGGCCTGGAGCCGAAGTGCCGATCGCCGAGTTGCACCAGCCCGATTGCCGGAACATACTCGGGACCCCCTGAACCACGGATCGGATTAATCATGGCCCGCGTCACAGTAGAAGATTGCCTTGAGCAAGAAGAGAACCGATTTGCACTAGTCGTGCTGGCTGCGAGTCGGACGCGCACCTTGATGAAGGGCACGCGACCTCTGGTGAATGCCAAGAACAAAGCGCCCGTGATTTCGCTGCGTGAGATCGCCAAGGGCAAAGTGCGATTCCACCGCGATACGAATGAGGTCGTGATGGAGTACATTGAAGAGCTCGCTGCTAAAAACCTTTTGTGACCGGTGCTTCCAAGCAGTGCCCGCCGTCGCCTGGCTCAAGCGACAATAAGAAGGCACTCAGCAATACTGAGGTGGCTGCAACCGGCCTCGGCACAGCATCCCCCGAGCCAGCGCTCTCGCTGGAGATCTCGATGGAGACGCTAGGTCATTGTGGTGACTTTGGTGCGCTCGCGCACTATGCAGATCCGGCCTATTACAACCAATGCTACCGCATGCGCACGCACGACGTGGAGTACTACGTGCAGCGTGCGCGTATGCACGGGGGCCCGGTGCTCGAGTATGGCTGCGGCAATGGTCGCATTTCCATGGCGATGGCCGCCGCCGGGGTCGAGGTCTGGGGCATCGACTACTCAAGACCGATGCTCGACGATCTGGAACGCCAACTAGCAAAAGGCCACCCGAAGATCCGAGAACGAATTCACTTGATGCATGGCGACATGCGCGAGGTGGAGATCCCACAGAAGTTCACGCTCGTTCTGGCGCCTTTCAATGTGATGCTGCACCTCTACACACGACCGGATGTCGAGCAGTTCTTGCAAAAGGCAAAGCAGCACCTTGGTTCCGAAGGGCGATTCATCGGTGATGTGTCAATCCCGTCGGCGTCGGACTTGGCACGCAAACCAACCAAGCGTTATCGCGCGCCCAGCTTCCGGCACCCCGAAACGCAACAGAAGATCGCGTACTCTGAACGGTTCGAGTACGATCCATTGCGCCAACTACTCGTCGTCTGGATGGAGTT
>Ga0265340_10002535_pt1 | contig 10381 bp, 3 predicted proteins | sample 4CB225metaG_FD_202082 | JGI IMG/M metagenome (GOLD analysis project Ga0265340, IMG submission 202082) | Rhizosphere microbial communities from Carex aquatilis grown in University of Washington, Seatle, WA, United States - 4-CB2-25 metaG | ecosystem: Host-associated > Plants > Roots > Rhizosphere...
CGCGAGAGAACTCACTGACGAATGCTTGGCGTATCTCTACCGGCTGCTGTTCTTGCTCTACGCGGAAGCACGCGCTGACGAGCTGAAGTCACTGCCCATGAATTCGCCGGAATATGCCCGGGGCTATTCACTGGAAGCACTGCGCGATCTCGAACAGAAGCCGCTGACCACGCCAGAATCCCAGAATGGGTATTTCTTCGATGAGAGCCTGAAGACGTTGTTCAAACTGGTCAACGAGGGGCATGAGCCACGCCAGACCACGTTGCGCAGTGCGGACCAGGAAAGCGAGAAGGACTACTTTGACCGGGGCTTTGAATTGCAGGGCCTGCACAGCCCGCTGTTTGACGCCAAGACCACCAAGAACCTCTCCCGAGCGCGCCTGCGCAACCAAGTATTACAGCGGGTGATCCGCCTGTTGTCGCTTACCAGTGAGGGGCAGCGGGGACGCGGGCGCAATAGCTGGGGCCGGGGTCGCATCAGCTACGCGCAGCTGGGCATCAACCAGCTGGGAAGTGTGTATGAAGGCCTACTCAGTTACACGGGCTTCTTCTCCAAAGAGGTCTTGTATGAGGTGCATGGTGCGGGCAAGGCCACAGGCGATGCCACGCAGCAGGCGTGGTTCGTGCCCGAGGGTGAACTGCACCGTTACAGTGAAGCGGAGCTGACCTTTACGGAACCCGGGGGCGAGCAGCGCAAGCGGCGTTATGAGCCAGGCACGTTCATCTTCCGCTTGGCAGGCCGTGACCGGGAGAACTCAGCTAGTTATTACACGCCGGAAGAGCTGACCAAGTGCCTGGTGAAGTATTCACTCAAGGAGCTGCTGGTCGGCAAAACTGCTGATGAGATCCTGCAATTGACGATCTGCGAGCCTGCCATGGGTTCTGGCGCGTTCTTGGTGGAAGCCATTGGTCAACTCGCGGATGCGTACCTTGAGCGCAAGCAACACGAGATCGGTGAACGGGTGGCGCCCGAGCAATATGCATTCGAGCGCCAAAAGGTGGCGGCGCACCTGGCGGCGCACCAATGCTACGGCGTTGACTTGAACCCCACGGCCGCGCGCCTGGCTGGCGTTTCATTGTGGTTAGCCACGATGCATCAGAAGCAGCAGACGCCCTGGCTGGCGCCGCGTTTGGCGGTTGGTAACAGCTTGGTGGGCGCGCGTTTCGAAGTCTGGCTGTCCGAGGACTTCGTGAGCGACGAAGCCTTGGCGAAGACTTTGACCGCAGTGCTCAAGCGGTCCGGCGAATCCAGTGATTTGCACGCGCAGCTGGAAGTGGTGCTCGGCATGGCTGCGAAGACCGCGCCGGAAGCCGTGGAAGCCATCCGCGCCATCCTGCGGGATGAAATCGCTGCCACCAGCGATGACGCCAGCACCGGCGATGAAGAATCCGAAACCCCGAGCGAAACCGTCGATCCAGAACAACGCGCCAAAGCCGCTCGCCAAGCCACCATCAAGAGCCTCTCTCGCCTCACCAAAGATCTCAAACAACCCCGCTACCTCCGCCGCCCGCCGCGCCCGGTAGCGCCCAAAGAAGTTATTGAAGGTAAGCGACCCAAGGGCAGTGTGTACCACTTCCTGATCCTCGATCCGGGCATGAGCCCGTTCGAGTCTGACAAGGTCCTGGCTGAGTTGTGTCCTGATGCCATACAAGCACTGAAAGCGTTCCGTAAGGCACTCAAGCCTCTGGCACCGAGTGATCTGCCCAAGTTACAGGCCTTGTCGGATCGCGTGGACGCGTTGTATCGGCAAGCAGCTGGCGAGCGAGAACGCGTGCTCGCCGATTGCCGCAGCGAGACGCCTGTGTGGCAACAGCCGAAACCCAAGGGTCCAGTGGGTGGATTCTGGGCCATCGACAGACGTGAGAAGGCGCTGGGCATCCTCAATCAATCGGGGATGGCCAAAGATCGACTGCGCCGCGCCTTCAACCTCTGGTGCGCGCTTTGGGCCTGGCCGCTTGAAGAAGCCAAGCATCTGCCGGATCAAGCCAAGTTTCAGAAAGAACTCAACGACATCCTGGGTGGCGACGAGGAACCACCGAACCTGGATTCGCAGTTGGCATTGTTGGAAGAAGGGAAACCCAGTAGCCCGCCGCAGGCTTCGGATAGACCAAAGGATTCGAAGGAATCGCTGCTCGGCAGTGTGTCGCGACAATTGTGTGAACGGTTGCGACCGCACCATTGGGAACTCGAGTTTCCGGAGGTGTTCTTGAATCGCGGTGGGTTTGATTTGACGGTGGGGAATCCGCCGTGGATCAAGTTGGAATGGAATGAGCAGGGATTGCTGCAAGAATTGGAGCCGCGGCTGGCCTTGGATGGCGTCAGTGCTTCAGATTCGGCGAAACAACGCGCAACTGTGCTCGCGCGGGGTGGGCGAGAGGCATTTCTCAGTGAATGCACTTTGCTAGATGGGACGAAGGCATTTTTGAACGCCACCCAGAACTATCCACTCCTAGTAGGGGTCCAGACCAACCTGTACAAGTGCTTCATAACGCGGGGATGGAAAATCGGTGCGAATGCCGGAATCCTTGGAATGGTTCACGAAGATGGATTCGCCGACGACCCTCACGGTGGAAAATTGCGAGCAGCGATGTTTCCTCGTCTACGATTCATTGGGCGATTTCAGAACATGCTTCGACTCTTCTCGGAGGTTGGTCATCCAAAAGGATATGCGATCACAATTACACGGGCCACAGCTGTCGATAATATCGACTTTACTGCGTGTTCAGGTCTCTATCACCCGAAGACAATTGATGAGTGTTGGGCTCACGATGGAAGCGGTGGCACGCCCTCGATGAAGACCGATAACAACGAGTTCGAAACACGGGGTCACCGAAAGCGCTTAGTCCACATATCGGATCATGAGTTGGCGATGTTTGCGGAGTTGTCTGACCGGAAGGGCACACCTCATCTGGAAGCAAGATTTCCAGTGGTTCATAGTCATGAAGTCCTTAGTGTCCTCGCGAAACTTGCAAAGCACCCGCGTAAACTACGTGACTTGGGTGAAGATGTTCTCGGAACTGTAATGTTTGACGAGAGCAATGCGCAGCATGAAGGTACCATCCGACGTGAAACACAATTCCCCAAAACCGTAGCCGAATGGATTCTATCGGGGCCCCATATCTACGTAGGTAATCCGCTCTACAAGACGCCGCGCGAAGTGTGTAACACTAAGGCTGCGTATGATTGCATCAGCTTGGAAGACATATCCGATGATTATCTTCCTCGTACCAATTATGTGCCAGCGTGTTCTGCGAAAGAATATCTGGATCGAACTCCCCATTACCAAGGGCGCCCAGCAACGAACTTGTATCGGCACGTGCATCGCAAAATGTTGCGATTGTCGAACGAACGAGCACTTACTAGCGCAATTATTCCGCCCGGGGCTGGGCACATAGATGGCATCGTTTCGCTTGCATTCACTCGTGAGATTGACTTGCTAGCGGCAAATGCTTTCTGGATGTCCATCCCAGTTGACTTCTTCGTTCGCTCTCTAGGTCGGAGCAACTTCCATTGGGGCAGCGCTAAACTCGTTCCATTTGGCCGGGCGGAATCGAGCGTTATGTCACTGGCTTCAGCCCGTGCTCTCCGCCTCAATTGCCTCACCACCCACTACGCCGATCTCTGGAACCGCAATTGGGCACCAAGCGTTGGCTGGTCCGTGGATGATCCGCGCCTTTCGCCCTGGCCCGATGCCAAGGCTCAATGGTCACGCAGCGTGGCCCTGCGCAATCATTTTGAACGCCGGTGGGCACTGGTGGAAATTGATGCGCTGGCGGCACTTGAACTGGGGCTGACCATCGAAGAGCTTTGCACCATCTACCGCACACAGTTCCCGGTGCTGCGGGATTATGAGCGGAACACTTGGTACGACCAGAAGGGGCGGATTGCGTTCACGAATAACCGCGGGTTGACGGGGGTGGGGCTCGAGAGGAAGGATTTTGAGATTTGGCAGGGGTGCCTTCGGGATGGGACTCGACTGCCGAAGGACTTGGATACACTCGGGCTGGTGGCGCCGTTTGAGGTTAGGGATCGGGAGGCGGATATGACTCATGCGTATCGGCATTTCGCGGCGACCTTGAAGTGAATGAATTGGGGGCAACGTGAAAGAGCTTCTTGACCTATTTGAAAGACAAGTTGCTTACGTCCAAAGACAGACGGACGCGAGATTCTTCCTCGCTCTTCAGCGGTTCGTTGGATTCGTGCAAGGTGAGCCCAGGCTAGTCGCCATAATTGACGAGTTTCTCTGGGAGTTCAGCGCGGAGCTCGACAGGTTCGAACATGCCGATGATGCTGCAGTGCTCGCATTCAAAAGTGCATGGCCAGCATATCAGGAGTGGCTTTCCGCCGTGTGGAATGGTAGCGCGCCTTCAAATGAGATCGCTGTACTGAGAGAAAAGTCTGGGCATCCGTCCAAAATCCTCGGTCTAGTCTCACCTACACGAAAGAAGCCAAGACAAGGGATCCTGTTCGACATTGAGTCCTCAAGGCTCGACGAGGTGATGACGCACGTCCTTCCGATGATGAATGGATGTGAATCGAGGGAGCTCGCTGATGACCAGACGAAATTCGCCTTTCGGCGTACCATGGCAGATATATACGGGTGTCTCGAATATGCCCGGAGACGGCGCGAGGCGGTTCAACGTGGACATCCAGGAGCAGCCTGGCAACGGCTCGCATGGGCTGCTGACCGAATTTGCCCAGAGGATCCCTACGAGCTAATCGGAGCAAGGGGTGACAATGAGGATGAAGCATTGGCTGCCACCATTGAAGGGTTCGCCCTGTCAGATGCAGCGTTAGGCCGCGAACCCCACGACCAGGTCGTGAATCTGCGCTCTCACCGCGATATCCTATCCAACGATCTCGATGCAGTGAGAGAAGAGGTCGTTCGAAAAGGTGGCATGAGCCTATCTCATCGCGCGCTAGTATTGCGCTTCAAGCACAAGTGTGAGCGCTTCCTCAGTACAGACTTGCGCGGAAAGTGTACGGCAAAGGGTCGAAAGCCGGAAGACGTTCTGACACTGGCGGCTGCGGAGTACCTGTTCGAGCAAGGACTGAATCCGCTGTTCAATGCCCAAATTGTCACGTTGAGACCGGATCTGTTCGACGGTTCGCAGCCGCATGCGCTCTACATCGAGGCAAAACAATACGCTGACGGTCGCAATCTGGCCACACTGATTCGCAAAGCCGCCTGGCAGGTTTGGGATACATGGAACGAGCTTGATGCTCAGCATCGCGTTACCGAAGCATTCCTGCTCGTTTTTCGACGCGGTGGTCCATTGATCGTGTTTGAGGGGCCAGCTCGAATGCAAGGGCGAACGCTTCATCCGGTTCTCGTGGATATTGCGCCAACGGACGTCAAAGGCAGCCGCGCAAACTTGGCCCCGATAGCAATATGCTCCTCCGACTTGCTCCCGAGCGGGCGGCAGACAACGCCAAGCGCGCGACTCGAGAAGGGGACAGGGTGAGAATGGGCCCTACTACGCCCCCGCCGGGCGCGCGAACGCGAAGCTCTTCGACACGTTTGGACTTGTGAACCATTGGTGGGAGAAATGAGCAGCCGATATCGCTATAAGCAGCCAGTAAACGAAGACGAGTTCGAGGAATTCTGTCTCGTCCTGCTGCGCGAAGCTTGGAATCGACCGAAACTCGAACGGTATGGTCATCGCGGCGAAAGCCAGTATGGCGTGGACATCATCGATCAGAGCGGCCAGGAGCCGCTCATGGCTGTGCAGTGCAAGCACCACGCCGTAGACAAAACGTTACCTCCAAGCGAATTGAAGGAAGAGGTGAAGAAGGCTCTCAGCTTCCCTGACGCAATAGGGGAGTATTACGTCCTGACCACCGCAAAGAAGGGTACCGAGGTTCAGGACGAAGTGCGTAGGATCAATCGTGAACACCACGGCAAAGGACTATTTTCAGTAGAGCTTCTTACGTGGGACGAAATTGAGAGGTTAGTCGACCAGAGCCCGTCGGCACGACAATGTCTGGGCCTCGATCCAACGGATGGTACGGTCAAGGCGGTTCAGTCCGTGATGGCGCCGCTAATGGGTCTCACGCGCATATCGATTTCCGTCGCCGAGGCTGCTCACGGTGACCTTGATGAAATCAAGTCATTCTTGGACCGCGGCAAGCCCGTTGACGCGGACGTTCTGGCTACTCGATTGCGCAGTCGTGCATGGTCGGATCTGTCGGACGGCCAGCGCTGGCGACTCTGCACCTTGGCCGCGGACGCGAAACTCCGACTTCGACTCAACGAGGAAGCCGGGCAGTTGCTATTGGAGGCGCTGACCCATGCTCCCGGCGAGGAACATGCCTTCATCAACGCAATTCACGCGCTACGGATGCGGGGTGAAGTCGGAAAAGCCAAGGAAATGGCAGCGGAGGCAAGTCTCAAGTTTCCGAATTCTGCGGCCGCACATGCGGAGTGCATTGAACTTGCTCTTTCCACGGAAGAGGCGAGAGCGCTGATTGAGGGCACTCCCGAAGCATTGCGGGATACGGGAGACGTGTTAGCCGCTATCGCCTCGCGTTACGACTTGGACGAATTGTCCGGAAAAGCAGCCCGCCGCGGTGCCGAGAAGTACCCTGAGGAATTGCGATCTTGGCATGTCCTTGGAAGTTGGCTCTTGGAGAATGAACTCTACAAGATCTCTCCAGTCGAAGCTGGACCAACCAGAGCCGTTGAACGTGATCGAGTGTTGGAAGCGAAAGATGCATTCGCGAAAGTGATCGATCTGGCGCAGCGTGCCGGCCATGAATCGGCATTGATGGATGCACTTTCACGTCGGTCGGTCGTCTATGGTCTGCTGGATGATTGGGAGTCTGCGGCGAAAGACATAGAGCGCGCGCTGGAGATCGCTCCAACCGCCCCCCAGGTCCTCTTGAACGCCGCGAGGGTGGCGGAAGCGCGAGACGACGTGACAGGGACGGTGTCGTATCTTCGCCGAGCATCAGTTGCCGCACCCAGTGTGGAAATTCGATTCTATCTCGGAATAGCCTTGTGGAACCAAAACCACGAAAATGACCGTGAGGCAGCTCTTGAATTGTTGGATCAAGTTGCACGCGAGCAAAGTGCCTACCGCGAACCGTCGCTGGAGATGGCAATTGAGGGATACGTTCTGCTGCAGAACCTAGCATCCGCGTTGGATCTCTTAGAACATGTCGCTCTGCACATAGACCCCGTGGCTCTGTTCGCCCATCGCGCTCGCTTGGCCAAGGTCGCGGACGACGGGTCGGAAGCCCAACGGTTCGCGTCTGAAGCCATTGCCAAATTATCGGACCAGACCAAGCGCGTAACCCGGAGGCTGCTGGCCAAGAACCTGATGTATTTGGAGCGATTCCAGGACGCGCTGCCTATCCTCCAAGGATTGGCTGTGCCCGATGCTGAGAACGAAGCAGGTCGCCGGCTGGTGGACTGCGCTATACGCTTAGACAGGCAGGACGTGGTTCTGACCTATTGTGCGCGAGCGCGAGACGCGGGGATCTACGATGGCTTTCTCCTGGAACGCGAACTGCAACTTCTGGAATTCTACGATCCTGGCAAAGCAATCGAAATCCTGCAAGAGATACTGAAGCGCGACCCCGATGATCACACCGCGCGGGTTCATTTGGCGCTAATTGCGACTCGGGAGAACCGTCTTGAGCTATTGCGCGAATATGCCGCGCAACTGCCCAACGTCGAAGTTGTTGATGCTTCGGAAGGCGCGGCCGTAGTTGGTGTACTGCAGGCAGTCGGTCGGCACGAAGACGCAGCAACGTATGCCTACGATCTCCTGCGCAGGTTCTTTGCTGATCACCGTGCGCACAGAGCATTTTGGAACGCTCGGCTATTCAACCGATCCGGAAACGAAGTGGTTGAACTCGAAGCGGTTGTGCCCGGTGCGGCAGTACTGCTCAAGGAGCCGTCCGAGGCTGAAGGCCGTTGGTACGTGCTCGAAGACTCAAGCGTGCCGGCAACTGGAGTACCCAACGAGGAAGCCTCAACTTCGGCTTTCGCAAAGCTCGTCATGAATAAGCACGTGGGCGAACACGTGGATTTGGGTGAAGGCGTTGCGATGTCACGCACTGCAGTGGTGACAGCAATAGTTCCGAAAGCGGTTTTTCGAGTCCGCGATGTGCTCAACCAATGGCAATACCGGTTTCCAGAGCACAAAGAAATCTGGATGGGACACTGCGAAACAATCGATGGTGAGCCAGACGTGCAGCCGCTTCTCGACATGTTCGAAGCGCATCGTAGACGTGACGAACACGTTCTTCAGGTGTACCGGCAGAATGCTGTCCCGCTACACGTATTGGCGGACGGCTGGAACATTGGCGCGGTTGAGTCTCTTTGGCGTTTGGCGCACATAGAAGCCGCACCGATCCGCTGCTGCCTTGGAACAGCCGACGAGATCCGTCGTGCGCAGGCGGAATTCAGCGACGCTTCCGAAGTAGTACTCGACTTGAGCGCTATTGCCAGCGTCGCAGTTCTAGACTGTATCGACGATTTGAAGGGGATCGGCCGACCGTTGGTAATCTCGCCAGTCACTATGAGGACAATCCGAAGCCTTGGCGATTCCTCGCGGTTTCCGTTCGGTTTTGCACAGAGCTTGGTTGGTGGATGGAACGGAGCAGAGCTGTTTGCTTTCACATTGCAGCAACAAGATGAGCGCAAGGCTTTCTTTTCCAAGTTGATTGAGCTCTGCGAGGTCAACTGCAAAGTACAGGAGTCGACCGGTGTTGCCAAATTGGCGCCCGATGCACGAAAAATACTGATTGAGGCTGTTGGCTGGGCAACCCTTGAAAGTCTCGTTCTTGCTCGACAGCCAGGCAGGGTCCTTTGGTGTGATGACGGTGCATCAGTTGCCATAGCGGCTCAGGCAGACCTTCGGGTGCCGAGGACCTGGACCCAGCTTGTTTTACGATCAATGGTCAACCAGAGTTCAATTGAGGCAGCCCGATTTGTGTCATTGAGCGCGAAATTGGTCGGTTGTGGTTACACATTTACGCAATCGGACGACGGGATCCTGTGCGAGTGTGGCCAAATGGCGACTTGGAAATTTGACAAGTGGCCACTTCGGCAAGCCATCGAAACACTGGGAACTGTTAGCGTTCATTTGGAGCCCGCGTTGGGCATGGGTGCCAAAATGACTGCAAAGGCATACCTCGAGCTCGTTGTACCGGAAGATAGGCAAAAAGTGTTGGTCGCGATCTTGGCGGCGCTCGGTCGACGCGGGGATTTTCTGGTAAACGCCGTAGATGCTTTCGGACAGCTGCTTGTCAACGCATTTGGTTTGAACTCCTGGGTCGCGCAGGACGCTATCAAGACATTTGAGGCGTGGCGGAGGGGGCGAACACTATGGTGAAGCGCGCCTGCGCCGCTCACCCGGCAACTCGTATCAAGGCGAAGTTATCGATGCTTCCCATCGGGGTTATTTGCTTTCGCGATTCTGGTAAGGGCAATTGGAGGATTCATGACATACGCAGGGACCAAGAGAAGAGTGTTTATTTCGCACTATAAGGGAGACATCAATGAGGTGAACGCCTTCATCGATACCTTCGCGAATCGGGCGAAGGTTTTCGTCCCTTACGTACTGGGCGCCAACGACAACGATGAATATATCGACACCGATAATCCTGCCTATGCAATGACCCAGATTCGGAAGAAGTATCTTCAGGATTCAACGGTCACGATTGTTCTGGTTGGCAAGTGCACTCATAGTCGCAGATATATCGACTGGGAAATCAAGAGTTCCCTTCAGCAAGGTGATTCCACGCCGAATGGCCTGATGGGAATCATTCTTCCAAGCATGGGCAACTCTGCTTTTCTTCCACCAAGGTTGGAGGATAACTGGGAAAAGGGTCACGCAAATTGTTATGCCCGATATTGGACCTATCCAAATTCACCCGAAACGCTCGGCAAGTGGATTGACGATGCTTATGACGCACGCCTGAATCGCGCACACCTTATCAAAAATTCCCAAAACATGATGAAATATAACGGAAAATGCAGAGTGTGTGGCGTTACCCACCAATGACTCGATAGCGTTCACCTAGGCAGCACCAACCTCTATCGAGATTCGGGATCACATCGTACACGTATAATTGGGTACTCTAGGAGAAAGGACACTGTATGACTGCCGCTCCACTGACCGTTCAGTTTGTGTTTCACCCTGCGTCGAAGGCTTCCGCACAACTCGCGACCTGGCTTCATCACCGGCTCAACGACGATCCGGCCGTGCCAGGGTTGAGAATTCCTACGTGCTTCATTCCCGACGATGGCTCAGGGGCACCGCCAGCTACCACGGCAGGATTGAGTAGTGAGCCAGGGCGGGTGGCGGTTGTAGTTCTCGCAGATGACCACTTGGCTGCCAACTCACGCAGGAAGCAACAAGGTCGGGTG
>Ga0265340_10002536_pt1 | contig 10377 bp, 7 predicted proteins | sample 4CB225metaG_FD_202082 | JGI IMG/M metagenome (GOLD analysis project Ga0265340, IMG submission 202082) | Rhizosphere microbial communities from Carex aquatilis grown in University of Washington, Seatle, WA, United States - 4-CB2-25 metaG | ecosystem: Host-associated > Plants > Roots > Rhizosphere...
CGCGGCGCTTCGCGGCGACATGTTCCGCAACGTCGAACCGCGCTGGGTCGAATGGATGAAGCTGTTCCTGGCGATCATCCCGTTCCCCGAAATCTCCGCGGCCCGCTCGATGGCGATGGTCGGCCGTCTGGCGCCAGGCGAAGAGCTGCGCACCGGCTTCACCATGCAGATGGTCGATGAATTCCGCCACTCCACCATTCAGATGAACCTGAAGAAGTGGTATATGGAGAACTACATCGACCCGGCCGGGTTCGACATCACCGAAGCCGCGTTCGGCAAGTGCTACGCCACCACGATTGGCCGTCAGTTCGCCGAGGGGTTCCTGACCGGAGATGCCATTACCGCCGCCAACATCTATCTAACGGTTGTCGCCGAGACGGCCTTCACCAACACGTTGTTCGTCGCCATGCCGTCGGAAGCCGCCCGTAACGGCGACTATGCGTTGCCGACCGTGTTCCTGTCGGTGCAATCGGATGAGTCCCGTCACATCGGCAACGGCCACTCGATGCTGATGGCGATGATCCACGATCCGTCGAACCATCAACTGCTCGAGCGCGATCTGAAATACGCGTTCTGGCAGAACCACGCGATCGTCGATGCCGCGATCGGAACCTTCATTGAGTACGGCACCACCAATCGCGACAAGAACAAGGAATCCTACGCGGAGCTCTGGCACCGCTGGATCTATGAGGATTACTACCGGACCTACATGCTGCCGCTGGAAAAGTACGGCATCAAGATCCATCACGATGACGTCGCCGCGGCCTGGGATCGCATTGTCAAGAAGAACTACGTCCACAAGACCGCGCAGTTCTTCACGGTCGGCTGGTCGTTCAACTTCTGGCGCATCGAAGCCCAGACCGAGAAGGACTTTGAGTGGTTCGAGCACAAATATCCGGGCTGGTATGCCGAGTTCGGCGATTTCTGGAAGTGGCACGCCAAGCTTTCCGTTCCCGGCGAGAAGAACATCGCCTTCAATGGCGACGTTGGCTACGTCTACCCGCACCGCTGCTGGAGCTGCATGGTTCCCTGCCTGATCCGCGAGGATTTCTGCTGCGACGAGGTGGACGGCAAGATGTACACCTATTGCTCGGAAGGCTGCCGCTGGACCCACAAGGTGGCGTTCGCCGCCGAATACGAAGGTCGCGCCACGCCGGCGATGGGCCGCTTCAGCGGACGCCGTGAATGGGAAGAGTGCTACCACGGATGGGATCACGCCGACGCGATGGTGGATCTCGGATTCGTCCGCTCCGACGGCAAGACCCTGGTGCCGCAGCCCCATCTTCGCTTCGAGCAGAAGGACATGTGGACGCTCGACCACATCCGCGGCAACACGCTCGGTAGCCCGTTGCGGAGCTTCCGCGCCTTGAAAGCCGGCACCGAACGCGACGCCGCCATCGCGGAATATCGCAAGGGGTTCAAGATCAACCCCTGCAACTGAGCCTATCCGGGCGAGAGGGGGCCGCATAAGCGGTCCCCTCGATCCGCCAACGTATCAACGCGCGCTGCGTTGAGAATTGCTTCGTTTCGATGCAGGCCGGGAAGTATGTCTGAAGCCACACTCCACAAGGTACGGTTCGAGCCGGTCGGCATCGAGATGGATGTCGAGGAGGGGGAAACCGTTCTCGACGCCGCCTTCCGTCAGGGCATCGCCCTCATGCATGGCTGCAAGGAAGGCCAATGCGGCTCTTGCAAGTCAAAGCTCATTAGTGGCGAAATCGAGCTGCTGAAGTACTCGACGTTCGCGTTGCCCGACTACGAGCGCGAGACGGAACACATTTTGCTTTGCAAGACGCACGCCTTCAGCGACATCGAAGTCGAACTTCTGAACTTCGACGAAGATCTGTTGTCGCACGCGATCGCAGTCAAGGAGTTCGGCGGCCGCACGACCAAAGTCAGGCCGCTGACCCATGACATCCGGCTGCTCGAAATCGAACTCGACAAGCCGTTGAAATTCTGGGCGGGCCAATATGTCGATTTGACACTTGTCGACGCCGGTGTCACGCGGGCGTTTTCGATGGCCAATGCGCCGGTGAATGGAACGCAGCTTTCGTTCATCATCAAGAAATACCCTGAGGGCTCATTCTCCTCGCAGCTTGACGGCCTGCAGCCGGGAACGAGCCTGAAAGCAAAGGGGCCTTATGGGACCTGCTTCCGGCGTGAGGCGCGCAGCGGTCCAATGTTGCTGATCGGCGGCGGATCGGGGATGTCGCCACTGTGGTCGATGCTTTCCGACCACGTGCAGAGCGGTGAGCAGCGCCCGATCCGGTTTTTCTATGGTGCGCGAACCCGCGCGGATTTGTTCATGCTCGACGAAATCGCCGCGATCGCAGCGGCACTGCCGGATTTCCAGTTCATCCCCGCCCTGTCGCACGCCACGGCGGATGACAACTGGGAGGGTGAGACCGGCTTCATTCACGAGGTCGTCCAGCGCCGTCTTCGCGCTGAGGCTTTAAGCGGTGTCATCGACGCTTATGCCTGCGGTCCGGTGCCGATGATCGACGCGGTCTTGCCGGTTTTGCAGATGAACAACGTTGAGCCCGATCATATCTATTTCGACAAGTTTACGCCAGCCACGCGGTGACGGCCCGATTGCCCCACCGCGTACAACAGACGTCAACAACAATCGCGAAGAATTCTCCAGGGAGGACAACATGAGCGTTACCCCACAGCAAGCGCATCAGTCCGGCGCCGCCGGCGCCGCGATATTTGCGGGTTCCGACAGCCGCAAATACAACTACTTCGAACCCAAGGGCCGCAAGGCGAGCCACTACGAGGATATGACGGTCGACGTCCAGCCCGACCCGGAGCGCTATCTGCTCCAGGATTGGATCATCTCCTTTCCCGACGGTACGCCGACCTATTCCAAGACCTGGACCAAGGCGCTGAGCTCGAACTGGCATCAGTTCCGCGCGGTGGATCAGGAATGGGAACGCACGCACTACCAGCGACAGTCGACGATCTGCGGCATGGTGCAGGGCGTGATCGAAAACGCGCGCAAATCCGGCGCGCCGAAGCGCTTCGACAAGGCGTGGGTCAAGGTGCTGCAGGATCACCTCGGCGCCTACAAACATGCCGAATTCGGGCTCGGCACGTCGCTGATGCAGGCGCAGCGTTACGGCTACACCCAGATGGTCAACAATGCGATTCTGACGAATTCGTCCTACAAGCTGCGCTTCGCCCAGGATCTGACGCTCTATCTCGCCGAGATCGGTCTCGATCTCGAGGGGTTCGATCAGAACGCCGGCAAGAAGCACTGGCTCGAGGATCCCATCTGGCAGGGCACGCGCAAATCGATCGAAGCGATCATGGGCGCGACCGACTTCCTCGAACAATATTTCGCGACCAATCTGGTGTTCGAGCCGCTGGTCGGCGAATTGTTCCGCAGCGGATTCATCATGCAGATGGCGGCGTCGCAGGGCGACTTCGCGACCCCGTCGGTGGTAGCCGCGGCAGAAGCGGACTACGAGCGCAACCTCGCCAACACCGTCGAACTGATCCACATGCTGACGCATGACAAGGACCACGGCGCCCATAACAAGGGCCTGTTCAACGGCTGGATGGCTCATCACGGCGCCCTGGCCCACGAAGCCGCGGCCAATTTGCAGCCGATCTGGTCGCAGCCGCGCGTCAAGGTATCGGGCTTCGCCGAGGCTCAGGCGCTGGCGAAAAACCGCATCGATGCGATCTGCGCGCAAATCGGCCTCAAGACGCCGTGATACGTGTTGCGCTGAACCAAATCCGAAACCGGCGCAAGCCAGTCACCCATTCAGGAGAATGAAATGTCCGAGGCACACGCGAATATCTTCAAATCGATGAAGGACATCCGGTTCGAAGACACGATATCGCACCAATGCGGCGTCACCATGAACGACAGCGTCGAGGCTCGCGCCATCGCCGAAGTCATGGAGCCGAAGAAGGGCGTCACCGTCACCTATATGCCGGCGATGATCCGGATCGACGGCGAAGGCAAGCTGGAGTTCAAGATGAGCGAGATCAGCGAAGCTCTGGGCCGCGAGATGACGCCCTATATCTTCGAGATTTCGACGTCGACCCACTATGGCCGCATGGTCATGGTCGATGACGATACCGTGGTCTGCTTCGGCGACATGAACGAAGCGCTGGCCTACATTGAACACTGAAGCAAGCGGGGCCGGCGCGTACGCCGGCCCCGCTTCCTGCGTTAAGTCATCGAACGATCAGAATTCAATAAGCCCAACGTGGCGGCATAGGGAGAAGCGCGATGTACAGGACGGCATCCGGGGAAGAGATCTTTGTGATCGACGGGCATACCCATTTCTGGGACGGCAGCCCCGCCAACCAGAAGAACATTCATGGCAAGCAGTTCATCGAATGCTTTTACGCCTACCATTCCAATCTCAGCCCGCCGGCGGAGAAATGGCCGTTGGAGAAGTTCGAGAAATACGACGCCAAGACCATGCACGACGATCTGTTCATCAACGGCTACGACGACATGGCCATTCTGCAGCCGACCTATCTGACCGATTTCTACAATAAGGGCTTCAACACCACCGAGCGCAATTCGGCGTTGAAGAAGAACCATCCCGAGCGCTTCATCCTCAATGGCGCGTTTGATCCGCGCGACGGTAACAAGGGCCTCGAAGAGCTCCACGCCAAGGCCGAGAAGTACAAATTGCAGGGCGTGAAGCTCTACACCGCGGAATGGCGCGGCGAATCGAAGGGCTACCGGCTCGATGACAAGGAGACCTACAAATTCCTCGAGGCGGCGCAGAAGCTCGGGATCAAGAACATCCACGTGCATAAGGGGCCGACCATCATCCCGTTGAACAAGGACGCCTTCGATGTCGGCGATGTCGATGACGTCGCGACTGCGTTCCAGGATCTCAATTTTATCGTGGAACATTGCGGCCTGCCGCGGCTCGACGATTTTTGCTGGATCGCCACCCAGGAGACCAACGTCTACGCCGGCATTGCTGTGGCGCTGCCGTTCATCCATTCGAGGCCGGCATATTTCGCGCATGTGATGGCGGAGCTATTGTTCTGGGTCGGCCCCGACAAGATCCTGTACGGTAGCGATTACGGCATCTGGACGCCGAAATGGCTGATCGACAAGTTCATGGAGTTCGAAATTCCGGAGGAGATGACCAAAGAAACCGGCTCCGTCCTCACCCTCGAGAACAAGAAGAAGATCCTCGGTCTCAACGCCGCGCGCATCTACAACGTCGATATCGAGGCGCAGAAGAACAAGATCGGCGCGGCGGGCGGCTATGCCCATCTCACCGCCGCTCGCGCAGCGGAGTAGCAGCATGACGGCCGAGACAATCGCCGATCGCAAGGCCGAAGTCTGGGCCCGGTTGCAAACAGTAACCGACCCGGAACTCGACGAGCCGGTCACTGACCTCGAATTCGTCACCCGGGCCGATGTGGACGCCGAGGACCGCGTCCACATCGAGTTCCGGCTGCCGACCTATTGGTGCGCTGCCAACTTCTCGTTTTTGATGGCGGACGACATGCGCATGGCAGTGAAGGATCTGCCATGGGTCAGCGCCGTCAACGTCACGCTTGGCGAGCATATGTATGCCGACAAGATCAATGCCGGGCTGGCGCAGGGCCTCTCCTTCCAGGAGACGTTCGGCGTCGAGGCCGACGGCGATCTCGACGATTTGCGGCGCACATTCCTGGTCAAGGCATTCCAGCGCCGGCAGGCCGCGTTGCTCGCTTATCTGATCGCGGCGGGCTATCCGGCCGCAGCGCTGGTCGAGTTGACGCTCGGGGAACTTACCGCGGCGAAATTCGACGAGGCGGGCGGGAAGCTAGTCGCGCGCTATCTGGAGCGGCGTCCGGTGGTAGCCGGGGTGGCCGAAACCTTGGCGTTCATCGACGCCGACGGCGATCCGCTGCAGACCGAGACGTTGCCGGCCTACGTTCGGGCGCTGCGGGGCATTGGCGTCAACGCGGAATTCAATAGCGCCTTGTGCCGCGGTCTGCTGCACGCCCGCTTCGATACCGAAACGCCGCTCACGCCCCGGCGCGCCGGCCAATACGCCGAACCACCCAAAGTGTCCGCGTAGCGCGTGCAACAAGAAGGAAGATGACGATGGCAAAGATGATGCTCCATGATGCTCAGGCGCGCGAAGCCCTGGGGCGCGGCGTCGCAAAGCTGGCGAAAGCAGTCAGCGGCACGCTTGGCCCGAAGGGCATGAATGCGGTGATGGACCGGCCGATCGGCACGCCGATCGTCTCGCGCGACGGCGTCAGCATCGCCAGCGAAATCGAACTGGAGTGCCCGTTCGAGAATATGGGCGCCCAGGTGGTGCGCGAAGTCTCGAAGCAAACCAACGAAGTTGCGGGCGACGGCACCACCACTGCGACCGTGCTGGCGAATTTCCTGGTGCAGGATGGGCTCGCTCTCTTGGCCGCCGGGGCCAATCCGGTTGAACTGGTCGAGGGACTCGAACTGGCGGTGGAAGAGACCATCAACGCGCTGAAGCGGTCCGCCAAGAGCGTCGATGGTGCCAAGGGCATTCGTGCCATCGCCACTATCGCGGTCAACGACGCCAGGCTCGGCGAGATGGTGGCCGAGGCGTTCGAGCGCGCCGGCAATCATGGCATTGTCGCCGTCGAGTTCGGCTCAACCGTCGAAACCACGCTGGAAGTGGTCGAGGGCATGGCGTTCGAGCGCGGCTATCTCTCGCACCACATGGTCACCGATGTCGAGCGGATGCAGGTGGTGCTCGACGAGCCGTACATTCTGATGACGGATCACAAGATCCTGACGATCGACGAGTTGAACGGTGTGTTCGCGCTGATCGAAAAGAGCGGCCGGCCGCTGCTGATCATCGCCGAGGAAGTGGCGCCACCTGTGATCATGATGCTGCTATCGCGGCGCGAGAAGAACAATTTCAGGGTCGCCGCGATTCATCCGCCGGAATACGGCCATTGGCGCAAGGCGATGCTGGAAGACATTGCCGTTGCCACCGGCGGCCGGGTGATCTCCCGGGATCTCGGAGGCACCGTCGAGCGGGCCAGTCTCGAGGATCTCGGCTCCGCGCGTCAGGTGCGGATCTCATCGTCCAAGACCTTGATCACCGCCGGCCATGGCAAGCCCAAGGTGATCGAGGCCCGGCGCGAGCAGGTGTCCCGGCAATATGACGCCGCGCCCGAAAACATCGAGCGCGACAAATTCCTGGAGCGGCTCGCCAAATTGTCCGGCGGTACAGCGATGATTCTGGCGGGCGGCGCTACGCCGGTCGAGCAGAAACGGCGCGCACAATTGATCGAGGATTCAATCAACGCCACCCGCGCGGCGATCGAAGAGGGCGTCGTGCCGGGCGGCGGCGTGGCGCTGATCCGGATGGCGCCGGAACTCGACGGGCTGATCGAACGACTGAAGGGCAGTGCCAGGCAGGGGGCCGAACTGGTGCAGCGCTCGCTCAGCCAGCCGCTCGCCTGCATCGTTGCCAATTGCGGTCGCGACAGCACCGCTGCCGTCGAGAAAGTTGTCAAAGCCAGCAATGGCTACGGCTTCGACGCCCGCACTGGTACGACAGTCGATATGATCAAGGCCGGCATCATCGATCCGGTCAAGGTCAGCTACTGCGCGATGCGCAATGCCGGTTCGGTCGCGGCATTGATCCTGACGACGCAGACGCTGATCGCCAAGAAGCCGGACAATTACGATCCGACCTCGGGGCCGGCGCTGGGCGGGGGCGCCGAGTTGCTTTGATCGGTTATCGCTGCCTGATCTGAAGATTTTCGGAGCGATCGTGACGCGATCGCGACCGGAGGCTCAGGCGGCGGCCGTCATCGCGGCGTCGTTTGTCCGAGCGCGCGATAGACGGTGTTTCGCGAGACGCCGAGACGTCGCGCGGTTTCGCTGACATTGCCGGCAGTTTCGGCATGGACCGTCCGGATGCTGGCGAGCTGGATCTCCTGCAGCGAACAGGGTTTTGGGTGCGTGACCTGACCGGTCTGGGCCGCCAATCCGGACTGGTCGAGCAGGCAGTCGGAGCAGGCGAGGGTGTGGCGCGCCAGGATATTGCGCAACTCGCGAATGTTGCCGGGCCAGGGCCGCGCCGCGAGATCGGCCATGGTCTGCGATGCGATTTCACAGGTGGGATCGATGCCATCGAGCAGATGCTGCACGATGGCCTCGAAGTCGGCGCGCTCGTGCAGCCGCGGCAGCGTCACTTCGAGCGTGTTGAGGCGGTACAGCAGGTCCGCGCGGAAGCGCCCCGCGGCGATCGCCTTGTCGAGCGCGGCGTTGGTCGCCGAGACCAGGAAGATATCGACCTTGGTTCTGGCCCCGCCGATTGGGCGCACGGTCCAGTCGTCCAGCAGACGTAGCAACACGGCTTGCAGCGTGATCGGCATGTCGCCAATCTCATCAAGGAACAGGGTGCCGCGATCCGCCTCCTTCACCAGTCCGATCGCGCCGCCGCGTCGCGCCCCGGTGAATGCGCCGTCGGCATAGCCGAACAGTTCGGCCTCGATCAGGCTTTCGGGAAGTGCGGCGCAATTGACCGGGACGAAGGCGCCGGTCCGCCCGCTGGCGGCATGGGCGTGACGGGCCAATTGTTCCTTGCCGGTCCCGGTTTCACCGCGGATCAGGATCGACATCTTGCGGGCGGCGGCGGTCTCGACCCGGCGCACGATCGCCTGCACGGTTGGATCGGAGGCGACGAAAGCAATGGGGGAGGATCGCGGCCGAACACGACGCTGCTGGGCCGGCTCCATCGCGCGCGAATCTTGCGGCTTTGGTTGGGCGGAATGCTCAGGCTGGGATGATTGCGGTGTCAGGTCTCTCGCCGCGGGCGCGGAATCCGCGGGCTGCCGCGTTTCGTGCGCTGATCCCTGCTTCGCAACACCGCGATCGGTGCTTGCCGCGCGTCGTCGGGCGTAAAGCACGATGATCGCGCCGATCCCGGAGCTTTCGCTGGTGACGAAATCGAAGCTCGCATTCGGCAGCAGTTCCTTCAGCCGGCCCGGCCACGCGTCGAAGCCCAGCGTCTTCAAGAAGCGGGTCGGCGGCTCGTCGCCGACGTCGCTGCGGTGGTCGCGGATCGCTTTCAGCGCCTGTTCGCTGGCATGCAGGATGGTGCCGCGACGGTCCACCAACACGCAATCATCATTCGCCCAGATCGACCTCTTGGCGATGAAGTGGTGCAGCAGTTTCTCGTGGTCCTGCTTGATCGAGCGTGCCAGCACGCTTTCCACATGCTGGCCGACCGAAACCGCCAGCGCGAGACTCTGCGGGTTGAACGTGTTCGCCGGTCCGGAAATATCTACGACGCCGAGCAAATCGCCGTCGGTGGGATCGTAAACCGGAACCGCAGCGCAGGTCCATCGCTGCACCTGCGAGCAGAAATGCTCCGCGCCGTGGATCTGAACCGGCTTCGATTCCGCCATCGCGGTCCCGATCGCATTGGTGCCGATATCGGCTTCGCTCCATCGCCCGCCGTGCTCGAGATGAACCGTCCGCCCGGCCTCGATCACCCTGGCGTCGCCCTCGGTATCGATGATCAGCCCGGAAGGATCGGTGAGGATCATGATCGAATTCGCGTCGCTCAGGAAGGTTCGCGAACTCTCGAGCGCGGGCCGGGCGGCATGCCGCAGCGCCGCGTGCTTGGAGCGGTGGCGAAAAAGTTCCGCATCCGCGACCAGGGGCGCCATCGCCCGATCGACGGTGACGCTGTGGTTCTTCGATCTCTGCCAGGAGTTCGCCACCGACGGTCTGAGATCGGTCGGCAACGCGCCGCGCTCGACGAATTTCTCCCACGCGGCCCGCACGTCTCGCTGGTTCATGCCGGATCCTCTGACGCCACGACGTCCAAGACCTGTAATGCAACAGGCCTCGGGATCAATCACCTGAATTTGGGCTGGTTGTGGCGACCACCGTTGGCATGGTGCAAGTTCCAAACTCATCAAGGCCCCATGAATGGGAAATCCTGGATTGAGTCCAGCTATTTGCCGACGCCTTCATCAGAGCATCGACGGCGTCATCCGACCAAACAATCCATCCCGCGTTTGCTTCCCTGATGTACACGCGGATCTTAGGTCCGCCTTCCACTTTAATCTCCAGTCTACACTTGTTGACAGCGGGCGCAAAGAGAGAACCAACGGAGACATTTGCCGCGTCGGAACTTGATCGATGCGTGCGAGCACTGGAGAACCATCCAGAATCAGCCTTCATCCGGATGACAGCAACTCGATGTGCATCGGCCGACCTGCCGGGGATTTGTTGCAATTACAAATAGATCAGGATGCGATGGGTCTTCTTGTCGAGGGAGTTTGCGGTGCACCATTCCAGAGCGCGGCCGGCAAGCCGGCTTCCACGATTGTGTCGCCAGGTTCGACCGTGGCCATGCGGTGTGATGTTCGCGCGGCCATTCGTTT
>Ga0265340_10002537_pt1 | contig 10377 bp, 11 predicted proteins | sample 4CB225metaG_FD_202082 | JGI IMG/M metagenome (GOLD analysis project Ga0265340, IMG submission 202082) | Rhizosphere microbial communities from Carex aquatilis grown in University of Washington, Seatle, WA, United States - 4-CB2-25 metaG | ecosystem: Host-associated > Plants > Roots >...
TGAACGCAAAGTTCCGCAAGATGGCGCGCCGGGCGAACATCTTTCGCCGACGCAGCCATTCCCGGTTGCGCCCAAACCGCTTTCGCCCAACCACATCGCCGCGGACGATGCGTTCGGTCTCACCTTCTGGGACCGCGGCAAATGCCGCGACGCGATTGCGGGCGCCAAGAACGAAGGCCTCTACACACCGCCATCGACGCAAGGGACGATCGTCTATCCGTTCACCGGCGGCGGTATCAACTGGGGTGGCGTGTCGTTCGATGAGAAGCGCGACGTCGTTTACGTCAACACATCGAGCGCGATGCATCTTGTGACGCTTATCCCGCGACAGGATTTCGCGGCCACCAAAGCCGCCAATCCGCATCACGAGATTTCCGCGAACAAAGGCGCGCCGTTCGGCATGCGCCGCGATGTCATCACTTCGCCGCTCGGAATGCCGTGCAATCCGCCGCCCTGGGGGCAGCTCCACGCCATCGACATGCATGACGGCCACGAATTGTGGGCGGTGACGCTCGGCACCACGGAGGACTTAGCCTGGTTCGCGCCCTATCTGCTGGGCAACACCGGCACGCCCAATTTCGGAGGACCGGTTTCGACCGATGGCGGCCTCGTCTTCATCGGCGCGGCGCTCGATCATTATCTGCGCGCCTTCGATGCGAAGACCGGCGCGGAATTGTGGAAGGGGCGCTTGCCCGCAGGCGGACAAGCCACACCGATGACCTATATGTGGCGCGGCAAACAGTATGTCGTCATCGCCGCAGGCGGACATGCGAAGTCCAATACCAAACGCGGCGATCAGATCGTTGCGTTTGCGTTGTCGAAATGAACGAGCGGGGCCTGGGGTGCTATTCACGGGATTGGTGGCAGGCAAATCCCCAACGGCCGATTTTCCTCGCTATTTGCACGCGCAAAGGCGCAGAGTGAATCGACCCAACGTGTGAAAAGTTACGCATCCGGTCTTTCGTCAAACAGGAGTTGAAAATGGGCGCGCAGGGAAAAAACGCAAAGAAAAAAGAAAAGCGACGCCGGCACGCGTCATCGCGAAAGATTTCGCGCGACGCTGCAGCAACGGTCGCGGAAGCCCGTCCACAACCGCGTCGCGACGCGCCACGCTCCGGTACACGCTAGAAAGAGGAAAAATTCGCTCGCCAGATATCAGGAAGATGGATAATCAGAGTATCACCTATGTGCAGATCGGCGGAATTGTCATCGCGCTGGGCGTGGCGTGGATGAGCGGCAAGCGCGCTGACGCGATTGCGATGGCCGGATTGACCGCTGTTTTTCTTTTGCGATTTGCGATCAAATGGTCCTGGCCGCGCTGGCGCCGCGAGCCATCGATGCAAAATTCGATTATGAGCGTTCTGGCGATAAGCGCGGTTGGTGCGGCGGTGGTATTTTTGTTTCCTTAAACCCGCACGTCCACCAGTGCGCACTCGATCCGAGTCAACGTCTCCGCTTCGCCTCTAAAGGCTGCTCGTCACGTATCGTCGTGATGCCGGCGATGCTCGCCCTGCTGTGATTGCGTATCGTGGAAATTGCCGCGTGATGTGAAATCCACATCGAAATCGAGGTTCTCGGCCATGAGCATGTCGGTGAATTTCATGCGCCAGGTGATCCAGTGACCGTCGCCCGAATCGGTGACCTGCGGCTGGATGAGATGACCGTCGATGCTCACGGGCGTGATGTGATCGATCGTGCCTGGCAGCCACACACTGTAGCTATACATGTGATCGCCGAAGATGCTGGTCAGCACTTCGCGGCCCAGATGATTATCGCTGTCATCGTCGTCGTGCAGATGCCGGGCACGGTCGATGTCGAAGCTGCGATGGAAGTTCACTTGCGTGCCCATCAGACCCAGAAGCTTCTGGCCTTTTAAATGCAGGCTCAGCGTCTCGTCTGAAAGTTTCAGATCGGAAAGATCGTGAAAGGCGGTGCCGATCGTCTCCACCGTTTTGTCGCCTTCATGCGAGACAGCCTTATGCATGTTCATGTCGTTATCGAAATGGATGTGCGAACGGCCGTGATCGTGCGAAAGCCCTTCGCCGATGAGACCGTCCGCGGCGACCTGAATCTGATAACCGCCCGATCCGTCGCGCCCAATCGCCACTTTTTGCGTGAGATCGAAGCAGCCTGAAAGCCCGACCGCGCATGCCAGAACCACGCCCGCCGACACCAGCCGTTTGGGCGAAACCATCGCGAAATCCATGAGACCCTCCCACAGCGCGGGACCGCGCCCACCCCTTAGGTAGCGAGGGATTGCGGCAAAACAAGGAGAGCCCGCTCAGAGTGTGGGCGTGCGGCGGCCCACCCACAAAAGCGCTGGAATGAGGCCGAACAGGACCTGCCCCAGAAATTCCAGCGCGCCGGAGAATTGGTGCATCGAGGCGATATATGTCGTCAGCGAATAGCCAAACAGGACGTTCGTGAGATTGATTTCGCAAATCATCAGCACGGCGAATGCAACGGCACCCATGATCAACCGCGGCGGGATACCGGCCGCGATACGCATGCGCGCCATTGTTTCGTCCGCAACGAACCAGCTAATCGCCAAGATCACGAAAAATTCCAAGATGTAGCCGGCGACGTTTCCGGTTTCGGGTGCCAAGAAGCCAATGCGCAGCAGCGAGATAACGATACCCGCCGCGAAGACGACGAGGGCGTAGATAATCCCGGCGAGTACGGCGCGCATGTTTCCCCTTAGGACGACTATAGATCAGCCGAAGACGCGCTTGAAGATCAGATCGACGTGTTTCAGATGGTAGCCGAGATCAAACAGCGCTTCGAGTTCCGCAGGCGGCAGCACCTTGGTCACGTCCTTGTCGGCCTTGAGGTTTGAGAGCAGATCGCCATCGCCATTCCAGGCGCGCATAGCGTTGCGCTGGACCATGCGATAGGACTCCTCCCGACCAATGCCCGCTTGTGTGAGCGCCAATAGCACGCGTTGTGAATGCACAAGCCCCCGCGTGCGATCGAGATTTTCCTGCATGCGCTTGGGATAGACGATCAGCTTTTCGACAACGCCTGCCGCTCGCACGAGCGCGAAGTCGAGCGTGATGGTGGCATCCGGGCCGATGTAACGCTCGACAGACGAATGGGAGATATCGCGCTCATGCCACAGCGCCACGTCTTCCAGCGCCGGGATCGCGTAAGAGCGCACCATGCGGGCGAGGCCGGTGATGTTTTCGGTAAGCACAGGATTGCGCTTGTGCGGCATCGCAGACGAACCCTTCTGGCCTTCGGAAAAGAATTCCTCCGCTTCCAGAACTTCCGTGCGCTGCAAATGGCGAATTTCCGTGGCAAGGCGCTCGAGCGATGACGCAACAACCGCCAGCGTGGCAAAGAACGCAGCGTGGCGATCGCGCGGGATGACTTGTGTGGAGACCGGTTCGATCGCGAGATGCATCGCCTTGGCAACATGCTCTTCCACTTTCGGATCGATATTGGCGAAGGATCCGATAGCGCCGGAGATCGCGCACACGGCGATTTCCTTGCGCGCCGTGACCAGACGCTCCCTGGCGCGCGTAAACTCCGCATAGAAACCCGCAAGCTTCACGCCAAACGTCGTCGGCTCGGCGTGGATGCCGTGACTGCGCCCGATGGTCGGCGTCATCTTGTACTCGAAGGCCCGCTTCTTCAGCGCCGCGAGCAGCACATCCACATCGGCGATCAGGATGTCGGAGGCGCGCGCGAGCTGCACGGACAGGCACGTGTCGAGCACGTCGGAAGACGTCATGCCCTGATGCACGAAGCGTGCTTCCGGACCCACGATCTCCGAAAGGTGCGTGAGGAACGCGATGACATCGTGCTTCACTTCGCGCTCGATCTCGTCGATGCGCGCGATGTCGAACTTCGCGTCTTTGCCCTTTTCCCAGACCTTCTTGGCCGCGTCCTTCGGAATGACACCAAGCTCGGCTAGCGCATCGGCAGCGTGTGCTTCGATCTCGAACCATATCTTGAAGCGCGTTTCCGGCGACCAGATTGCTGTCATCTCGGGGCGCGCGTAACGCGGAATCATTCAGACGTCTCCCAATCCGCCGACGGCGAGATATTTCACTTCGAGATAATCCTCGATGCCGAACCATTCGATGAAGGATGCGCCATAGGCAATCTCGCCGCGCGATTCCGCGAGAGGCTTGCCCTGCTCCGCGGTCATGATGCGCGCCAGATCTTCCTGGTTCGCCATCATCAGATCGAACCATTTGCGCAACAGCGCCGCGCGCTCCTTCGCCAGAAACTTTTTCCACGCTGGGAAAGCCGCCGACGCTGCTTCAATGGCCTGGCGCGTATCCTCGGCGCCGAGATCGGCTACTTCCGCAACCGTCTCGCCGGTCGACGGGTTCTTCACCGCGAAACGTTTCGCGGATTTGATCCATTGACCGCCAACAAAGGCAGAGGATTTTAACAACGAAGGATCGGAAAGAGAGAGCATTTCAGGTCCGGGAATGAGGCCCGCTTTTAGACCTGCGCGGACGCTTGCGAAAGCCCGTTGGCGGGTGCTGCGGCAACGGCGTCGATGAGCTTCTTGGTGTGGGATTCTTTGGGTGCGCGCAGCATGGCGGAGATTGGCCCGCGCTCGATCACGAGCCCATCCTTGAACACCATGGCGTCTTCGCAAAAGGCGCGTGCTAGTCCGAAATCCGACGTGATGAGAACGAAAGCCGGCCCTTCCTGTTCGCGCAGGCTGCGCAACAGATCGATGACCACCGATTGCGCGAAGGCATCGAGCCCGCGCAACGGCTCGTCGATCACTGCCAGCGATGGCGCGCTCACAATGGCGCGCGCGACCTGCAGACGGCGCTTGTCGAAGGTCGAAAGCGCGGCCACATTCATATTGCCGTCGAGAGCCGCAAGACCAACGCGCTTCAAAGCGGCATCGCGATTGCGTACAAGCACGTCGCGCGGCGCATGGAGATTGGCGCGCAAAGGCTCAGCGACGGTATCGTCGATCGTCATGCGATCGTCGAGCGCCGCATCGTCACCCGTAACGACCGCCACGCGGCGGCGCATGCGCGCCATCATCGCTTCGCCCAAGATTCCAATATCCACTTGATCAAAGACGACGTGCCCCTTTGCAACTGGATCGAGTCCGATCAAGGCGCGCACGAGCCCATGGCGTCCCGATCCTCTCTCGCCCACGAGCGCCAACGATGCCCCACGTCGAAGTTCGAAATTCAGAACATCTCGCGACTGTTTCGGCTGCGAAGCGAGTTTCACGTTGCGCACCCGCACCAGCGCTTCGCCGCGTGAGGTTCGGCCCATTTGGGCGGCGGCTTCTTTCGCACGGCCAGCGACGACGCGAAACAGCGCCTGCGTGTAAGCCTGCTGCGGCGCCGTCGCAAGCCGCGCGACGGAGCCCTGTTCGACGATGCGGCCGTTCTTCAGGATCACGACATTGCTGTTCAGGAGCTTTGCCGATTCCACGTTCTGCGCGGCATAGATCATAGAGAAGCCGCGCTTTTTCTGCTCGGCAAGCAACACCTCGGCATAGGCACGCGCATGTGACGGCGAAAGTTGCGTCAGCGGATCGTCAGCAAGAAGCAGTTGCGGCGATTGGGCTAGCGCAGCAGCGAACAAGCCCGACGCAAGCGCTTCCGGCGCAATCGTTCCGGGTGGCGCATCGAGCACGCTCAATTGCGGCGCGCCGGGAAGCCGCGCAAGAGCGCCGGACAGTTCCGCGCGTGCATTGTCAGCAGAAACTTTCCTCTTGCGCTCCACGACGCGGATAAACTGCGACAGCGCAGTGGCGTGCGCATTGAGCGCCGCGGCATACGGTCCGGTGAGATAGGCGGTGCGCGGCGTGATCGTGAACTCACGCGCAAGATCGTAGCTCTCACCGATACCGAAGCGGATTGTTCCGCTGAGCTTTTCGCCACGCTCGCGCACGTTCGCGAGAAGCTTCAGCAGCGCGAACTTTCCAGAATCCGCTTCGCCGAGCAATATGACGGTCTGGCCCGCGAGAACTGCCAGCGAAAAATCTTCCAGCGACGCGCGCGTGTCTTTCGATGGCTTCAGCGTCAACTTCTCGACAGCGATGAGTGGCGCGTCATCGCTCATGGCGCTTCGCCTTCGCCGAGAATCGCAGCCATTCGCGCGAAGAGAATGAACAGCGTCAACGCCAACGCCGGAAACACCAACGTCCACCAATCGGTGAGAAAGCTCGCCCGCGCATCGTCGATCATCCGGCCGAGATCGCGTGTGGGTGCGGATGCGCCGAAGCCCAAGAAACTCAACGTGGCTAGAAGGGCAACCGTCAATGCCAATACGCGGGCCGCCACACTGATGAAATGCGCGCGTATTTCATAAATAAGATCGCGGCGCAGAAGCGTGGTCGCCGGAATGCCGGTTGCGTGGGCGAATTCCGCGTGACGTGAATCCGCAAAGGCTTCGGCTCGGTCGAAGCTGCGGATGAATGCGGACGGCGCTGCCGCCAGTCCCGCCGCTATAACGACCAAACCGCGACCCAGAATTGCATCCAGAACGATCGCCAGAAAAATCGCAGGCACTGCGCCGATAACACCGACAATGCCCCGCGTCGCCCTTTCCAGACTCAGGGGTAAGCGCACCGCAGCAAAACCCGCGATTGCACCGAGCGCGATCGCCACCGCGGCCGCGATCACAGCTTCGGGAACGCTAACGGCGATAGCGTGGATTGTTTCGCTGAAGATGTTGCGGCCGAGCGCATCGGTTCCGAACATAAAAACGCTCGCCGGCGGTTGATCAGCGCGCGAGAGATATCCTTCGCCAGCTGGTGCAGGAGCAATCACGTCGCTCAGGGCCACCAGTAGAACATAGAGTCCGAGACCCCCGAGCCCTATGATGCGGACGATGCTCCCCAACAACGGCGATCGGTAAGGGGGCGGCGCGGCAGCAGCGATGCTCATGGCTGTGCCACCACCAGCATATGCGCGATCGCCCAGCCAATGAAATCCGCGATGAGCTTCACGCTCGCGAAGACGAAAAGCACCAGCGCGATCACGCTCCAATCATGAAGCTCGGCAGATGCAAAGAACAAAGACGCCGCGCCAGGAATTGAAAAAATAAATTCTACGATGGCGGTAGCGCTCAGAAGAACAAGCACGAATTCGCCGAAAGCGTCGCAGACCGCCGCGATGATTTCGGGCAGCACATAGCGCATGTCTATGTCGATTGCACTTAAGCCCATCATCCGCAAACCCGTGCGATAAGGCGCGTTCGATACCATCGCGGATGCGCGGCGCAACAAGATCTGTAAGTATGCCGCACCTGCGCTGCCCACGATCAGCGACGGCAATACGCCAGCGAAGGCATTACCCGTCGCGCGGACATTCCACCACACCAGCAACAGACACATCACAAATACCGGCACCGCGGAGACAATCTGCATAAATGGCCCAATCGCCGTGAGCATTCTTCGGTGCGTGAGCAAAATCCCGAGCGGAATTCCGAGTGTCAGCGCGGTAGCACCGCCAGACATCGCAAGACCGAACGTGACGGGCCAAGCGGCGGACACATCGGTCAAAGCCAGACGAGACGTAACGATGCTGGTTCCAAAGCGGCCGCGGACAATGTCAATCACACTGGCCGCAAGGTTCTGCCCGTAGCCCAGCGTGTTATGGGAAGGTCGCGACAGGGCCGACAATGCGCACGCAAACAGGATGGCGCAGATCAAACTCAGCAGAAGCTGCGCGGCACGCCACAGCCAACTGCGCCACATATCTTTCCCCTCAAAAATGCCCCGGCGGGTTTATAGCAGGGCCAGTGCGGCGCACGGCAATACAATCGGAGCGCCGTTAACAGCCTAAAGAAGGCCCAACGACTTGAAACTCAGCGCGCCGCCGCGCGCGACCACAATGTGATCGTGAACCGCGATCCGCAGCGCGGCCGCGGCCTTCGCGATTTCCCGCGTCATCTCGATATCCGCCTTGGAAGGCGTCGGGTCGCCTGAGGGGTGATTATGAATCAGGATGAAGGCCGACGCCGACAGTTCCAGTGCCCGTTTGACGATCTCGCGCGGATAAACCGGCGTGTGATCGACGGTTCCCTTGCTCTGCACTTCGTCGGCGATGAGCACATTTTTGCGATCCAGAAACAGCACTCGGAACTCTTCATGCGCACTACGCGCCATCGCGGCGGTACAATAATCGAGAAGCGCCGCCCATGAGCTGAGTGCGGGCCTGTTGAGGATTTTCGTTCTGGACAGCCGTAGCGCCGCGGCCTCGACAATCTTCAGCTGCGCCACAACCGCGCCGCCCACGCCTTTCATCTCAAGCAGGCGTTCGCGCGGTGCCGCAATGACATCGGCAAAGGAACCGAATTGCTTGAGCAGGTCTTTGGCGAGCGGCTTCACATCGCCGCGCGGAATGGCCGCAAAGAGAACCATCTCCAGCATCTCGTAATCGGGAACGGCACCGGCGCCACCGTTGAGGAATCTTTCGCGCAACCGCACGCGATGCCCGGCATAATGCGGCGGCTCTTCGGCTTCGATACTTTCCAAAGCATTCGCGGGATCGAAAGACTGCGAAATATCATTCATCTGCGACGTCGATTTCGCGGCGGATTTCGGCGCCATCCTTGCAACCTCCCGCAAAAGGCAACGCCGGTTCCATAGCGAAAAAACTTCGCGATACTTCGCCGAATTGTATGAAGCTGTAACGGACGTCTCAGGCGTAAGGCGGACAATCCCAGCCTTTGGGCGATTTTGTGAAAATCTCCACGCCGTTTTCCGTCACGCCGACCGAATGCTCGAACTGCGCGGACAACGAACGGTCGCGTGTCACCGCCGTCCAACCATCGTTCAGTACCTTCACGCCATAGCCGCCGAGATTGATCATCGGCTCGATGGTGAACAGCATGCCGGGCTTGAGCCCGATGCCATAACCAGGCCGCCCGTAATGCACGATGTTGGGCAGCGAGTGGAAAATCTGGCCCAACCCGTGGCCGCAGAAATCGCGCACCACCGCGCAGCGCTCTTCGCCCTCCGCATAGGACTGGATCGCGTGACCGATATCGCCGGTCGTCGCGCCCGGCTTCACGATTGCAATGCCGCGCAGCATGGATTCGTAGGTGACTTCGACAAGCCGCTTGGCCTTCAGCTTTACATCGCCGACGAGATACATGCGGCTCGTATCGCCATGCCAGCCGTCGACGATAACGGTGACATCGATGTTGATGATGTCGCCATCGCGCAGCGGCTTGTCATTTGGAATGCCGTGACAGACGACGTGATTGATCGATGTGCAAAGCGTGTGGCGATAACCGCGATAGCCGAGGCATGCCGGAACGGAGCCATGGCTCACAACGTAGTCGTAAGCGATCTTGTCCAGCGCCGCGGTCGTCACGCCCGGCTCAACCGCCTCAACCATTAGATCAAGAACTTCGGCCGCTAGACGCCCTGCCTTGCGCATGCCCGCGAAAGCTTCCGGCCCGTGCAATGTCACGCCGACGCTGGGGCGTCGTGCGGCTTCAAACAATTCGGTGTCAGGCAGCTCGGACATGGTTCTTTTCGTGGGCGCTTGCCCTTGGAATGTCTAGCGTTTCAAACTCACTAAAGTCTTACACATATGGGCGCACTCACGCCAGAAGTCACCCCTGTCCCATGGTCCAAGCCCCCACGAACTCCCTAGAAATCACCGCTGCCGTGCTGGTGATCGGCGACGAGATCCTGTCGGGCCGGACGCAGGACACCAACACCAACTACATCGCCAAGTTCCTTGGCGCGCTCGGGATCGATCTCAAGGAAGCCCGCGTGGTGCCCGACGTTCAGGATGAGATCGTCGCAGCGCTGAACACGCTGCGCGCGCGATACACTTACGTTTTCACCACCGGCGGCATCGGGCCTACGCATGACGACATCACAGCGGATGCTGTAGCAACCGCGTTCGGTGTTGGCATCGACCATCACCCCGAAGCGCTGAAGCTGATGGCCGCGCGCTACAAGAATCCCGAAGATTTCAACGAAATGCGCAAGCGCATGGCGCGGATTCCTTTCACAGCAACGCTTGTGAAGAACAGCGTCTCCACCGCGCCCGGATTTCAGATCGAGAATGTCTTCGTGATGGCAGGCGTGCCGATGGTCATGCGCGCGATGATGGAAGAACTCGCGCCGCGCCTGTCGCGCGGGCTGATCGTGCATGTCGCGACGGTGGAAGCGAAGCTCCCCGAAGGACGAATTGCCAAAGGCCTTTCAGAGATTCAAGCACGACACAAAACCGTCGCCGTCGGGAGCTATCCGTTCTACCGGGAAGACGGATCGGGGGTGCAATTGGTGGTGCGGGGCCGCGATGCGGCGGACGTAGAAGTCGCCGCCAGCGAGATCGAGACTCTGATCCGCTCGGAAGGGATTGATCCAATCCGAATCCAATCCGAAACTCCGCCAGAACAAGGCGTTCACTAAGAGTA
>Ga0265340_10002538_pt1 | contig 10376 bp, 10 predicted proteins | sample 4CB225metaG_FD_202082 | JGI IMG/M metagenome (GOLD analysis project Ga0265340, IMG submission 202082) | Rhizosphere microbial communities from Carex aquatilis grown in University of Washington, Seatle, WA, United States - 4-CB2-25 metaG | ecosystem: Host-associated > Plants > Roots >...
GATTTCTCAAAAAAATTTCAGAATCCCGAGACGCCACCGGTTTTGGAGATGTATGTTTTAGGGAAAGTAATTATTGAAATGCAAGCTATTGGGATTGAAAAGATAGAAAAAGAAACTGAGCAGAAAGCGAAATTGCTCTATGATTTTTTGGATGCGAGTGATACTTTTAGTGCTTTTGTAAAAGATATTTGTTTTAGATCGCCGACAATTATCGTTGTTGATATTCAAAGAGCAAAAAAAGATATAAAAAAAATGCTTGCAGAAAAAGGGATGATTGTTGGCAGTGGATATGGAGAAAATAAAGATAAGCACATCCGCATTGCCAATTTTCCGACGCACTCGATAAGAGATATAAAACGAATGATAAAAGTTTTGCAGTCAGTTTAATTATATTTTTATTTACTGCTGAGTTTCTGATATGCTTTTAGCATGTCCTTGTTTGATTTGCTTTTTCCCAAACGCTGTGTACAGTGTAAAAAGTTCGGTTCGTATCTTTGCACCAATTGCTTCGCATCAATTACTTTTATTGATAATATGGTTTGTACTGTGTGTCAGAAACAGGCGATAGGAGGATTGACTCACCCTGTGTGTAAAACAAAATATTGTATCGATGGCGTTTTCCCAAGTTTGGTTTATAAAGGTGTCGTAAAAAAACTTGTCTATGTTTTTAAATACCCGCCATATTTGACTGATTTACAAACGCAATTGATTGACTTATTTTACGAAGGAATTATTCAGAAGGAGCAATTTTTTTCACTTTTGCAAGAACCGTCTGTTTTTATCCCGATTCCTCTTCATGAAGGAAAATTTAAAAAACGAGGCTATAATCAGGCAAAACTGTTGGCGGAAGGTTTGGCAAAACGATTTGACGCGTCAGTTATTGATTGTCTCAAACGAGTAAAGTCCACAAAGACACAAGTTGGTCTGACGAAAGAAGAAAGAAGAAAAAATATTGAGCAAGCATTTGCACTACAAGGTACTGTTTCAGAACTTCTTCAAAAATCTCAGCAAGTTTTTCTCGTTGACGATGTGGTAACATCCGGTGCGACCCTTCAAGAAGCTGCGAAAGTTTTGAAAAAGGCGGGATTTACAAAAGTCTGGGGGGTAACGCTTGCCCATGGAGAATAATTGTTATCTATTTTTGTGTATCTTGCAGTCACTCTAAAAAAAAACTATTATATAATACTAGTATACTTTTTTATTGTAGGGGTACTTTTTAGCAGCTTATACTTTATTAATTGGTATTGGATTGAATAAAGAAAATGAATGTTTTAATTAATTGGGTAATAAATGCGTTAGTTATAATGGTTGCGGCATATATTTTGCCGGGAGTTCATGTTGAAAATATCTGGGCAGCCTTTGTTGTCGCGTTGGTTCTGGGAGTGTTAAATGTTCTTATTAAGCCTATTTTGGTCCTCTTAACGCTTCCGATAACAGTTGTAACTTTTGGTTTATTTCTTTTAGTAATAAATGCCATGATGGTGGTAATGGTGAGTCATATCGTTCCCGGATTTTTTGTCGATAGTTTTATGTGGGCATTTATTTTTAGTGCAGTTGTTTCTCTTATCAATTTAGCTCTGCAGCGAATGTCACTCATTTGATTGCGGTAGCTTGTTTATCACAAATCCTGAATTTCCCAGCAATTGTCCATTCGTTGAAATTTGTGTCGGTGCGCTTAATTTACCATCAACAAGCGTTGCAGTATAAAGATCATAGCTATTGTTGCCTTGCGCCTGCAGATAGTAGATATGAGTTGCCGTATACGAAAATTCCGGATATGCAAAATTTCCTGAGGCGATGCTGTGGATATTGGTAAGCCCATTCGCCGTCACCGTTGCCAAATACAGGATCGGTGTAATGTTATTGTTCCGTTCAAGGAAAATAAACTGTTTGCCGTCAGGTGAAAAAGATCCTTGATACGCATTTTGTTTTTGTGTTGTGAGATCAGTTGTTGCTTGAGAAGAGATGTTATATTCTTCAATAACAGAGTAGGGATTGAAATTATCATCGTATTGATAGTAGTCATAGGTGATGAGATTTGTATTTATCGGATTCCAAACAGGATGTGCGATCCCACCTGAATGTGGATCAGGGTCGGCTAATTTTTCAACAGCTCCGGTGGTGAGATTCATGACAAAAAGCGCGTTATCAAGGACGTTAGTCTGATCTTTATTTTTATCCGAAACAAATGCGACTTCTGTTTGGGCTGGATTAACAGCGGGATCGGTAAACCAGTCCATAGTGTCGATATTGCCGGTATTGCCGTTCTGAAGGGTTTTTATAACCGCTCCCGTTGCTGAAAATTCATACAACGAGGAATAGTTTGTTTGTTTATCAACGCCGATATAATTGTTGTCAAGCGGATTTACCTCAATCAGTTGTGAATGTTTGGTGTCTGCTGTCGTAACTCCTTTTTGTGTAAGTGAAATAATGTTACCGTTTTGAGCAAGTGTTATTTTATCTGTGGATAGGATGCCATTGGTAGTAAAATTAGGATTTGTGTTGAGTTGCAATTTGTGCCCTTGAGCAGATGCCACAAAATATCCTGCGATAAGCGGGATAATAACGAAGATGATTAAAGCTCTTATTATTTTCATTGGTTTAATTGCGCTGGTCCTGTTGCGATATTCTGCACCGATACCAAACTATTATACGTTGTTTGTCCTGCTTGGCTGCCAAAGAGATTGGTAATAAGCTGCGCTGAAGGAGTTGCGTTACCGATAACAATGCTTTGTCCATCTGTTGCCCAGCCGATTTGTGAATCAGTTGGAAGAGACAGAGTATATTGTTGGGGAGTGATTTTATTGGTCAGAAAAAATGATCCTAGCTGAAGGGCTGAAACTGGAGTTACATCTGTTTTAATTTGTCCATTCAGTGTATCAAATAATTGTGGAATTTGACTTAGTGCTTGGGGAGAATTAAGAATAGTATCTTTGATCGTCAACAGTAATTGTCTCTGCCGTTGTGTTCTTCCAAAATCACCCACGACGTCTTCATGGCGTGATCTGACATACTGCAAAGCCTGTTCGCCGTTCATATGCTGCATCCCCGGTTGGATATCGAGCCTTTGATAGCCGTAGGGATTGTTACCAGTAATATCTGTTGGATATGAATAATCCAAAACAGGATGAATAATTTGAAGATTAATGCCACCGAGTGCATCGATACTTTTTATAAATCCATACAGTCCGACCCATGCATAATGATCGATATGCATACCAAATGTTTGCTCAACGACTGCAATTGCTGATGGTATGCCATTTTCTTCAGCTGCCTCATCAATTTTTCCATAGGTACCGTCAGGTTTTTGTATCCATAGATCTCTGGGAATAGAGAACATAATTACCTTTTTTGCATCATAATCGATATGAACTACCATCATTGTTTGGGTGAGAGGATTGTCGCCTGAGAATTTTTGGTCATTATCGCTTCCAAGAAGTAAAATATTTTCCTGATCTGTCGGCTCTGTTATTTGTGGAAGAGAGACTTTTGTATTGCTTGTTTTAACAGTAACTTTTTGTCCAGTATTTGCCGAAATAAACGTTTGGAGTTTTTGTACATAGAAGATGCCATATCCCAGCGCAAAACACACAATCATGCATAGAATACATAAAAGGAATCTTAATAAAAATGGTTTTTCTTTTTTAACTCGTTGACGAGAATGTCCTTCAAGATTTGGAATATCGTAGCTACTCATGATAAGTTTTTTAGAATTTTATAATAACATATAAAAGGGGAAGTTGACTAATGCAGTTATATACAAAAATTTTAAAGAAAGTAGTAAGGTTTTAATTGTATGATAAACTATATCTATGGGTAAAAATTTCTCTTCATCTTTATTTTGTTCTCCACAACCACGAAAGGGTGGGAGATGGTAAAAAACAAGATCAGCTCATCGCTGAAGAAGACATTTCTTTCTCTTCGAAATCGCAATTTTCGGTTATTTTTTATTGGTCAGTTGATTTCAAATACTGGCAATTGGCTAACGAATGTTGCACTTATTTTGCTCGTTCTAAAAATTACCGGAAGCGGATTTGCAGTGGGACTTCTTAACGCATGCCAATTCGGTCCTGTTTTTTTCCTCTCTCCATATGCTGGTGCTATTGCTGATCGATTAGATAAAAGACGTCTTTTATTGATAACACAGAGTCTTGAAATGTGTCAGTCAGTCGGGCTTGCCATACTCGCATTTTTGCCCCATCCGCCGCTTATTGGTTTATATATTCTTGCGACGGTTGGTGGAATACTTCTTGCTTTTGATAATCCTTTCCGGCGCTCCTTTGTCAGCGAGATGGTCCCTGCCAACGATATTCCCAATGCGGTTGTTCTTTACAGTACCATCGTGAATATCTCGCGTATTTTCGGGCCTGCATTAGCAGGATTATTGGTTGTGACAGTAGGTTTTGGTTGGGGTTTTACTATTGATGCCGCATCATACATAGCAGTTTTGATTGCAATTCTTATGATGCGGACAACAGAGCTTCATCGAAGACCTAAGAAATCGCGATCAAAAGGTGAAATACGTGAAGGAGTGCGATATATTATGTCCAAGCCTGTTTTGTGGATCAGTTTTGTTATGCTGACATTCATTGGGATGCTTTCCTATAATTTCAACGTTACTCTTCCGCTTTTTGTTACTCGGACGCTTCATAGTAATGATGGGATCTTCACGATTCTTTATTCTATTTTTAGTCTTGGAGCTGTTGTTTGTGCTCTTGTTATTGCTCATAGAAGTCTTGTTGGGATGCGGCATATCATTATCGGTGCTGCTGCGCTTGGCTGTACGATGTTGCTTCTTGCCACTGTTTCAGATATCACAATGGCTTTTGCGGTTGCATTCCTTATCGGTATGGCAACAATTCTTTATATGAATTCAACAACTGCACTTGCACAAGTTGAAGCAAAACAAGAAATGCACGGCAGGGTACTTTCACTCCAGTCAGTGCTTATCATTGGTACATCATTGATTGGTGGACCATTTTCCGGATGGCTTGCTGACACAATGGGTACCAGATCGCCATTTGTATTTGGGGGAATTGTGTGTCTGATAGCAGCTGGTTTTGGCTGGTGGGCAACACGGAAGTACATTCCGAAAGCAATAGAGAAGAATGAAGTTCTGACAGAAACGCTTGAGACCGCTGAAGTGAGATAAATAACGAGAAGGTATTTATTTTTTTGTTGGTCCTGGTTGTCTAACAGGTTCCGCCAAATTTATTTCGCCTCCTACAGCGCCTAGAGGTGCTCTTTGTTCAGCCCCCATTCCAGAGTAAACAGTAGTACCCATTTCTCGCAGGCCTATTATAGTTTCATGTCCATTGCTATCAACGGTACCTGTCTCATTAAGCATATGTATTGTTGTGTGTTCTACTGACATTTGTTTATTATATCTATAGAGAAGCTATTGTCAATTGAAAAGAAGAGATTTTTGTCGCATGAAACTTTGGAACAATCGAAAGAAATTATTATGGAGTTAGTAGTATCTCTTATGATATGCTTTTAATGAATTCATTCAATGAACAAGGAACAATCTGCCACTATCTCTAACAAATTACTTATTGTTGATATATTTGTCATACTTCTTTATTTAGCAATAGTGCTACTTCTTCTTTATTATGCAGCGATTCATCCAGAGAGAGAAGCTATACTTGGAGCTGTTCTTTTGGCTTTTTATTTGTATCCGGTCGTGATTATTCCATTAGCTATTATAAATATATGGTATTTCGTTGTTTTTTTATTTAAAAACCACCCTAAAGGGATAGTTCCAGTGGTATGTTACGCATCAATAGTTGCTTGGATAGCGTTACCTTTTTACTTCGGTATTCATCTATTAGATATTATAAATTGGTTTGCCCATCTGTTGGCAGCAGAATAGTACTTTACTCTATTTTTAAGTAAGTTCTTGAGGTCATTTTTACTTTTATGTTTTATAAAAATATAAACAATTCCGCAAGCAAGAATATATGAAAGTACTGCGTTAAAAAAGAGAGAACCATATATTTCAAAATTGTATACAAATGTTATTGCTGCTTGAAGGGATTCTGAAGATGGATAAGGTGAACAACGTGGATAATTCCCAATTATGACATTTGGTATCTGTTGAATAAATCCTGAAAAGGTAAACGTTTGTGGCTTAGGCGGATTTATTGCTGGCAACATTAAAGGACACATTGTAAGACCGGCAAAACTCCAGTAAAGAGACATCAAAAAGTACGAAATAGCGAAAAAAATAATAAACAAAATAATTTTCTAAATAGAAGGTTTTAAGAAATTTTTCATTTTTGAACCAAAGTATTAACTATTTTTATATTCTCAAATGTAGAAAATTATTACAATAAGAATTAGTGAATTAAATAAATTTAGATTTCCGGCAGTGGACCATTTTAGCCTCGAAAAAGAAAGAAGAATAATGGGTAACTAAAAAATTAGCCTTGTAATAGTGTTAGTGGAGATGTCCGGCAGTGAACCGGAGTCTGAGTAAAATTAGTTAAAATGCCTACAAGCGTAGTCGACTATTGTAATTCGCTTTGCCGTTTCCTGTCGACCGGAATAACAAAGTATAGGTTGATAAATTCAATAAAAGTCAAACCATTCCTTTAAGGTTTTCCTCACTTGTTTTTGTGCCCATACCATCCCAGTGAGGGAAGATAAGTATGAACAGTCTTTATCGCTTAAGCTGCAAAAGCAAAAGCGCTGCCAGCATATTGTGCTGGTTGGACAGCATTGTCAAGAGCTTCCAATCGAGCCTGTAGGGCTGCGATTTTCGCATCGAGACGTGCTCCAATGCTAGATTTAGCATTTATTTTTTGATCCGTTTTTACGACTTATGAATCATTGTCGGCTTGCAATTTTAAGGTACTTTTCTCGTCGAATCAATTCATCCCCTCTGAATAATTTTCTCGCTCGGAATGAAATTTTTTCTTGAAATCGGACTTCGCCTTTCTATCTTCGAAAAAATTTATTCCTCGCTCTTTTAAAGATTATTCAGAGCGAATATTGATTCTTATTTATAATTTTTAATCTCCCGCTGTGTGTCTCTATCAATGTCCTGTCTTTTGATCGCTTCTTTCTTATCAAACTTTTTTTTTGACTTGGCAGTTGCCAATTCAACCTTGATTAATCCATGCTTAGTATACATTGAAACAGGCACGATTGTCAAGTTTGCGCCGTCCATTTTGCCTTTTAAAGAGATGATTTCTTTCTTATGTAACAAGAGCTTTCTCGTGCGAGTTGTATTATATGTCTCAGGTCTTGCGTGTTGATAGGGAAAAATTTTTGCATTTACTAAAAATGCTTCATTGCCGACGATGCGCGCAAAACTTCCACTCAGATCAACATGTCCTTCTCGGAACGCTTTTACTTCGGCTCCGACAAGATTGACTCCAGCTTCAAAATGTTCCTGTAATTGATAGTCAAATGTTGCTTTACGATTGGTTATTTTCATATATGTCTATTTTATCATAGCCACGCTACAATAATCGGTTGATATATAATAAAACAATGCAAATTCGCTTCTGGCCAATTTTCGTCGTTTTGCTCCTCGCATTTGTTGGTTATCTTCAGCGCGGCCTTTTTACTGTAGATTCTGATTTTGGCTGGCACATCAGAGCAGGAGAATATATTTTGGCGCACGGCATTCCTTATAAAGATCCTTTTTCTTATGCAATGCCAAGCTATTTGTTTGTTGACCATGAATGGCTTACCAATGTTATTTGGATCTTAACGATGTCTCATATCGGGTATTGGCCATTGGCTGTTGCGTATGCTCTTTTGGGTGTTGCTGCCATTGTTATTCAGTTTTCCCTGACCAAAAAGAAATGGCTTCTGATTCCTGTTTTTCTGACAGCGGGGACGTTACTTGATTTTGTGGGAGTCCGCACTCAGGTTATTGATTGGCTTTTATTGTCAATGCTTATTGTTGTCTTGTGGAAGAAAGATATATGGGAAAAATGGCGTTTTTTTCTGCCTTTATTATTTTTATTCTGGGCGAATGTTCATGGGGGCTTTGGCATTGGCCTAGGAGTGTTGGGAATTGTTTTGGTGACGAGGAGTATTGAAGAGAGAAAAGGAATAAAACAGAATTTTTTTCTCCTTGCGGTTTGTGTACTTATTACCCTTGTAAACCCGTTTGGCATAAGACTGTGGGGAGAATTTTGGAATCAATTATCCGACACAAATCTCCGTTGGTCTATTGAGGAATGGTATCCTGTGGTTTATTTCACCAATTTTTCTTTTTGGATATACCTGATCCTTTCAGTTTTTCTTATTATCAGATATCGACGCAAGTATTCTCTAACAGAATTAACGCTTTATGGGGTGTTTCTTTTAGCAGCGGTAGGAAGTATCAGAAATATCCCTTTGTGGATGATCATATCATTTTCGTTAACTGCACGAGGATTTTATTTGCTTGGAAAAGAAGCAGCACAGCATCTCTATGGTATAGACCGCTTTAAAATTTTTTATTATGGATTTTTTATTATTATCTGTGTATTTTTTGCAACGCAATGGGGAATATATTATTATAGTGAATATCTGTCTCGTGGGGAAGGGAGTGGCTATCCTGTGAAGGCAGTTACGTATTTACACAGGCATTTGCCAAAAGGCCAAATTTTTTCTTCATACAATTGGGGTGGATATCTTTTATGGAACCTGCCTGAAAAGAAAGATTTTATTGATGGCCGAATGCCGAGTTGGCGGTGGCATCTCAATAGTCCAACGGAGAGTAATTATGCCTTTGTTGATTATGTAAATGTTTTGGAACAAAAAACTCCTTTCGCTCCTTTCGCTACGAAATTTCATATAACAACGATTCTTGTTCCGACGCCAGATTTGAAGAAGCCTGTGATAAAGTTTTTTGGAATTCCGGTTAAAAACAATACTTTATTGAAGCAGTTGCTTGATTCAGGTTTGCCCAATTTTACCTTTTATAACGTTTCAAATGAGGCTAAAAAACTCGGTTGGGTTGAGGTTTATCATGATAAGACGGCGACAATTTTTGAGAAACGGTAAGTTATTGTTTAATTGCTATTATCAGACAATAAAACAATTCAACAATTAGTTATTACATATTCATCTCCCACACTTTGCCTTGAGAAAGAATTTGTATTTTTTTATTCGTTTCATCAACAGTAAAATCTTTTGCATTCGAAAGAACGGATGACGTGTAGGATGCTTGATATTTTCCTGTTTTATCAAATTTTACGATTCTGCCGCTTCCAGAATCCAAGATATATATATTTTCCATAGTAATATCGGTGACAAGTTTGGTAGGATTGTTTAAAGGTTTTAGCAGTCCTGAAACTTGCAGATTATTTGATATACTTTTTGTATATTGCTTGACGGATCCATCTTTAAATACGAGCCAAACAGAACCATCAATTGCCATGCCAGTTGCAGAAGAAAGATCAGGAGCGCTGCTTTTGAAATAAGAATTTTCCCCATATCCGCCTGAGCCTGCGACGAATTTGAGAAGACCTTTTTTCTGGTCAAGCACATACACATTGTCATCATAGGGGACAATAGCAACAGGTGAGGACCAATAATTATTGTTTTTGATAATTGTTTTTGTTGTGCCATCGGTTTTTGAAACTGTTTCTACCACATTGTTAGTGACAACATATACATTCTGATCGTCTTGTCCAAAAGTTAGACCGTTGTTATTTGACTCTTCAACCGCGAGAAGAGAATTTGGAGTAGGAGTAGCTGCAGTTGCATTTGTTGATTGTCCGGCAGTGTTTCCTTGGACTGCGCTGTTGACTTGTGAAAGAAGTGCTGCAATTTGCTGATAATAAGATGATCCTTTGCTGAATTTTGTTTCGCCGTTTTGTAGAAGTGTTTGGGCTTTTTTATAACTGTTTTGACTCAAACTTGCATTCACTGTTGTAAGACCTTTGCCTTCAGAATAATCTTGCTGTGCAGGTGGATAAATAGATTGAAAGAGTGCGCGTTCTTTGTCGTCGTGATATTTTTTAATAGTAAAGAAGATGCTTATGATTAGAAGTACTGCGAGAATAAGAGCAATGTTGAGAAAAAGTCGACGTCGGTGGTTGAAAGAAAGTCCAAAATTAAAATGAGGTAATGTCAGAAGGGATAATGGTTTATGACTATTTTTTTCAAATGATTGTTCAGACATTTCCGTTTGGAATTCAGGTTCAGATTTAGATTCAGGCTCTTCATCTGGAATGAGTGTTTGTGTTGGTGTCAGTGAAAGATCTGATAGCATTGGGTCTTCGTCCGCTTCAATTTCTTCTGCTGGCAGTGTTGGAAGTGCTCCTCGGCAGGCAATAACGATTGCTGCTTGAGCACCATTGTCTTGTTTGTGCATTTGCGGTGAAAGTGCTTCTACAATGTCGTTGGGCAGTTCCAATTCAAATGCCTGT
>Ga0265340_10002542_pt1 | contig 10370 bp, 5 predicted proteins | sample 4CB225metaG_FD_202082 | JGI IMG/M metagenome (GOLD analysis project Ga0265340, IMG submission 202082) | Rhizosphere microbial communities from Carex aquatilis grown in University of Washington, Seatle, WA, United States - 4-CB2-25 metaG | ecosystem: Host-associated > Plants > Roots > Rhizosphere...
TCCGAGGTTGCGGAAGTCATTGGTATCTACTCACCTCTACTTCGCGAGGAAAGCACTCGCCATCTGCGACATCTTCGCTATGCTCGACTTTCAGCCTGGGACTAGGGAATTCCTAAAAAACGACATATGCAGGGCGAACTCCCTGCACATGTCGTTTTTTAGGATACTTCATGCCAGGGCCAATGAGTAGTTACAGTTATTGTACGGAACTAATGTTCTAGCGTCAAGATGGAAAGCAGGGCAACCATGCCTTCTATAAAATTTGGAATTCTTTTCCTTCCTTTGGCGGAGGAGAAAAAGCATGTCAATACCCGTTGAATTACACTCTGCCGGGCTGCCAACAATGGAGTAATATGTAAAAAGGTAAATAATGTGGAAAAAATTAATATCCGAATCTTTTATCCCGGGCTGTACGCGTGGGATAAAGGCCTGAGTTATAAAATAATATCAAAGGATTATTAAGATGGATAAAACTCGTATTGAAAGAAAAGCCCAAATTGTGTATTTCTCACATGGAGGAGGGCCTTTGCCAATTCTCGGAGACCCTAGTCACCAAGCGATGGTGGATTTCATGACCCGGCTTCCATCACAGCTTAGAAAACCGAATGCCATCCTTGTAGTCAGCGCACATTGGGAGGAGAGCGCAGCGACGCTATTAGGCGCACAGAACCCTGCCATGTTCTATGATTATTATGGCTTCCCGGAAAAGGCTTATGAGATCACCTATCCGGCGCCGGGCAGCCCTGAGATTGCGGACAGGATAGCCGGGTTAATGAAGAAGAATAATATACCGGCCCGCATCGATCCACAGCGAGGCTTTGACCATGGCTTATTCATACCGCTGAAACTGATGTACCCTGAAGCGGATATCCCTTCTCTTCAACTCTCGCTATTGCGGGGTCTTGACCCCGCTGCACATATCGCCCTTGGCAAGGCATTGCGCGAATTAATGGATGAGAATATCCTGGTGATCGGCTCCGGATTCTCGTTCCATAACATGAGGGCATTTTCCTGGGATGGAACCAGCACGCCCGACTCTGCCAATGAGGCCTTCCAAAACTGGCTCATCGAGACTTGCACGGGGCCGATCTCCCAGTCCGAGCGTGAACAACGCCTGATGGAATGGGAGAAAGCGCCTTCCGCCCGCTATTGCCACCCGCGTGAGGAGCATTTGCTGCCGTTACATGTGTGCCAGGCTATGGCGGATAAATCGGCCAAACTGATATTTGATGACTCGATCCTGAGCAAGCGCAGCGTGGCATTTTTATGGTGAGGGGAGAAATATTTATTGAAACTGTCTTATGGCTAGAAAAAATCTTAGTTTATCCCCGGTTAATTTCAATTTAAGAAAGAGTCTCGAGCAGATGCGAAGCGGTGTCACCAGCATGGTGACACCGCTTTTAATTTTTTACTTCCTGATGACAGGTGCAGCAGCTAATTCGGCTGCATTAACCGGGCGCTTTTTCTCCTGTTCGTAAATAACCCGTTCGCCGCGCAGCAGGGAAGCCAGTCCTGCGATCAGCGCCAGTGCCACCGAGATCGAGAAGGCGATGCGCAGGCCGTAGTCAAAAGGTCCGGCGATCAGGTTTGGAAAGAAGGTCTTGCTAAGAAGATAGGCCTGCGATGCAGCCGGCAGCTGCTGAAGCGTAGCGGCAGGCAGGATGGATTTCATCGGGTTATAGCCCAAAAAAGCCGCAAATAGCGCGCCGGTTGGCGGCAGGTTTGCTACCCGGCTGGCAACGTCGCTCGGGACTCCAGCTTGGGTGAGACCCTGGTACATGGCGGCGGGGAGGTGGGCAGCGAGCCCGATGGTGACCATGGTAAAGATCCAGGTGATGCTGAGTGTGTTGGCTGTATTCTGGAAGGTGGCGCGCATCCCCGACGAAGCACCGCGATGTTCGGCAGGGACCGAGTTCATAATAGCGGTGGTATTGGGGGAAACGAACATCCCCATGCCCATACCGATAATCAGGATAGCCAGTGCAAATGTGTAATAGACGAAATTCGTCGGTATCAGCAACAGCCCGACAAAGCCCACGGCTGTGACCAGCATACCGGCGGTGGAGAAGATGCGCGCTCCATAACGGTCGGAAAGGTAACCGCTGATGGGTCCCATGATCATGAAGCCAATGGTTAATGGCAGCATGTAAATGCCGGCCCACAGCGGCGTATCCTCGAAGGAAAAGCCGTGGAGAGGCAGCCAGATACCCTGCAGCCAGATGATGATCATCAGGTTAAGGCCGCCGCGTGCCAGGGCAGCCAGAAAGCCGGCGATATTGCCCGCAGTGAACATTCTGATCTTGAACAACTCCAGCCTGAACATGGGTTCCGCTGCGTGCTGCTCTACAAAGATGAATGCCACGAGTGCCAGCGCTCCGCCGATCAGGCAGGCGAGCACAAAGGGATTGCCCCAGCCCATGGCCGAGTTTCCGTATGGCTGGATACCGTACGTACCACCGACTAGAAGTGCTGTCAGGCCGAAAGCAAAGAGAATATTTCCGGGAATGTCGAGATGCTGGTGTTCTCGGATCGTGGCTGTCTCGTGCAGCGCCAGGTAAGCCCAAATAGTGCCGCCCACGGAGAAGGGCACGCTGACCAGGAAGATATAGCGCCAGTTAATGGCCGCCAGGATACCGCCCGCAATGAGACCGATGAACGTGCCGCTTGTGCCGGCGATCATATTGATGCCCATTGCCAGCCCGCGCTGATTGGGCGGGAACGCGTCCGTCAGGATGGCGGTGGAGTTGGCCATTAGGAAAGCGCCTCCGACACCCTGCACAAGCCGGAAGATGATGATCTGCATGGCGGCGCTATTCCCGGTGCCTTGCACCAGGTAAAGCATGATCGAGCCGACCGCAAAGATGGCAAAACCCAGATTGTACATGCGTACCCGACCGAACATGTCGGAGATACGGCCAAAGGTTACCAGGAGTGTTGCCGTAATGACGAGATAGCCCATCAGCATCCACAGCAGGTAGTCGGTTTCACCGCGTGCCAGGGGATTAACTCCGATACCGTGGAAGATGGCGGGTAATGAGATCTCAACGATGCTTCCGTCGAGCATCGCCATGAATATTCCAAGTGTAGTGTTGGAGAGAGCGATCCATTTATATGCGATACGCCCCTTTGTAACGTCAAGTTTCATTTATGCAAGTTCTCCGTGATGTTTTTTATGTCGATGTGCAATCGCGTATTATACCAATTTTCACAATCATAGAAGCTTCAACATGAAACGCTGTTTCCAACTCTAATGAAGTTCATAAAATATCCGGAGATTTGAACTCTACTATCCCATATCCAATCCCTGATCCCCGGTATCGGATACCTAATCTCTTCTGTAATTTTTTATGCTAGAATCTGACACAAACTATCCACTTTGAACCTTCAACTGATCATGGCAGGTGCGCATCTTCTGCCGGGAAACCCTTACTGCTCTGTGTTCTTTAAGATCTGCTCTCTAAAAGATGAACTGCCCCAAGTGTAAAACAGCCAATCCTGAGAGCGCCAGGTTCTGCATGAATTGCGGCGCAGATCTAAGCGCGGCAAAAGGGGACAAAGTATCAAAGTCTCAAATCCTCGACCAATACCTCCCGCAGGAACTGATCGTAAAATTACAAGCTGCCCGATCGGGGAACGCCCTGGCCGGCGAGCGGCGCATCATTACCATGTTGTTCTGCGACGTGAAGGGTTCCACGGCCGCTGCTGAGAGCATGGATCCCGAAGTATGGACCGAAATCATCAATGGCGCCTTCGAGCGTATGATCACACCCATCTATAAATATGAGGGCCTTGTCCCGCGTCTGATGGGCGATGCCATCCTGGCCTTCTTCGGTGCGCCAATTGCACATGAAGATGATCCGCAGCGCGCCATCCTGGCCGGGCTGGAGATCCAATCCGGCATCAAACCCTACTCGGAAGAGATGCGCTTTAAACATAAGATCGAATTTGGCTTGCGCGTCGGCATCAATACCGGCCTGGTAGTGGTGGGTGAGATCGGCTCCGACCTGCGTATGGAATATACCGCCATAGGCGATGCCATCAACCTGGCGGCCCGTATGGAGCAGACCGCCCAGCCCGGGACGGTCCAAATAAGCGATGACACCTATAAGCTCGTCGCGCCTCTCTTTGATTTTGAAGCCTTAGGTGGAATAGAGATCAAGGGCAAATCGGCGCCGGTCAAAGCGTATCGAGTACTCGGCGCAAAACACATCCCGGGCCAGTTGCGCGGGCTGGAAGGCTTGTCTTCGCCTCTCGTTGGTCGTAAGGCGCAGTTGTCAAAGATTGAGCATTTTCTCAACCGGCTTCATGACGGTATGGGAGGATTTACCGCTATTGTCGGTGAAGCCGGGCTGGGAAAGTCTTCCTTGGTGGCGGAGGCTCAAAAACTCAAGGCAGCTTTGCATGTTACCTGGTACAGAGGCGATGCGCTCTCCTATGCCAGTTCCACGAGTTATTTCATCTGGCGCCAGGTGCTGCGTCAATCGCTGGACGTAAACGAAGACGACCCTCCTCCCGAGGTCCGCTCAAAGCTATTTTCTGTGTGTGAGGACCGCTTCCTCCCCGAGGAAGGGATACCCTTTCTGGAAGCTGTACTGGCGGTCGAAAGTCCCGAAAGTTTGGGGGTGCTGTCGGGCTATCAGGGTGATGACTTTGTGGGGCATATGACAAAGGCTGTGCGCGGATACCTGATTGGCCTCATGGCGGAAGGCCCTCTGGGATTGATCTTCGATGATCTGCATTGGGCCGATGATGCTTCCTTGACCCTTCTCATAAACCTCGCAGGCCTCGTGGAGCAGGGGCGCCTATTATTTATCTGCATGACGCGCCCCGAAGGTAATAAGGATTTTATCGGGCCGGTCCGTGAAAAGTTAAGTAACAGGTTCAGCCAAGTCGATCTTGAGCCATTGCAAGATGACCAGGCGGACTTATTATTAATGAACTTGCTAGGCGCCGAAAGCCTATCTTCCTCGCTGCGCGAGCTAATCCTAAAAAAGGCGGAAGGCAATCCATACTTCGTTGAGGAGATGATCCGATCATTGATAGAGACAAAACAGATCGTACGTGAGGAGGATCATTGGCGGGTTGAAGATAATAATGTCGTTCTAGCTCTTCCCAGTACGTTGAACGGTGTGCTGAATGCCCGCATCGACAGGCTGCCTGAGGATACAAAACAACTACTGCAAATGGCGTCTGTCATCGGCCGTTCCTTCGACCTGCGCCTGCTGCGCGGCTTATCGAACGTAAATGAAGGCCTGGAAGAACATATCCATGAATTGGTCCAATCCGGATTGGTACTTTCCGTCGAACCGGAGCAATATATTTTCCGTCATGTGCTGGTCCAGGAAGCCGCCTACCAATCCACTTTGCTCAAGCGCCGCCGAGCCCTGCATGTACGGGTTGGCGAGATCCTGGAAGACTTCCATGCGAAACGCCTCGAAGAATTTGCGCCGCTGCTTGCGTATCATTTTTATAATGCGGAAGATAGCCGCTCTTTAAAATACGATCAAATGGCGGGCGATAAAGCCGCACATCTTTATGCCAATACCGAGGCTGCCTTCCATTACAGCCGCGCTCTAGAAACTGCCAAACGCACCGGCGCGGAGCCGGAGCGGATCGCAAAGCTCTATGGTCAACTGGGCGGTGTATTGGAACTCTGCGGCCGTTATGACGAAGCCCTAGTAAATTACGAAGAAATGGGCGCCTTTGCCCGTGAGCTGCCGTCACAGTCCATGGAACTGAATGCGTTGATAGCAAAGGCTACACTTTACTCGACCTTTACCCGAATCCACAACCCCGAACTTGGTGAAAAGACCCTGCTCGAGGCCCTGGAACTCTCGCACAAGGTTGGTGACCGGCTGATCGAAGCCCGGCTTCATTGGAACCTCATGCTTATGTATGTGTTCTCCAGCCGCTTCCCCCAGGCCACTGAGCATGGCGAACTGGCATTGGCGCTTGCGCGTGAAGCCGGGGACCGTGAACAACTGGCTTTTGTCCTTAATGACCTGGGTCAACTCCATATAAACAAAGGCGAATTTCAGAAGGCTTATGATGTCTTACGCGAAGCCCGTGAGTTGTGGCGCGCCCTGGATAATCAACCCATGCTGGCCGATAACTTAGCCACCGAAGCTTCGGCGCATTACAACGCCGGGGATTACGATGAGTCGCTGGAACTTAGTAAACAGGCTCTCTCGATGAGCGATAAGATGGAGAATTTATGGGGCCAAGCCTATGACCGCATGCTGATGAGTTTCGCGCATTTTGATCGGGGGGATATCGGGGAGGCGATCCAGTTGTCAAGGGAGGCCATCCCCCTGGGTGATGAGGTCGGCTTGCTTGCCACTTCCGTTGTTACACGTTCCGACCTGGCATGGATGCTTGGATATTATGGAGCCATCCAAAAAGGCCTGGAGCTTGTCGACCAGGCGCTTGATTTTGTCCAAAAGAAACAGCCCGAGTGGAAAGACCTACCGCTTGCCATCAAGGTGCGTCTGCATCTGCTACAGGGCGATATTCCAGCAGCAGAACAGGCAGCAGGGGCTGCCCTGCTGCAGCCCATATCCATTCCATACGCGCGCTATAAAATCATGATCGGCCTGGCAAACGTCGAGGTTGCCATGGCGCGCGGAGAGCATGGACAAGCCTTACTGCTCGTCGAGAAACTATTGTCGGAAGTGGCACCCCTGACGCGGCCCGAAGTCCCTGAAGCCATCCGGATCAAAGGCGATATTCTTATAAAGCTGGGCCGTTTCGATCAGGCGTTTCAAACGCTCAGCGAGGCACGCACAATGGCGGAGGAGATACATTCACAGCATGAGCTGTGGTCGATCTACTCCAGCCTGGCGGCTATTAATTCCAAACTTGGGAGGGAAAAAGAAGAAAAAGCCCTTCAGAAGAAAGCATGGAATCTAGTCCAAAAGCTTTCTAGTAACCTGGGCGATCCCGGAATGAGTAAGTCATTCTTAAGCCAGCCGCGTGTCAAGGCGTTGATGGGCTGATAATTTCCCCATGCAGCGGCTAGCATCTTTATTAAAGGTCCGCCCTGAAGAAGGACGACTGGTCCTGCTGGTCGGAATTTTGTTCCTTTGCATCCAGGCGGGGCAGGGGATGGGAGATAACGCTTCTTCGGCACTGTTCTTCCTGCGCTTCGGCGTTGATTACCTGCCTTATATGTACGTGATCCTGGGCGGGGTGACCTTTGTCCTTACCCTGGCTTATTCAGCCGGTCTGGGACGGCTCGGGCGAAGTGTTTTCTTTCAGGCGCTGATCCTGGGCGTGATGACGCTGCTCTTGATCGAACGCCTGGCATTGGTGCGGCCCTTTCAACTCCTGTATCCGATCTTGTGGCTGACGGTCAGCTGCATGGGAATGATCCTCGGCACGTTCACCTGGAATTTGGCCGGCGAGGTCAGCGATGCACGCCAAGGCAAACGACTGTTCCCGTTGTATGCAAGCGCCGGAATTCTTGGCAGCGTACTGGGCAATTCAGTGACCGGTTTGATCGCCAAATTACTCGGCACGGATAACCTAATCGTTTTCTATGCGATCCTGCTTGGCTTATCCTATTTTCTCACACGCACCATTGCCATAAAATATTTCAGTCCGGTCAAAACTGGCGGTAAAAGCTCGAGCCTGTTGAAAGACCTGCGTTCCGGCTATGATTTTGTGCGCGGCTCTGCTCTTATGAAGCTGGTGGCCTACGCCTCGGTGCTGTTCTCGATCTTATTCTTCGGCATTGCATTTCCGTTCAATAAGGTTGTCACGGCGTCGTTTGCGGACGAGGCCAGCGTTGCCGGTTTCCTCGGCCTGTTCAGCAGCATTACCACGGCTGTCACTTTTCTGATATCCCTTCTGCTAGCCAACAGGATCTACGCGCGGCTGGGCATTGTAAACAGTGTGTTCCTGATGCCTTTGGTATATATTTTCGGGTTCCTGGTCTTTGCGAGTCAGTATTCTTTGAATGGAGCGATCCTGGCGCGCTTTACACAGATGGTGGTCCTTTCGGGGATTGCCGGTACGGCATGGAACGCATTGTTCAACGTAGTACCTTCGCAAAAGCGCGGACAGGTGCTGGCATTCCAAAATGGCGTCCCATCTCAAGTCGGTGTGGCGCTTTCAGGATTGTTGCTCATACTTGGTGAGCGAGTGCTGTCAACCACCGAGATCTTCCTGATGGGTGCGGTGGTTACATTGGTTTGCGGCGCTCTGGTGTGGATGATGCGCAACGCGTATGGTCGGGCATTGATCGATGCCCTGCGCGCAGGCCGGCTGGAGGTCTTTAGTTCGGGAGAGGCTGGTTTCACAGGCCTGCAGGGCGATGCAGCCGCTTTAAAAGTTGCAACGCAAGCCATGCACGATGCCAAACCGAGTACACGCCGACTTGCAGCTGAGATGCTGGGGAAAATGCAGAATGCCTCGGCCATTCAAGCTTTGACGGAGCACCTCTCGGATCCCGATCCAGGTGTCCGCTCCGGTGTTCTGCATGCCCTCGGAGAACTGCACGCTGCCTCCGCTCTCGATTCGATCACAGCTGCGCTCAATGACGCTGACCCCGAAGTTCGCCGCCAGGCTTTGGTCGCGCTGACTCAATTTGTTATGCAGCCATCCGCAGGTCTTTTAGAAAAACTTGAAAGCCTGCTGCAGGATGACTCCATCAACGTCCGTATGCAGGTGGTCGTGACGTTGGCGAAAATGGGGGGAGGGGAAAGTGCGGTCCCAGAGTTGACGAAGTGGATTCAAGCTGGTGACTTGGCTGTTCGTATTACCGCCCTGGAAACATATGGCCGTGCGGCTGTTTATCTTGATGGGCATCTCGATGCCGGGCCGGTCCTGTCTGCTCTCCATGATTCGTCGTTCGCTGTGCGGGAGACGGCCTGTCTTGCTTTGATAGATTTCAAGGACAAGGCTGTGACCAAGGCACTCACAGATTGCCTGTCTGATCCTGATGACTCTGTCCGCAAGGCCGCGGCTGGATCTTTACGGATGGGTTCACATGATTGCGCTCTTATTATGGACGTACTTGAATCTAAAAATGAGCTTGCATGTGACGCCGCGCTGGACGCTCTTTCTCCAGGGGATGGCCAAGACTCGGACAGGCTGCGTGCCTATGCCGGGGATGAGATCGCCCACTTGCGCCTTTTGTTTGCCCAGATCGCCAACCTTCCGAGCGGTGGGCGGTCGGTCGCTATATTACGCGAAACTTTACAAAACCAGGTTGCGCTCGGCGAGAGTCGTTTAGTAAAGATCGTCGGTCTTGTCGGCAATCCTCAGGCTATGGATCTGGTCCGCAAAAGTCTGCATGGCTCCAATCCTGAAGTGCGCGCGGCCGCCCTCGAAGCGTTGGAAACATTAGGAGATAAAACGCTGGCGCGCGGCATCCTCTCCCTGTTGGATGAAGAGCCGGCGCGTATGTCAGCTTCGATGGCTATTAAAATGTTTCTCGATGGCGTTGATCCCTGGTTATGTGCGCTGGCGGTCCGCGCGGTTCAAGAGTTGAGCCTTAAAGAATTTAATCCGAAGCTGGTCGATTTAAAGTCAAGCCCCGATGAGCTCATAAATGAGTCTGCCCTGGAAGCATTGACCTATTTTGGTGAGGAGAAACCGATGGATACTTTGCAAACCGTCTCCACCCTGGAACGTGTTCTGCTCTTACGTGAAGTCCCGATCTTTGCCGATCTTTCACCCGAAGACCTGCAGAAGTTGGCCGGGATTGCCAATGAACAGTGGTATCCGAACTCCACGACCATCTTTAGTCAAGGGGATGAAGGGAATGAGATGTTCATCATTGTAGACGGCCAGGTGCAGGTAGTCCGATCGGCGAACGGCAAGGATCAAACGCTGGCGCAGCGCGGGCCGGGCGAATTCGTCGGCGAGATGGCTATTATCGAATCTGCGCCGCGGTCCGCTACCTTGGTCACACAAGGCGATGTGCGTACACTAGCCATTGAGGGGGAGACCTTCAAGCAAATCCTGCGCGAGCGTCCGGAGGTCTCACTGGCGGTATTGCGAAGCCTTTCCCGCAGGCTGCGAGAAATGTCAGCATAAGTTGGAATATATGTCTTGTATCACGAAGGCCCGACTACTCGTCGTCCTCTTTCTGTTTGCCGTATACTCTTGAGAGCGCGGCGTCAATCTCTGCTTCGGTATGATTTTCGCAGGCTACCAGCGGGCGGTTTGAATCTGGTACGATCTTCCCGCCCGCGCTCATCATTTTGCAGTCGATAAATTTTCCGTTGGCATCATATACGCTCAATACTGTATATAGATTTCCGCACACGATACAGCCATGATGCTCGCCTCGAGTGGTGTTTTCACCGGTAGTTTGTTTCCCAGACATAATAGGTCTCCATTATTAAACTAAAGCTATATTGAGA
>Ga0265340_10002543_pt1 | contig 10369 bp, 7 predicted proteins | sample 4CB225metaG_FD_202082 | JGI IMG/M metagenome (GOLD analysis project Ga0265340, IMG submission 202082) | Rhizosphere microbial communities from Carex aquatilis grown in University of Washington, Seatle, WA, United States - 4-CB2-25 metaG | ecosystem: Host-associated > Plants > Roots > Rhizosphere...
GGCCACCAGTGCAGCAGTTGCCGGGCCACGATTCCGCTCAGCATCACCGACACCACGATGATCCCGGCGACGAAGAGCCAGGCGGCCCCGGCCACCAGTGGGCACAGCGTCAGCGCGGCCAGCATGCTGGCCGCGGCCGAGGTGACGGCCATTCGCTCGTCCGTGCCATCTCTCATGGCTGCGCCCGTCTCGCTCTCATGGCTGTGTCCGTCTCGCTGTCATGGTTGTGCCTGTCTCGTCGCCGTGCCGGCTCGGCCGTCGAATCGCGCATCATCGTTGAAGGTGCTGCCCCGGGTCTGCTCGGTCAGGCCGCTGATCACGTCCCAGACCTCGGACACGGTCTTCCCGGCCTTCGCCTCGGTGACCAGCCAGCCGCAGTCGAGCAGGATCGACTTCGACCGTTCGCGGGCCGTGACCCGGCCTGCCACCGGCCGGGTGGCTCGCGCCGACCAGTCCTCGGCCTGGATCAGGATCACTATCCCCGGCGTCCCGTCGTGACCGATCCGGGCCAGTTGCCGGGCCGCGGGCTCGTCGACGTCGCCGAGCACAGCCACCACGATCCCGTCACTTCCGGTACGCAGGATCTGGCTGATCCCGGCGTCGAGCGCGTCATCGCCCCCCAGTTCGACCACCGCCATCCGGTCCAGCACCTCACCCGCGGCCTCACCCGAATGCGGGTTCGACCAGGTGGTCGGCTGGCCGTCCAGAATCAGCCGCACTCCGTGCTTGAGACCGATGAAGTGCACCGCGATCGACGCGGCCGCGCTCACCGCCCATTCGAAGGACGACGCCGGCCCGTCGCCGCGATGTCCCCGGGCCCGGGTGTCGAGCAGCACGGTGGCCCGCATCTGCCGGGGTTGTTCCTCCCGGCGGACCATCAGTTCGCCCCGTTTGGCGGTGGACCGCCAGTGCACCCGGCGCAGGTCGTCGCCTTCCCGGTACTCCCGGGTGGCGATGTCGTCCTCCCCGCTGACCGCGGCCGCCCGGGCCAGCGAATCACCGGCGCCGCCCCAGGTCCCACCCCCGGTCACCGCGGTCAGGGGCCACAGTTGTGGCACCACCATCACGTGGTCGAGGGCGGTGAAGGATCGGGTCAGCTCGCACATCCCGAACGGGTCGGCGACCCGCATCCGGAGCGGGCCGATCGCATACCGGCCGCGAACCTCCGCCCGGAGCGAGTACGTCACCGCGGCCTGCTGGCCCCCGGGCATCCGGTCCAGCACGAACCGTGGCGGTGCCCCCAGGGCATAGGGCACCCGATCCTCGGCCAGCAGCACCCGGGTCGCCAGCCGGGCCAGATTCTGCAGTTCCAGGCGGACCCGCAGTGGGGCGCCTGCACTCACCCGGCTCGGCGTGACCGTGCGGGTCAGCCCGATCCGGTAGCGGGTCCGGGACAGCATCGCGGCGCAGGCCAGCGGGAGCGCGATCAGCAGTACGGCGATCCGGAGCAGGTCTTCCTGACCGAGCAGGACCGCGCAGATCGCCGAGGCGAGCCCGGCCGAGATGAAGGACCGGCCGCGGGTGGTGAGCCCGGCCAGGGCGGGCCGGATCTGGCTGCGGGCCGAAGCCGGTACGGACGGCATATCAGGTGGTCGCTCGCGGTTGCGGGACCGGTACCTGGCCGAGAATCGTGGTGATCACATCGGCCGCGCTGCGCCGGGCGACCTGGGTGTCGGTGCTGGGCAGCAGCCGGTGCGCCAGTACCAGGGTGGCGAGGGCCTGGACATCGTCCGGCAGAACGTGACCGCGGCCTCGCATCGCGGCCCGGGCCTTCGAGGCCCGGAGCAGATGCAGGGCGGCCCGGGGGGAGGCGCCCAGTCGCAGTTCGGCGGTCGTCCGGGTGGCCCGGACCAGGTTCACCACGTATTCCTTGACCGCGTCCGCGGCGTACACCGAACGGCTGACGGCGATCAGGGAACGGACCACCGCGGCGTCACAGGCCGGGGACAGACCACGGAGCGGATCATGCTCGCCATGACGCCCGAGCATGTCCATCTCCGCGGCGGCCGAGGGGTAACCCATCGAGACCCGGGCCATGAACCGGTCCCGCTGGGCTTCCGGGAGGGGGAAGGTGCCCTCCATCTCCACCGGGTTCTGGGTGGCGACGACGATGAAGGGCGACTCGAGCAGATGCGTCGTCCCGTCCACCGTCACCTGTCGTTCTTCCATGCATTCCAGCAGCGCCGACTGGGTCTTGGGACTGGCCCGGTTGATCTCGTCGCCGACCACGATGTTGGCGAAGACCGCGCCGGGCTTGAACTCGAAATCGTGCCGTTCCTGCCGGTAGATGCTTACCCCGGTGACGTCGCTGGGCAGCAGGTCGGGGGTGAACTGGATCCGCCGGACGGAGCAGTCGACCGACTTGGCCAGAGCTTTGGCGAGCATGGTCTTACCGACGCCGGGGACATCCTCGACCAGCAGATGCCCCTCCGCCAGAAGCACGGTGACGGCCAGGTCCACAACCTCCGGCTTGCCCTCGATGACGGTCTCGATCGCCGCCTTGATCGCCCCCGTCGCCTGGGCCAGGTACTCGAGTTCCCGCGGGCCGGCCATTGTCGTCACTGAACACCCTCCGTGCCTCCCGGTCGACCCGGAGACCAACCAACCCCGGGGATGCCCGGGAGCCTCTGCAGTCACCTGCGGGTAGTCAGTGTCTCAAACGGTCGCGGGTCCCGCAGGTTCCCTGTCGTCGTCCCAGCTTCCCGCACCGGCAAACCGGTATCAGTCACCGGTTGTCACGCCGTGGAGCCGGCTTCTCCTCCACCCCACCCTTATGCCCCTGAGCTGGGCATTCGTCAGCGACTCCGGAACGGATTCTGGTCATTCCCCGTTGACGGTGGAGGGAAGTGGAGTAATGTGGGGCCCACTGGAGCACGGAGGTGATGTCAGATGGCCGAACCTGTTCCAGTGCTCTGAGGCGAGGGGAGAGAGCTGCCATGTTCCTCGGCACCCATACCCCTCGTCTGGATGACAAGGGCCGGTTGATCCTGCCGGCCAAGTTTCGGGAGCAGCTCGAAGAGGGGGTGGTGGTCACCAGGGGGCAGGAGCGCTGTCTCTACGTCTTCCCCATGGCCGAGTTCACTCGGCTCACCGACCAGCTCCGGCAGGCTCCGGTGACGAGCAAGCAGGCGCGCGACTACTTACGGGTGTTCCTCTCCGGGGCCTCCGACGAAGCGGTCGATCGTCAGGGACGGATCACCATCCCGACCGCACTACGGACCTACGCCAGCCTGACCCGTGAGTGTGCGGTGATCGGAGCTGGTCAGAGGATCGAGATCTGGGACGGCACGGCCTGGGAAACCTATCTGGCTGAACAGGAGCAAGTGTTCGCCGAGCAGGCCGACGAGGTGGTTCCAGGTCTCTTCTGAACCATGGGTTACCGAACGACAAACTTTCTGCACGACGGTTTTCGCAGTGACGACGACGTCCACAAGGTAAGGGCCGATCCACCGCCGGTGAGGTCTCCAGCCGCCCGAGGCATCCTGATGCACCTTCCCCGGTGTCAGGCCGCAGTTCGGTCGGAGCGGATGGAGACCTGATCGTCGGAGGTCGGGCCCTACCCGTCCCGGTCGATCCGTCGCCTCGTTCGCGGCGCCGTCCTCCGGGCAATTCGTCCCCGACTCCAGCTCGTCCCCTGACCCCCATCTCATCTCTTGACTCCATCGCACCTTCTGACATCGGCACATACCCTGATAATTGGCACATACCTCCCTATTTCCCATATCAGCCCTGGCTCGCCTGTTCCCGGAGGGAGGCCGCGATGAACGTCGCAGAAACACCAGAACGTCACGTCCCGGTCCTCCGGGACCGATGCGTCGAGTTGCTGGCCCCGGCGCTCGAGACACCGGGAGCGGTCGTCGTGGACGCCACCCTGGGTCTGGGTGGTCACGCCCAGGCCCTGCTCCGGGCCTGCCCGCAGGCCCGGCTGATCGGGATCGACCGGGACCCGCAGGCCCTTGAGCTCGCCGGCCGCCGGCTGGCCGACTTCGGTGACCGGGTACGGCTGGTGCACGCCGTTTACGACGAACTCCCGCAAGTACTGGCGGACCTCGGCGTTCCCAGCGTCCGTGGCGTGATCATGGACCTCGGTGTGTCGTCATTGCAACTCGATGAGAGCGACCGTGGATTCTCCTACTCCGTCGATGCTCCGCTGGACATGCGGATGGACGCTGCCGCGGGGGTTACCGCCGCCGATGTGGTCAACACCTATTCGGCCTCAGAACTGACCCGAGTGCTGCGTGAATACGGCGAGGAGCGATTCGCCAAGCGGATCGCCTCGGCGATCGTGCGTGAGCGTGAGGGCAAGCCGTTCCACACCAGTGCCCGGCTGGTTGAGCTCGTCCGGGACAACGTGCCGGCCGCGACCCGTCGCACCGGAGGTAACCCCGCCAAGCGCACGTTCCAGGCGCTGCGGATAGAAGTAAACCAGGAGCTGGAGGTACTTGAGCAAGCGGTACCGGCGGCGGTGGAGGCGCTCGCCGTCGGTGGCCGGATGGCGGTCCTGGCTTATCACTCGCTGGAAGACCGGATCGTCAAACGCACGTTCAGCGCGGGGGCGCACAGCACCACACCCGCGGGACTGCCGGTGGAGCTTGCCGATCATGCTCCGAGACTGCGGCTGCTGACCCGTGGCGCCGAAGTGCCCGGCCCGGACGAGACAGTGACCAACCCGCGCGCGGCCTCCGCCCGGCTGCGCGCGGTGGAACGGATTCGAGCGCAACGAGGGGACGCCGCATGAGCTCGAGCAGTGCAGCCGCCAGAATGCCTACCCGGCCGGTCACCCGGCCACTGAGCCGGGAACGGACGCAGCCCCGGTTGCGTGTCGTGGCCCCAGCTCCGCATCGGTCCGCGACCGGGCTGGCCCTGTTGTGCGTCGTCCTGCTCGGGTGCGGCCTGCTCGCCCTGCTGCTGCTCAACATCAGCATCGGTAAGGGTGCTTACACGCTGACCGGTCTGCAGACCCAGCAGCGGCAACTGCAGGAGCGCAAGCAGGCCCTGGCCGAGCAGGTGGAAGGCGAGAGCGCCCCGCAGGCCCTGGCCTCGACGGCGGAGAAGCTGGGAATGGTGGCGGCCCCGCACACGGCCTTCGTCCGGCTGCCGGACGGCCGGGTGGAAGGCGACCCGGCCAGTGCGCAGCCCACGACCCCGCCGGCGACGGTGAAGGGGCAGCGAACCACGCCGAACCAGACTGTGCCTGAGCCCCAACGATGAGCCCGGCCGGCCGGCCGGCGGCTGGGAAGGAGGCGGCCACGCCCCGGGCGACGCCGCCGCGCCCGCGCAAGGCTCAGCCGGTCGCGCGCAAGGCTCAGCCCGCTGTCCGGAAGGCTCAGCCGGTCGCGCGCAAGGCCCAGCCGGTGGCCCGGAAGGCCCAGCCCGCCGCCCGGAAGCGAACTCCACCGGTCGCCCGCAGCTACCAGCCGGGCCCGGCTCGGCCCCGGCGCCCGGTCGCTCGCCCGGCCCGCTCCCGGCGTCCCCCGATCTTCCGGCTTCCTCCGCCCCGGATCGCCAATCCCGACCGCCGGGTGCGCCTGGCCCTGGTCGCGGCGCTGCTCGTGTTCACCGTGTTCGGTGGCCGGTTGGTCCAGTTGCAGGGCCTGGACGCCACCGCGCTGGCGGCCAAGGCGCTGAAGAGCCGCTCCACCACCGATGTGCTGCCGGCCCACCGCGGCGACATCCTCGACACCACCGGGGCAACCCTGGCCACCAGCCTGGACCGGGTCAACATCACCGTTGATCAGCAGGTGGTGCGCACGTACAACAACGTCAGGACGTCCGATCTGCCGCAGAACCAGCGGGGGGTGGCCGGGGCGGCCCGGGTCCTGGCCCCGATCCTGGGCAAGAGCGTGCCCGCCCTGACGAAGAAACTCACCGGCAACCGGCGGTTCGCCTACGTGATCAAGAACGTCGAGCCGATGGTCTGGGGGGAGATCGTCCGGCTCGGGATCCCCGGTCTCTATGACGAGCAGGCCACCCGGCGGACCTATCCGGGGCACCGGGTCGCGGCGTCCGTGGTCGGTTTCCTCGGGTCCGACGGCCGGCCCCTGTCCGGGATCGAACGCACCGACAACTCCCTGCTGCAGGGAACGGCGGGCAAGCTCACCTACGAGAAAGGCAAGGGGGGCCAGGAGATCGCCACCGGCATGAGCGCCGAGACCGCCCCGGTACCGGGGCGCAGCGTGCAGCTCACCATCAATGCCGACCTGCAGTACGCGACCCAGGAGGCACTGGCCGAGCAGGTGAGCGCGACCGGGGCCAAGTCCGGCACCGCGGTGATCCTCGACCCGCAGACCTTCGACGTCCTGGCCCTCGCCGACGCCCCCACCTTCGATGCCAACGCTCCCGGGCACTCGTCGATCGCGAACCGCGACAACCGGGCCCTGACCGAGGTCTTCGAGCCCGGCTCCACCAGCAAGGTGATCACTGCGGCGGCGGCGATCGAGGAGCACAAGGCCACTCCGCTGAGCCGGCTGACGGTGCCCAACCAGCTCGTTCGGGCCGGCAAGGCGTTCAGCGACGCGGAGGTGCACGGTACCGAGCAGCTCACCCTGGCCGGCGTGCTGGCCAAGTCGAGCAACATCGGTGCGATCGAGATCGGCGAGCGACTGCCACCGTCCACGATGTACAACTATCTGGCCAAGTTCGGGCTGGGCAGCCGGACCGGAGTGGGCCTTCCGGAGTCGCGCGGCATCCTGGCGCCCTCGCAGGACTGGAGCGGCACCCAGCGGTACACCGTGCTGTTCGGCCAGGGGCTCTCGGTCACCGCGCTGCAGTCGGCGGCCGTGTTCGCCACCATCGCCAACGGCGGCGTCCGGATGACCCCCCGGCTGGTCAAGGCGGTCACCGATTCGAGCGGAAAGCTTCAGCCCACTGCGCTCGGGCCCCGTACCCGGGTGGTCAGTGCCAAGACCGCCCGGCAGGTGCGAGAGATGCTGGAAGGCGTGGTCGGGGCCGACGGAACGGCCGAGGCCGCCCGGATTCCCGGTTACCGGGTGGCCGGCAAGACCGGGACGGCCCAGTACTACGACTCCAGCTACGGCAAATACGGCGGGTATCACGGCTACACGGCCAGCTTCGTCGGGATGGCCCCGGCCGACAAACCCCGCCTGGTGATGGCCGTGTTCCTGCAGCAACCGCAGACCATCCACTTCGGTGGGACGGCGGCGGCGCCGGTTTTCCAGAAGGTGATGACCTACGCCCTGGCGCATCAGGGCATCGCCCCGACCGGCACGAAGGCCCCCAAAGTCCCGATCGAGTGGCCCTGACCGGTACTCTCGGCGATCGTGCCTTCCCCCGGCCTTGTCCGTGCTCCCGCTCCGGCCCGTCCCCTCTCGGAGGTGGCAGTCGCGCTTGGCGTGACTCCACCCTCCGATGTCGGGACGGAAGTCCTGATCACCGGTGCCAGTCTTGATTCCCGGGCCATCCAACCGGGAGACCTTTATGCCGCGCTGCCGGGTCAGCGCACCCATGGGGCGCGTTTCACCGCGGCCGCGGTAGCCCTCGGCGCCGTCGCCGTGCTGACCGATCCGGCCGGTGCCGAGCAGATCAGGGCCGAGCAGATCAGGGCCGGGCAGCTCGGTGCCGGGCCGCCGGTGCTGGTGGTCGACGACCCCCGGGCGGTGCTCGGTGGCCTGGCCGCCTGGCTGTTCGGTGAGCCGGCCCGGAAGATGCTGATGCTGGGGGTCACCGGTACCAACGGCAAGACCACGACCACCTTCCTGCTGGACGACGCCCTGCGCCGGGCCGGCCGCCGTTGTGGCCTGATCGGGACGATCGGCAACCGGGTGCTCGACCAGCCGTTACCGAGCGTGCGGACCACTCCCGAGGCCCCCGACCTGCAGGCCCTGCTGGCGCTGATGCTGGCGAAAGGTGCGGACACCTGCTCGATGGAGGTGTCCAGCCACGCTCTGTCGATGGGCCGGGTGGACGGGGTCCGGTTCGACGTCGTCGGGTTCACCAATCTGTCCCAGGACCATCTCGATTTCCACCCGACGATGGAGAGCTACTTCCAGGCCAAGGCCGACCTGTTCACCCCGGCCCGGGGCCGGGTCGGGGTGGTTTGCGTGGACGACGTCTGGGGACGGCGGCTCGCGATCCAGGCCGGGATTCCGGTCACCACCGTCGGCACCACCCCGGCGGCGGAACCGGCTGACTGGCAGGTCGTCGACCGCCGGCCGGCCGGCGCCGGCACCGATTTCACGCTGCGGGGGCCCGGCGGTGAGCCGGTGGCCGCGCACTGCCCTCTGCCGGGTGACTTCAACGTCGCCAACACCGCACTCGCCCTGGTGATGCTGGTCGCCGCCGGGATCGCGGCGGACGACGCGGCCGCCGGGCTGGCGCTGGCGCAGCCGGTGCCGGGCCGGATGGAACGGGTGCCGGGCCCCGGGGTTTCGGGCGCGCCGCTGGCCGTCGTCGACTACGCGCACACCCCGGATGCCGTCGCCGCGGCGCTGCGAACCCTGCGGGCCGGGCGAAGCGGCCCCCTGGTGGTGGTGATCGGTGCCGGTGGCGACCGGGACCGGGAGAAGCGCCCCAAAATGGGACAGGCCGCGGCCCGGGAGGCGGACGTCGTGATCGTCACCGATGACAACCCTCGCTCCGAGGACCCGGCCGCGATCCGGGCCGCCGTGCTGGCGGGAGCCGAATCGGCCCGGAGCGAATCGGGTGAGGCCCTGCCGGGCGAGGTGCTGGAGATCGCCGACCGCCGGGCCGCCGTTCAGGAAGGGGTGCGCCGGGCCTGGGGTGGCGGCACCCTGCTGGTAGCCGGCAAGGGACACGAGCGGGGCCAGGAGATCGCCGGGGTCGTGCAGGCCTTCGACGACCGGGAGGTGCTGGCCGCGGCGCTGCGCTGCGGCCCGTCCGGGCCAGAGGCCGACGGACCGGACGCCGACGGACCGGACGCCGGCCGCTCATCCCTGGAGGGGCTGCAGTGATCGCGATCACGATCGGTGAGCTGGCCGAGGCGGTCGGCGGGCGGCTGGACGGCGGGGCCGATCCGCAGACCGTGATCTCTGGCCGGGTGACCATCGATTCTCGCTCGATCGCTGCGGGCGACCTGTTCGTGGCCATTCCCGGGGAGCGGGCCGACGGCCACGACTTCGCCGCCGGGGCGGTCGCCGCCGGGGCGATCGCCGTTCTGGCCTCCCGTCCGGTCGGAGTTCCGGCCGTGCTCGTGGACGATCCCGTGATCGGTCTGGGCCGGCTGGCCCGGGCCGTCCGCGGCCGGCTGAGCCGGCTGACGGTGATCGGGGTGACCGGATCCTCCGGAAAGACCAGCACCAAGGACCTGCTGGCCGCCGTGCTGGCCCGGGGCGGGGCGACCGTCGCCACCCAGGGGTCGTACAACAACGAGCTGGGCCTTCCGCTGACCGTGCTGCGGGCCGACACCGGAACCCGGTTCCTGATCGTCGAGATGGGCGCTCGCGGCGCCGGGCACATTGCCTACCTGTGCGACATCGCCCGGCCCGGCATCGGCGTCGAACTGAACATCGGGTCGGCCCACGCCGGGGTGTTCGGCAGCCGGACGGCGACGGCTGCGGCCAAGGCCGAACTGGTTGCGGCCCTGCCCCCGAACGGGCTGGCGGTACTGAACGCCGGCGATCCGCTGGTCGCGGGGATGGCCGGTCTGACCCGGGCCCGGGTGGTGTTCACCGGCCGGGGGGCGGACGCCGCCGGGGCGCCGCCGGTCGGACCCGAGATCAAGGCCGAGATCAGGGCCGAGCGGATCGGCCTCGACGACCAGGCCCGGGCGCACTTCGATCTGGTGACGCCGCAGGGCCGGGTTCCGGTGTCGCTGGCGGTCCACGGTGAGCATCAGGTGGACAACGCCGTGGCGGCGGCCGCGGTCGGGATCGAGGCCGGGCTGTCCCTGGAGGAGGTCGCAGCGGGCCTGAGCGGGGCCGTGGCGGCCAGCCGATGGCGGATGGAGGTCAGTAGGTGCGGTGACGGTCTTACGGTCGTCAACGACGCGTACAACGCCAATCCGCAGTCGATGGCGGCGGCTCTGCGGGCGCTGGCCGCGATGACGGCGTCCGCGAGTTCGACGTCCGCGAGTTCGACGTCCGCGAGTTCGGCGTCCCCGGGGGAGGCGCCGACCGGGCGCTGGGCGGTGCTGGGAGAGATGCTCGAGCTCGGCCCGGAATCGGCCGCCGAGCACCGGGCCATCGGCCGGCTGATCGTCGAGCTCGGCCTGGCCGGGGTGATCGCGGTCGGTTCGGGCGCGGCCCCGATCGCGGACGGCGCCGCGCAGCAGGCCGCCGCCCAGCCGGAGCCGGCCGGGTGGCCCGCGGGCGCCGGTCTTCGGGTGCTGCGGGCCGAGGGAGTGGACGAGGCGCTGACCCTGGTGCAGCAGAATGTTCCCGGCACCGACATC
>Ga0265340_10002545_pt1 | contig 10362 bp, 9 predicted proteins | sample 4CB225metaG_FD_202082 | JGI IMG/M metagenome (GOLD analysis project Ga0265340, IMG submission 202082) | Rhizosphere microbial communities from Carex aquatilis grown in University of Washington, Seatle, WA, United States - 4-CB2-25 metaG | ecosystem: Host-associated > Plants > Roots > Rhizosphere...
GGCCGGCACATGCAGGAACATGATCTTGACGGTGGCGCCCTGCTGGTAATCGTCCGGCGCGCCCATGACGCGGTAAAGCCCATAGGCGAACACCAGCGCCGTTGCGCCAACAAGCCAGGGCAGCACGCGGTCGACCAGGCTCAAGAAGCGGGTCGGGTTGGCGAGATTGATCACAGCCATGAACGGCCTTTTAGCAGACTCAATATGCAACTGAATTGGAATTCGGGCTAGCGAGGTGGAGATTATCAAACTGCCCTGAGCCCGACGCTTGGGCAAAATCGGTACGGCCAATGTCGGCCCGATCTTTAGATATACCCGCGGCAACGACTTCGTTTTCGTCTAGGCGCCTCTTCCGGGCAATTACAGCCGGCAATCATTTCTTTTCTTCATTCGGCTTCTCGGGTTCATCCTCGTCGGGGAATTTGGGAAGCTGATGGGCAATGCCTTTGTGACAATCGATGCAGGTAAGGCCCTTCTTCAATGCTTCCGGCATATTCGCGGCCACTGCCGCCGCACTTTGTTTCTTTGGGTCCATGTGATCGACCGAATGGCAATTTCGGCATTCGCGCGAATTATTTCCCTTCATCGTTGCCCAGACATGCTCGGCCAGTTCCAGCCGATGCGCCTCGAATTTCTCTCGGGTGCCGATGGTCCCGAGGAGCTTATGAAGAACCTCGTTGGACGCCTGAATCTTGCGTCTCATTTTGTAGAACCAGTCATGCGGCACATGACAGTCCGAGCAAATGGCAGTAACGCCGGATCGGTTCTTGAAATGGATTGTCTGCTTCAGCTCTTCGTAAACGTTGTCGCGCATCTCATGGCAAGAGATGCAAAACTCCATCTTATTGGTCGACTCCATTGCCCAGTTGAAGCCACCCCAGAATACGATCCCGCTGACTATACCGGCGATAAACAGCACGCCCAAGGATAAGCGCTTACTCGGATGTGAAATAAACGAAAGCCAGCGCAGGACGAATTCGACGATCCCCTTGCGGGGGGGCACATCGTTTGAGTCGCTCATGATTCCCTCTGTGCCATATACGCGCGTCAATCCAGTCAGCCGCGCTAGTCCGCCTGCACCTAGGCTATTAAGCTAAGGTGCAGGCTACGTCAGCAAGCTAGGGCTAAAAGTGCGGTCGCAACGGACCCGTTGGCATTACTTCGGGAGTTTAAAACCATTCGCTTTGAATTTCTCACCAAATGGTTTGAGCTTACCACCGCCGGCGGGGTTCTGGTGACACTGCCCGCAAGGCTTTCCAGTTGCAGCAGCAAATTCCGGTTTAGCATTGGCCGACTGGGAAAAGCCAATCGACACCGAACCTAGAATCAGCAGCGCGCCCGCTGCACTACAAACAACTACGAAGGCACTTTTTGCAATCGAGCTCATGTTGGGTCTCTCTAGGTTGCCGAATACCGGGAAGGGGGCGAACGAACGAGCATTTAGGTTACACACTGCCAAGATACGTAGCTAACAACCATTACTCCAGAATCTTTGACCTGGATCAATGTACTAAACCATTGCATAATGATCGTTGTAAACTGATGACGAAAGCCGTGGGGGCCGGCTTCGGTTCAATGCCGTTCAGATCTACGCATATAGAGTTGACGCAGATTTGACGACTACGGAGAAGTTACGCCCCGATGAAAGCTGAGTTTGCGCGATTAGCGCCTTGAAAACGCTAGTTGTTTTTAGTTTGGCGGCAGGGGTGGGTAGTGCAAAAACGTTGTCAGAACACGGTCGTCGACGTAAATGCTGCGCATACGCCAGACGCTAAAAGAAGTCCCAGGTTCTTTGCGAACCAACCAATTTTACAGATTGCCGCGCTAGCCATAGTTGGCTGGGCTTCGCTTGCTGGTTTTCAAGTGGCGAAAGCCGACTCGGCTCTTCCGGCACTCACGATCGCCAACATCAAATCGACGCTGCTTGGCACGCCGCAAGCGGTCAGGCCCGAAATAGCCAGCCCATCTCATCGCCAAATAGCGGACGATCCCGCATTTTCGGCTCTGGCTGCCTATTCCGAGCAAATCTCGAATGCCGCTGCCGCTAATGCGTCCAACAGCCTGGCGAGCCAGACTGACGAACCGACCCTTTCAGCACTGCGGGATTTCGCGCAAAGCCTCGATTCAGCCTCGCGGGCATCCCTCAAGAACCGGCCCAAATTAGCAGAGGCCGACAACGCTTTAGATGCGTTGCGGGATTTCCTGCAAAACGGCTCCACTCCGCGGAAATCATCGGTAGCACCGATATCGAATGGCCCGGTCGCCGGTGGCAAGACCTCCAGCCCGGCAGTCGAGGCGACCTATGTCGGCGCCAGTGTTTGTCTGACCTGTCATGCAACCCAAGCTGAGGCGTTCGGCAAAACCTTGATGGGCCGAATCGGCAAGACTCAAAAGGGCAAGTTTGATTGCGAAAACTGCCACGGCCCTGGTTCGGCGCATGTCAAAGCCGGCGGCGGCCGCGGCGTCGGCGGAATCATCTCGTTCCGGCCGGAAGATCAAACGAGAACCGCAGAAGAAAACAATGGCGTCTGCCTTAACTGTCATCAACGCGGCGACAGAACCAATTGGAATAGCAGCACGCACGAGACGCGCGGCCTGATGTGCACGAATTGCCACACGGTCATGAAAACGGTGTCACGGAAGAACCAGTTGAAAACAGTGTCCGAGCCCGACACCTGCTTCCAGTGCCATAAGGACCGGCGTGCGCAGATGTTCCGCTCGTCACATATGCCGGTGCGCGAAGGCAAGATGGTGTGCTCGGATTGCCATAATCCGCACGGCAGTTTCACCGAAGCACTACTGAAGAAGGATTCAATCAACGACACTTGCTACACGTGTCATGCGGAAAAGCGTGGACCGTTCCTGTTCGAACACGCGCCGGTGCGCGAGAACTGCGACAATTGCCACGATCCGCACGGCTCGATTAACGAGTTTTCGCTCAAGATCTCGCGCCCGCGGCTCTGCATGGAGTGCCACGGTATGGGTCACAGTACTGCGGCCGGGATCAACGATCCGCGAACGATGGGCCGGGCCTGCAATAATTGCCACACTCAGGTTCACGGCAGCAACGCTCCGGCAGGTTTCCTAATGCACCGGTGATCGCTGCGCGGGGATAGATCGAGACGGACGGTGTCAAGAAGGTTTGCTTAGGGGCGGCTCAATGAAATGGCGAATAAGATTAGCCGGGACATGCGTAATCGGTGCAATAACATCGAGCGGCGCGGGGTTGGGTTCGACCATAGCGCTAGCTCAATCGGCACCTGCCACGACAGGCGCACTGGCACAAGCGGAGCCGGTACCCTACTGGTGGTTCCACGGCACCGTTGAAGCCGGCGGACGCTTCTTTCTGAATAATCCGCAAAGAAATGGATCGGCCTATCTTGGCCAGAGTAGCCTCGCCAAATATTACGAATACAGCACGAACAAGCCGGGAGCATTTTCGAATATCGAGCTAGCCACCGGAAGCAAGGACGGACTCTACCAGATCGACTTTGGCGGCAAGAATATTGGCTATACTGATCAGAACTACTATTTCGACGCATCGAAGGCCGGTCAGCACTACCTCAGCCTTGGCTGGGACGAGACTCCCCATCTTTACAGCACTAGCGCGAAGACATTTTTTTCGGGCGTCGGAACCAGCACGCTGACGCCAACCTGTGGCAAGAACCTCGTTGTCGGGTCTTTTGCAACCGGGACCGCAAATGCTGCCGCGATCGCACCTTGCCTGAGCCAGACTGACATTGGCATCAGGCGAGACACCGCGTCGGTCGATTATCGATGGACCCCGGTCGATGCCTGGGACATCAAGGCCAATTTTTCTCGTTTAACCCGCAAAGGGACGCAAGTTGACGGCGTCGTCGACCTTGGCACCACCGGCTCTTCCGGCAATGCCATCCAGGTCCCGAAGCCAGTGGATGACGCGACCCTGAACTTTGGTTTGAACGGTGAATATGCCGGCACCTCGCCTTGGGGACAAAAAATAACCTACAAACTGGGTTATAATGGTTCTCAGTACACGGATAACTACTCGTCCTATACGGTGGCGACTCCGTTCACCACCGGATTTCCAATAGCGCAAATGTCGACGTGGCCCAGCAACAAAGCGAATGGGTTCAATGAAACGATTGCTGCCGATTTGCCGTGGAAGAGCCGATATGTCGGGACGGCCAGCTACACGATGATGACCCAGGACGCAGCATTCAACCCGATGACGGCCAATCCGGGGGCGGCGCCGTATACCCTTCCAGCAGCGAGCCTGGACGGCGGCATCAACACCTTGATGAGCAACCACGTGGTGACCACCAAGATCACGCCCGAACTTACGTCGAAACTGAGTTACCGCTACTATAATTTCAAAAACAATACGCCATCGCTCCACTTCTCTAACTGGATCATCGGCGACGGCACCGCGCTTCAAGCGACCGCTCTGAATAGCTTGGTAATTTCCTACGTCAAACAAAACGCTGGCGAAGAGCTGAATTGGCGACCGTCGCGCGAATGGAACTTGGGCGCCGCTTACGGCTACGAGCGTTATAGCTACAACGGAGCCGACGCCGACGTCACCTATGAGAACTCCGGCAGAGTATATGCTGATTGGAAGCCGGCGAATTGGTTCGGCATCCGCTCGAGTGGCTATTATTCCAATCGGCGCTATCAGACGTATGATTATTTGAATTTTGTCGGCAACAACCTAACGAGCGCCGCGAACAACAGGTATTCGGCCGCTTATCGTCAGATGATGCTCGACAATCGCCAAACATGGAAAGCAAAATTTTCCGTCGATATCGTTGTTCTTCGCGGGCTTACCGTCACACCGAATACCAGATATCAAGATGACAATTACAGCGTAAACCCGGCAAACCAACTGGGATTGCAAGACAACCGCTCCTGGGATGGCGGCGTTGATATCACTTACAGTATCGACCGTAATGCGTCAGTCATGGTCGGCTACCAGAGAGAATATCGAACTCAATTGATATATGCCGCCGCGACCGCTGCAGCCACGGCTGCTACCAACCTGACCAACGACCGGAGCGTCGTCAATACTTTCACCGCCATGGCAAAATACGCCGCTATCCCAGACAAGCTTGACTTGGATTTGCAATATACACTGTCGCGTGGCGTCGATAATCAAAGGCTCAATCTGTTCACCGGCGCCACCCCAGCCAACGGCCAATTCCCCGACAATACGACCTGGTTCCAGCGTTTGGATGCGAGCGCAATATATAAGTTTGATCCGACTGTGGTCGAACAGTCAGGCCTTAAAGGTCAGCTCAAAGCCAAGTTGCGCTACGTCTGGGAACGCAACTCGGTTGCCAACTGGCAAAATGACCCGCTGGCGCCCTACGGGAATGTTGGTCTTCCCAATTTGCTTTTCCTCGCTGGCGACAACCCGAACTATAATGTGCATGTCGTGTCGGCCTCACTAGCCTACACATGGTAATCGGATAGTAACCAGTCCGATCCGAACGGGGGCGGCCTTAGGGCCGCTCCTTTCGTTTGGGTCCCGTCCCGTTGCAGAGGCTGCGAAGCTCGACCGCCAGCGCAGCGCACACAATCGTTACCGGATGGCGGCCCGACGGAGCGCCGGAAGGCTTCATCGAGTCTCCCTGTAACTATAGAGCCGTTGCCTTCCGGCGACGCGGCGACGCGGCGACGCGGCGACGCGGCGACGTTGCAAGTCAATTTGACCTGCGTCAAAGCGAGATTTGGCTCCGAGCGTAATATTTTTAACAAATACCAGAAAATTGGCTATAGAAGCAGCCATTGGAATCGCAGGAGACGCGCTATGAAACGGCAACCTGTCTTGATCGCAACGGCTACCGCGCTCACAATTCTTGCGCTCGCGGGCATGGAAATTAGCACCTCGACGCCGGCCTATTGCGCCCCGCAGACGAGCCAGCCGAAACAACAGACCAGCCAGTCTAAAATGAGTTTCAGCGAGGACGTCGTCCCCATCCTGAAGGGACGCTGCGAAAGCTGCCATCAGCCGAATGGGCAAGGAACCCAGGCGAGCGGCCTAGACCTCACCAGCTACGCCGGGTTGATGAAGGGCACGAAATTCGGCCCGATGGTCATTCCGGGCGATCCGGAGAGCAGCAACCTCATGCTGTTGCTCGATTGGCGCGCCGACAAGACATTGCGCATGCCGCACGGTAAGAAGCAATTGTCGTCCTGCGACCGCAACGCTATCCGCTCCTGGATTCGGGAAGGCGCGAAAGACAACTAGTCGGCCGAGCCCGATTAGGCGGGGACGGCAACATTGCATGGGCTGCTTGAGGTTGCCTCAAGCAGGCGTTCGATAGATGGAGCACCGGCTATGTCACGTATAGTCCCCTGGATCGCCGCCGCCTTCGCGCTGTTTGGTATTGCATTGTTGCCGTTGGCCGCCTTTATCGGCGTGAGCCCGACAAGTGACGACGTTCTCGATGGATCCCAGAACAGCCTGATCATAGCGACGATTTTATTTCTTGGTTATGTCGTCGTCGCGCTCGGCAAAGAATTCGCCGCCTATCAAAGGCCGACAGAATAGCCGCACGTCTGGCCGCCGTTTCATCGCAACGGCCGGACGCTATTCTCCCGGCTTGACCAATCCCGCAAGCTTTTGCTGTTCCTCTCCACTCAGCGCCAGTGGCTCGGCCACTGAGGTCGGGCGGCGTCGGGCCGCCATGACCAGGCCGATTAAGCCGGCTACCAGTACCGCCGGCGGCAGCCCCCACAACAGAAGCGTGTGCCATTCAAACGGCGGCCTGAGCAGCACGAATTCGCCATAGCGCGCCACCAGGAAATTCAACACTTGCCTGTCGCTATCGCCCTGGGCCAGGCGCTCGCGCACCAACAAACGCAGATCTTTCGCCAGCGGCGCCTCGGAATCGTCGATCGACTGATTCTGACAGACCATGCAGCGCAATTCGCTCGATAAAGTCCGGGCACGCGCTTCCAGCGCCGGATCCTTAAGCATCTCGTCGGGCGTCACCGCGTGGGCCGCGCTCGCGGCCAGCAGCGCGGCCAGAAGGGCAAGACGTGCGAGGTAACGCATGTGCCCTACTCCGCCGGTTGCAAGGTTGGTTTGCCAGCCGGCTTGTTCGCCGGCTTGGGCGCGCCGATGCGGAGCCGCCGGTCGGAGAGCGACAGCCCGCCGCCGAGCATCATGACCACCGCACCGAGCCAGATCAGCATCACTAAAGGCTTGTAATAGAGCCGGATGGCGGCCGAACCATCGGGATTGGCATCGCCCAGCGACAGATAAAGCTGCCCGGCGCCGCGCGTCATCAGCGCCGCTTCGTTAGTCGAGGTGTCGCGCGAGGCAAAGTTGCGCTTCGAGGGCTGCATGACACCGATGATCGCCCCGCCGCTTTTAACGGTGAACGTCGCCGCCTGCTCGCTGTAATTCGGACCGCCACGCTGAATCATGCCGTCGAAATTTAGATCGTAACCCGACAACGACACGGTCTGCGACGGTTTCAACGCGACGATGCGTTCGGTGCCCCAAGTGCCGGCGCCGACAATGCCGAGCAAAGACACGGCGATGCCGAAATGCGCCACCGCCGTACCCCAGGTGGAGCGCGGCAGGCCGACGGCGCGCTTGGCCGCAACTCCAAGCGGCATGCGGAACAGGCCAGTCCGTTCGACCAGATCGACCACAGCGCCTGCCATCACATAAAATGCGAGCCCGACGCCGAATGGCGCCAGCACCGATTGGGTGCCCTCTACCGCGAACGCCACGGCGAGCGCGGCGATGCCGACCGCATAGGCCGCCATCAGACGCTGCGCCACGCCAAGGATGTTGCCGCGCTTCCAAGCCAGCAAGGGGCCGAACGGCATGAGCGCCATCAGCACCAGGAACAGAGGACCGAATGTGAGATTAAAGAACGGCGCCCCGACCGAAATCTTTTCCCCCGTCAATGACTCCAGTGCCAGGGGGTATAGTGTGCCGACGAACACCGTCAGGCAGGCTGTGGTCAGAAACAGATTATTGAATACCAGCGCGCCTTCGCGCGATATTGGCGCAAACAGCCCACCTTGCTTCAGCATCGGCGCGCGCCAGGCAAACAGCGTCAGGCCGCCGCCGATGAACAGAACCAAGATCATCAGGATGAATACGCCGCGCGCCGGATCGCTGGCGAACGTGTGCACCGACGTCAGCACACCCGAGCGCACCAGGAAAGTGCCTATCAGCGATAGTGAGAAGGCCAGGATCGCAAGCAGGATCGTCCAGATCTTCAACGCATTTCGCTTTTCCATGACGACGGCGGAATGCAGCAGAGCAGTGCCGGCGAGCCAGGGCATTAACGACGCGTTCTCGACCGGATCCCAGAACCAGAAGCCGCCCCAGCCGAGTGTGTAATAGGCCCAGTACGAACCCATGGCGATGCCGACGGTCAGAAACATCCATGCGGCCAGCGTCCACGGCCGCACCCAGCGCGCCCACGCGGCATCAATCCGGCCTTCAATCAGCGCAGCGATGGCAAACGAAAACGCAATCGAGAACCCGACATAGCCGAGATAAAGCAGCGGCGGATGAATGGCGAGACCAATGTCCTGCAAAATCGGATTGAGATCGCGGCCTTCGGGCGGTGTCTGCGGCAGGCGCAGGAACGGGTTCGAGGTCAATAGAATAAAGAGGTAAAACGCGCTGGCGATCCACGACTGCACCGCCAGCACATTGGCCTTCAGGGTGGCCGGGAGATTACGGCCGAAGGCTGCGACCATCGCGCCAAACAGCGACAGGATGAGAACCCACAATAGCATCGAACCTTCGTGGTTTCCCCAGACGCTGGTGATCTTGTAGATCAACGGCATCATCGAGTGGGAGTTCTCGAACGTCGTCGCCACCGAAAAATCCGACGTCACATAGCTTATCGTCAGGGCGAGGAAGGACAGCGCGACAAAGAGGAATTGCATGAGCGCGGTCGACGAGCCGAGCCGCATCAGTGCCGCATCGTGGGTGCGCGCGCCGATCACCGGCATCACCGATTGGATCAGCCCGAGCGCGAGCGCCAGCACCAGAGCGTAATGTCCGAGTTCGGGAATCATGAAATGAACCTCTCTGCCTCAGCTTCATCAGTCAGCGGCAGCGCGATCTGCCGGCCCCGCAATCCAGACATACTCATTGCGTAGAGCCTTCCTGCCAGCGCCCACTTCTTTTCAGTGAATCCACGACTTCTTTCGGCATGTAGCGCTCGTCGTGCTTGGCCAAAACTGTGTCTGCAACAAGAATATCGCCACCTTCAATCTTGCCCTCGGCGACTACGCCCTGCCCTTCCCGGAACAGGTCCGGCACAATGCCCTGAAAGCGCACCGTGACGTCATGCTTGCCGTCAGTTACTTCGAAACGAATGTTCAACTTCTCGCCCCGCTGTACGCTGCCGGTCTTTACAAGTCCGCCGATCCTGATGCGTGTCCCGGGGCTGAGATGCTTCTCCGCCACGTCGGTTGGCGAGTTGAAGAAGACGATCGACCCGGTCATTGCGTTAAGCACAAGTCCAACTGCGACCGCTAGCACGCCGATACTGCAGCCGATCAAAACGAGGCGCCGTTGCTTGCGCGTCACCCTTTGAGTCCCATTTCGTTGATCGCATCTTCGATTTGTCGAAGTTTGGCGGGGTCGCTGGCCAGCGCGCGACGGGCATCATCGGCGGCGGCGAGGGCTTTGTCGCGGTCCCCCAGAACGATGTAGGCGCGCAACAGCCGTTGCCACCCCGCGACGTCGTCGCCGTTGACCTTAAGACGGTCAGCAAGGCGCGCGACCATGCCGCCGATCATTTGATTTTGTTCGGCGGGATTGAGTTTTTGCGCCGCCGCGACGTCGGCCTCGCTTGGGCCGGGTGCCGCGGCCGTGGGAACGGCGGCTATAGGCTGCGCGGTGCCATCGGCTTCGTCAAATTGGCGCAGCTTGTCGGGGTCGTTTGCCAGTGCACGGCGCGCATCGGCTTCCGCAGCTTGCGCTTTGTCGTTGTCGCCGAGAACCCGGTAGGAGCGAACCAGCCGCGCCCAACCGGCCGCATCGGAGCCGTCCGTTTTAAGACGTTCGGCGAGCCGCGCTACCATACCGGCAATCATCTGATTTTGCTGATCGGGCGCAAGTTTGGCCGCCGCGGCAACGTCGGTCTCGCTTGGGCCGGATGCCGCGGCCATGGGAACGGCGGCAATCGGCGGCGCGGAACCATCGGCTTCGATAAATTGGCGCAGCTTGTCGGGGTCGCTTGCCAGCGCACGGCGCCCGTCGGCTTCCGCGGCTTGCGCCTTGTCGTTGTCGCCGAGCACCCGGTAGGAACGAACCAGCCGCGCCCAACCGGCCGCATCGGAGCCATCCGTTTTAAGACGTTCGGCGAGCCGCGCTACCATACCGGCAATCATCTG
>Ga0265340_10002546_pt1 | contig 10358 bp, 9 predicted proteins | sample 4CB225metaG_FD_202082 | JGI IMG/M metagenome (GOLD analysis project Ga0265340, IMG submission 202082) | Rhizosphere microbial communities from Carex aquatilis grown in University of Washington, Seatle, WA, United States - 4-CB2-25 metaG | ecosystem: Host-associated > Plants > Roots > Rhizosphere...
ACTTAGCAATACTGCTGCCACCAGATCGAGGCGCAGACGTGTGAGGTCAGTGAGGTCGTCACGCGACAGCGGCTCATTGAACAGATGGGTGTGCACCAACCGAACGCCACGAAACCTACCTTGGGCTGCGCGTAACCTCCCCACATCGGGCAACAGTAACCCTGTTGCCGTGCCCACGATGACACAGTCAATGGTGCCTGACCGATGCACGAGCACCCCCACCTGACGCGAGGACTCGCGCGAGGCTTCGGCCAGTGACTGCATGAGTTCAGTCGTGGCGATTCGATCTGCTGGCACGCGGCGTCGATAGATACGTTCGAGGGCCTTGATTGCCTTTGGAGCGAGACCGGAAGTAGAACCCTGAATTTCAACCATGTGGCCAGTAGAGGCGTCGGGGTTAGTTAAGCATGTTCTGGAGATTTTGCATCAGTGGGCCTGAGTGATACGATGGGGGCGGCGTGCTCATGGAATACTTCGGGCCCACGCCCCCCGCGGTTTTCTGCACATTCAGTGGCCGGTGAGCATGACCGCGAAATTCGAAGTCGTTGGATGCAGATGTTACATCGAGTGGCCACAGTAGCTGCCAATTCATACCGGGAGAGTGTCAGAGCCCGAGTGTTGCACGGGCTGTTTGGTCTTGCGGTCGCGACGGCCGGTTATGCAATGGTCGTGGGGGCCTATGCGCTGCGTGACACATTGCGCGTCGTCAGCGATCTTGGCGCGGCGAGTGTATCTATCTACGGGATCATCGTGGCCGTTGTGGTCGGCGCGACTTCGCTATTCCGTGAGATTGAGCTCAAGACAATATTTCCCATCCTCGCTCGTCCCATTCGGCGTTGGGAATACCTCATAGGTAAATTTCTTGGGACCGTGATAACTCTAGCTGTCTTCATTCTCGCAAATACGGGAGTTCTTCAAAGCGCGATTGCGGTGCTTTCTGGAAGAAGTGTCTGGATGGTTGTCTCGGTTTGGCTGGTTTCGTTCGCAATGTTGGGCGCAATAATGCGTTGGATCCCCCAATACCGAACGTTTGCTTTGGTTCCGTGGGCACTGTTCGTGTTTGCTGCTAGCTGGTGGTTAGGGCTGACTGCACCTGAGGACACTCAAGTGCTTGCAGCGTCGGCCACGCTGGCGTTTTGCGAGGTCGCTATCGTGACCGCCATTGCTCTGGTCTTCGCATCATTCTCTTCTCCATTTCTAACAGCGCTGCTTACTTTTGGGTTGGTCGTGGTTGGACGTTCCGCTGACTCATTGATGCACCTGCCCGTGAGGGTTTTTGGCTCAGCCCTCACGAAGACAGCGGCGTTGATTGGCAAGGCCGTTCCGAACCTAATGATCTATCTTCCTCCGCGCGGGCTTTTGATCGGTGAGGTAAGTGGCGTATCGGTGGCTGGTTACGTGGCTCGGTCTGGCATGTATGCGCTAGCCTGGTGTGCGGCTTTGTTGATATCCGCGGCAGTTATCTTCAATAGGCGAGACTTCCAATGAGTGTTGGCCAGCGGTGGTATCTGACCTGTCTCGTTTTGGCCGCGGCTGTGCTTTGGAGCGTGTCCATTGAGCGATGGTTGGCGCTAGAATCTGAGCGTGCTCTGCGGAACAGTGATCGTGCCTTTGATCAGGGGCAACTGAGGGTCGCACTGCAATCGGCCCTACGAGTAAGTATGGACCGGCCAGTGCTCTCCCCGTCAGCTCAACAAGCCGCAGACCGTCTGCGCGCAATTGCAGTCGGTTCCGAGGCAACCGGGAGACGCAGAAGCGCTCTACTGGCATGGTCGAGTTTGGCTGCAGCGTCGTTTGAGCCGGCACCTATGGTGGCCAGGCCTTCATTCGTTGGGCGAGAAGCAGTTCAGCACATCGAAGGACTTCTGCCGAGCAGGAGCGATGTTCGGGACAACGAGCTGCTGCCGAAAACGCACGGTGCAGCCGTAGCGGCAATTGGTTCGAAATATGACGCTGGTGTGTCGTCGCTGCTATTCCTTGTTGCAATAGCTTTGACTGCGTGGATACTCTCTTTCAGCGAAGGTAGTTGGTATATTTTTGGACGTACCGTCCCAAGTCCACGATTGGCTCGCGTTGCATTGCTCGTGTTCGCGGCGCTCTCCTGGTGTATCGGCTGGGTATTCGTCTGAGTTACTCCCATGTCAAGACCACTCACTCTGACTCCAATCTGGCACGCTTGCGTGGCCAGATTCTGTCAGTTTCTCGAGTTCGAAGAGCGGGCATCGCCGCACACTGTAGCGAGCTACGGACGCGATTTGCACCAATTTGGAGATTTCGCCACCGAGCGACTGCGGAGAACCCCGAACTTGATGGACGTGGACAGGCTCCTCATCCGTTCGTGGCTATCGACGATTTCTCGAACCGGGCAGGCGAGCACACTGAGTCGAAAGTTGTCGAGCCTAAAGTCATTGTACCGCTACCTAGAGCGGAATGATGTCTGGAGCGAAGATCCGACAGCGCTCATCCGCAATCCCCGCGTGCCGCGCAAGTTGCCAAGGTTACTAAATGCCGAGCAGACGTCTGAGGTGGTCGAGGCTCCTAGCCGACAAGCTACTAATGTTCTTCCAGCGCGCGTTCGTGATCGCGCCTTGCTGGAGTTGTTGTATGGCTCAGGTCTTAGGGTAAGCGAACTAGTTTCACTTGATTTGGACTCTATTTCGGCCGACGATGATGAGATCCGCGTGGTGGGTAAGGGTCGCAAGGAGCGAGTTGTCCCCATGGGTTCCAAATGCCGAAAAGCATTGGATGCCTACCTTGTGATGCGACCGGTGTTCGTTCATCCCAGGGCAAACGCAGGAGCCGAAAATGCCATGTTCCTGACCCGGCTAGGTCGCCGAATTTCCGTTCGATGGGTACAAAGATTGATTCGGCGATATGGTGAACTAGGATCGGGGCGATCGGATGTCCACCCACATACACTACGACATTGCTGCGCCACGCATATGCTCGAAGGCGGTGCCGATTTGCGAGCAATCCAGGAATTGCTGGGCCACAGCAACCTCTCCACGACTCAGCGGTACACCCAGCTTTCCACTGAGCAATTGGTTCGAGTGTACGACGCGGCGCATCCCCTGGCGCGCCAAAGCGAGATAAAGAAGCGGCGGTCACCTACTAAGTTCGGATGATGCAATAGGGTGCGACACTTGAATCCCGACGACGACCCCAATATTGACAAGGAACTGCCAGTGTCCGATGACGACACTCTGGCGCAGCTTTCAAACGACGAACGGCCCGCTGATGCGGCAACTCGGCTCACTGCCGAAGTTCCAGTCCGTGAATTACGTGGTCCTAAGGGCGCGCAGGTTGAAGCTGGTGAAGTAACTGAGTTGGCTAGAGATTCCGTAAGTCTCGTTTCCGAGTGGGGTTTTTTGGGTTCTCACTCTGCAATTACTCAAGTGGACACTCCGGGTGGTTGGCAACTCTGTAGAATAATATTGACCCGACTTGGTAGCGCCGCTGTTGTCGGGCTGCTCCTCTCGATTGTGGCCGCAGTATTCGACGCGGTTCAGGTTGCGCGAGCAACAGCGGAGGCTTCGTCGTTCTTTCGAACGTGGTGCTCTGATGCTGGTCTCATTGCCCCGCTGTGCCTCTCTTTTGGGTTATTTGGCGAAGCAATAGCAGAATTGCTTCATTGCCCGGACGTTCCCTCGTGGTTTCGTCTGATCCATTGGCTACAACCGGTGGAGACTCGCAGACGAGCACGCTTGGCGGCAATGTTGATCGCTGCACCTGTCGTGTGCGTGACGGGAGCTTTGGCATTGGCCCGCGTTGCCGTGCTCTGCCTATCGCTACCCGGACCGGCGAATGCGATCGGTGCCCTCATGGCGGCGGCCAGTTCCGGGGTGGCACTTGTGGGAGTGGGCGTCGTGGTTGCAATTGGCCGCACACTGGGGGTTCGGCTGCGTCGCAATCCACCCAATCCGGTAAAGTTCGCGTTGGTGGGCTTTGCTGCGGGCGTCGGCGCATTGCTATTGTTCGTTGCATTGGGCAGTACCAGTGGTTCAGGCAGTGTGTTTGCGATATTTGGCGTGTTTCGGCGGCAGGAATTGGACCTGAGGGCCCCAACGTTGTTGCTCTTGCTGCTACTAGCGGGATACGCGAGTTCATGGATGTTTGGACTCGTTGGCAAGTGGCAACGTCTGGCGGTGGTTTGTGCGGCCATTCCCGTTGCCTTGTTGTTCTACGCGGCGCGATGGGGCATGGATAAGCGGGCAGTTGCGCTCTCGATTGAGCGAAGCTCGCCGCTTGGCAAATTGATGCTCTCGCCTTTGCGACGTTTGACTGATCGCGACAAGGATGGTTTTTCGTCAGCTTTTGGGGGAGGTGACTGCAATGACCGCAATCCGCTGGTCAATCCGGGGGCTGACGACGTGCCTGGAAATGGTGTTGATGAGGATTGTTCGGGTTCGGACGCCAAGGTTCTCGTGACTGCGCCGGTCACCCAAACCCCAAAGTTGGGCAAATGGCGGGCGCTCGTTCCGAAAAGCCTCAACGTCGTGTTTCTCAGCATCGACACCGTTCGAGCTGATGTTCTCAACGACTCTCGTCCCATTGTCCCGCGCCTGCGCGAGTTGGAGCGAGGAGGAGTCGATTACGCAAACGCTTACTCCCCCGCGTCCTACACGGGCAAGAGCGTGGGGCCTTTCATCATCGGCAAAAACTCCAGCGAGACCAATCGCGATTTTTCCCACTTCAATGCATTCAAGCACGAGCGATTTCTTCAGCAACGCTTGCAAGACGTTGGCATTCGAACCATCAGCGTCCAGGGTTATTGGTACTTCTATTCCGCGCCCTACGGGTTTGAAAAGGGCTTTGATGTCATTGATTCTGTCGCGTCGCCTGGCCAGGGTTATGTGGAGGGAGATCGCACCACCAATGCGGATAAGCAGGCAGATCGCGTAATTGCTCAGTTGAGCAATCCGGAGAACACCGCCAAACAGTTCTACCTTTGGTGCCACTTCACGGACCCGCATGCCGAATACGTCAAGCACGCAGGCTTTGATTTCGGAAGTGATGCGAAGAGCAAATACCTGGGTGAAGTAGCCTTCGTTGATGCACAGATTGGTCGCATCCTTGACGCCATTGCTCAAAGTGCCTTTGCGGAGCGCACAGCCATTGTCGTGACCAGCGATCATGGTGAGGCTTTCGGAGAGCACGGCATGTACCGACATGGATTTGAACTCTGGGAACCGCTCATTCGCGTTCCTCTCATCTTCTATGTACCTGGGATTGCTCATCGCAGCATATCGGTACGCCGCAGCCTCATCGATCTAGTGCCAACCATCCTTGACCTGATGGGAGTGCCTACGCCCAACGGTCAAGACTCCGACTTTCTCAGCGGGCAGAGCCTTGCACCGGAAATGTTCTCGCCCGAAGCGATTGCAGTCGAGGCTCGTCCCGTGTTCGTGGACATGTCGGCAGGTCCAAACAATGCGGAGCGCCAAGCCTATATTGAGAACGGTCTGAAACTCGTCCTATCGAACGGGCGACCGCTCGGGTTGTATGACCTTTCCTCAGATCCCGATGAAAAGCACGACATTCTCGACCAATTGGACAAGCGCGCGCAGATCGTGGAGAGCTATAAGACGTTTCGTCGAACTCTTCGACCCGTTCGAGTGGTTGAGGTACGGCCCAACTAACCGGCCGCGCCATTAATCGCTGGGCCTAGGTGCCCGTACCGAAGCGGTAGATTTCGCATCGTCAAATAGCAAAGGTGGATTGATGTCGTTCTCGCTCCCACGCCGCTTGCGATTCATTCGCGTCGAATTTGCCCCGAGTTGCGGTTGTCTTGGTAGCCTCGTTGCCGTGGTCACTGACTTCTGTCGTAACGTCATTGAGGACGCTGACGTGATCTTCGCGTTTAGGATGGCGGCCTTTGAGCTCACCGAGAACGTGGTTAAGTACTGCACCGGCGACCGCGCGTCGCTGGAGATCTCGGTGAACAACACGGTGCAGGGAGCGGAGTTGGTGCTCATGACGCAGAACGAGGCCACCCCCGAGCGGCTCGCGGACGCGGACGAGAGACTTGGCGCGATGGAGGCTGCGGCTGATCCGGTTGAGCATTTCGACCATCTGGTGCAAGAGTCACTCAACACGCCGACTGAATCTCGCTTGGGCTTGGGGCGCTTGCGCGCTGAAGCAGACCTGCGTGTGTCACACGAAATACAAGGGACTTCGATTGTCGTTCAAGTCCGACGGCGAGTACTCAACATGGCATTTGGAGACCTCTAATGGCGAGCAAACTCGAGCGCGTGAAGGCCGATGGCTACACAGTTGAGGCTACGGTAAGTAGCCAACGATTGACCGTTCTATTGAACGGAACATTCGATATGACGGCCGCATCGGATCTTCAACATTTTTTCGAAGGAGTTCGAGCGGAAGTGCTGGCGACGACGCCTAGTGACCTAGAAATCGATGTCTCTTCGGTATATTACTTAGGTTCGAGTTGCATCAAGGCGTTCGTGTCACTCACCGCGGCGCTTAAAGATGCCCACAAGCGTCCAAACCTCAAAGTAATCACCAGCGCGGGACTCGACTGGCAAGATCGAACCTTTGCCGTACTCGCACGCCTGGCACCGGAGATGGTTACGGTCGAGCGAACTACCTAGCGACTCGAGCAGGCAGCAGCGAGTTCGCTGCACTGAGCCAGCAAACCCGGCAGCCCCCCCGTGTGCAGGAATAGGACGCGTTTTGGCTTTGGCTGCAGCTTATACAGTCCAAAGAGTGCTTTGCCGGTGTAGACCGGGTCGAGAATGAGACCCGAGCAACGAGCCACATCGACGATGAATCGAAGTTGCTCTTCGGTTGCAACGCCGTAGGCTGGTCCTTTCCAGTGGTCGAGAATACGGAGCTCTGCTTGGGACGTAAGTTCAGTCTCCAGGGCTCTTGCTTCTTCGATTATTGAGCGGATTCGTTCATCGAACGTTGCGCTATCATCACACACCGCCATAGGGATTACCGTCTCTGCTACGCGGTGAGCACCTGCACCGAGTACGCAACCTGCAGCCGTTCCGCCAGAGCCACAGGCGTGGACGATCGCGTCGAACTCAGAGACGCCGCGTGCGAGACCCAGGTCCAATTGCCGACGCACCTCGCGCATCGCTTCGACCCATCCGAGTGCACCGAGGCCATTGGAACCGCCTTCAGGGATGACATGGGCGTGGTACCCTGCACGCCCGAGCTCCTTCTGCGCCTCGAGCATTAGCTGATCCCGCACCTGGTAATGCTCTGGCGTGATGAATCGAATTTGTGCGCCCGCCATGCGATTCAGCAACAAATTGCCGGTATCGGCAGGCGGTTGGCCGGGGTCACGGGTGCGCAATAACAGCACGGTCTTTAGACCCAAACGAGCACCGGCAAGGGCTGTGGCTCGCGCGTGATTCGACTGCTCCCCGCCACACGTAATGAGGTGCGTGGCACCTTCGTCGAGGGCCTTGGAAAGAATGAATTCGAGCTTCCTGATCTTGTTGCCGGATGCCGGCCCCGCGTTACTATCGTCTTGCTTCACCCAGAGTTCCGTACCAACTAGACTATCGAGAGCGGTGTTGTGAAACAACGGTGTTGGCAGATGCGCTAAATGGATACGTCGCATGGTCATTGCCTTGGGGGGTTACATGTAAAATCCAAAGCGGGCAATCGCCACCGCTTGTGTCCTGAGCTTGTTGCCGTGCGCATCGTCGAATGCATGCCCGGGCAGCAGCAGCCCGCCTTGCGCTCCCAGACTGGTTGACATACCCCCTTGCAGAGGCTCTCGAACTTCCACCCCGGCATCGAATTCAAGCCCAAAGTCTCGCGCGTGGCAGTCTCCGCCGTCGTAGTTGCTGCATTCGCCCGTCAAACGCATTCTCACTGGGTCGGCAAAGTCGCGAGTAGCCTGTGCTACCAACATCGAGCCGCGCACGTCCACTCGTGGATGCGGTCGGAATAGGATACTTGGAGCAACGTAGGTAGCGCCGAAGATACTCCCTTGGCTGGCGACGTCGTGGGGCACGTGTTGCCCGGTTGCTAAGTCTTGCCCGGCGACGGCGGTGCGAGCCGTTTTCCAACGCAAGACCTCGTCGAAAAGCACAAGCCCCACGCGACGATTAGGCTCGAAGACGAAACGTGTGTCCGCGTTATCGTTCGCATTGGCGTCCCCGGACGCGTATGCCCACTCGAGACTTACTCCAAAGCGTCCCCAACGTTCATCAGCAACGCCATGCGTCGATACCGCGCCGACGCGAGCAAAAGCTCCCCAGCGTCGCACGGTGGCAGAGGTTCCCTCGGCGTTTCGCCCAAAATCACCGAACTGAGATACTCCGAATACTTGCGCGACTTCTGCTTCTGCAAATACGTGAGCTACCTGTCCCGGCACCATGTAGTTCCAGCTTCCAGCTAGATCGACAGTTACTGTACGCTCCACTGGTTTGCCCAAGTTCTGGCCCAGGTTTTGAACATTCGGTTTGCGCTCTTGTCCAAGCACCAGCAATCCCAGTCTGCGACTGACGCTAGACACGTAGCTGGCCCCGACCATACTTTGCACAGTCACATCGCCGTCGGTGAGGCGCGATTGCCGGTCCGCAAACACCAAGTCCGAGGCGACGAGAAGCTCGAAGCGCGAACGCTTGCCAAACGGGCGCCCTTTCCAACTCAACCGCTCGACGATCGTCCCGCCTCTGGGGTCGCCGAATGCGAGCCTTTCATCGCCTGAGCTAAAGAGCAGTCCGCTGCCCCAGGTAGCTGGCTGCTGGCCGATACGCAGAATTCCTCGCCCTGCTACGAGTTCCGCGTACAACCAGCGGGCATTGAGCGACATGGGTTGGCGGTGCGACAGATCGAAGTAGTCGGCGCTGACTTTCTGCGTTGGGTCACCCAGCGCGAGCCCGGTAGGTACGTCCAACTGCGCGATGACCCGTAGTTTGGTGCGATACGTAAAGACTGGGGTCCAGCGGAAGTAGTGGCTGAGACGTTCCTTTTGGTCCAGCTGCGGCGCGTAGCCAGCAATGCCGTAGTCCGAAAGTCGAAGATCTGACATCCCCTGCTCGCGCAGTTGATACTCGCCGTGCACTTGAAAGGTGGCTCGGTCTGGTTTGCCCCGGGGCAACTCCGTGCGGGGATCTTCAATCCAGAACGAGGGAAGATAGTCCGTGCCCCGAGCGTGCTCAGATGCAAGTGGCGGCTCCGGCAACGTCGGCTGGGTTTGCGCAGTCGCTAGGGTTGTGTGCGAGATGCAAAAGCAGGCGAATAGCCCCATGCCAAGACAAGTGGTGCGGCGGATCCTGAGCAGACTCATGGTTCAGGGCGCCAGCATAGTTGTCCCGCCGTGCTGCAATCAAGCATGTCGAGGAATCATGAGCGGCTGCCGTGGGCCGAACAAGGCGTGCGGCGAAGCAGCCCATTGAGTCGATGGGGGCAAAGAAAGGCGACATTATCGGATATCTGCGGTAGAAGATCACCGTGTTGACGCTGAAGGAAGTCGGACCTGGCTTACCCGGCCTGGCGCGGCGGGCCATCGAGTCCTGGTTGCAAGGTCGAGCCTTGAGCCCGGGAGATCAAGCGGTTCCCGCTGCCCCGGTGTTCGTGTCTTTGCACGACAAATCGGGCGACCTAAGGGGTTGTATGGGAACGCTGGTGGCAACCGAAGTGGACGTGTGCAAGGAGACAGCGCGTTGCGCAGTCCTTTCAGCGGCGAAAGACCCGCGGTTTGCGCCGTTGACCCAATGTGAACTCGAGCAGGTGAGCATCGACGTTACGGTTCTATGCCCGCTCGAAGCGATCGATGGGCCAGAGTCTCTCGATCCCAAGCGCTACGGTGTTGTGGTGAGTGACGTCAGGGGTCGTCGTGGTGTGTTGCTCCCGGATCTCGATGGGATCGACGACGTTGCAACGCAGCTGAGCATTGCCAAACGAAAAGCAGGCATTGGTCAAAATGCACCGGTTTCACTGCAACGCTTCGAAGCCTTGCGCTTCATTGAGTAATGTTGCGATGGGCTCACGCGCCCTAATTCTACTACCGAAAGGCTTCCCAGTTGCCCGCCCGCCCGGCAAGCCCGGTTTCAGGCGCAGACTTGAGCGGCTAGGGGCCGCGGTTGGTCATTTTTTGTCGTTGCGGCACTCTCACATGAACTGTTCGCGCGCAGCAGGGCAGGCACGGCGCCGGGTCGGCCGCGGCCAATTCCACGGAAACCAGCGGTTCGCGGCGTTGGCTGCTCTAGCGGTGGTCTCGGGCCGTTATTCCTTTGAGGTCGCAGGGGCTCGTCGCTATACTGCGGCGGTCCAAAAGACCGGATTGCGTCGTCAAACCCCGAATGGATCACTCATGAATCACCGTTGGATTACTACATCACTTGCGGCCTTGGTTATTGCTGGTTGTGCTGCAC
>Ga0265340_10002547_pt1 | contig 10357 bp, 11 predicted proteins | sample 4CB225metaG_FD_202082 | JGI IMG/M metagenome (GOLD analysis project Ga0265340, IMG submission 202082) | Rhizosphere microbial communities from Carex aquatilis grown in University of Washington, Seatle, WA, United States - 4-CB2-25 metaG | ecosystem: Host-associated > Plants > Roots >...
CCGACCAGCATGCCGTAGCCGCCCGATTCGCCGACCGCCTTGACCACCAGCTTGTCGAGATTGGCGAGCACATGGGAGAGCGATTTCGGTTCGCGGCAGAGGAAGGTTTCCACGCTGTCGAGGGTCGGCTCCTCCGACAGGTAATAGCGGATCAGGCGCGGCACATAGGCATAAACCGCCTTGTCGTCGGCGACGCCGGTGCCGAGTGCATTGGCGATCACCACGCTGCCGGCGCGATAGGCGTTGAACAGCCCCGGCACGCCAAGCGAGGATTCGTCGCGGAAGGCGAGTGGATCGATAAAATCGTCGTCGATGCGGCGGTAGATGACGTCGATGCGTTTGAGTCCGCTGGTCGTGCGCGTATAGACGACATTGTCGTTGACCAGAAGGTCGCGCCCTTCCACCAGCTCGACACCCATCTGGCGCGCGAGGAAGGCGTGCTCGAAATAGGCCGCGTTGAACACGCCCGGCGTCAACACGGCGATGGAGGCGTCGTGCTGGAACGGCGTCAGGGCCCGCAAGGCGGCGAGCAGCTCGCGCGGATATTGCTCGATCGGCGCGACACCCATGGCGCGGAACAGGTTGGGGAAGGCGCGGCGCACCACATCGCGATTGGCGAGCATATAGGAGACACCCGACGGCACGCGCAGATTGTCTTCCAGCACGACGAACTGGCCATCCTCGCGGCGCACCAGATCGGTGCCGCAGATGTTGACATAGGCGCCGTGCGGCACCTGCAATCCGCGCATCTCGCGCCGGTAATGGCGCGAGCCGTAGATCATCGAGCGCGGAATGACGCCGTCCTTCAGCACGCGCCCGTCGCCATAGATATCGCGCAGGAAATGGTTGAGCGCCTGGACTCGCTGTTTCAGTCCCGCTTCGATGCGCCCCCACTCCGCCGCGGTAACGATGCGCGGCAACAGGTCGGTGGGAATGATGCGCTCGGTCGCCTGCTTGTCGCTGTAGACGGTGAAGGTGATGCCTTGGTGCAGGAAGGAAAGCTCGCAGGCCTGCTGGCGGCGATGAAGTTCTTCCGGCGCAAGGCGCGTCAGTCTCGATTCGAGCTGCGCGTAATGGGCGCGTGTTGTCCCGTCCGCCGCGAACATCTCGTCATAGGCCGCGCCCAAGAGATAATTCTTGTACGGCCCTTCGCGGCCCGGACCGGCCGAAGGCGCGTCGATCACATTCGCGGCCGCTTCATGCTGCATTTGCGAAATATGACGGGATTGTTGGCCCGCTCGTCAAGTGTATCAGGCGGCCGGCATGGCCAGAAAAGCGCGAACATCCGCTGCCGATTTCACAGGCTCATCGGCCATCGAGACGTGTCCTGCACCCGGATACACAATCAGCCGAGAACCAGGGATCGCTCCCTGCCACGCATGGGCCGCTGGCAGGGGGATCGTATTGTCGTCTTTTCCCCACAGAATAAGCGTCGGTGCTTTTACCGCCCCCACATGATCCCAGACATACGTGTCGTCCGGCAGGCGGAAATGGGCTAGCAAAGCGCGTGGCGTCCCTTTCATGCGCGCGAGATCCGGAAGACGGCCCAAGACTCCGTGCAGGAATATCTTGTCCACAACCGGCGTGTACGCGGCCATGTACGCCAGATGAAGCCGGGGGCGCGTATCGGTCCGGGCGCCCGCTGCATCGATAAGAATCAGGTGCGTGACACGGTCGGGATGAAGTTCTGCGAACCGCGCCGCGACACCGCCGCCCATCGAGTTTCCAGCGATCGCAAACCTGGTAATGCCCAGCTTGTCGGCAAAAGCCTCTACGCATTCTGCCATCGCGCTTTGCGAGTAGTCGTCTGAAGGCACCGCTCCAGTTAGGCCGTGACCCGGTAGGTCCAGAGAGACAACGCGTAAGCGATCAGACAAAGCGCGCGACCACGGTTCCCAGACGAACAGAGTCCCCGAGAATCCATGCAATAGCAGCAGAACTGGCGCGTTGCGCGGGCCGCGGTCACGGTAGTGGACGCGTGTGCCGTCCGCTAATACTACAAACTTTGATGGAGGCGAGGCGTATTTCGCTTCTAACACAGCGCGAGGGATTTCCGGCTCGGAGAATACGACTTCCGAAATGCCACACGCTAGGACGAGGACGGCGACTATTCCGCCAATGATCCACTTCGCCATGTTCCCGCTCCAGTCTTTGCCGATCGCGAATCTAATCCAGGCTGGCCAAGAGCGCATCCTGATTGGGCCGCGCCGCCACACGTATTTCCTTAAAGGAAAGCGGCGAAAGGGCGTCCGCCGCGGCCCGGCTGATGCAACCCGCGATGAGGCACGTGCAGGCTGCGACGAGGCCAGCCTTCAAAGTGCAGTCTTTGAAGACCCTGGCACTGCGCGGCGAGAAGAACAGGGCCGCGTCGAGCGATCCATCTTGGAGCGCGCGGGCGGCCACCTCCGGCAAGGCGGTGGCTGCAACGACATCGTAGAGAACAACCGTGCGCACCTCGTAGCCCTTAGCGGACAGCAATGCCTCCAGACGCCCCGCGCCGTCGGCACCGGAAGCGTGCAGCAGAGTGCCTTCGTCCGCCCGCACCCATCTTGGTAGCGCCTCTGCCAGCGCCACGGCGTCGCCATCCGAGGATTCGACGCGCGTGAAGCCGGCACTGAGCGCCTCGTGCGCCGTCTGCGGACCGACAGCGAAAACCGGCAGGTCGCGCCGCTCGCTCAGCCGCGCCAGCGCGCGCACACCGTTCGCGCTGGTGACGAGGACACCCAGCACGCCGTCAAGCGCAAGCGCCTCGCCGTTGTGAACCCGTACGGTCAACAGCGGTGCCGAAATCGCCTCATGGCCGCGCCGGCGCAGATGATCGGAAAAGTTCCCCGCATCTTGCTCGGGGCGGGTGATGAGAACGCGCATCCTAGTGCCCGTCGCGCGAGGCCTTTTCCTCCAGGCCGGAGCGGGCTTCGCGCGCCTTGAGCGCGGCATAGACGTCGTTGGGTTCGATCCCGCAGGCCGTCCACAGAACCAATAGATGATAGAGCGCATCGGCCGATTCGGCGATCGTCGACTCTCTCCTTCCGGCAACGGCGGCAATCGCCGTTTCTACCGCTTCCTCGCCGAACTTCTTGGCGCAGCGTTCGACGCCGTCGGCCAACAGCTTGGCCGTGTAGGACGCGGTGGGGTCCGCCGACCTTCGCGCCTCAATCGTGGCGAAGAGCCGGTCAAGCGGGTGATCGTTTGGCATTGGATTCCTCGTCGCGCGGACGCGCGACCATAGCGCAGTCCCGCACGCGGCGCATCATCCCGCCACTGCCGTTTAAGGCGCGACCGTCACCGACAGCGAGTAGGTTTTGCTCGGCGGAGTATTCTTTACCCAAGGCTGGCGGTACTCGAGATTGAGCGTACCCTGGCCCGCGCCCGTGGCGGTAAACACCAGCTCCTGCGTCTGTGCACCGCCCGGCATCGTGGCGGAGCCAAGCGCACTTGAACTTTCGAACTTCAGCAACGGCGTGGAATCCGAAGCGGCCGCCCAGCCAAAGCCGGTGCCGAGTTGGGCGCTCAGATGCACGGTAAGGCGCTGGCCCACCGAAAGAGTGACGGGTTTTCCCGCATCTTCCTGGGTGACGGTGAACGCCGGCGGCGGCGAGCCCATCGCCTGACCGTTTCCCGCCATGGCGGCCAACGCAACGGCGCCGAGCGCCGCAAACAAAAGAATGTTCGCCTTCATGACACGTCCTCGTTTCTCCAGAAGGAAGTCTCTTCGACAATTGTGACTAAACTGAGGACCAAAGAAACACCCCCCGAAGCGGCGCTCCGGGGGGTGTCTAAAGCGAGTCGTTTAGTGCTGCTGCATCTGCATGTTCTGCATCTGCGTTTTCTGCTGGATGGGCGAGATCTCATGGATCGGTCCCGGATTTGGGATCAACCTGTACTTCGCGATCAAGTCATAGAGATGCGGATTGATGATGATCCGGTTACTCGGCGCCTGAACCCAGGCCGCGTGATAGCCGATATTGTTGGATCCGTAGGCGATCCAAATATAGCCATTGAGACCCCAGCCTGTGCTCCACGAGTTCTTCACCAGCCAGGCATGCTTGGAATCGTCCCAGCCGACGATCGTGACCGCGTGATTGAAATTGCTCATCGGTCCTTCGTTGAGCACACCGCCGGTGTACGCTTGGAAGGCAGGCGTTGCCATCACGGCCACGGCAAGCGGTCCGTGTGCGCACAATGCCGCCTTGATCGCCCCGACGGAGGGAACGCCGCCGCTCGGATCGACAAAGCCCCAGGCAACGTCCTGGTAGTTGCCGCTGATCGCCGGGCAAGACCCGTCGTGCGCGGTGTATGGCAGCGCCGATTCGTTTCCGACCCTGTGCGTCAGCATCCAGTCCCACACCGGCATGTACCAGCCGCCGCCGCAGGTGCCAGCGCCGGCGCAATCCAGCACTTGCTGTTCTGACGTATCGATCATGGAGCCGTTGCGGATCGCGTAGGCCGATTCATAGGCCGCCATCGCCGCGAAATCCCAGCAGCTGCCGCAGCCGCCCTGGTCCTTCACCGGCGTTACCTTGCCGAGGTTGCGCCAATCGAACGCTCCGGAACTGGCGTTGCACATCAACACAATCGGCGGCAGGTGGTTAATGATGGCGTAGTTATTCTCGACCGACATGGCTTCCGTGGCGAAGGAGTTCTGACTCGGGCCTCGCGACGCGTAGTTAGCGGGTTCCCGAGCACCGGTGATCTGTTCGAGCGAATAGTCCATCGCCGTGGTGTAGCCGACGCTGAACGTCCAGCCCCGTTGCTTGGACTGTGCCTGCAAGGCATTCAAACGTTGCACGATCTGGGGCGACGCCATCCTCAGGCGATTCGCATAAAATGGACTTACCTCCATCTGCGCCTGAGCCGGCGTCGTCATCAGCATTCTTTGCGAGGTCATGCCTTGCGCATTCGCCTGTCCGGCGGCAAGGCCGAGAATGGCTGCGAAAATGATCGTTGAGACCACGCGACCGCTGATCGCGGCGCGCGGGTAAGCATGGGATTGCGGTGACTTGTACATTCGGTTCCTCCCGATTGGGCGGTGGCAACATTAATCTGGATGACAAGCGGTCACAACGCCGCAGCGGCGAAAGTTCTGCGACAGCAGGCAGGCTCGCAGGAGTCTGCGCGACGGCCAAAACTCAGCGCGCCCGCCGGTATATGCAAAGGGATTCAACTGGTTTTCGCGCTGCAGCATGAACCGGGGCCTGCGGACATGTCGAAGACACCGCGTCCACGGTGCCTATGTCGGCTTCGTGCCGTCGGGCCGCCCGCATCCCTTTTCCACACGGTTCGATCATGCCCGGTGGCTTTTGAGGAGGAGGCCTCGTGCCGCTCGGCTTGACGAAGCGATCGACGGTGGCGGCCCTTCCGTAGCTCAACGACTCGCCGCCCGCGAACTCGAACACGCTTCGACGATTGCCAAGACGACGAGATTTGGGCGCATCGCGAATTCCTCAATTGTGGCGACAATGCCCCATTCCCTCCTCAAATCCGTCCCGAAACGGATCGTTTACTATAGTCCAAGGGGTTTGGTTTCGCACAAAGAACGAAAAGAAAGAATGAGGGGCAATCCCATGATGTTTTTCTCAAGATCAAGCGCCGACGAAGACCAGAAGACGAGCGCCGACAAACTCAAGAGAGCGAAGAGACGCCTCGATCTGTCCGACGATTTTATGCACGGCCTTTCGCCGGAAGAGTTCCATAAAGAGGCCGAAGCGCTCGCGGCGATGACCGCGGCGGCCCGGGCGCGCTTGAGAGCCCAACTGATCGAACGCCTGAAGACGCCCGTCGATCGCCCGACATGGGGCCCCGACTGGGTCAGGCATGGCGAACGGGTCGCCGCTCCTCGCCGTGAAGAAAAGGGAAATGGCCGGCTGGCCAAACTTTTCTCGTTCGGCAAGAAGGACGACGACGACGACAAAGCCGACAAGGACGCGGAAGAAGAGGACTCCAGGCCAGCGGCCTTGAACTCCGAACAAACCGACGATGCGGCGGTCATCTCGCGCAATATGGAAAAGAGCCGCCAGGTCTCCCATTACAAACCGCTTTACGCTCTGGCCGCCCTTCTCGCGCTATCGATCCTGCTGGTGGCCCTGTTCGTCGACTATCACATCATCCGCGAGGTGTGGACGCGCGCGCTGGCCAACGAATTCATGGTGGTGCCGCCGGCCCTGCAATCCTCCGTGGTGTTCAAGAGCCTGCAAGTGATCTTCGCGGTCCTCATCGTGCACTTCATGCTGAAGATTACCGGCGCCTATGGGCGCAACACGATGGTCATCGCCGCGTTCGTGCTGGCCGTGGTGATGATCGGCGGGCTCGGCTATCTCGTCGCCTACAACAACATGGCGGGCGGAACCTCGACGACGCTCGAGCAGCACCAGGGCCAACCGACGAACTCGATCGACTCTCTTTTCGCCTCCCCCGGCGGAATGCAGAATGCATCGCTGACCCGTCCGGCGGTGCAGACTGCGAGTGCGACTGATGGCGTCTCGCTCGGTTTGCCCAAACTGTCACAATCCTCGTTGGCCGACGCCGATTCCTGGTTCTGGCTTGCCTTCGCCAGCGTAGTGTTCTTCATCGTCACCGTTGTGGCGGCGCTCTATATGCAGATCGCCGAGAACAACGTCCGCAATTTCCACATCGCCAAAGATTACAGGCATCGCCAGAAGCAGTTCGCGCAGTTACACTTACTTGAGCTCGCCGACACCAAGCAGGGAGCTTAACGGAAGGACGACGCGGCCATGATGAAGGGCATCTTGCTGGCGGTTGCGACGGCGGGCGCTCTGGTGGGCGGTGGCGCACTGGCCATGCAGATCGACAGCTCCCAGGCGCAGATCGAGGGCTCGGAGCTGCATCCCCAGCGCCTCATCATCGGGCTCGATCTGTCCAAGAGCAATCCGCTGATCGAGGATCCGGCCTTCGCCGCCAAGGTAGGCGCGCGCATCGCCGGCATGGTGCGCAATCTGGGCTTCGCTTCCGAGGTTCATGTACGCACTTTCGGCAATTACGACGCCTTCTCGAACAATTTCGCCTATGACATCGTGGTGTCGGTGCGCGAGCGTCCCGAGAACGTCGCCGCCGAAGTCCAGAAGCTCGTCACCGGGACGCCCATGTTGGTCAAGACCGGCCGCTGGCACGCCCAGAACAACACCAACATCCTCGCCTTTCTCGACAACGTGTCCCACGGCATCGGTTGCGCCGGCATGCCCACCACGATCGTTCTGGCGAGCGACGGGATCGAGGATTCGAGCTATGCGAGGCTCTATCGGCTGGACGCGGAATTACCCACTCCCGCGGGTCACCCGTTTGCAGGCTGTGCCGCGTTCCAGATTCTCGGGCTCGGCCAAGGCGCCGGCAGCCCGCGCTTGACCAACCATCTGCGCGAAGATTGGGCGGGTTGGGCGCGCAGCGCCGGGTTCGCCCAGTTCGTCGGCCTGAACGACTGGTAGCGGGCGGCTCACCACACGAACGGCAGGATTGCCCAGGTGCGGCGGCGATGCACTTCGAAAGCCGGACCGAACCGCTCGTGCAAAGCCTTCTCTTCTACGCGGATGCGCCAAGCATAGGCGAGCAGAATGCAAATGGTCGCGCCCAGCGTGGAAATCCAATTGCCGGTGGCGAGCCCTAGCCCGGCAAGCGTCATGACGCCGCCGGTATAGGCCGGATGCCGTAGCACGCGATAAGGACCGCTCGTCACCAATCGGTGATCGTCAAGAACAAGCATGGCGGTGCGAAAGTAGCGGCCGAGCGTCGCGATCGCCCAGAGGCGAAGAACCATGCCGAGCCAGAAGAGCGTCATCGCCGTATAGAAGACAGGTGCCGACGGCAGGGGGATGCGCGCGAGCGGAACGAAATGCGGTGCAGCGAACGTGACGGCGATGCCGAGCGTAATAAAGAAGAAGATGGCGACGATACTGCCGCGGTCCCGCTTCTCGCCGCGTGCGGCGCGGCGATCTCTGCTGAATACCCAAATCTCGAATACGAGCCACGCGGCATAGCTGACCATGAAGATCAGCTTCCATTGCGGCGTTTGAGCGAAGAGAAACAGCGGAACGGCAGCTTTCATTCGATTACCCCAAGGCGGAACGAAATGTCCTTGACATAGACTACTCTATATTACAGAGTTATCTGATCGATTCAAGGAGCCTCCCAAGGACAATGTCGCTATCCCCGAGAGAAGCCGCCGAAACCTTGTCGGACGTCGAACAGGCCGCCCGGCGCAGCGCTCGCGCCTTCGGCTACCGTAAGTCCTCGCCTTATCTGATTCTGTGGGGCGCGGTCTGGGCAGTCGGCTACGCCGGTACCTTTGTCCAACCCCATTATGCGAATCTCATCTGGCTGGTTCTGGTGACGATTGGTGGGGGCGGCTCGGCCTATCTCAGCCGTTGCGAAAGGGCGGCCGCAACCGAGCGCAACAAAGGCGGCTGGCGCGCGCTGGGATTGCTTTTGCTGTTCTTCGCGTTCATGGCCGGGACCTACGCCATCATGTGGCCGGTGCACGGACCACAGCTCGGCGCCTTTCCGGCTCTGCTGGTCGGAGCGATCTATTGCGGCGTGGGATTGTGGCTCGGGCTGCGCTTCGTGATCACCGGCGCGCTGGTGATGGCTCTGACGCTTGTCGGCTTCTTCTTCCTGCATGAATATTTTCTGTTGTGGATGGCTTGCGTCGGCGGCGGCGGTTTGGTCCTCGCAGGCTTCTGGCTCAGGACGGTGTAAGATGGAACAGCCTGATCCCATCATCCACCAACCCGTGCGCCTCAGGATCATGTCCGCCCTAAAGGCCCTGCCGGCCGGCGAACAGGTCGAATTCGTCCGCCTGAAAGCCATTGTGGCAGCGACAGAGGGAAACCTTGGCGCCCACATCACGACGCTGGAGGAAGCCGGTTACGCCGCCGTCGAAAAAGACTTCGTCGGCAAGCGGCCGCGCACGCGCATCGCGCTGACCAAACAGGGAAGGCGCGCCTTCGAGGACTATGTCGCCTATCTGCGCGAGATCATCGACGCGGCTTGAAGCGCGCACGAATATCTTGCGGCGTCGCGCCCGCCTCGCGCAGCGCTTGCAACGTGACGGCGCGGTCGCGCTTGGAGAATTTGCGGCCACGGTCGTCGAGAATCAGCCGGTGATGGGCGTAGGCGGGCGCCGGGAGATCGAGCAGCGCCTGCAGCAGCCTTTGCACATGCGCCGCCGCGAACAGATCGTTGCCGCGCGTCACCAGGGTCACGCCTTGGAAGGCATCGTCGACGACAACAGCGAGATGATAGGCGGTGGGCGCTTCCTTGCGCGCTAAAACCACGTCGCCGAACTTGAGCGGATCGACCGCAATGCGCCCGGTCTCTCCGTCCGGCCCCGCGCCATGTTCGTCGAAACTGAGAAGGCCGGCTTCCCGCGCCGCTTTGGCCGCGTCGAGCCGCAAAGCATAAGCCTCGCCCGCCGCAACCTTGTGCTTGCGTTCGACTGCATCGAGGGCGCGGCAAGTTCCGGGATAAAGCGGACCGTCTGGACCGTGTGGCGCCTCCACTGAACGCGCGATCTCAAGCGCGATATCCTTGCGGGTGCAGAAGCAGGGATAGAGCAAGCCGCGCGCATCCAACCGATCCAACGCTTCACGATAAGCGACCATGCGCGCCGATTGGCGCAGCACGGGCTGCTCGAAACGAAGGCCCAGCCAGGCGATATCCTCGAGAATCGCCGCTTCGTATTCAGGCTTGCAACGTCCCGCGTCGATGTCCTCGATGCGCAGCAGGAAGCGTTCCCCCGCCTCACAGGCGGTGATCGCCGCGAAGGCGTGGCCCAGATGCAGCAGCCCGGTTGGACTCGGCGCGAAGCGCGTGACAATCATGGCCGGAAGTCTAGTCGCAAGGAGCGCCGATGGCACCGGCCGCGCTCACCGGTCCCCGCCTCTCGCCCCAGCAGGGCAAGGCTACGCATTTGGTCGTGCTCTGCCACGGCTACGGCGCGGACGGCAAAGACCTGATCGGCTTAGCGCCGCACTGGCAGCGCACCTTGCCCGGCGCGGCCTTCGTCGCACCCGATGCGCCCGAGCCTTGTCCCGGTGCGGGACGCCAATGGTTCCCGATCGCGCGGCTCGACCCGCGTGAGATGCATCAGGGCGTGGTCGGTGCGGCAGGCGGGCTGGAAGCTTTCATCAAGGGCGAGCTGGCGCGGCTCTCGCTTACGCCCGACCGCCTCGCGCTGGTCGGATTCAGCCAGGGCACCATGATGGCGCTGCACGTCGGCCCCGGCCTCGGCCCGGCTGCCATTATCGGTTTCTCGGGTGTCCTGACGGGCGATCCGCGGCCTTCGGACGGCTTTCCGCCGGTTCTGCTGGCGCACGGCGATGCCGACAACGTGATCCCGCCCGAAGCG
>Ga0265340_10002548_pt1 | contig 10351 bp, 8 predicted proteins | sample 4CB225metaG_FD_202082 | JGI IMG/M metagenome (GOLD analysis project Ga0265340, IMG submission 202082) | Rhizosphere microbial communities from Carex aquatilis grown in University of Washington, Seatle, WA, United States - 4-CB2-25 metaG | ecosystem: Host-associated > Plants > Roots > Rhizosphere...
CTTGACCGGTACTCTTTACGGTGTTGGGCCTGCACTACTCGTACTAGCAGCCACTCTGCTCGTGCTGGCCATGGTCACGCTCTGGCTCAGTCTAGGGGAGCTCACTAATGAAGAGGCGCTGAGCCTCGAAGAAGCGCTTGAGCTTGCCGCACCCGAACACCGCGAACAAGAAAAGATAAGTATCCTGCGAGGGCTACGCGATCTCGAACAGGAACATCGTTTTGGGAAGATCTCGGATGCTGAGTTTGCAGCAGAGAGCGGCCGAATGCGTAACCAGGCAAAGCAGATGCTTTCGTCATTCGATGAGTCTGTCAAAGGGCGCCGCGAACGCGTAGAGGAGCGTATCAACCGCTTTCTCATGAGTAAGAACGAAGGCGACACCAAACGCAAGTCAGCCAAATCCAAGAGCCGCAAACCCGGGAAGGCATTATGAAGCACGCCTTTCCGCGACAGATACACGCAGCGCTAGTCGGGGCTTGCCTCGGAACAAGCCTTCTGTTGCTGGGTATTCTTTCAGGCCCGACAGCGCTGGCCGATTCCGCGTCGCAACAACCCAATGAAGCGGACCTCGCGGAGTCAGCGCTTAACCAGGCTGATCAGTCAAATGACGACGATAATGACGACGCGGCCGAGCAATTGCCGCCGGGACATCCGTCAGTGGATGGCCAGAGTGAAGGTGCCGGGCCAGGTTCGGCTGCGTCCCAGCAGTCGCCGCTGGGCTCGCTGAGCCAAACTGCGGCAGTCGCACCAGGAACCGTCGAAGTGCATGTGGTGGACAACGCGAATCAACCCGTCGCGGGCGCATCGGTAGTCCTTCAGATACATCGAGAATCCGTGGCGGAGGGTAATACCGAGCGGCAACAAACTGCCGTCACCGACGGTTCAGGAATGGCTCGTTTTGGGCAACTTTCGTCGGATTCCGCCGTCAGTTATCGCCTGCTGCTAGACAGCAATGCCGCGCATTACGGATTGCCCCCATTTCAGCTCACGGCACAGCGCGGCGTTGTGGTGACACTTCGCCGGCTGGACACGGTGCGCGATATTGGCAAAGCCTTGGTCGCATTCGAGAGCATGGTTTTCGTCGAACCGCGCGATAGCGTGTTCCAATTCGAAGTCTTGTACCGCGTCTACAATGTGGGTCAGTCAGTCTGGGTCCCGGATGAAGTTCAGGTAAACCTTCCTAGTGATAGACAAGCCGTTACCGCCCAGGCATCGGGTGAAGACGTACAGGTACAAGTGTCGCCGCTTGGGGTACGCTTGGAGGGTGCTGTCACGCCTGGCCAGCATCAACTGTCATTCACTTTCCAGATTCCCCGACACAATACATCAACCGCGTCGTTCGAAGTTGGATTGCCGCCCCATGTGATGCAGGCCCGCGTAGGTGTTGCTTCTTCTCGAACTACCGAGCTGAGCGTGGACGGGTTTCAAGAGGCTCGCCCTTCAGCATCCCAAAGTGGGCAGCGGTTACTGGTCGCAGTGCAGACATTCGATCAACGGACACGACCTCCCGCCGAATTGAGATTCGAGATCCGAGGTCTCCCCACTCTCGGATCAGGTCGCGTCGTGGCTGCTGTGGTGGCATCTAGCCTGGCGTTGCTTGGCTTGCTCTTCGCCTTGTACCGCCACCGTCGGTCCAACCAGGATGCCCCCAAAGTCTTGCAGGACCATGCGCGCACGCGCTTGCTCAATGAACTCGCCGACCTCGAACGGGCAAAAGTCACAGGATCGGTGGGTCCCAGGACTTATCAAGACACGCGGACCACACTCGTTGAGGCTTTGGTTCGGCTGGAACCCGTTGCAGAGTGACGAGGCTGACCCAGGCTTGGCTTCAAAAACACGCCGAAAAATACCCAATCGAGGGCGTCGGCTCGCGACCAGGAGCAGATCCCCACAGGGTGTGGACAATCTCGGGAAAACCTCTCGGGGACTTCGGTGTCAACTTATTGACAATCTTATGCGCTCAGAAGAACCCACAAGTGAGGCACCCGGCTCCTGGAAGATCCTCACACCCCTGCTGCTAAGTTTCTGATTACTTAACGACCAGTTACACGGACCACCCAGTTTTCCCCACCCCCTACTACGAAGACCCCCTACTAGTTAAATTTCTTACAGAGATAGCTCAGATCTTCGACCCGTCCGGTGTACACCATCGGATAGCTGGCCGACCTTGAACCAGGGTGCAATGCCTCTGGCGAAAAGCCCAATAGCTCGGTAATACCCGATTCCACATGCAGGTCATTGTTATCAAGAAGGACTTCTCGCGCATTCTTGACCGCTGTCAGGGCGTAGCGGACAAGAAGGGCACGATGCCGGTGCTCGGCAATGTGCTGATCGAAGTGGTCAGTCCGTCTCAAATCCGTCTCGCTGCAACTGACTTGTTTCTTGCGGTTAGTGGCGTCATCCCGGCTGAAGTAGACAAGGGCGGATCCATCGCGGTTGGGGCGCGCGATCTCTTCGAACGCGTTCGCATGATGCCTGAAGGTCAACTCTCGCTAACCGTCACTGAAGGATCTGCCTTGCAACTACGTTCCGTAGGTACGGCACGACGATTCACAATCCACGGTTTGCCCGGCAGTGAATTTCCGCAATTGCCAAAACCCGAGCCAGGTGCGCAACCACTGTTGCTACCCGTTGGAACGTTGTCTTCGCTCATTCAGTCAACGCAGTTCTCCATTTCCACGGATGACTCGCGTATGGCGCTCAATAGCGCACTCATCGAGCATGAGGGCAACCGTTTGCGCATGGTCACCACCGATGGGCACCGACTTACCAAAGCTGAAGCTTCGCTGAAGCAAAACGGTGAATCACAGACTCTGATGATACCGCTCAAGGGGATTCAGCAGTTGAAGCGTATCTGTGACGACGCCCTTGCCGAAGCCGCAAAGTCCGATGACCCTAGCAAGGGCGAGCCGCAATTGGAGATGTTGCGTCACGGGCCCAACGCCTTCTTCCGTACGGGTACCCTAGAATTCAGCGTCAAGTTGGTGGACGCGCAGTTTCCTCCCTATGACCAAGTTATACCCAGCGCTTCTGAACGAGTCGTTCGCGCTCCGCGTCTTGGTGTTGCTGAGGCACTAAAAGCCGTGTCTGTTGCAGCTAGCGATCGAACCGGAGGCGTCAAGCTGACGCTCGCTCGCGATACCCTGCGCTTTGAAACCGAGAGCCCCGAAAGTGGCGAAGGTTTCGACGAGGTCGGGATCGACTACGACGGGCCAGAAATCACCATCGGCTTCAATGCCCGATACTTTCTCGACATTGCCAACGCCATACCTGACGACGAGCTACTCCTTGGCCTCGGCGGTGAACTCGACCCCGCTGTGATACGTCCTGCCTCGGCGTCTGAGTCCTTTGATTTCCTCGCTGTCGTTATGCCCATGCGGATTTGACGGCTCTACTGAGATTCGATCGAATTGCCGTTCACGGCGTGCGCAATCTCAAGGCCGCCGAGTACGAATTCTCTCGATCCGTCAACGTCTTAGTTGGCGGGAATGGTCAGGGGAAAACTAGCGTGCTTGAGGCACTCTGCATCGCAGCAACTGGGCGTAGCTTTCGCACCGAACAGCTCCGAGAGGTACTTCAGAACGGGCAAGAATCACTGGTTGTAACAGCCCACTTGGAAGAAGACGGTCTGCGTCGCCGCCAGCGACTGATTCTGGACGGTCACCAACGCCAAGGTTTCATTGACGGCAAGCGCACGACGAAGCTGGCGCAATATGCGATGTGTTCACCGATTGTGGTATTTCACCCAAATGACCTCGAACTCGTCACGGGGTCAGCCACCACGCGACGCAATCTGTTGGCCCGAATGGCGCTCTATTCGGATGCCGCTACACAAGAGACCCGGCTCGCTTATACGCGAGCACTCCGACAGCGTCAGCTCCTGCTAGAGCAAAGCCCCGGTAACAAGTCCCTGCTAACATTCGAGTCTCTGGTCGCTGAACATGGCTACGAGCTTGCACAGATCAATGTTCGCGTAGCCGCTCACCTCTGCAAGTCGCTGTCCGACGTGTTCTTGGAACTATCCGCAAGTGACCTATCACTTAGTGTACACTTCGATGCCACCGACGTCCCGGACGTGGAGGCGTACCGTCGCCGATTATATGAGTCGCGTAGCGCCGACCGGCAACGCGGTCGAGCCACCTTCGGTCCACACCGTGATGATCTACAACTGCTTCTGGCCGGACTGAGTGCCCGACGTCACGCGTCGCAGGGTCAGCAACGGCTGCTTGCATTAGCGCTAAAGCTTGCTGAACTACGCTGCATCCAAGAGATCCGGCAAGTACATCCCGTGCTGCTGTTGGATGACGTTGTCAGTGAGCTCGATCGCAATCGAACGATAAATGTCTTTGACTGGATAAAGGGTACGGACAGCCAAATATTCATCACAGCACCTCGCGATGATGTGTTGAGAGCAGCCGACTTCCCCGATCGAGACCAGCGGATTTTCTTCGTGATGCAGGGTGATTTGCGTGTCCAACAACTGCATCCGGAAGCGAGCGGGCCCTAAGGCCGCTCTATTGACCTCGGCCCGTTTGGGTCCACCGATCTGGCAAGCTAAAATGAACGATTTTGCCCTAATTTTATGCGGAATTCAGCTTGCCGGAGGGGTCCACGGGGACTATACGAAGCAACAGTGGATCACGTCGTTGCTGTTAAGCTACGGCGGCCGAAAAGTCCCCGATGTGGGGCAATGGTTAGCGATGCGCAGTGCAACAAATGAGTCGCAACGCGATCGGCTGACATCATGAACGGAAACGCGATGTCCGAAGTTGTAGAATCTTTGTCTTCTCCCCCGCCGGAAGAATACGGCGCGCAGAACATCACGGTTTTAGAGGGTTTGGAAGCAGTCCGAAAGCGGCCCGGCATGTACATCGGAGATGTTCATGACGGCTCTGCGCTGCACCACCTGGTATGGGAGTGCGTAGACAACGCGGTGGACGAGCACCTTGCTGGTCACTGCAAGGTCGTCAATATCACCGTCCACTACGACGGTTCCGTTACAGTTGAGGACGACGGACGCGGAATACCCGTAGGCGTCATGCCCGATCGCGGTGTTAGTGCTGCAGAAGTCGTGATGACTGTCTTGCACGCGGGCGGTAAGTTTGACCATGCAAGCTACAAGGTCAGCGCCGGTCTACACGGTGTTGGTGTCAGTGCAGTGAATGCCGTAAGTGAAACCCTGCGGCTCGAGATACAACGAGAAGGCAGAGTCTGGTTTCAGGAATATGCTCGAGGGTTTCCTGTCGCACCCCTGGCAGAGATCGGTGAAACCGATCAAACGGGCACGAAGGTTACATTCAAACCGGACCCAGAGATCTTCACGAGCCTCGAGTACGATCACGACATTCTCGCCACGCGTCTACGTGAGCTCGCCTGTCTCAACAGCGGGCTCATCTTCAATTTTACCGATGAACGTGGAGAAGGTCGCAGCGAACGTTTCGAGTATCAAGGTGGCATCCGTGAATTCGTTGCCTTGCTCAGCCAGAGCAAAGAGCCAATTCACGAAGACGTCATTTCGTTCACCCACGAAGTGCCAAACCCCTCTGACGAATCAACGACCATCACCGTGGACGTTGCTCTGCAGTGGACGGGTGCCTACGCAGAGCAAATCTACTGCTACACCAACAATGTCTTCAATAAAGATGGTGGTACCCACCTTACCGGTCTTCGCAGCGGACTAACCAAGACGCTCAACACCTACGCTCAACAGCAGAATCTTCTCAAGGAGTCCAAGAGCGGACTTACCGGTGAAGATTCGCGTGAAGGAGTGATTGGCGTCATCCATGTCAAACATCCTGACGCGTCTTTTGATTCGCAGACGAAGTCAAAGCTCGTGTCGAGCGACGTCAAAGGAATCGTCGAGAATGCCATCACGGAGGAGCTTTCCCGCTATCTTGAAGAACACCCTCAAACGGCACGCAAGGTAGTCGAAAAGGCCGTTCTGGCCGCCAAGGCTCGTGACGCTGCACGCAAAGCTCGCGAAGTCGTCCGCAAGGGCGTTCTCGACAGCACTGCGCTTTCAGGAAAGCTGGCGGACTGTCAGAGCAAAGACCCATCGAACAGTGAGCTGTTCCTCGTGGAAGGTGACAGCGCAGGTGGCAGCGCCAAACAAGGACGCGACCGGCACTTCCAAGCGATTCTGCCGCTCAAGGGTAAGATCCTCAACGTTGAGCGTGCCCGTTTGGACAAGATGCTTGCTTCGCAAGAAGTCGCCACACTCATTTCTGCGCTTGGCTGTGGTATTGGCGACAATGGAAGCTTCGACGTTTCCAAAGTAAGATACCACAAGATAGTGTTGATGACCGATGCCGACGTCGACGGGAGTCACATCCGGACCCTTCTGCTGACATTCTTCTATCGGCAGATGCCGGAGCTCATCGAGAAAGGCTACCTGTACATTGCTCAACCGCCTCTGTTCGGGCTGCGCAAGGGCAAGAAGATGTTGTACATGAAAGACGCCGGAACTCTCGAGACGTTTCTGCTGGACAATGGAACCGAGGGCCTTGCTATCCAGGCTGAACACGGTCCAGAACTGACCGGAAGTCCGCTCTATCAATTAGCGAAGCGTCTAAAAGCTCAACGTCAGGTGTTGAAGAAGATCGATCGCCGCGCCGATTGTCGCGCTGTAGCTGCGCTCATGCGCTCAGCCCCCCTGTCGCTGAGCGACTATCGCGACCGCGGCAAAGTCGAAGCTGCAGCAAAGAGCATCGAGGCCTTCCTGACTGAAACGAGCCCAGACCTGTTGCCACTGAGCGTTGAGGTCGACTGGGACAAACGTCATGGAGCGGGGTGCATTAACGTCAAGTTCCGTCCCGGGGCTGCAACCCAAATCGCAGTGCTCGACTGGAAGCTGGCCGAATCAGGCGAATATCACGAGCTGCTCGAGCTGGAGAAGGATATCCGCTCAATCGGCGATGCGCCGTACACTGTCACTACTCCAGGCCATGAACCAATCGTATTGCGTGACCCAGAAGCACTCGAGACGTTTATCAGCGAGCGCGCCCGCAAAGGCATGCAGATAACGCGCTACAAAGGCCTCGGCGAAATGAATGCGGATCAACTGTGGGAGACCACGATGGATCCGAATGCACGAAGTCTGCTGCAAGTTAAAATTCACGACCCCGTAGCGGCCGACGAGCTTTTCAGTGTGCTCATGGGTGACCAGGTCGAGCCGAGACGCAAGTTCATCGAAGATAACGCGCTCAACGTGCGAAACCTCGACATTTGAAGCAGGGTTCGACCCGTGGTCCCGCGAATTCCTGGAGGCACCGCCGCGAAATCGAGACTCAGTCGTGCTCAGTCTCGAGCGCTGCGGAACGCGTCCGCCTCTTGGCGCGGCATGGCATTCGCATGCTTATTCGAGTCAATCGCAACACAAGGTTGCACCAAAACGGCCACATCCGCAGTCGAGACTAACGCTAAACAGCATCAATTGCAGCGCTTACCGGCTGTTCCTTTTGTGGCGCCCGCCGAAACAATTGAAGACCGTTCGCAGGTACCCGTTATCAACATGGAGCCTGCAGATAAGACTGCGCCCGGCTGCGAGTCAATCGAGGACGAGCCAGGTATGTTGCTCGTACCTGGTGGCACGTTCAAAATGGGTTCAGATGTTGGTGGTGAAGAAGATGAGCACCCAGCACATTCGGTAACCGTCGACAGGTTCTGGCTAGATATCAACGAAGTGACCGTTCACGACTACCAGCAATGCATTGCTGCTGGGACGTGCCGTACATATCGCGACCAGTTTGGACTGCCCGGTTCCCGATTGGACCAGGCGCGGTTTCGTCAACCGAATCAGCCGGTATCAGGAATTTCGTGGGATGACGCTCACACCTACTGCGCATTTCGTGGCAAACGACTTCCCCGTGAGGCCGAGTGGGAACGCGCCGCTCGAGGCGACGACGGACGAGTCTACCCCTGGGGCGGCACAGCGCCGAATCCAGTGGTTCACGGCTGCTTTGCACGTGCGCTTGGGACCGCGAACGGCACAACTTGCGACGTGGGTTCATACCCACGGGGTGCAGGTCCCTATGGGCACCAGGACCTCGCCGGAAACGTATGGGAGTGGATGGCTGATTTCTACGATCCTTTTGCCTATCGACGTACCGGTGCAACTCACGGTGAACCGGGAACGTGCCAAGAAATCAAGGAAACTCAGAATTGGCTCCGTGCCAACAATCGTCAGGGTTTTACTGGAACCAACCCAATCCCTACTTCATGCGAACGGGTATTGCGAGGTGGGGCCTTCAATTATCCAGCCAACGGCCTGCGGGCAACTAATCGCGTCCACCACCCAGGCGACTGGAGATTGCTCATGGCAGGCGCGCGTTGCGCTAAAGATGACTCCGGCGACAACAACAAGACAGCGCCCGCCCGCAAGCGCTGCGAACGCAGTTCCCCGGCAAGATTGCAGGGATCGATGACAAAATAGCGACGGGACTTCGTGACCACATCGCGAAGGAAGTTGCGGCACCGTCATTTTGCGCGTGCAAGCCGGTATGAACCTCTGGTATCAAAATAAAACATGACCAAAGGACGCTTCTCTCTCTTGCCTGGTCGTCGTGAAATCGTATTGCTGGCGCTGTCAGGCATTCTGGTTTCGGCGTGCGGTGGCACGCTCCCACCCCCCAACATGACCGATGTCAAAGCGACCAGTACACGCTGGCCTGGCACGACGTTTGAGCAATTGTCATCAGGGCGTCGCGCCTACTTAAAGAAATGTGGCACCTGTCATTCACTCAAATCGGAGACGGCGGTGCCACGCGAAGCGTGGGAATCCACTGTAAACCGCATGCGAGCCAAAAATGGCGCGGAGCTCAGCGATGAGGAAGTGGCTGACATCAGCCGCTATCTTTACGCGATAGAAAGTCGTTAACGCTGCAACGTCGAGACGGTGGACGCAGCACAACCTGTCCCCTGGGTTTGATACCTATGGTCTTGGTAACGGTGGTTTTATGTCCGCACCCAGGGGGTTTTCCCCAGAAAGCGATTGGTGGAATTCGCGGCGCAGGACGAACAGCCGTATCAGGCCCAGGAACTTCCGCCCTGAGCCGAGGACTTCTGTGGGACGAATAGTTGTAGACACGTAGTGCCCGGCAGTTGCGTGCCCAAGAATGTGCTAAGCGCTTGCTGCCCCAATGACTCCAGAGGAAGCATTTTTTTCCCTGTATGAAGGACTCCCACGCCAAGGTCCTGGTTCCGAAAGCAGCACGCACGAAGCGCTCCAGCGCCTTGGATCGCTAAAGAAGCCGCTGAGAGTCATTGACCTTGGCAGCGGCAGTGGGGCTTCCACATTGCTGCTGGCCCGGGAACTGCAGTCTCCGATCGTTGCTTACGATCAGCACAGTCCCTTTCTGGAGGCGCTAGCCGCGAACGCTGAGCAGGAGGGGCTCAAGTCCCTCATACAGGTTCGGCAGGGCGACTTCACTCAGCTAGAAGAGCCAGCTTGCAGCTACGATCTCATCTGGTGTGAAGGAGCCGCCTACCTGGTTGGTTTTGAACGTGCCCTGACACTTTGGCGTCCGCTTCTAGCGTCTGGCGGCAAGGTAGCGCTGACCGAACTCACATGGTTGGCGGACGCGCCTTCTGACGAGCCCCGGGCGTTTTGGAAGAAAGCCTACCCGGGTATGACCAACCGTGACGGGAATTGCCGTTCAGCGGAACGTGTTGGATACACCGTCCTTGATACTTTCACGCTCCCTACTGACGACTGGTGGAATGAATACTATCGACCGTTGCGTCGACGCATCGCTGCATTTCGTGCCAATCACACGGTGCCCCGAACAATCGAAGCAATCCTCGCCGAAACAGAACGAGAGATGGATATCGTCGAGCGCTATGCCGACGAATTCGGGTACGTATTCTATTTGTTGCAGCTAGACGAGAGTGCGGAAATTGACGTTGATGGAGATGATGACGAACCCGTTTCGACCCAGCGCAGCAGCATCCGCGAGCCAGATCTACTAGTCAAGAATCAACCCAGCACAGGCGCAGGCAGTCGCCGAGCCCAACTAAACGCAGCCAGCACGCCACCATTGTCTCGAAGGTCCTTGATTGAAACGCTCAACGTACCTGTAGACTGGGAAGCACGCATTCAGCTCGAGCGGAAGTTCACCCAGATCGTAGCCGAATTGGGCCTATATCGGGCGGAAGAACTGTTGAATACAATTCGTTCCCGCGTAGAAGCGTCGATCGATAAATCTTGAATCGACAGAATTCCCACGCGAGCGCACGGCGCCGCGTGGGTGCGAACGGCATGACCAACAGACAGGAGGTGAAAGTCCAGACCCGGGGCCCTGACGAAGGGAACCCGACACCGAAGAGACAAGGGCCTTGCTGTGTGATACCACGG
>Ga0265340_10002549_pt1 | contig 10348 bp, 6 predicted proteins | sample 4CB225metaG_FD_202082 | JGI IMG/M metagenome (GOLD analysis project Ga0265340, IMG submission 202082) | Rhizosphere microbial communities from Carex aquatilis grown in University of Washington, Seatle, WA, United States - 4-CB2-25 metaG | ecosystem: Host-associated > Plants > Roots > Rhizosphere...
ACGATCTCCGCAAACTTGCAGGCTTTGCCCGCACCATAGCAATCCATGAGGGTGAGCGCCTCGCGTTGTGTCGGTAGGCCTGTACCGCCGCCCACGGTACCCACCACGAGCGACGGCAAGTAGGCGCTCACGTAAAGATCGCCCGCTTGGTCTTCGAAATTTACCACGCCCACCGCGGATTCGGAGACATTGGCGATATCCTGTCCACACGCTAGGAAGATTGCCGCGACACCGTTCGCAAATTGGTAAGTACAGCCCGTTACTCCGGCAATGATATTCCCGACTATTTGCCCGCGGATGTTGCTCGCCAATTGGGCAGCCGTGGTTCCTAGATACCGCCGCAGTATGTTTGCCGGTACTAATGCTTCGGCAGACACTGACTTGCCGCGACCAAGAACCATATGGATCTGCGCAGGCTTCTTGTCGACAGCCATGTTGCTTTCGATGACCCATCTTACGACGTCGAATTGTGATGCAATGTAACGACAGACCGTCTGAGTAGCCTTGGTGATCATGTTCATGCCCATCGCGTCACCGACACTGTACTCGAGGCGAACGTACACGGAGCGTCCGATCAAGTAGCTAGAGAAATCCTGCAATTTCCCGTGTTGCGTCGACTGGGCTACGATTTCATGGAGTTCATTGAAGTGAGCGCGCAGCCAAATCGTGAAGGCTTTCGCGTGCTTGATGTCGCGAAGGATGAAGAACGGGGCTCGTTGAATCGTATCGCGCATCGAGACGACTCGTACACCACCGGACATCGTCAGTACGCGCGCTCCGCGATTGTACGAAGCAACGAGGGCGCCCTCCGTTGTAGCCAACGGCACGAGGAAGTCGCCGCGCGCATGCTCTCCATCAACGCGCAACGGCCCAATCACGCCCATTGGTACCTGCGCAAAACCGATCAGGTTCTCTATGTTTCCGCGCGTCAGCTGCGGATCAACCGTCGAGCCCCCAACTGCATCGAGTTTGCCGCCCGTTGCCTTGCTCAAGTACTCGTGGCGTCTCGTAATGATCGTGCTGCAATGGTCATCGCGAGAGTCTTTCGGTATGCCTTTGGCGTAATGGTTCATCGTACTGTTCGCACCCATGAGTCAGAAACTCAGCGCACTCTACTGAGCTCCGGAGGGGGATGCAAGACGCCCACGAAGACCGTCAGCCCTGATTGGGCGCACCAATATGGTTGCGCGAATTTTGCGTTCTGCCCATCACTGCGGTTGCGGAACGATACGGATGTACGGTTTAGGCGCTTTCCACCCTTGAGGATACTGCTGCTTAGCTTCGTCGTCCGAAACGGACCCAGCAATGATGACGTCTTCACCGCGTTTCCAATTGACCGGAGTCGCTACCTTGTGTTTGGTCGTGAGCTGCAGTGAGTCGAGAACGCGCAGCACCTCATCGAAGTTTCGCCCTGTCGTCATTGGATAAACCAGGATGAGCTTGATCTTCTTGTCCGGTCCTACGATAAATACGTTGCGTACCGTTTGATTGTCTGCGGGCGTGCGGCCCTCCGCGGTCCCCTTGATCTCGACTGGGAGCATCCCCCAAGCTTTGGCCACTTTGAGATCCAGGTCCCCAATTATCGGATAGTTCGGTGCGCTGCCCTGTGTCTCTTTGATGTCATTGGCCCACTTCTTGTGCGCATCCACTGGGTCCACGCTTAGCCCGATAATTTTTGCGTTTCGTTTATCGAACTCCGGCTTGAGCTTGGCCATATACCCGAGTTCAGTGGTGCAAACGGGTGTAAAATCCTTTGGATGAGAGAAAAGCACAGCCCATGAGTTGCCCAGCCACTCGTGAAAGCGGATCCTACCTTCCGTGGTGTCTGCGTCGAAATCCGGTGCGGTATCGCCAATTTGAATGTTCATTGCCACCTCCAGTTTTGTGTACGCTAGAGCCTTCACGGCGGCACCGGGGGAACTACCTCCCGTTCGCCGGCCACATCAAGCTTCAGCAATGCAGGCGCGAATCATTGCTTCAATATCTCTCGACCGCAACCCGGTGTAAGTTCAGTTAGCAACCCATCCGCTCGCTGCTCGCAATCAGGTTACGTGCGGTGTAGACCCCCGCGTATTGTCCCCCCGCGACTACCCGCGTGCGCTACTGTTGGGCAGCAAGTTGCGCGTACGGCGCGAGGCGGCCACAACGCGAGTGTTCATCACGGCGCGCTTGCCGCATCGCCGTTTGAGTTCACATCGAATGTGAACGACTTGTTGGCTCCGGCGAGCGTAACGGAAATCATATCTGAGTCTCTGCGGGCAAAACTCAAAGTGAGCGTTTTGGCCCTGGCAGTTACCAACGAGTAGCTACCCGCATGTGGAACACGGTCGCTCCAACGCATCTGCACGTTGTTGATGCTCAGCGCCCAGGTGCCCGAGGCGCTTGCCCACGAGCGCGAACCATTGACTACAATGCCTGTCGCAACATCGCCGTTAAGCGCAGATTGTCTTCGATCGCCAGTGCTGTCCATCGTCTTTTGATCGCGTAGTCGCTCGATGACGACATCGTGAACCACGTGCCGAGTTTGGTCCGCCTGGCTCCAAGTGACGTTAGCCGTGCCATCGAGTTGCACCAGACCGTCCGATAACGCTGTCCACTGGTGATCCACGACAACATCCCCGCTATCGTTCTTTTCTATGCTCACCGTACTGGTGCCCGTAATCACATGGCCGTGGTAAGTGCAGGTACTGCCGTTGGCCGAGTAATTGATGGTCACCGTGTTGCTCGTCACGGTGACGGATGCGCAAGGCAGTTGACTCGTGACGAAATCCGACACCTCTTGAGCTGCGTTTTCCGACGCCTGACCAATCGTGAAGTGCGTGGCAATCTCGATAGTGTCCGATGCTAACCCCTGGCCTTGCGATTCAACGGTGGTCTCATCCAACGCTTGACTAGCTTCTGCCAGCGTCAAGTCTTCGGATTGGTCCCGGGGACACCCGGTAAGGACGAGTGGACATAATGTCAGTAGCGCCAACAACTTCTGCCAATCGTAGTTGTAGCCCACGATTCCGCGCTGCGGGCTCAGGGTCACCACCGGGGCCCAAGCAGTTTCGTTGGGAGCGGGAGGTGAAACAAGGGAAATGCAAGAGCCAGTATTGCAAGAACAAGAAAGCAACGTACTGCCACTGAGCTTATAATAAGTATCCACCGTCGGGTCGTAGCAGTCGGCGTTCGTGTTGTTGAGATTCGTGAGCGCTTGGTTCGTCATGCTAGCAAGATCGAGTTCGAATAAGCCGAGCAACGCGGCATCAATCGAACTGCTCGATACATGGGAATTGCGCCACCACGCCAGGCGAGTGTCACCATAGTTGGCGCTCGATACGTATTCGTCGACTCCGGATGGTAGCGTCGCGTCGAAGGGCCTGATGGCACCATCCCATGTTACCCAAAACAGCGACTGACCCGAGTTGTCGGATCGACGGATCGAAACGACGGCACCTGTGTTCACCGCGCCTTTCACGGACAAGAGGTTTGATGAGCTTGCAGTAAATGCAGCGGGCAGCATGCTCTGCTTGACGGAGGTCGAGCGCCCTCCAGCCATCTCCACGATTGTTAGCGCGTTGCTGCTGTTATTCGGAGACACAATCATATGTTGGTCGTCGGGCGCGAATGCAGCTTCGAACAGTGACCCCTGCCAAATGACGGCACGGTCGTTCTGTCGAATCAGCACTCCGGAAGTGCTCCCGTTGCCCCCCAAGAGATACTGCCGGGATGGCGACGGTCGAAAGACCTCCCAATCGCCGGTCATGATCCACTCGTCGATCCAGTCTCCATTCGCTTTTGCGGTGCGAATGGCAGCGGTGCCGCCACTCGCGGGTCTGGCGGTCAAGATAATCTCGGTAGCTGCCAGCGGCACATATTGGCCGGGAGGATCGAGCGCAAGCGAAGCAAAGAATGGCTTACTCGTAGTCGCATCCCAACTTTGCTACGTTGCGCGTCCAGCGGGATGCAAGTGCCGCTGACTGCCCGGATGCGCACCAGCTCGGTGACTCGGTGCGGCTCCAACTGCACGCACAAGCGGAGCGAAACCCAAAGACCGTCGTGACGGTTGGCTTCGAGCGACAAACCCCGGACTACGTCAGCCGCGTCAACGTGCAAGGCCGAGACACCGGCGAGCGCGTCTTACGCGTGCCAGGCACCGACTGTACGGGCTTGAAAGACGCGCTCGTCGTGACCTTGGGGCTCATCCTTGATGAAGAGACTGAGCCCGAGGCAGCTCCTGAGCCGGTGATTCCGCGTCAGCCACAGATCCCTGCCACCCACGCATTGCCCCAGGTACCCGAACAACGAGCGCTCACGCTCGGGTTCGGCGCGGCGTTGACACATGGGCTGCCGCAGGATATCTCGGCGGCGCTCCGGGGGAACCTCGAATTATCGACCGGTAATTGGAGCACAGCCATCGGTGCGCTCTGGGCCCCGAAAAAGCAGGTTCGTTTCGAACCAGGCGCTGTCGACCTGCAGCTTTGGGCCGGGCAAGCGCACTTTTGCCACTTTTTTGGACGAGGCGGCACGAAAACGCCGGCCAAGGCCCTTTGCGCCGAAGGAATCGTTGGAAAACTGAAGGGTCAGGGGCACGGCTATTCGTCGAGCCTGCCGCAAGAACGACCGTGGGTGGCTCTGGGCGCCAGCGCCTCGCTGGGTTCCAGATATGATCTCCGGCTGGGCTGGGCCATTCGAGCGGTCGTGACGTTTCCGCTACAGCGGGATGCCTTCGGTGTCGAAGGTATTGCCGGCGAGGCCTATCGCATGCCGGGGGTGTCGCTTGGACTCGAAGCACTCTTGCGCTGGCGCATTCTGTGATGGGCTCAACGTGTCCCGACCACAAGTAGTTGGAAGCCATCTCATAAACCTAGTGCACCCTCCGATGAGTCAGTCATCTTCCTTAAAATACCAACCTATAACTGCGCCATCGACCCTAGTTTTGGGGGGCTCGCTACGGTTTTTGAGATGACTTCCAATTTCCCTGATCTGCCAAATGTTTTTGCGTAGAGTTGCAACGCCAGGCCGCAACTGCCGCGACTTCTTTGCCGCTGGCGCGGGTGTTTTGTGCGCATGCCCTTGCCCATAGTAAATGAGACTGAGCTTCCTAAGCTCGATTTTCGTGCCGTATACGACGCGCAATTCGATTTCGTGTGGCGCTCGTTGCGGAGGCTCGGGGTTGCATCCTGCGACATTTCCGATGCCCTTCAGGAGGTGTTTCTTGTGGTCCATCGCCGACTTTCCGAATTCGAGGGGCGCGCGCGCATCACCACCTGGCTCTATCGAATATGCTTGCGCGTCGCCAGCGACCGCCGACGACGCGCTCACGTTCGGCGCGAAGAGCCATCGGACCTGGCAGCACTCGATTCCATGGACGTGGCGATCACTTCGGAAGACCAACTAGTCCAAGACGAAGATTTGCGACTCCTCGACGACGTACTCGCTTTGCTCAGCCTGGAACAGCGCGCTGTCTTCACCTTGTTCGAGCTTGAGCGAATGTCGAGCGAAGACATCGCCATCGCGCTCGAGATCCCGCTTGGCACTGTCTATTCGCGCCTCCGGCTCGGTCGCGAGGCATTCCGCAAGGCCATGCGGCGCGAACTGGCACGACGCAACTCAGTGCGCGTGAACCGCGCGCCTAGCGCCGCGTCTGGCGGCAGGAGGCGTGAACATGACTGAACCGAGACGACTGTTGGACGACCCGAGCTCCCTCACCGGAAACGAGCGCCGGGTGCTCGCCGCGGCCACAAAGTCTCTCGCGCCGCCGCGAGCCAAGGCGCAATTGTGGTCCTCGATTGCAGCGTCCATTGCAACCGCGGCGGTTGGGCCTTCTCTCTCGAGCACCGGCATTGCACCATCGAGCGGGGGCGTTGGCTCGCAGGCGGCAACCGGTAGCGCGATCGCGGGTCATGCGCTGAGCATCGGAACTACTGTCAAGCTCGCGCTCCTGGGGCTCGGAATCGGCACCTCGGTGGTCACTGCAAGCCACTTCTGGTTCGCGAACGAAGTGAGCAAGGCTCCGCAAGTCTTCAACACAGCACACGAACCGGGCACCCAAGGCGCCCGACCGAACGTGGTTGCCATTCAAGGCACGTCCACGGCAGAGCCCGTCGAACCAGCACTTAGTCGCGCCGACAAAAATCAAGTCAGTGCCGCAACACCAAATCCAACAGTGCCGCTGCAGTCAATCGAGTCACTTGCGCTGGCTCGCTCGGGCAACGACATGCGCGCATCGAAACCCCCGGGTTCGAGCGCCCACACGCGCATAGTACCGGAGTCAATGCCAGATCGCGCCTCAGCCAACGCAAGTGAAGAGAGCCAGCTCGTTAGTTCGACGCGTTCCCTGTTGCGTGCCGGCAATACTGCGACGGCCCTGCAGCTCCTCGATGGCGCAGCAAGCCGCTTTCACCCAGGCATACTGATCCAAGAGCGCGAAGCGCTATACGTCGAAGCCCTAGCCGCCCTTGGTCGCACCAGCGAAGCCAGCGCACATGCCGAGGCATTCATTAGGGACTACCCGAAAAGTCCTTATGCAAGCCGGGTCAAGAGCCGCATCAGCGACGTAACCGGCAAGACTCACTGAAAGGTAGCTGGCGACTCATCGCCAAGCTAGCCATAGCCTATGCTAAGCGCTCAATGCTCGTAACTTGGGTAAAGCGCCTCGTGTGAGCAGGCGCAACGCAACCTAGGCCGTAACTTCCTTGCGACGCCAGAGATAGTAGACCGCCGGGTATACAAGTAGCTCCATGATGAAGCTCGTCACTAAACCACCCACCATGGGTGCTGCGATGCGTTTCATCAAGTCCGCCCCGGTTCCCATTGACCACATGATTGGTAAGAGGCCAATCATCGCAGCAAACACGGTCATTGCTTTGGGGCGCACACGTTTGACCGCGCCGTGAATGATGGCCTCCACGAGGTCAGCACGCGTATTGAGTCGACCGTTGTTCTTGTATTCATCATGTGAAAGGTCCAAGAAAAGCAGCATGAATACGCCCGTTTCCGCGTCGAGCCCCATCAGTGCAATCAGGCCAACCCAAACTGCGATCGATACATTGTAGCCAAGACCCCAGAGTAGCCACACCGCACCCACCGCCGAAAATGGCACCGCCAACATCACGATACTCGCCTTGAACGCCGACTTCGTGTTCATGTAGAGTAAGCCAAAAATGACCACCAAGGTAAGCGGCAAGATCAGCTTGAGCCGCTCTTTCACGCGCAACATGTTTTCGTACTGACCGCTCCAAACCATTGAATATCCAGTTTGTAGTTTTACTTGTGCAGCAACGGCACGCTTCGCGCGGGTGACGTAAGTACCCACGTCCACCTTCGAGGTATCGAAGTCCACGAAGACGTAGCCCGCTAGCAACCCATTCTCGTCACGGATCATAGCGGGGCCTTGCGTGAGGACCACGTCGGCAATCTCTTCCATTGGGATCTGACCCAGCCCACTGGGGAGCGGAATCAGTACGCGTCTCAACTTCGAAAGATCTTCCCGATAGTCACGGGCGTAGCGCACATTGATACCGTAGCGTTCACGCCCTTCAACCGTGATACTTTGATTCTCGCCGCCAACTGCCGTCATCACCAAGGTGTTGGCGTCATCGACGGTCAATCCATAGCGTGCCAACCGGTCCCGCTTGAGCACGAAGTCCAGAAAGTAGCCCCCGGCGACCCTTTCTGCGTAGGCACTACGCGTACCGGGAACCGTGGACACCGCAGCCTCGGTGGCTCGAGCTAGCCGCTCGATTGTATGCAGATCTGCGCCCATGATTTTGATGCCAACCGGGGTACGGATGCCGGTTGACAACATGTCGAGGCGCCCTTTGATGGGCATGGTCCACGCGTTAGAAATGCCGGGCAATTGCAGGGCCGCATTGAGCTCGTCCTCCAATTCAGTCTCGGTAATTCGATCCCACCAAAAGGGCCTCAGTAAAGGTTTCAGCCACTCTGGTGCACGGGCGGAGTACCAGCGCAGTTTAGGCCGCCATTGGTTCTCTGGCTTGAGCAGCACCGTTGTTTCCATCATGGTAAACGGTGCGGGATCCGTGGACGTGTTGGCGCGCCCCGCCTTTCCGAATACTCGCTGCACCTCAGGAAAGGACATCAGGATCTTGTCCTGTACCTGAAGCACTTTCTGAGCTTCGGCGACCGACATGCCTGGTTCAACGGCAGAGGGCATGTACAGGATCGTCCCCTCGCGCAAAGGCGGCATGAATTCCGAGCCCAGCCTCAGGTATACTGGAACCGCACTTGCCATGATCAGCAGCGCCAAGAGGATCGTCGTCTTGGCGTGACGGACCACGAACCGGCAGGGCTTTTCGTACAAGAACTGCAGCATCCTGCTGATTGGATGTCGATCTTCGGAGTAATATTTCCCGACCAACGATTGGGTCGCAATCCAGGCCAGCCATCGGGGTCGAAAGGTGAATGGATCGATGCGCGCGAATAACATGCGCAGGGCGGGGTCGAGCGTGATGGCCAACAGGGCCGCGATGGCCATCGCCAGGTTCTTGGAGATGGCGAGCGGGCGAAACAAACGTCCCTCTTGATCAACTAGAGTGAACACCGGCATAAATGCGACGGCAATGACCAACAGTGAAAAGAACACGCTCGGACCAACTTCCATGAGCGCTTCCAGGCGCACTTGATGGAAGTCACCTTGCTTACCTGCTTTGACCCAATGGTAGATCTTATTGTAGGCATTCTCTACTTCAACAATGGCACCGTCCACCAGGACCCCGACTGAAATGGCGATGCCCGCCAGAGACATCAAATTGGCGTTGAGTCCCATGAGCTTCATCGGTATGAACGCCAATGCGACCGAGACCGGGATCGTTATGATGGGAACGATTGAAGACGGTAAGTGCCAGAGGAAGATCAGAATGATGAGAGAGACGACGATCATCTCCTCAATTAGCTTGTCGCGAACGGTATCAATCGCGCGACCTATGAGCTCCGAGCGGTCGTACGTCGTCACGACTTCCACACCGGAAGGAAGAGCGGGTTTGAGCTCTTCCAATTTGACTTTGACGCGCTCGATGAGATTCAGGGCATTCTCGCCCTCGCGCATGACCACGATGCCGCCAACAACATCTCCTTGCCCATTATAGTCTGCGATACCGCGGCGCATCTCCGGCCCAAGAGCAACCTTAGCGACGTCTTTGACTAGAACGGGGGTTCCGCCTTCGGAACGCAGCACGAGATTCTCGATGTCATGGATGCTTTTGACGTAGCCGCGACCTCGGACCATGTATTCGCGCCCTGCAAGTTCCACTAGTCGCCCGCCCACGTCGTTGTTGCCACTGCGCACGGCATTGATGACGGCTTGGAGGGAAAGCTTGTAGCCTGCTAGCGCATTGGGGTTAACCGTGACCTGATATTGACGAACCTGGCCGCCTACTGTGGCAACCTCTGAAACGCCTGGAACACTCTGAATGGCGTAACGCAGAAACCAGTCCTGGTAAGAACGCAACTCGTCGGGCGCGTGCTTGCCGCTCCGATCAACCAGCGCATACTGAAACACCCAACCAACACTGGACGCATCTGGACCGAGCTCCGTCTTGACGCCACTCGGCAATTGTGAAGCAATCTTCGACAAGTATTCGAGGACTCTCGTTCGAGCCCAATACATATCGGTTCCATCTTCGAATATGACGTATGTATAGCTGAAGCCGAAATCCGAGAACCCTCGGATCGCCTTCACTTTGGGCGCGCCCAGCAGCGCGGTAATAATGGGGTACGTAACCTGATCCTCGATAATGTCAGGACTCCGATCCCACCGCGAATAAACGATAACCTGAGTGTCCGAGAGGTTGGGCAGCGCGTCGAGCGGAATCGTGCGCATCGACCACCAAGCGAAAAGCAAAGCTACGACGCTAGCCGCTATCACTAGATAGCGATTCTCCGCTGAGAATCGGATGACGCGCCGAATCATGGACTATGAGCTCCATGCGCTTCGTGGGCTTCATGATCCTGATGCCCGTCGTGTGTCATCGCGGCATGGGGCGAACTTGCGGGCTGCGGCTTGCGACCCATTTTCGGAACTGGAGTTGTCAATACTGGCGAAACGTCCTTGGTCACGACAGGAACGCCGGGGCTATCCGTAGCCGGCAATACGCGCGCACTTTCTAGCTCTTTGGCGCCACCCCCCGCCAGCTCAGCCAAAGAAGCGCGCAGTCTCGATTCAGAATCGACGAGGAAGTTCGCGCGAGTGACGACACTTTCACCTGCGTTCAACCCTGAGACGATCTCCACTTGAGTATCGTCGGTATCACCCAGGCGAACCATCCGTGGCCGGAATTTGCCATTGCCCGCTGCCACGAACACGACGTGAGTCGTGCCCGAATCGATAACGGCATCAATGGGA
>Ga0265340_10002550_pt1 | contig 10344 bp, 9 predicted proteins | sample 4CB225metaG_FD_202082 | JGI IMG/M metagenome (GOLD analysis project Ga0265340, IMG submission 202082) | Rhizosphere microbial communities from Carex aquatilis grown in University of Washington, Seatle, WA, United States - 4-CB2-25 metaG | ecosystem: Host-associated > Plants > Roots > Rhizosphere...
GTCAATTCCCGCGTGGAGCGCCGCTGCGCTCGCCGGCGAGAACATCAGGACCGACGACCCTGCAGCATAGGCGGCTCCGCGCCTGAGCCGGCCCGTCAGCCGCCACCGGAAAAATGCGCCGCGAAGGCATGCGCAAAGCCGCCGAATCCGCCGCGCGTCACCTTTCCGGATGCCGGTTCGGACGAGTCGGCGGATGATTGCCGGCTGGATGAATCATCATGGTTGAAGAAGTTGCTCCGCGACGATGAACCGCCGCCGCCGGATGAAGATCCGCGCGATGCGCATTGCCCGTTCGCGTCCAACGCCATTCCAGGCCGCTGCCCGCAATTCTCGCTTGGCATCAGCGCGTAGGCGGTCCCGCCAACCGCGAAAGTGCCCATCAGCAGCAGCGCCACATGGTTGGATCGCTTCACCGGTTGAGCCGTCGGGATCACAACCGGTCTGCGCTTGCCGAATTCCCTGGTCGGTTGGTTCGCCATGATCAATAGATCATCGAGGCGGCGTTGAGCGCGCCTGCGGCAAGCGAAGCAAGCCCGAGCCAGATGGCGGCGGCGAGTTCACCCGCCGCGATTCGTGCCGACAGGTTCGGCACCGGTATCTTGACGATGAAATAAACCACGATCTGGACGATCAGCGCGATCACGCTCCAGATCAGGCAATCCACGATATTGGCGGAATGGGCGATGGCGCTGACCAGCGGAAGCGTGAAGCCCAGCAGGCTGAGGCCCAAGGCAATCGCGGCTGCCGGATCGTTGTCGCGGATCAGCTGGAATTCATCGTGCGGCGTGACGCGGGTATAGACGAAGAGGTAGGCGACGACGGCAATGATAGCCGTGCAGAAATAAACCAGGAATGCCGGCAATCCGGCCAGTGATTGAAGGATCATGGTTTTTCGCGCCGTGTGAAGTAGCTCATATTTCGTTTCGCTGTTCTCATTTAGCGTGTATTATTGTCTATCGACAACGTGCCGTTATCTTGGCCTTGCTGGCAAAAGAGGAGCGTTTCGATGCCCGCAGTCGCATTCTCCAACAATGATATTGCCGTCGTTGCCTGGACTTTCGATCGCCACCTCGATGGCTGTCTTGGCTTTGCCATTCATCAAATCGACATCGGCGCCAACGGCAAGGAAACGGTTCTGCCGGCGCTGGCGCGCTTCGCAAACCAGAACAAGACCGCCAGTCTGACGACCGAACAGGCACCTGTCCAGAAATTCTGGTGGAAGGATCTGTTTGCAAAACGCGGCGGCACCTACCAGTACCGCATCGTGCCGATGGGCGGAAGCCCGGGCGCCGCGTTGACCCCGCTCGCAGGTGTCGACCCTCTACTCAGCAACAAGGTCACGCTGACGCCGCAGCGTCCGCCGTTCAACGTCTATTTCAACCGCGGTATCACGGCGACCCAGGCGCTGAGCCATGCGCTGAACGACAAGCCCAGCATCAACGCGCTGGCCCCTCACATCCTCGACCCCGCCGATCCGATTCGGATCCGGCTGATGGGTCAGTTATCGGAAGGTGTGACCTCGCTGCTCGACCGTGCCGACAAGGACGGCGGCATTATTCATGGCGCGCTCTATGAGCTCAACGACCCCAAGGGGCTCGAAAAGCGCCTGCAGGCGAATCCGAAAAGCCGCAATGTGATCCTCGGCAACGAGCAATCCGTCGATCCGAAGACGAAGAAGACGATCGAGGATGCCGATTCGGCCAACCGGGCTGCGCTGAAGGCGGCCGGCGTGAACGTGATCGACCGCCTTCTCGGCAAGGGCGATATCCCGCACAACAAGTTCCTGGTCTTGAGCGAGAAGGGCGCGCCCGTGGCGGCGCTGTCGGGCTCGACCAACTGGACCTCGACCGGGTTGTGCACGCAAACCAACAACGCACTGGTGATCGAATCCGCCGACGTCGCCCAGCGCTATATGGACTACTGGAATGCGTTGAAGGCGGATATTGACGCCGCGGGGGCAGACGGGAAGAAATTGCAGTCGCCGGCGCTGCGCAATTTCACCCACAAGAACAACGACGGCTCGATCGCCAAGCCGATCAGCCTCGGCAACGGCGTCACCGTCGAGGTGATGTTCTCGCCGAACACCCAGCACAAGCTGGTCAGTCCGCCCAAGGAAACGCCGAACGACATGAACAGGGTGTTCGAGCTGATCAACGGCGCCAAGCAGGCGGTGCTGTTCCTCGCCTTCGATCCCGGCAACAATTCGATTCTCGATGCGGCCGGCCGGGCGCTGGCGAAAAATCCCGATCTGTTCGTGCGCGGCGCGTTGACCAGCCCGCAGCGGGCTCTCAATTTCTCGGAAGCCCTGCATCAGGGCGGCGCGACCGAGCAGGGCGACGGCGCTGATCAGGCCGCCGGGTCCGACGCCAAGGTCACTGTGGTCGGCGAACCCGGCCAGCCCAAGAAGAAGGGCGCCAAATTGCCCTCGGCCAAGCCCGATTCGCGTGCGGTGCCGGCCGGCGCCGTTACGAAGGACGATGCGTTCGGCTTGTGGGAAGCCGAGTTGGCAAAGTACGGCTTTGCCATCATTCACAACAAGATCGTGGTGATAGACCCCTTCAGCGACAACTGCGCGGTGGTCACCGGCTCGCACAATCTCGGCTTCCGCGCCTCGCACAACAATGACGAGAACATGGTGATCATCCGTGGTCACCGTGGCCTGGCGGAAGCCTATGCCTGCCATGTGCTCGATCTCTACGACCATTATGCCTGGCGCTTCCTGCTGAAGGAGCATCCGGACGTCTTCGGCAAGCCGCTGGAGACCGACGATAAATGGCAGGAGCGCTACATCGCAGGTCCCGACGAGAAGTCGCCCGAATTGCGGTTCTGGCTGGCGGCGGCGGGCGGCGGAGACAGCGCCTCTTCGGGTGGCGCGTCGCCAAGCAAGAAGCCCGCAGCCCCGGCGCAGCCCGCGGCGGGCCCGGCCACCAAGGAACCTGCGAAAAAGCCCAAGAAGAAGGCGGCTGCGAAGAAGAAGTCCGCCACAAAGAGGTCGTCCAGGGTCAAGGCAGCCAAAAAAACCTCCAAGAAGGCCGCCAAGAAAACGGTCAAGAAAAAGACGGCCAAGAAAAACAAGGCGCGGTCGAAGAAAAAGGCAGCCGTGAAGAAAGCCGCGAGGCCAGTGGCGCGCCGGTTGCAGCTACCGCACGATTACCAGCCGCCCCGGAAGTCCGGGGGACGCAGGGGGACCAGATAACGACAGGAGGGGGAAATGGCGGAGGAACAATCAGTTGTTTTGCCGGACGCGGCAACGAAGGAAGGGCAGGAAGATGCTGACATTGCCGCGAAGAACGGTGAAGCCGAAATACATCAGCTGCGGCCATCGCCTGACGAACGGAAATCAAATCCAGGGCCCGCAGGCGGTCAAGATGGGGCAGCGGCGCAGAACGGGGGCCTGGCGGATGCTGTCGACGCCGGCGAGGGCGGCCCATCAACGGATGGAGGAACCCATCCAGAATACTATTCGGAAATCATTTTCGTCGAGGGCGAAGATCGGCTCGATTTCAAGCGCGCCGCAGGACCCCAGGCTCCGCCGATCGCGTACCGGCAATTTCGGAAACAGATCGAGGATGTCGGCAGGCTCGTGCGCATCTTGTTCAAGGATGACGCAGCGAGGCGGGCAAAATTCTTCGAGATGCTTCATGTTACCGCGGACTCGGGCCTTCGTGGGCGGGATTGCAGTCTGGACGTTGGCGCGGACAATCTTCAGGACGTCAAAGACAGCATCGCCGATGAATTCCCTGCCGTGCGCGGCAAGATCTGGTGGTGGAATTTCGGCATTCTTGTCGCGACGGTGGCTGTCTGCGGACTGGCGTCTGGCATGCTGCGCTACACCACCGGCGTCTGGATTCCGGCGATGCAGGCCAACTCGATCTGGCCCTCGCTCGAGCGGGCGGCTTTCCTGATCCCTCTGGGGGCCGTTATCGGGCTGTTCGTCGAATTCATCTTTCGTGTCGGCGACGACGTCCCCTATGAGCAACTGCGCGCCATTAATCCCGGACGATGGAAGCCGTTTCAGCGGGCGTTCAATACGTTGCTGGTCGCCTATATCTTTGCCGCCATGCTTGGCGCCGGGGCATTTCAGGTGGGCGTGGCGAGCATCCTCCTGAACGATTTCGTCGACAAAAAGCCGGAGCTGTCGCTGGCGATTGGCTTCGTCACCGGGTTCGCCTTCCCCTACGTCCGCGATCTCGTCCAGCAGTTTCGACCAGTCAAGCGCGAGAGCACCGGTTGAAGCTCGATCCGATGGGGCCTCGCAAAAACAAAAACCCCGCCATTCGCGGCGGGGTCCAGTCTGGGAGGAGAGAGCCCATCGGGCTCTCGGTAGAACCCAGTGATCAGGCGGGGATGCGCTCTTCGGCCTCATGCGGCTCGCGCAGCACATAGCCGCGGCCCCACACGGTCTCGATGAAGTTGCGGCCCTCGGAAGCGTTGGCGAGCTTCTTGCGCAGCTTGCAAATGAAGACGTCGATGATCTTCAGTTCCGGCTCGTCCATGCCGCCATAGAGATGGTTGAGGAACATTTCCTTGGTCAGGGTGGTTCCCTTGCGGAGCGAGAGCAGCTCCAGCATCTGGTATTCCTTGCCCGTCAGATGGACGCGCTGGCCACCGACCTCGACCGTCTTGGTGTCGAGATTGACCACGAGATCGCCGGTCTGGATCACCGACTGGGCGTGGCCCTTGGAACGGCGGACGATCGCGTGGATGCGGGCAACCAGTTCGTCCTTGTGGAACGGCTTGGTCATGTAGTCGTCGGCGCCGACGCCGAGACCCTTGACCTTGTCCTCGATGCCGGCGAGGCCGGAGAGGATCAGAATGGGGGTCTTGATCTTGGAGACCCGAAGCTGCTTGAGCACGTCGTAGCCGGACATGTCGGGCAGGTTGAGGTCGAGCAGGATAATGTCGTAATCGTAGAGCTTTCCGAGGTCCACGCCTTCCTCGCCGAGATCCGTCGTATAGACGTTGAAACTCTCGGATTTCAGCATCAATTCGATCGACTGCGCGACGGCGCTGTCATCTTCTATCAGCAATACGCGCATGCCAGTCCCCTTTAGTCGCCGCTCCGGGCGTCAGGTCGGCCGCACTTGCGGCACTCAAAACGCCTTTGAACAACTGATTCGGATCCTGACGACATATGGTTAACAAAATCTGATTCCTCTGCGCAAGCTCTCTAAGTGCAATTTTTAGCGAATCGCTCTAAGACTTTGCCCCGAAGCAGTTTTTGGTACCCGTTCTCGTTCAAGTTCCACATTAGGAGACGGGTCTAACCGACTCCCATGACTCGTCCTTCTTTCTGAGGCCGAGCGCTTTCAGTCACCCAAGACAGTGTGACGTAATGATTAACGATGCGGGTAAACACGAAGTTAAGGTCGGAACCACAAAGCGTCGAAACTTAAGGTTTTCGCAATGAAGGCGCTCGCCGAGCAGATCAGCGACATCGACAGCGTCAACATCTATGGCCGGGTGGTGGGCGTACGCGGCCTGATGGTCGAGATCGCCGGCCCCATCCACGCGATGTCAGTCGGCGCCCGTATCGTGATCGAGACCGGCGGCAACCGCTTTATCCCCTCCGAGGTGATCGGCTTTTCCGGCAGCAACGCCGTGGTGATGCCGTTCGCGGGCCTTGAAGGCGTGCGGCGCGGCTGCCGCGCGGTGATCGCGCTTTCCGCCAGCCAGGTGCGGCCGTCGTCTTCCTGGCTCGGCCGCGTCATCAACGCCATGGGCGAGCCGATCGACGGCAAGGGGCCGCTGCCGCAGGGGCCGTCCCCGATGCCGTTCCGCAACTCGCCGCCGCCGGCGCATTCGCGCAAGCGGGTCGGCGCGCCGCTCGATCTCGGCGTGCGCGCGCTCAATACGTTCCTGACCTGCTGCCGCGGCCAGCGGCTCGGTATTTTCGCCGGCTCCGGCGTCGGCAAGTCGGTGCTGCTGTCGATGCTGGCGCGCAATGTCGACGCCGACATCACGGTGATCGGCCTGGTCGGCGAACGCGGCCGCGAGGTGCAGGAATTCCTGCAGGATGATCTCGGCGACGAAGGTTTGGCGCGGTCGGTGGTGGTGGTGGCGACCTCGGACGAACCCGCCTTGATGCGGCGGCAGGCAGCCTACCTCACGCTCGCGATCGCGGAATATTTCCGCGACGAGGACAAGGACGTGCTGTGCCTGATGGATTCGGTCACGCGGTTTGCGATGGCGCAGCGCGAGATCGGCCTGTCAGCGGGGGAGCCGCCCACCGCCAAGGGCTATACGCCGACCGTGTTCACCGAATTGCCGAAGCTATTGGAGCGCGCGGGTCCCGGTACCGGCGCGGGCACCATCACCGGCATTTTTACGGTGCTGGTGGACGGCGACGACCATAACGAGCCGATCGCGGACGCGGTGCGCGGCATCCTGGACGGCCATATCGTGATGCAGCGCTCGATCGCCGAGCGCGGGCGCTATCCGGCCATCAACATCCTCAAATCGGTATCCCGCACCATGCCGAAATCGGCGGATCCGGCCTTCTTGCCCGTGATCACCCGGGCGCGTCAGGTGATGGCGACCTATGCGGATATGGAAGAACTGATCCGGCTCGGAGCCTATCGCGCTGGTTCCAGCGCCGAGGTCGACGAGGCGATCCGGCTCAATGGGCCGCTGGAGAGCTTTCTGCGCCAGGCCAAGGACGAGGTGGCCAGCCTGGGCGAGGGTTACCGCCAACTTGAACAAATCCTGAGGGATTTGGAAACGGAACGCTAACTTTGTCAGGCCATCATCCCGGCGAGACAATGAGTGATGCCGGCGGGGCCCTTGGGGGATGCCGGTTCTGTCCCGCGTTAGAATCGGGACTTCTGGGGAGTACGAGTCGATGAAGTCACGTGAAACGCTGATCCGCCTGAAGAAATTTCAGGTCGACGAAAAGCGCCGAAGGGTCGCCCAGATCGAAGGGATGATTGCCGATTTCCAGCGTATGTCGGTCGATCTGGAGCGCGAAATCCAGTCCGAGCAGGAGCGCGCGGGAATCAACGATCCCACGCATTTCGCCTATCCGACCTATGCCAAGGCCGCGATCCAGCGCCGGGAGAACCTGACCCGCTCGGCCGACGAGTTGCGGATCCAGCTGGAAGACGCCAAGAGCCTGTTGAGCGAGGCGTTCGAGGAGCTCAAGAAAGTCGAACTGCTGGACGAGCGCGACCAGGCGCGCGGGCGTGCCGAGGAAAGCGCCCGGGAACAGGCCGATCTCGACAGCATCGGTTTGATGCGCGCGCGCCTTGGCGGGGCCATCGCCTGAGGCTTTGCATTCCCCTAGACCATCTGCCAACGCATGATCGAAACCCGGGCCGCGAGGTCCGGGTTTTTCGCTTGGTCGCTTCACCGCGTGGCCTTGGGGCCGGATGTCCACAGGACGGCCCCCGTGACTTGGGTGCCCGGTCTGGCGCAGGATATGATACCAAGCGTTGGGAATGCCGGTTGGTCGAGTCAGAAGCTATGGGGCATCGCTATTTTGGGGGAGTGAATGCTGACGCCAGCTGAGTTGGTCTGGCTGATCGCCGCGGTCGCGAAGGGGGATGAGGCTGCTTTCGAGCGCCTCTATGCCGCGACGCGCGCGAAACTCTTTGGCGTGGTGCTCCGTATCTTGCGGCGACAGGATCTCGCGGAGGAGGTCATTCAGGAAGCCTACGTCAAGATCTGGAGCAGCGCCGGACAATTCAATCCCGGCCTGTCGTCGCCGATCACGTGGATGGCGTCCATCGCCCGAAATCGGGCCATCGACGTCGTGCGCAAACGCGGCGAAACCTCGATCGAAGAGGAGCCGACGGCCATGGAAGTGGCCGCCGATAGCCCGGATCCGCTGGCGCGCCGGGAAATGACCGAGGAATTGAAGCGGTTGCTCGAATGCGTTGGCCGTCTGGAGCCGGACCGGCAAAAGCTCGTGCTGTTGGCCTATTACAACGGCTGGAGCCGCGAGCAACTGGCGGCAAAGTTCGAGACGCCGGTGAATACGGTGAAGACCTGGCTGCGCCGTAGCATGATGGACATCCGGGAGTGTCTTGGATTCTAGAAGATCCTGGACTTTAGAAGATCTTGGACTTTGAGATGATGGCCTACAGCGAAGACCATATCGCGCTCGCCGCGGAATACGCCCTCGGCACCCTCGATGCCGATGAGCGGGCGCAAGTCGAGACCATGATGTCCGTCGACAAGGACTTCACGGCGATGGTCGAGGCGTGGGAGTTTCGGCTCGGCGTGTTGAACCAGATGGTCGGCTCCGTCGAACCGCGGCCCGAGGTCTGGGACCGCATCAAGGCGGCGATCGGCGTTTCCGAGCCGCAGGTGCCGCTGGTGCTTCCCGAGGCGGTGCCGCCAGTCGCGCCCGAGATCGGGGCGCCCGAAGCCTTAGCGCCCGACGCCTTGGCGCCTGCTCCGGCCGCCGACGCTTCCAACGTCATCCGCCTGTCCAGGCAGGCCCGTCGCTGGCGCAATATCGCGAGCTTCACCACGGCGATCGCGGCCGCCCTGGTGGCGCTGATCGCGGTCGGCGCCTACCAGCCCGACCTGCTGCCCGACGCCATTCGCCCCAAACCGCGCACGCAGGTGGTCGAGATCAAGGCCCCGCCGACGCAGGCGCCGCTCTCGGCCCAATATGTCGCGGTACTGCAGAAGGAGGGCGGCTCGCCAGCCTTCATTCTCACGGTCGACGCGACCACCAAGAACTTCACGATCCGCAAGGTCGGCGCTCAGCCCGAGCCCGGCAAGAGCTTCGAGCTCTGGCTGATCTCCGACAAGCTGCCGAAGCCGCGCTCGCTCGGCGTGATCGGCAATGCCGATTTCACCGCGCGTCCGGTGCTGTCGGCTTACGACACCGATCTGGTCAACAACGCGACCTATGCGGTGACGATCGAGCAGGCCGGCGGATCGCCCGACGGCAATCCGCACTCCGCGCCGGTCTACGCCGGCAAGCTGGTCGAGACCGTCCCGCCGCCGGCGCCCGGGACGACCAAGGGCCGCTGAAATCCAGGCGCTTCATTTTTTGACGCGTGCTCTTCACGCCAACCGGTATCCACCCACATCAAGTGCGGGGAGGCTTCCGCTCGAAAGCGCTACGACCCCACAAAAAGAAAACGCCCGTGGGGAGCGGGCGTTTTCGGTAGTCAACTTGGGGGTAGTTGGGGTCTTCTATTATCCACGAGGCGACTTTGGGGGGCTGGTAAAGAACCGCGTGAATTCCGTAAATTCCTTTTGCTTAGCGCACCACTACTGTGTTTGAGCTGGTGATCGCCACCGGCTTGCCGGCCTTGATGACGCGCGCCGTCTGGGTGTACTCGTCGGAGCCGGTGCGAGCCGAGATGCCGAAGCCCGCGACCGCGATGCCAGCAATGAGCGCCATCACCACAATCTTTAGATGTGTCGAGCGATCCGCGCTGTAAATCGAATGGTTCATGGAAGCCTCCTGCCGCCTTCCTGCCTTTGCGCCGATTCGTCTGCTCCGCGCGCCGGCAGGTTCAACATCTCAGTTCAGGAAACGTAGGGATTCGCCCTTCGGTTCCTAAGATGCGATCACAAGGCAGTGAATAGAGTTGAATGTTCGCGACCAGGCTACCGCGGCCGTATCTTCGGCGAGACAAATTATTAAATTATTACAGTGCTTTATTGGATTTTATGGGTCTCGGCTATATTGCGGCGCAAAACGGCGGCGATGCGGCTAGCATTAACAAATTGTTTGCCTGTTGCGAAAAAGCCCCTGCTTCGGAGGCTGTAACTTGCCCCTCAATGAGCCGATGCACTGGCCAAAGCGGTCCAGCCATGGCCCGGCCGGCCGTGATGGAAGCCGTTCGAAAACGGTGCCTCGAGCGGCAGCTGCTCGAGGCGGGCCATGGCGTCGGTAACGCTCAACGCGCCGTCCAGGATGCCGCGAAAAGCGGTCGCCACCTGCACCATGTCGCAGCTGTGCGGCGATAGCCGGTAGCGGCTCACCCCGGCCGCTTTCAGTGCCGGGATTTCCTGCGCAAGGTTGAGATATTCATAGGACAGGGTCTGCACGCCGTTGGCGACCAGAAACGGCTTTCCCTCCAGTGTCGCCAGCACCAGACCGTCCGGATCGTTCTCGCAGACGAAGCGGCAGGTATCCTTGGTGCGGCCGTGGGCGCGGGCGTGATAGCACCGCGCCGACAGCGCCAGCGACTGGCGGCCGAACACCTGGACCTCGATGGTCACGTTCGCCGCCGCCGCCGCGGTGCAGAGCGCCCGGGTCGCCGAAAACGGCAGTTCGACCGGCAGGCAGATATTGCGTGCGCCCTTGGCGGCAAGAAAGCGCAGGGTCTCCTCATTATAGACGTTCATCAGCGGGCCGATGCTGTGCGGCCGCCCGCG
>Ga0265340_10002551_pt1 | contig 10344 bp, 12 predicted proteins | sample 4CB225metaG_FD_202082 | JGI IMG/M metagenome (GOLD analysis project Ga0265340, IMG submission 202082) | Rhizosphere microbial communities from Carex aquatilis grown in University of Washington, Seatle, WA, United States - 4-CB2-25 metaG | ecosystem: Host-associated > Plants > Roots >...
GCACAGGCGCCGTCATCGCATCGAACGCACGCAGCAATTTCGATAGTTGCAACTGCAGAACCAGGTTTCGTGAATTAAGCGGCAGATCGACGTGCTCGATGTCCAGCTTGTCGGTCACCCGTTTTTCATAATGCCACCAGCGGAATTTGGGGTTGGGTCCGCGTAGGTTAAGCACCGAACGGATGCCATGGCGTTTCAGAAACGGACTCAGCAGCCCGGCATACGCTTGCGACGAGCGTGCGACTTTGCCGGGAACTACCCAATGGAAATTGTAGAGAACGTCGCCCAGGGATCGCATTTGGGTCACGGGTTAGGATGGCACTTTTTCAATGTCAAACGGTGCGATCTGCGGTACGGGCGAAGTGGACCGAATGCTTTAGCTAAAACTGCGCCAATGCAATTTCCGATGCATCAACGCGAATCGCCCATTCATGCACAGCTTTTCCATTTTGGCTTCTGTCATCGGAAAATATGAACCCGATAATAACGCTTGAGGTGTGTGCTGTTCCTCGAAGTTCGAAGAGAGCGATCCGTGAGCCAGCTAGCCAATCCCGAGATAGCCGATTTTGCTGATGCGCCGAGTTTCACACGGGCGTTGAGGCTGGCGTCTACGTGGTTATCCAACCGGTCCGATGCGGTTCCCAAAGCTGTAGGCGCCGCTTCCGTGGCTGAGCCGCGCATTACATGGATCGACGGTTTTATCCGGGGCGATCTGGACGATGACGTCGTGATCGTGGGGCCGCAGGCATCCATACATGGGACGATTGTCGCGCGCAAAGTCGTGGTGCTCGGTGATTTCAAAGGCGCGATATCGGCTGATCGCATCACCTTGCGGTCGGGAAGCAGGTGTAGGGCGAATTTGTTCTCTGAATATCTGGCCGTCGAAAACGGTGCGTTTTTCGAAGGCGGGTGCCGCTTCGGCAAACAGGCATTTTTGCGCTGGCCGAAAGCATTGGGATTGCATGGTGCCGGAGGAGAGAATCGAACTCTCGACCTACCCCTTACCAAGGGGTTGCGCTACCACTACGCTACTCCGGCAACCCGTGGTGTTTCCGCTGACCTTGCGGCGCGGGAGGCGGAGCCTATAGCCCAAGGATGGCGCAAGGAAAAGAGCAATGACAAAGCAATCCCGTGGCCGCCAAGAGCGCCTGGCCGCGGCACTCCGGGAAAATCTAAAACGCCGCAAGGCGCACGACCGCGCGCTGGAAACCGGCAGTGGCAAAGTGGCCAAACCGTCCGTCTCCACATCCGAGCCATGCCCGAATAAGGACAAGAACGGCACCTAATTTTCCCATGGGCGTTCTGTTCGCGGGGCCAGCCACAGGCTAAAACGGCGGCTCGGCAGAGGGTAAGAGTTTTCATGGACCGTATTCGGATCAGAGGCGGCGTGCGCCTGAACGGCGCGATCGCGATCAGCGGCGCGAAGAACGCGGCGCTGAAACTCATCGCGGCATCGCTTCTCACGGATGAGCCGGTAACGCTCAAGAACGTGCCGCATCTTGCCGATGTGAACGCGATGGTCGAGCTGATGGAGCAGTTCGGCGTTTCTGTCGATCTGCATCATGGCGAGAAACTAGGCCATGGCGGAACGATGCGGCTGCATGCCGCGAAACTGAAATCTGTCGTCGCGCCGTATGACATCGTGCGCAAGATGCGCGCAAGTTTTCAGGTTCTGGGCCCGCTTCTTGCGCGGCACGGTCAGGCAAAGATTTCGTTGCCGGGCGGATGCGCCATTGGAGCGCGGCCGGTGGACTTCCATCTCAAAGGCTTCGAGGCAATGGGCGCGCAGATCGACCTTGTCGATGGCTACGTCATTGCAACGGCGTCGAAGGGCCTGATGGGCGCCACGATCGAATTGCCCTTCCCGTCAGTCGGCGCGACCGAGAATCTGATGACAGGTGCGGTACTCGCGAAGGGGCGCACGGTTCTGAAGAACGCGGCGCGCGAACCAGAAACCGAAGATCTCGGCCGTTGTCTCATCGCAATGGGCGCGAAAATTTCCGGTCTCGGCACGTCGGAGATCGTGATCGACGGCGTCGAGAAACTGTCCGGCGTCGAATACGCGGTGATGCCGGATCGCATTGAAGCCGGCACTTATGCGATCGCGACGGCGGTGACAGGCGGCGATGTCGAACTTCTTGGCGCGCAGGCGCATACGCTCGGCGCGCTCACGAATTTGCTCGCCCAGGCCGGTACGGACATTCAGGAAACCAATCGCGGCCTGAAAATCCATCGCAACGGCGTGCGGCCAATGGCTGTCGATGTGAACACGGAAGTGTTTCCGGGTTTTCCAACCGATCTCCAGGCACAGTTCATGACGCTGATGGCGACGGCGAATGGCACCTCGCGCATCCGCGAAACAGTATTCGAAAACCGCTTCATGCATGTGCCGGAGCTTTCGCGAATGGGCGCCGACATCAAGGTCGAAGGCGATCTAGCAACCGTCTCTGGCGTCGAGAGGCTGAAAGGCGCGCCTGTCATGGCGACAGATTTGCGCGCGAGCGTGAGCCTAGTGCTGGCTGGTCTCGCTGCCGAAGGTGAAACGACTGTGAGCCGCGTCTATCATCTCGATCGTGGCTTCGAGCGGCTGGAAGAAAAGCTCTCTGGCGTCGGCGCTGACATCGAGCGGCTGAATGCATGACGCGTGAAGTTCTGGCCGCGCATGACGCGGAAGATTTAGAGGTCGTTTCGGCAAAGTTGCAGGATGCGGTCGCGCGTGTCGCCGATCTTGTTTGGCTGAAGGGCGGGCGGCGGTTCGCCATCCTGTTCAACCGCTTCAAGTGGGAGGAAGCCGAAAATCGCCGTAGCCCGAATTTGCGCGTGCGCAGCGGATTGCATTTCGACAGCGTGTTATCGGTCAAGTCCACCAAGATCAGGCGCGGCAATCCGAATGCGGTGCTGTCGCTGCTGGCGGTGTCTTTCATACCGAAGAGTGAAGGCGATCCTGCCGGTGTTGTCGAACTCGTATTTTCCGGTGGTGGCTCGATACGTCTCGACGTCGAATGCGTCGATGCCGAGTTGAGCGATATCGGCAGCGAGTGGGCGGCGCGCGGTAAGCCTGCACACGAGGCCTGATATGGTTCATAGGCTCGATGCTCGCGGCGCCGATTTCGAAAGCGCCTTTACCGCTCTTATTTCGTCCATGCGTGAAACCGAGGAAGATGTCGCCACAGTCGTGCGCGATATCATTGCGGATGTGCGCAAACGCGGCGATGCGGCGCTGACCGATTACGCGCAAAGGTTCGACAAGATTGCGCTGACAAATGAAACGCTGCGCGTCGGCGAAACCGAAATCGCGGACGCCGAAAAGCTTTGCACGAAGGCGTCGTTGGGCGCGCTCGATATCGCTGCCAAGCGGATCGAGACTTATCATCGTCGACAGCTGCCGCAGGATGAGTCCTTCACGGACGACACAGGCGCGACGCTCGGCTGGCGCTGGACGGCACTCGACAGCGTTGGCTTGTATGTTCCGGGCGGCACAGCGAGTTACCCCAGCTCTGTACTAATGAACGCCGTACCCGCCCGCGTCGCCGGCGTGAAGCGTATTGCGATGGTGACACCGGCCACCGGCGGCAAAATCAATCCTCTCGTTTTAGCTGCCGCGGAGCGCGCAGGCGTGTCGGAGATTTATCGCACTGGCGGTGCACAAGCCGTGGCCGCGCTTGCCTACGGGACCCAAGCGATTGCGGCAGTAGACAAGATCGTTGGCCCCGGCAACGCCTATGTGGCCGCTGCCAAGCGGGAAGTATTTGGCAAGGTCGGAATCGATTCCGTCGCTGGGCCTTCCGAGATTTTGGTGGTGGCGGATGGCAAGAACAATCCGGAGTGGATCGCGGCCGATCTTTTAAGTCAGGCGGAGCACGACACATCCTCACAAAGTATTCTCATCACCGACGATTCTGCGTTCGCCGATCGGGTCGCGGAGGCGGTGGATCGCACGCTAGCTCTATTGCCGCGCAAGGACATCGCTTCGGCGAGTTGGCACAACAATGGTGCGATCATTGTCGTTGCCGATTTGAACGATGCGGCGGCGCTGGTGGATCGCATTGCGCCGGAGCATCTGGAGATCGCGACAGAAAATCCGAACGAATTGTTCGCGCGTGTGCGTCATGCCGGCGCGATCTTCCTTGGCCGCAACACGCCGGAAGCCATGGGCGATTACATCGCCGGCCCTAACCACGTTCTGCCAACAGCGCGCACGGCGCGATTCTCCTCCGGCCTATCGGTGCTGGATTTCGTGAAGCGTACCACAGTTCTGTCGTGCTCAGCGCAAACCATCAACGCTATCGGTCCTGCGGCCATCACGCTTGCGGAAAGCGAGGGGCTCGACGCTCATGCGCGCTCCATCGCCGCGCGGCTTAACGCAAAATGAGCGAGCATCGCATTTCCCTCATCGAACTCGACGAACGGACGGTCGTGCGCCGCACGCGCGAGATCGAGCGAGAGCGCGAAATCGCCATCTATGATTTGCTCGAAGCCAATGTATTCAAACCGGCTGACTCGCCCAGCGGTCCCTATAAGGTCGTGCTCAGCGTCGAAGACGGACGGCTGATATTCGACATCCGTTCGGAGGATGATGAATCGCAAAGCCACGTTGCGTTACCCACGACTCCATTCCGGCGCATTATCAAGGATTACTTCCTGATCTGTGAAAGCTATTTCAAGGCGATCCGTAACGCACCGCCATCGCAGATCGAAACACTCGATATGAGCCGCCGCGGCGTTCACAACGAAGGCTCTGAAATCTTGAGAGACGCGCTGAAAGGCAAGATTGAAGTCGATTTCGACACGGCGCGCCGCCTGTTTACGCTTCTCTGTGTGCTGCATCTGAAGGGATAGGCGGATGCGGGGGCCGAACGGCGAGGAGCTGCCGCAGGCTGTCTTATTCGCCTGCTCGCAAAATGCCGTGCGCAGCCCTATGGCCGAAGCAATCATGAAACAGCTCTACGGCAAGTTTTGCTATGTCGATTCCGCCGGCGCGCGTGCAGGCGACGCTGATCCCTTCATCCGTGAAGTGTTGGATGAGGCCGGCATCGACCTCGGCAAGCACAAGTCCAAGAGCTTCGACGATCTAGAAGACGCGTCGTTCGACCTCGTCATCACGCTCTCGCCAGAGGCTCATCACAAGGCGATGGACCTCACGCACACGATGGCCGTCGATGTCGAATACTGGCCGATTATGGATCCCACCATCGTTGAAGGTTCGCGTGAACAGAGACTCGATGCCTACCGCGCCGCGCGCGACGAAATCATGCGCCGTATCAAGGCCCGATTTTCGGTAGTCCGGGCGCACGACGTGTAAGAAAAGGCCGCAGAACGGCCTCTTTGGCTTGCTTTTGGCCCCTGTCGGTGCAATGTCCCGCCCGGTTAACCGCCTTTTTCGAGGACGAATGGCAAAAGAAGAATTGTTGGAGTTCGAAGGCACAGTCAGCGAGCTTCTGCCCAATGCGACTTTCCGCGTGAAGCTCCAGAACGGTCACGAAATCATCGCGCATACTGCGGGCAAGATGCGCAAGAACCGCATCCGTGTTCTAACCGGCGACAAGGTCATGATCGAGATGACGCCCTATGATCTCACCAAGGGACGCATCACCTATCGTTTCAAATAATCATCCGGCGCTGATCCTCGCGTCCGAAAGCCCGCGCCGTCGCGCATTGCTCGCGCAAGCCGGCGTCACGCCCTCGGATATTGTCCCCGCATCTATCGACGAGACACCCCGCAAGGCCGAGCAACCGCGCCTCTATGCGATTCGACTCGCATATGAAAAGGTCAATGCTGCGGCCGCAAACTGGGTCGGCGCGCCGGCAGTTATTCTCGCTGCCGATACCGTAGTCGCATGTGGCCGCCGGATTTTGCCGAAGGCGGCCAGTGAGAAGGATGTGCATGACTGTTTGTCACTGCTGTCAGGCCGCGCGCATCAGGTGATCACAGCCGTCGCGGCCCGTAAGCCAGATGGTTCGGTAAAGACCGCAATTTCTCTCACGCGCGTTGTCTTTAAGCGAATAACGCGCACGGAAATCGAATCTTATGTGCGCTGCGGTGAAGGTTTGGGAAAGGCGGGCGGCTACGCGATCCAGGGCCGCGCCGATACGTTCGTCCGCAAGTTGAACGGCTCTTATTCGAATGTGGTAGGCCTGCCGCTCTTCGAGACAATCAACATACTTAAAGGATGCGGCATCCACATTCCGTGATATTCTCGGGCCGCTGATATTTGATTGTGGCGTATGAGCAAGGAAGTCCTGATTAACGCCGGGGCGGGTGAATTTCGCGTCGCGATTGTTGAAGATGGAAAGCTGCAAGAGCTTTTTCTCGAGCGTACCATCGGCCTGGACGATGGAGCGCTGAGGAAAAAGAGCGGTCGTGGCGGCCACAGCCTCATCGGCAATATCGTTCTGGGCCGCGTGCAGCGCGTGCTTCCCGGTATGCAAGCAGCCTTTGTAGATATCGGCTTGGACCGTGCGGCCTTTCTCGGTGCACGCGAAGCGCGCTGCCTTGCCGATCTTCCCGGCTTCGATGAAGAACGCATGCCGAAGATCACCGATTGCGTGCGTGAAGGGGAAGATGTGATCGTTCAGGTGGTAAAGGATCCCATCGGCGAAAAGGGTGCGCGGCTTTCCGCGAATGTCACGATACCCGGACGTTTGCTGGTGATGGTGCCGAACCAGGCAGGCATCGCTCTATCCCGGCGCATCGACGATGAAGAAGAGCGCGCGCGCCTTATCGCTATAGGCGAACAGATGATCGCAGAAGCGGGCAATGCGCTGATATCCGGTGCAGGCTTCATCGTTCGCAGCGCGGGCATTGGCGCATCGCAACAGGATTTTCGCGAGGATGCCGAGCGGCTGGCTGAAGCGTGGCGTCCTGTCATGGTGAAGCGGCAAAGTGCGCGCGCGCCGGCGACGCTCTATCACGACCTCGATCCCGTCGAGCGCACAATGCGCGATGAAGTGGACGCGGAGACAGACCGCGTGTTTATCGACGATCCTGCAGCCTATGAAGCTGCGCTCGCCTATTGCCGCCGCGCGATGCCGGAAGCCGTTGATCGTATCGAACTCTACGAAGGTTCGGAGCTGCTGTTCGAAAGCTTCGGGATCGAAGAGGAAATCGAACGCCTCATATCGCCACGCGTGCCGCTACCGTCCGGCGGATGGATCACGATCGAAGGTACCGAAGCGTTGACAGCCATCGACGTGAACTCTGGCAGCTTCACGGCGTCGACCGGTCTCGAAGAGACAAGTCTGCGCATCAACACCGAAGCTGCCGATGAGATCGGCCGTCAACTCCGTCTGCGCGGTATTGGCGGTCTGATCGTCATCGATTTCATTCATCTCAATGAGCAAGAGAACATCCACAACGTTCTCGACGTCCTGCAAACTAGTCTTTCGAAAGACCGCACGCCGACGCAGATTTCACCGATGTCGGAATTCGGATTGGTCGAAATCACACGCAAGCGCATCCGCGATCCGCTGGTGAAACTGCTCACGGAAGGCTGCCGACCCTGCGAAGGCCATGGCCGCAAGCGCACGCGCGATGCGGTCGCGCTCGAAGTGTTGCGGCGTGTGGAAAAGGAAGCCGCTGCCGCACCGGGAAAACAGGTCGTGGTGCGTGCATCGCCCGAGATCGTGCGCTGGCTCGAAAGCCATGACGAGGAAGTTCGCTCTTCACTGGCGCGTCGTGGCGCAGCGCGTGTCACGTTCGAACCGCGCGACGAATACACCCGCGAAGGTTTTGATGTCGGAACAACAGCCTAATTCCAAAGCGGTGCGCTGCGCGATCTGCGGCAAACCGCAGGACGCCAAGTTCAAGCCGTTCTGCTCGAAGCGTTGCGCAGATCGTGACCTCGGCAAATGGCTGGACGAGGGCTACGCGATCCCAGGCGAGTCGCTGTCATCAACGAATGTGGAAGAGCCCGATCTCGGCAGCGAATAGCCCGTTTTCAAGGCTTTCGGGACAGCAGAACGCTAGCTGGACAGGGCGCGGTCCCTCGCCTAAAAAGCCCGTCCTTTCCGGGCAAGTCCCGGATTTCCGACGGCCAAAAGCCAAGGTAAGCCCAGGTAGCTCAGTCGGTAGAGCAGCGGACTGAAAATCCGCGTGTCGGTGGTTCGATTCCGCCCCTGGGCACCACGGTGCCAATAATCCGGAAATAAAGCTGACGTTGTTTTTGAGCAACGCGTTGATTTCGCTTGCTTGGCTGAACATGCCCAAACATCGCGGAACACCCAAGAACCCGACACATGTTGGTAGCGTGTTGGTACGAATTGACGCTGCTTGTTGGTATGGCCAAACACGCTCGCTAGGCTTGCGCCATGCTCTCTGATCTCGCTTGCCGCAAAGCCAAAGTCGCGGACAAGATGCGCAAGCTCTCCGATATGCAGGGCTTGCAGCTTTGGATATTTCCCAATGGCTCGAAGCTTTGGCGCTTTGCCTACCGCCATGCGGGCAAGCAGAAACTGCTCTCGCTGGGCCGCTATCCCGATGTGCCGATCTTGGCGGCGCGTGCGGCGCGCGACAAACTGCGGCTCGAGCTGGCCGAGGGAAGCGATCCCTCCCGTACACGAAAACGCGAGCGCTTTGAGAAATCGCATCCGGACGATCTCTTCGAAACCGTTGCCAGGGAGTATCTCGCCAAACTCGAACGCGAGGGATGTCGGGCTTCCACGTTGAAGAAGAACCGATGGCTGGCCGATCTTGCCAAGGATCTGTGGCCGCTGTCCGTCAAGGATATCCGCCCACTCGATGTTCTGGGTGTCGTCCGCAAGGTCGAGAAGCGTGGGCGCTATCATACGGCGCTGCGCCTCTGCTCCTTTATCGGTGGCATCTTTCGTTACGCGATCGCGACAGGACGGACGGAAAGAGATCCAAGCCACGGTCTTTCCGATGCGCTGACCAAGCCTAAGGTGAAGCATCGCGCGGCGATCACGGATCCTCAAAAAGTCGGCGGTCTGCTACGCGCCATCGATGGGTATGCCGGCCACACAACGACGCGGCTCGGATTGAAGCTTGAGGCCCTGATGTTTCCGCGCCCCATCGAGCTGCGCATGGCAAAGTGGGTGGAGTTCGATCTTGCTCAGCGTGTCTGGAAAATCCCCGCCGCGCGCATGAAAAAGGATCGCGACCATCACGTCTATCTCGCAACCCAGTCGGTGGCCCTTCTCTTGGAGCTCAAGGAGCTCACAGGCAGAGGCGTTGGCGGGTTCATTCTGCCGTCCGTCAAATCCGTACTGCGGCCGATGTCGGAGAACACGCTCAACGGCGCCTTGCGCCTTTTGGGATATGCGGAAGACGAGATGACCGCGCATGGGTTTCGCACGACGGCCTCAACATTGCTCAACGAGTCCAATCTTTGGAAAGAAGATGCGATCGAGCGTCAGCTTTCCCATGTCGAGGAAGACGAGACCCGCGCGGCCTATAACCGCGGCGAATACTGGGACGAGCGGGTGAAGATGATGCAATGGTGGGCCGACTATCTGGACCAATTGCGGCAACAACACTAAACTCGCACTCACAGGGGCGCTTTCAATCGGAGTAGGACCGATGCAGAAAATCCTTCTGGCGGCCATGAGTGTAGTGCTTATCGCTGCGTCCGGTGCGCAGGCTGCGCCAGCCAACAAATGTTTCTTTGTCAGCGAATTCCAGAATTGGAAGGCGCCTGACAACAAGACGATCTACATCCGCGTTGGCGTCAATGAGTTCTATCGGCTCGATCTCTCGGCAAGCTGTCCATCGCTGACCTAGCCCGATTCTCATCTCATCACCCGTTTCCGCGGCAACGACAGCGTGCACCGGTATCTAAATGATTGTTCAAATGGCATTTCTTCTTGCAAGCGCGCCCAGATGCAGCGCGCTCGGTTTTGGCGTACGCGTAAAGGTCTGAAGATCGACCGCGACTAGTCCGAAGTGTTTGGAATATCCTGACGTCCATTCGAAATTGTCGAGCAGAGACCAGTAAAGGTAACTGTGAACCGGGATGCCTTCGTCCAGGCAATCGCGCAGGCTTGCCACCGCTTGATCGATGAAAGCGATACGCTGCGTATCGTCGTCTGTAGCGATGCCGCTTTCCGTCACATAGATCGGCTTGCCGATCGCGGAATGCGCCCATCGGATCGTTCCGGCCACCGCATCCGGATAGTATTCGTAGCCGGCATCGGTGATCACCGCGCCCTTAGGCGGCATGGCGATGCCTTTGTCGTCCACCAAGAAACGCGTGTAGGGCTGCACGCCCACGAAATCGGCATGCGTGCGCGCGACATCGACCCAGTCGCCATAAAGCCGCTTGATATATTCATCGGCAAGCGAACCTGGACCGATCGGTTGAATATCCTGCGTCGTGAGCGAAATGCCGA
>Ga0265340_10002553_pt1 | contig 10339 bp, 10 predicted proteins | sample 4CB225metaG_FD_202082 | JGI IMG/M metagenome (GOLD analysis project Ga0265340, IMG submission 202082) | Rhizosphere microbial communities from Carex aquatilis grown in University of Washington, Seatle, WA, United States - 4-CB2-25 metaG | ecosystem: Host-associated > Plants > Roots >...
CAGACATTGTTGGTCGGCACCAGGCGCTCGGCGCCCAGCGCCTCGCCGTAGCGCACCAGCAGGTCCATCGCCTTCTGCACGGCGGGACCTTCACCGCCATCCGCCATCTTCTTTTCGTCGTCGGTGAGTTTCATGGTCAGGCGTTCGCTTCTGCAAAGGGGCGGATGCTGCGGGCGATCTCGTGGCCGCTGACATTGCGTTCGAGATTGTCGCGCAGACGGAGCTTCAGCGCCGCCATGTCGATCTGGTGCACGCTGCCGGTACCCGCAAGATCGAGCGCATGCGCGGCCGCAGCACCCATCGCGATGCAGGGGCCCATCACGCGGATACTGGAGAGCGCCGCATTGTCGGCATCGACGCAGCGGCCGGCGGCGATGACGTTGTCGGCGTCGGCGGGCGTCAGGCAGCCGAACGGCACGTAGTGCATGTGGTCGTCGCCGAACGGCCGCCAGACATGATCGTTGCCGGAATCGTGCAGTTCGATCGGCCATGCCGTGCGCGCGATCGCATCGTCGAACTTGCGCCCCGAGACGACGTCGTCGACCGTGAGCTGCTGACGGCCGCGGATCCAGCGGGTCTGCCGGATGCCCGGAAAGCCGTAGGCCCGCACCCGCGCCTTGCCGAACGCTTTGGGAAATTCCCCCTTGAGGAATTTGACCGCGCGATCGGCCTGCTCGCGCCCTTCCAGCGTCCTGTCGGACATTTCGAAGGGATCGAGCGGGGTTTCGATGTGGGTCATGTTCATGGCAGCGATGCCGCGGCCGGGAATGATGAAGCTCAGCCCCTCGCGCCGGACCAGGCCGTAGGCGTCGCCCTTGTCGCGCATCCGCACCGGCAGTTCTTCGCGGCTCGGCACATGCGCCTCGTCAATGCCTTCAAGCACCACCATCTGGGTGCCGAACACCGGCCCGTCCGCCGCCTCCTGGCAGGGAAATCCCGCCTGCCAGACCAGCGCGGCGTCGCCGCTGGCATCGACGAAGCCGGTCGCGCCGACACGGACATCGCCGTAACGCGTCGACAGGCCGAGCGATTTGATCCGGCGGTCCTTGACCTCGACTTCGCGAACGATGGCGCCGAGCAGCACCTTGACGCCGGCCTCGCGAATGGCGTTTTCGATCCACCTGCCGAGCGCGACTTCGTCGTAGATGATGATGTTGTTGACGCCCTGCCGGTAATGGATCGCCCCGGTCTTGGAGAGATCGCGGATGATGTCCTCCGCGATGCCATAGGTCACCTGGTGGCCATCCTTGCCATTGGAAAACATGCCGCAGATGGTGCCGACGATCGAATTGACCGCCTGTCCGCCAAGCACGGGCAGACCGTCGATCAGCAGCACATTCCTGCCAAGCCGCGCCGCCTCAATCGCCGCCGAGACGCCGGAAATACCGGAGCCGACGACGCAGATATCGGCTTCCCGGGACAACGGCTCGCTGCGGGTGCGCACGACAGTGCGCGTCGCGGTCGATGCCTTGGTGCGGAAGGAAAAAGGAGTGCTGCTCATGAGGGCTCTGCGCGTTTCCTGAATTTCTTGCTCCCCCGAGGGCGGGGGCGACGATTTCGCGCAATTTGCTCTTTTGCAGCGCGGAAATTAACCCCCGGATATGACCAATCAGTTTTCTTGTTTTGGAAAAACTGATAGTCTGCCTCTCACCACCGCCCGGTGGTTTCAGGGTCCGCAGGAAACAGGCGCAATGGACACGATCCAGAATATCAAAGCCTTCCTGCTGGTCGCGCGGACCGGCAGCATTACCACGGCGGCCCGGCAACTCGGCGTGGTGCCGTCCGTCATGACCAAGCGCATCGACCGGCTGGAAGACCAGATGCGGGTGAAGTTGCTGCAGCGCTCGACCCGGCGGATCGCGCTGACGGAAGCGGGCGAGGTGCGGTTGCCGCGCCTGCAGGCCGCGGTCACCGAGCTCGAGAGCATCTTTCAGGAATCGAAGGTCTCGACGTCCGAAATGGAAGGGCATTTGCGGATCAAATGCCCGACCACGATCGCAATTCTGAGCCTCGGCGAGATGTTGACCCGCTTTCAGATTGCCCACCCCAGGATCAGTATCGAACTCGTCATGCTCGATCGTTCGGTGAATCCGATCGAGGAGGGTTTCGATCTCGCCATCGGCGCGCTGCCGACCTCGTATCCCGGCGTCATCGACGAACCCTTATGCCCCTACCCCCGCATCATCTGCGCGGCGCCGGCTTATCTGGAGCGCTGCGGCGCTCCAAATCATCCACGCGATCTCGTGCAACACGACTGCCTGACCTTCGCGACGACAGGACAGAGTTGGGCGTTCGAAAGCCGGCGCGGCTTGATCAATGTCGACGTCAAGCCAAAACTGAGCGCCAATGACAGCCAGCTTCTGCTGCGCGCCGCGGTGGCGGGCATGGGCATCGCGAGGATCGCGCGTCATGTCGTCACCCCGAGCCTGGAACGCGGCGAGCTCGTGACCCTGCTGCCGGATTACCCCGTGCCGGAGTTCTGGGTGAAGGCGCTGATCCCGAAAAACCGGATCGAGCGACCGGCCGTGCGCCATCTGCTGACCGTGCTCAAGCAGGGTTTTGCCGACGCTTCCATCGCCAACGGTCAGGTGGCGGCCTAACCCTTGATGGGCTCTTTGGTGACGCGGGCGGCCGACTTGGCCTCCTGGATTCCCCGGTAGATCCGGGTGCGCAAATCGGCGAATTGAGGTTCGATCCGCGTCGTGGCCTGGTTGCGCGGCGCCGGTATGTCGACCCGGACGTCGTCAAGAATGCGCGTCGGAGACGATGACAGCACCAGCACGCGATGACCGAGATAGACCGCCTCGTCGATATCGTGGGTCACGAAAATCACCGTGAGATCGAGCTCGCTCCAGAGCCGGAGCATCAGGTCTTCAAGATCGGCGCGCGTCTGCGCGTCGACCGCGGCAAAGGGCTCGTCGAGCACCATCACCTTGGGCTGGTAGGCCACCGCGCGCGCGATCGCCACCCGCTGCTGCATGCCGCCCGACAGCTGCCACGGATAGGAATCCCCGGCCCCCGCGAGCGCCACCGCGGCCAGCGCTTCATCAACCAGCCGCGTCCGTTCGGCCTTGGCGATCTTCTTCTCGCGCAGCGGCAATTCGATGTTCTCGCGTACGGTCTTCCAGGGGAACAGGCTGCGGCCATATTCCTGAAACACCACCGCCATCTCCGCCGGCGGTCCGGCCACCGCATGCCCGTTGACCAGGATCGCGCCGCTGGTCGGGGCCAGCAGTCCGGAGAGGCACTTCAGCAAGGTGGTCTTGCCCGCGCCGGAGGGACCGACGATGCAGGTGAAGTCGCCGGCTTCGACGTCGAAATTCAGGTCCCCGATCGCCTCGACCCGGCGCGTTCCCGATTGATAGACCTTGTTGAGGTGTTGGACCGATACGACCGCATTCCCAGCCATTCAGCTTCGCCTTTCCAGATCGCGCATGCCGTAATACCACTTCAGGGTTCGCCGCTCGAACAGGCGGAACGCGAGCGAGAGCGCGAACCCGAACAGGCCGAGCATCAGCACGCCGCTCCACATCTCCGGAATTTCAAAACTGCGTTGAAACACGATGATGGCGGCGCCGAGCCCGTTGGTGGCGGCGAACATTTCGCTGATCACCATCAGGATGATGCCGATCGACAGGCCGATCCGCATGCCGACGACGATCTGCGGGCTCGCGCTCGGCAGCACGAAGTGCCACAGCCGGCTCAGACCCTTGATCTGATAGGTGCGGCAGGTCTCGTCGAGCACGAGGTCGACGCTCCTGACGCCTTCGACCGTGTTCAACAGAATCGGCCAGACCGAACCCGTGACGATGACCGCAATCTTCATCGTATCGCCGAAGCCCGCGAGCATCACCAACACCGGGATCAGCGCCGGCGGCGGAATGGCGCGGAAGAACTCAAGCACCGGCTCCGCCGCACGGCGAAGCGGGCGATACATTCCGATCGGAAGGCCGATGGCGATACCGGCGAGGCATGCAATCAAATAGCCAAGGATCAGACGCCCGAGGCTCGGCAGCACGTCGCCGACGAAGCGCTGGCCGAGCCACAGCGCATCGAACCGGTCGAGCACTTTCGCGAGCGGCGGAAAGTAGAAGTTCGACGAGTGGGCACTCGCCACGAACAAGAGCGCAAACAGCGCGAGCGGCAGCGCCAGTTCGATCACGGCCCCGCGCAGGATCATTCCCGCAAAGCGTCCCATGGTTTTGCTGCTTGTCGACTCAGGCTGCGACGGCATTGCGCACCGACGGGTGCCAGCGCAGCACCCGCTTCTCGATCGCCCGTGCGGCGACGTTGATGGCGATACCCATCAGGCCGGTAACGATCACCAGCGCGTACATGGTCGGGATCGCATCCGACGTCTGCGCGACGACGATACCTCGCCCGATGCCAAAGCTGCCGATCACCATTTCCGCAGTGACCGCAAGCACCAGCGCAATCGACGCCGCCAGGCGCACGCCGGTAAAAAGGAACGGCAGCAGGGTCGGCCACGCGACGTGCACGATGAAGCCGGTCGTGCTGAAGCGAAACGAACGGGCGGTATCACGCGCCACCGCGTCGACATCGCTGAGGCCGTACAGCATCTGGAGAAGCACCTGCCAAAACGCCGCATAGGTGATCAGCACAACCCCGGACTGATAGCGCGAGCCGAAGATCAGGATGACCCCGGGAATCAGCGCCACCGAGGGAATCGGCCGCAGAAACTCGATCGTCGAATGGGTGTACTTTCTGGCGCCCGGCACCAGCCCGATCACCAGTCCGGCGATGACGCCGGACAATGTCGCGACGGTGAGGCCGATGGCCCAGGTGCGCAGGGTGCTCCCGAAATAGGCCCAGAACTCCTGAGTGCCCGCCAGTTTGAATAGCTCGCCGACCAGCGCGCTGAACGGCGGAAAGAAGCGCGGATCAGCCAGTCCGAGTCGCGGCGCGGCCTCCCAAAGAATAGCGAGCAACAGAAAGCCCCCGGCGCTGTTCAGATGTCGCGCCACTTACCGTGCCTCGCTCCAGACGATGTCGTCATACACGGTCGGCTTCAGGATCATGCCGAACTCCTTGGCGTAGCTGGAAAAGATCTCGATGGAGTCCTTCGGCACCGCCGTGAGGTAGTTTGGAAGGATCAATTTTGCGGCGACCTCGGGACCGAGCTTGGTGAATTTCGGCAGTTGCTTGCGTACGCCGTCCGAGTTTTTCTGGGCGTATTCGAGCGATTCATTGATCGCGGCACGAATGTTCTTGAACAGCTCGGGGTTTTTCTGAAGCTGGTCTTCGAAGGTGAAATAAGCCGACGTCAGCATGCTCTTTTGTGACATGGTGATGTAAGGCGAGTTGATCGCCGGGTATCCCGCGGCAACCGCCGCCGTACCGAACGGCTCGGCGCCGACCATCGCGTCGATCTTGCCGGACTGCAGCGCGGCGAGCGCATCGGCAAATCCGAGCTCGATGAAGCGCACCTTTTTCGGATCGCCGCCATCGGCCTTCACCGCAATGCTGCCGAGCAGCTGCAGCAGGCCGTTGAGCGCGTTGACGCTGACCGTCTTGCCTTCGAGGTCCTTGGCCGACTTGATGCCGCTGTTGGGTCCGGCGTGAATCATGGTTACGTCGGCGCCGCCGGTGCCGGTCGAACTCGAGCCGGCGGCGATGATCCTGACGGGCAGCCCCTTGTCGCGAGCCTGCAGCAGCGACACCAGCGAGCTGAAGGCGAAATTGTACTCGCCGCTCATCACCGCCGGCACCAGGGCCGCACCGGTCGTGCCCATGTTAACTTTCAGATCGATGCCGTGCTTCTTGAAGATGCCGACCTCGTCGCCGAGATAAAGCGCCGCCACGTCGGTCACTGGAATGAAGCCAGCCTGAACCGTAACGGGGGTCTTGGGCGTATCGGCCGCCGATGCGGCGCCTGCGCCCAATAGACTTGCCATAACAAGACCGAGCGCAATGGCGTGCTTTCTCAAGAATGAATTCATGCCCGTTTCCCCCTTTTTGTCGGATTGCTTTGGGCGATAGCCGTATTGGTCGCTCGCGGCAAGGCTAAAATAAGTACAAGCCGAAACCGCGCGCAATCCCTCTTGGCGACTTTTCAATCCCTGCTCGCTCGGCGCAGCCGACCTTGCCGTCGCCGGGTTTTTCCGTGAGCCTATATCCATCCCATCTTTCTCAAATCACGAAATGTGAAGGCCATTCTTTCAGGCTTTTCTTCCGTGTCGAGGCAACGGATAATGAAACAAATTGGGAGAACCGGGAAGACGGGGATGGGCGCCATTTGAAAGTACTCGCTAACAAGGGCCGGCTTGCCTTTGTGCTCATCGTTCTATCATCGTTTGTTTCCGACGCAACGCAGGCTGCCGAGCAGGTGCGGATCGGCGTCTTGAAGCTGTCGTCGGCCGCTCCGCTGTTTCTTGCCAAGGATCGCGGCTATTTCGAACAGGAAGGGATCGACGCCGATCTGAAATTCTTCGATGCGGCTGTGCCGATCGCTGTCGCAACGGTCTCTGGCGACATCGACGTCGGTTTCACGGGGCCTTCTATAATCTTGCGGGCAAGGGTGGTCTCAAGGTCATTGCCGGCACGGCGCGAGAAGCGCCGGGCTTCCAGAATACGGCCTATGTCGCCTCGAAACGCGCGTACGATGCCGGCCTGCGGACCCTCGCCGATCTACCCGGCCATTCCGTCGGCATCACGCAGACAGGTTCGACCTTCCACTACTCTCTCGGCCTGATCGCCGAAAAGCTGAAGTTCGACATGGCAACGGTGAAGGTCGTTCCGCTCCAGTCGCTCCCCAATGTCGCCGCCGCCATAAAAGGCGGCCAACTCGACGCGGCTCTGACCGCCGCCACGACGATCATGCCGGTTGTCGCGTCGGGCGATGCGGTCGTGCTCGGATGGGTTGGCGACCAGACGCCGTGGATGCTCGGCTGCGTCGTTGCCTCCACCGCCGCTATCGAGAAGAACCGCAGCCAGATCGAGAGGGTTCTCGCCGCCTATCGCCGCGGCGCGGAGGAATACACGCGCGTACTTCTGCGGCGCGGCGCGAATGGCGAGTTCATGAGCAGCCCGGAAGGCGACGCCATGCTCGCGGTGATCGCCAAATATACCGGGCAACAGGTCGAACAGTTGCGCATTGGACTTTCAGTGGTCGATCCTGCGCTCGATACGGCCGATATTGCTCGGCAAGTGGCCTGGTTCAAGCGTCAGAAGATGATTGATGCGGACGTCGATACCGCCAAGATCGTGGATAAATCCTTCGTGCCTGATCGGTCGACGAGCCCGAAGTAGGAAGCGGAGCCGTCGATGACGGCGAGTGCAGCGAGACCATAGTTGGCGGCTACTTGCTTCAAGGCGTCGGCTACTTGTTTGCTCGTGACCGGCCGCTTCGCGCCATGACCGGTCGTTCCATAATCACGCATTCAGCGAAGCCCAGTCCGGCCGGGGACATGGGTTCGCGCCCGAGCGCTACCATGAAGCCCAGAATTTGCCGGGCCGCATTTTGCGTTCGACGTCGAACGGCTTGAGCTTGCCGGTCATGTGTTCTCCCTCGCGAAATGCATCCTCCGAAGCCACGGCCAGAAGCTACGGTTTGCACGGTGACTAGGGGTAACATCGCGGAACTGACCGCAACCGCCTTTATCGCGCTGCTCGTTGTTTTTGCTGTCGCTTCGAACACTGGGATACAGAGGAGAACAGTGGTGGCGGAAGATCCATCCTCCGAACCCACGGTCACAAACTACAGTTTGCGGTGACTTCGGGTAATATCGCAGAACTGGCGGCAACAGCGTTTGTCGCGCTGCTCGCAGGTTTTGCTGTCGATTCGAACAATCGGATACAGAGAGTACTGTGGCGTGGCGGAGGGAGAGGAACTGGGATCGAACCTTCTTCGCGTAACCCAGAGTAGTCCAGGGGGCCGAGGCGGATCAGGCTCCCTTGGGAGCCGCGTAGATGCAGGATGCACGGCGGCCTGTCTCAGGGCGCGCCGCTGAGCGCCGTGGAGGCTTGGACAAAGTCACTTCCTACTAGGTCTAATTGCGCCAACCGAAGGATTGCAGGAACGACGGTGACTGGGCATTTTGCACAGACTGGTCCTGTGCTCGGGCGTCTCGTGCGGGCGGGACCTGTACCGGTGCATTTTGCTCCCGCCGGACCTTTTTTCGGGGATTTTGCACGGGCCGTATCTCTGCCCGCGCACTATGGACGGGCCGGACGTGTCGGTCCTTTTGCATGGGCCGGAGAGCTGCTCGGGCATTTTCTGCAACCTGTGCCGGGGCATCTTGAACGGACTGTACGGGCCCGACCTGCGCCTGCGCATCTTTCTCGGCCGCCCAAGCTTGGAATTGCCTAAACAGGGCTTCAGACGATGGCTCACTATCTTCCGTCTGACTCTGACCGGCGGATTCAGAGGCGGCAGCAATTTCGTCTCGGGTCGGCGCGTCCTTTGCGGTCAGCGGCAAAGCCTGAGCATCGCCGGTAGATTGAATTGTTGGCGTCGACTGATCGGTGCCAGGCTGAAGCGCCGATTTGTCGCCCAGCGAAGCCGTGACATCCGCAAAGAGCGTCACGGGATTTCCCACCGATAGAATCGCGATACCGATCGCTGTCGCCGTTGCAACCAAAATACTTACCTTGAGGACTCGCGACGAGATAACAGCTCTGTCCCAAGCTTTCCCGATACCCTGCTGCTCAGGTTCATCGGCGAGAAAGAGAGGCAAAGGATGGTCCAGATTAAAACCGTCTTTCGTCGGCATTGGGCGATGCCTCCTCTTATGTTCTTCTCGACCAGTACCCTGTTATCGAGGTCCAAAAAGCGGAGAAATCTTGATTTTACTTGGGCCGGGGAACCGCACGATTCTCCTGTCGGTACCTCAGCGCAGCCTTTCGGGAAACCGACGTCTGCCAACAGGAAGACCATCACACGCGTTGAACTGTCTCACGCGCTCTACCGGACGAAAGTCGGGCTAACTCAGAAGGAGTCGTCTGCCCTGGCTGATCGCGTTTTGAAGGAGATCACAGACGCCATTGCGGAAAGGCGAAATAGTGAAGTTGTCGTCGTTTGGGACATTCACGGTCTGCAAGAAGGGCCAGCGCATTGGCTGAAATCCCAAAACAGGCGTCGCGGTCCCAATTTTTCCGCGCCGCGTGGCGGTCTTCAAGGCTTCAGCCAGAATGAAACAGAAAATCCAGAATAAGACCGAATCTAACGCACCAAACGAGGCGACCGTACCGAGCCTTTGGACAATTGCTACCGAGCCGGTTTCATCATCTGCGCAAATTTCTGTGCCTCGACAGCAAATTTGACCGGTTCCGCCCTGTGAATAACGTGCATAGCCCGAAGGCAACGCTGGACAAGGTGTAGCATGGCACTCCCGGATTGGAGGGTCTGGCCATGACTCGCACCGTGATTTACTGCGACCTAGACGCCGTTATCGATAAGATCGTCGCTGCCTGTAGCGGCGACATGATTAGCGCGGTAAAGGCCCTGCTGCTGGTCAACGAGACGCTTGAGTCCGAACTTCAACAGCTTCGCGACGGGGCGGTCTACCGCGCACCAACCAAACGTCAGGCGAAATGCGCGCTGCATTGAGGTTTGTCGCAGCAAGCCCAGTTTGACCTGCGCGATACGCCTTGAACTTCCGCAAGCGCGGGCTTTGATCCGTTCTCTTCCTGGGTGAATCGAGGCAGAGTTATCGATCCTGTGATCTCGGAAGAAGTCGAACTGGCTGATTGCCGTAAAGCAGGCGGCACGAGGACGAAATACAGCGCAACAACCGTCAGCAGGGCCGCTACGGCAACGAAGCGACCGGCCACGCTGAACAGTACGGCTCGCCGTAGTTTACGCTCTGGACCAGGATTCTTCTGAATCACCTCGGAGGTGGGCGGCTTGCGCAAGTAAACCGGCGTCTTGAGTCGAACAAAGGCGGTTGGGCGATTGGGGACCTGACCGAATCCGACGTTGCTTCCTGGGAAAGGGATACGCAAACGATAGGGCGGCCCGCTTTATTCGCACTCATGTCGGGGCCCTCCCTACGCAGCGGGAGCGTAGAGACCTTAGGATGATCTGAAGGCGGTGCAATGTTATCTCGTAGAATGCGCGGCCGGCCGCACCATTAGCCGGAAGTCGTCGATGTTGATTTCGTGACTGCCGCCTTCTTTTTCCGCGCTCTCCGCTTTTTGGTTGCGGTGTCGAGTGACTTCAGCGGCCGTAGTTGCGTGTTGAAGGCATTTTTCCGCAAAATCTCGAGACGGTCCTGATACTCGCGTTCGGTATTCCCATTTTTGTACTTCATCGCTTCATTCCACTTCCGTTTACGCAGCGCGCTTCCTGACGATCATTCGCGCCGAGAGAAAGCCGCAC
>Ga0265340_10002557_pt1 | contig 10333 bp, 6 predicted proteins | sample 4CB225metaG_FD_202082 | JGI IMG/M metagenome (GOLD analysis project Ga0265340, IMG submission 202082) | Rhizosphere microbial communities from Carex aquatilis grown in University of Washington, Seatle, WA, United States - 4-CB2-25 metaG | ecosystem: Host-associated > Plants > Roots > Rhizosphere...
TGATCATGATCGTCAACAACATCTTCTCTCCCTAGCCCCAAGAGAATCAGTAACCAGAATCAGCAACGTCGAACCATAAAATAAAGTTTCGAATCGAACCCTTAATTTCGATGCGGCGACGCACCAATTCCACTGATGTCAAGCGGCCCCAACCGGAAAGTCTCGTAAAACTGCGGCGAACTTGTCTCGACCTCCGATTTGGCTTCGTTCTGCCAAAATCGACGCCTACACACCCATAAGTGTCCATATGAAATAAGACAACTTCAAGGAGGTGCAGCGTAATCGGCTCTCGCCGGAGTTCGCAGTGCGGCGCAGCATCGTTATGACCGCCAATATCGCGACCACGGCGTGCGGGGCTAGAGTCCGGATACGCCGCAGGCTTTCAGCGCAAAGCGCATTCATGGGTGTCTCGTTGCCATGGCTCCGACCGCGCGGAGCCAGCCAATCAACCCTGAAAGGTCGCGCCGATATAGCGTCCGCGAGACCAGACCACCTGGCAGGTCTGAACGTTCCGGAAATTGTCCAGCGTCATCTTGAAGACCGGCGTAAGGACATCCTGGTCGTTGAGCTGAAGCCCGACGCCGGTATCGCTGATATCGCGCACCGCACAGGAACGCACGCCGCGCTGTCTGTCGGAAAAGATCAGCGCGCCGTTCGTCGTCTTGATCCTGTCAACCTGCCGTCGCTCAGCCATCGTCTCTTCGCTCCAGTGGGACGAGAAGCACCGCAAGCGGAATAGCTACCGATTTGCCCTTGGCCTTGTCCGAGTGAACCTTAACGAGCTCTGAGTCTTCTTCAACGAAAGCTCGCAGTTAAGATGAATGATCAAGCTTAACGCGCGCCCCCCTGACGCGCCGCGCGGCGGGACCGCTGACCCCGGCAGTCGCTCGCGCTCGGCTGCGAGGAGATTGAATATAACAATTTAAAATTGCAAAACACCGATGGTCCGAAGATGGACGCCCGCCATCGGCGGCATTTGCATAATTCGCTCCAAGCCACGGGCGCGCGGTTCAGCTGGCGTTTCTTGACCGCCGCTGTCGCAACGATGTCGTCCACTTTTCCTAGATGAAAGCGAGGTTTTGACGTCCTCAAAGCCATCGAAGGTATCAAGACTTTTGACTTCGAAAATGCCTCTGCAAAGGACTAAATGCAGTTTCGACCGAGGCACTTCCAATGGCAGCCATACTGTTCATTGCCGTGATATTTGGCGCCGGTTTCGCGATGGGCTGCTTCGTGCGCGATCGAATTTCACGCAAGCGACGGCGACGCGCCATGAGCTGGTGACGGTGGCATTCGTGATGCGGCCGATGCGTGGATATCGGTGCCCAAGGCTCCGCCGCAGTCCAGGCACCGGCGGAGGCGCGCTGGTGGTCGACGGGTCACCCTGAGGGAATAAAACTCAGAGGTTGGCAAAGCTTCGGCAGCCGGTCACAATGCGCCAAAGCAGACATGGAAAGAGCCGATGATTCAAAGCGCTAGGAATTGTGACAGTCGTTTCTCTCCTTTGTATGCCCCTGCATGCACATGGCCAGGACACGTCCCAGCAAAACGGCACTCGTAGTGGATATGCTGGTACCAGTTCGCCTTCGACGACGTCGACGAACAAGACGAATAGTCCAGGGGGGATCACCCTTGAGAAATGCTGTGCCAACCGGCCAAGGCCGATCAGAGGGGGCCTATGGCCTCACCCCGCAACTCCAAAAAGAACTCGGGATCAGTCGGCAACAATAGCCATCCACGCATGATTCGAGTGTCACGAGTCCAGATGCAGCTCGACAGGAGGGGAACTTCTCGCGGACATGCTGGATCACCTTCCAGAATTTCGAGATCACCTCAAGCATCTCGGTGACATCCTCGCCCAGCTTGGACGGTCGCGTTCCGCAGCCGCAGCAGGCACAGTTTGTCGGTCCCGGCACCACAATCGCCGCTCCCGGGGCAGATGCTCCGGGAACGGCTTGCGGGCCAAGGCGTCGCACCGCTGCGTCAAATGCCTATCAGAACAATCCCCAAAACCCAACGACATCGGGGCCTCCGGGCTCGCCAACGGCCGCGCGGGCGCAGCGCAACGCCGTGGGACACTCCGCAAAGGGCCTGCCGGTAGGCCACCACTGGCGCGGGCCCCGGTTCGCCGGAACAGCCCATCGACAAATAGCCGAGGCTGATCCTGCGCGATGAGACTTCTGAATCAGGACATTAGGCTTGGGCAATCCTCTCGATTAGCCGCAGCCACGCAGGCAAACAAATGCGCTTGAGATCGTAACGATCGACAATAGTCTGACGTCCAGCAATTCGAATGCTCTCGAAAGCGCGCGGCTCTGAAAGTGCAGCAATCACCGCCTCGGCTATGCCGCCAACGTCGAAAAATTCCCGCAGGATGCCGTTCCGCCCATCTTCGATTACTTCGGTCACTGGCCCGGTACGTGAAGCAATGACGAGCGCCCCTGCACTCATCGCTTCCAGCATCGACCACGACAGGACGAACGGATACGTCAGATAGACATGCGCAGCCGAGACCTGCATGATATGTCTAAGGACCGATCCAGATACCTTCCCCACAAAGTGTAGCCGAGTTAGATCAAGCTGGCCCGATAACTCACTCAGCAGTTGCTGTTTCCATGTCGTACCGGCGGGCGCAGCCGGGCCGTAGGAGACGCTGTTGCCGCCGATGACGATAATGCGAGCCTCCGGTCGGGACCGCAAAATGGCCGGCAACGCGCGCATGAAGACGTGGAAGCCGCGATAGTGCTCGAGGTTGCGATTGATGAAGGTCACCACCTCATCGCCGGGCCTGAAAACGATACCTTCGCGCTGCAGCGCGATATAGGCCTCGCTATCGGGCCGGAGCAGGTCGGTGTCGATTCCCTCGTGAACGACATCAATCTTGTCACGGAGCAGCGGTGGAAAGCTGTTGGCCTGCCAGTGCGTCGGCGCCACACCCCGCGTTGCATCGAACAAGCCCTGCGTCATGACAACGCTGCGGGCGCGTACCTTTTTTGTCTGCTGAAACGAATCGGTCCGAGCGATCTCCGGATCGAAGCCGACATCGAGGCCGCGAGCGCTGTGGAAGAATTCGGCGTACAGCAGTATCGGCACCTCGGGAAACACGTCGCGCACGAACAACGTCTCGCCCCAACCCCCGTGGCCGACAACAAGATCGGGAACAAAACCTTCGGACTTAACGGCAAGCAACGTGTCCGCGACGGCACTCGCGCGGTCCGTGCTTTCCGCATACGGGCCGGCGAAGTCATGCAAAATATGTTTACGCTTTGCGGGCCAAGCGTATGTGCGCAGAGGGATTGTCGAAGGGTTGGTAATGCCCAACGGGACAACAGCCAGGAGAGTATTGTTGCCAGCGGCTTGAAGAGCTCCGGCAACCGACCGAAACTGGGCCGGAAAGTTTTGGTGCAGAAAGATGATATTCATTGGCTCACTAACTCGGAGATAGACATTCCCTGCCGGATGAACGCCTTAAAACTGGACGCTACAGCGGATCCCGGCAGGGATCTTACGGTCGGGATTGGGCAAACGCAGCTGCACCAGAAACAGGCCAGATGCCGCATCGATCTGCGGATCCTTGCTGATCACTTCCGCTTCATACACGCCGCCGATCGGCTCCTGCGGCGTGACGTGCGCGATCATACCCGCGCTCACCAAGACATAGCTGCTGGCGGAAAGGTAAAGCTCCACTTTGAGTGGCTCGATCTCTATGATGGAGGCGACCGCGTTGGCGGGATCGGCAAATTCGCCCTCATGCAGCATGACGTCGGTCACGACGGCGTCCACCGGTGCCCGCAGGATGCGCCGCTCGAGGGTCGCCCGCAGGCGATTGACGTCAAGTTTGGCAAGGTCGCGATCGATCTCCGCCTGTTCAACCTCCGCCCTCGCGACGGCAGCCTGGGCTTGCGCCTCCTCGAACGATTGGTCCGTCGTGACCTTCAGGTTTACGAGCTTTTGCTGTCGGGCCAGCTTTGCCTCGGCCGCGACCGCCACCGCAGTTTTCAGCCGGATGGCCACGTCGGTGGCCGCCCTTGCGATAGCGGCATCAAGCTGGGCCTGTTCGACTGCCGACTCCAATTCCGCAACCACCTGGCCCTTCACGACCTTGTCGGCACGCTTTACGGCAACGCGCGACAGCGTGCCCGCCACGGCGGCCGAAAGCTTATAGGTATTGTTGGCGGATATCAGGCATGAAGCGTGTTTGGCATAGTCGTTAAGTTCATCGGCATGGGTTGCCGATCCCAATCCCGCAAAAGCCAGCAATGCAACCAGCGACCGACGCATGTTGGCCATCAGTCCAATCCGCCCGCAAATGCGGTCAAACGCGCGAGATGTTCATCGCGTTTCATCAGGGTTATTCGGGCAGCCGCGCTCTTCCGCTCCAGGATACCCTGCGCCCTGCGGAATGCGAGGCCCGCCAGGCCAGGCGCCGCTGCCATCGCCCGCTGCCACCAGGGTCCAATGGCACGCAGGACGTCGTCCTGCAGCGAGACATATTCGATCACTTGTCCCGGATCGCCCTGGCGGGCGCAGCGGCCCATCAGCTGCCTGTCGACGCGGCCCGAATCGTGTCGCTCGCAGATCATCACCATCAACCCGCCCAAATCCGCGACCCCCTCGCCAAGACGAATATCGGTGCCGCGTCCCGCCATGTTGGTGGCAACGGTCACCGCGCCGATCTGGCCTGCCCGGCTGACGATTTCGGCCTCGGTCTCATTCTGGGCGGCGCTGAGTACGGTATGCGGAACATCGGCAGCCGCAAGCGCTTTGCTGGCGCGCTCCGCCTCGATCACCGAGCGCACGGCGACCAATACCGGCTGCCCACGACGGTGCAGCCCTGCCACCTCGGATGCCGCACGCGACCATAGCTCATCACGATCGGGAAACAGATTGCGGGCGGCAACGACCCGGCGCAATCTCAAGCGGCGCGGAATGGGTGTGTATGTAAGGTCATAGACCGTGTGTATCTCCCGCGCTACCTCTCGCACCGTGCCACTCATGCCACAGATAGTGGCGTAGCCGCGAAAAAATCGTTGAAAGCTGATACTGGCGAGCGACTTCCTGAGGCCCGTGGACACGCAGCCTTCCTTCACTTCCACCATCATGTTCAGGCCGAAGCTCCAATGCCGGTCAGGCATGGCGCGACCGGAATACTGATCAACCAACACGATCTTGCCGTCCTGGATCAGATAATGACGGCCACGCTGCAGCGTGTGCTGGGCCGAAAGGGCCGCGCGCATCAATTCCTGCCGTTTCAGCCGACCTCCCCACTCGCCTCCAAACCCCCGTGTTTCACGCTCGAGCCGCTGTAGGCCGCGCGGGGTCAAAGACGGATTGCCGGAATGCGTATCGATGATGAAATCGATGCCAGCCTCGAATGCTTCGGCCATCTTCAGCGCCGTTCTTGCAGTCTCGACGTCTACGTGGTTTTCCGCCGGAGCCGAGATCACCAGCGGTGTACCGGCATCGTCGACCAGAACGCTATCGATCTCGTCGACGATCGCGACGTCCAGCGCGCGCTGGATATGGCCGCTTTGCGCAGCCCGCCCGAGCACTCGGCCCAGTTTCGCGGAAAGGTTGGGATTGCCGGAGAACGCGACGCGATTGAGCCGGTCGCGCAAATAGTCGAAAGCGGCCTCCTTATTGGACATGAACACCACGTCCGCCTGGTGCGCTTCGCGCCTCTCCTGCGGACTTGAACTGCCGGTCACCACACCGATGCTTTGGCCCATGCCGGCAAACGCCGGCCTCAGGAGTTCGGCGTCGCGGCTGGCCAGATAGTCATTGGCGGTGACGACATGCACGTGCCGCCCTCCGAGCGCGTAGACGCTGGCAGCCAGAAAGGCCATCAGTGTCTTGCCCTCGCCGGTGTCCATTTCCGCAGCCTCGCCCCGCAACAGCGCGCTCGCCGCCGCGAGCTGCTGACAAAATGGCGTCATGCCAAGATGGCGCGACGCATTCTGGCTGGCGATCGCCAGCGCCTCGATTTGATGCGCACGGCTTTTGGCGTCTCGACGCAGCTTCATGGCCACCGTCTCGCGAAGACGATCGAGGTCGGCGGCGCTGCATGTGTCAAATTGCGTTGCCCGCGCGGCGCCGGCAATTCCGCAGCGCATGGCGCGGCGCGAGCGAACTACTCCGCCCATCATCGATACGTTGGAGATAATCCAATCGCTCACGGGTACACGTGCAACTTTCCTGCGGCTGACCATCGGCGCAATCAGCGCGCGCGGCAGGACAACTGGAGCGTCGAGAACGCGGTCAGACATGGAATTGTCCGAGAAAAAGTTGGCGTCCCGACCGATAGAGCCTCAAAATCAACGGCGCGGCACCGTGGTCAAATCGCACCCAGGCGCGCTGGCCCCATTGACCACGCAGCGCGCTGTTGTCCGCCACGAGATCGACTTCGAAGAACGCCTCTATTGCGACGTCCTTTTCCTTCGCCGCCGGATCGATCGCGAAGGGGCCGCCGTTCAGCGATGCCATGGCCATGCCGGGGAGACGATGGGTCGATTTGGGAAATTGACGTGCCACGCGAACGTCGTCGACTTTCTGCCACACACCCCCGTCGACGCGCACGGCAACCCCGACGACGTCATTGCGAACGAGATCGATATCGGCTTCCGGCACCAGTGCCCTCACGATTGACGCACGGTCCTGCATCACGTAGCCCAGTAACTGTCCCCGCTTGAGAAACTTGTTGAGCAGGTCTTTTTCGCCTGGCACGACAAATACGCCGCGGCCTGGGCTTTTGACAATCAGCGAGGCCTCCTGGCGTTGCAGTTCGGCAAGCTCATCGCCGGCGAGCTCGATCTCGCGGCGCACGATTTGCGTGTCAAACGGGTTTTTCGGCTCGGCCGAGCGAAGGCGCGCTTCCAATTCGGCCAGCCGAGCCTCGGCCTTCTTCAGTTTCGCGGCGATAAACGGATCAACCAGCCGAGCCAGCGGCTGGCCCGGTTCGACATCGGCTCCGGGCGCAGCGATAAGTTCGGCGAGATTGCCGGCGACCGTTGCAACAACGTGGGCGTCCTCCGGTATCCATACCTGTCCGCGCACCACGGTGCCGCGGGGCACCGGAACCGCGGCGAACAGTGCGGCGATACCCGACACGGCAATCGTCGTCACAATGATCGCCCTCAGCCTCGTCGGGGCGATGGCGGGAGCCAGCAGCACGAACTTCAGCGCCTGCACCAGCGGCCAGATCACCGATGAGGCAATCATCCAAATGACCAGACCGACGCCGATGAAGAAATAATGCGTCGATATGAACATGCCGATCGCGAACAGAGTGAACATGCGATAAACAAAAGAACTAGGCGCATAGATCAGAAACCACGCGCGCTCTCCCCGCGCCATGACCGGACTGATCGCCTCGCGGAAGCCGAGCAAATATTTCTGAAAGAGGTATTGCACATAACGATTCGCCCGCGAGCCGAGATTGGGCAGTTCGAGTACGTCGCACAAGATGTAGTAAGCATCGAACCGCAAGAGCGGATTGCCGTTGAAGATCAGCGTGGAGATACTCGCGATCAGCAGGGTATCAAACGCCATCGAGCGCACTATCCCCGGCTGCGCATGAAGCCAGATTAGCATCGCCAATGCCGCAACTGCCAATTCCACGATCATGCCGGCGGCGGCGACAAAAGACCGCCGCCATTTGCCGGGAATCATCGCTGAAGCGGAGCAATCGACATAGGGCGCTGGCAACAGCGTGAGCAGCATGACGCCCATTTCGTGCACTTCTTGGCCGGCGAGTCTGGTTGCATAGGCATGGCCAAGTTCGTGCAGGATTTTAATGATCGGGTAGATCAGAACGATGGTGAGCAGGCTTTCGGCGGCCAGCACCCGATCTGAGATGTCGGTTGTCAGGGCCGGCCAGTTCATGGCGAGCTGGACTCCCAGCCAAACCATGGCCGCGCACCAGAGAAGCCCCCCGACCCATGAAAAGAACGGACGCACCAGATGCTGGGTAGCGACCAGAAACCGGTCCGGATCGTAAAGGGGGATACGCAAGAACATCGGATTGCGAACTTGCGCGAGCAGCAGTGTTCGGTGCTCGGTTGTGCCGCGCTCAGCCAGCTCCATGGCGTCGACCGGACCGTCCGACCGTAGCAGGTTGGCGGAATACAGTTGCGAAGCGGTTTGTAAAATCTGATCCTGCCCGGGAGCGTCGTCGCCAAAATGCTCCGTTGTCTCGCGCCAAATCGTGTCCAGCGTCCGCCGCCCGTCCATCCGCAGAAGCACCGAATACACGGCGGGCGTGACCCGCTGCACCTTGGTCGAGAATCGGTCCTTGATCACGTACCAGATGGTGTCCCGCACCACATGGCGCTCTACCGCGACGTCCTCGCGCAGGCGCAGCTTCAGATTTGCCACCCGATGCCAGATGGACGAATGCAAGGTCTGGTGCTGACTCACGGCAAAACGCTCCAGGCCTTGAGACGCAGCCAATCGACAAGCGGGTGGCCCCAAATCCAGGCCAGATTGCGCTGGCCCGCTTCGATCTTCACGATGCCTTCCATGCCGGGACGAATACGGTCGTCCCTGTCGGTGAGGGAGGCAATGACCTCGTATCCGTTGACACCGTCGGCCGCTTGCGCCACCGGTGTAATCGAGAGGACCTCCATCCTGTATGTGCGGTCCGGCAAGGCGGACAGCAGCAGTTCGCCGTTCTGCCCGACGCGGATCGACCTGATTTCAGCTTCCGGCACCACCGCGGTGACCCGATAACGATCGAGCGGCGCCAGTTCGAACAATGTGTCACCGCGAGCAACTGGCCGACCCACCGATTGACTGAGATCGCCGCTGACCACGACGCTGTCGAACGGCGCGCGGAGTTGAGCGCGGGCAATCATCTGGTCGGACAGGTCGATGTCGGCCTGCGTTTGCTCGATCTGCGACTGGGCGATGTTGGTCTCGGCGAGATCCCGCTTGGCCAGCCCCTTGTTGAGCTCAAGCTGATACTGGCGCCGGCGGGCGATCTGGCGGAGGCGTTCCAATACGAGATCATTGTCCTGCAATTCGGCGAGGAGAAAGTTTTCCTTAACGATGTCGCCGGCACGGGCGAACTGGGTCCGGATGTAGCCATCGAAGGGAGCGGCGATCAGACGCCGGACTTCGCCCTGAATCTGCGCCTTGGCGCGAATACGATATTCGTCATGGGCAAACGTCAGGAACAGCGCAGCCGCGATGGCGGCCGCAAATGCGAATTTCAAACCGAGGTTTCGCGGACCGATCAGCTTTCCGAAAAAATCCCTCACCTCGGCCATCAGAACCGGCAAGGAACGATCCATCTGCCATTTTTGTTCGAGGAGTGTCCCCGATGCAGACGCGAGCGCATCGATCAGATCGATCTCTTCCTGCGAGAAGGCCGGAGTCTGCCGTCGCAGCGTGACGGCCCCGACGATTTTCAAACCTGCCGTGAGCGGGGCGGTCAGAACAAAAGATCCGCCGGTCGTCTTTGAGACCTCCTCGTGGATCGCCGCAACAAAGGGTGCCTTCCGGTCGGCGTGGGGGGCCAGCAGGCTTGTCTGCTGGTCGATGGCCTCGTCCTGCGCCGCCTCGATCTGCCGCGACAATGCCGCGCGTCGGTCGAAATTGGCGGTTTGCGACAATGCAACGAGCCGAGAGTTTTGTCCGTGACGCCGGCCCACCGCAACGCTGTCGCATTGAAAGCGTTGGGCCAGCAGGTTGGCCAGCGTTCGCGCAGCATCCCTCCCGCGATCAGATGCGGCAATTTCATCGACCGCCGACAGGACAAATTGCGCCTTGTCCGCCAACCTCCCCGTCAGATTTCGCGTATCGCGGCCGATAAACGCTTCGATGCCGGCGGCTGACCATTGCAGATGCCGTATCAGCCGCCGCACCGCCGTTGCATCGGGGAGTCGCGCCTCGACCAGAACGGCGCCGTTCAGCAGCCCTGAAAAGACAAGCGGGTAGCCGACTTGCACCGCCTGCCCGCCGTCATTGAGACCTTCGACCGCTGGCCGGCGTTTTTCGAGCGCCGCTTTCAGGACGCCCTCACCTGCATTCGCAAAACTTCCGGCAGCCGGCCGCTCCGGCCAGGTGGCGATCAATTCGAAGGGGCCCTTATCAGCCGGACCGATCAAAACTGCCGCTTGCTGGACATCAGGATAGGAGCGGCAAAGCAGCAGAATCCAGACGCTGGCAAATTCCTGCAATTGGTCCGATTGCGCGAGAACACGCCAAGCATCGGGCTCAGCTACCTGCGTTTCCGTGTACGCCGTCGCGCCTTCGGCCGATGCCTCGATTTCATCAAAGCGCAATTCGACTCAACTCCTCAAACACCCAGATTGAGAACGCCAAACCGGCGCTC
>Ga0265340_10002562_pt1 | contig 10323 bp, 9 predicted proteins | sample 4CB225metaG_FD_202082 | JGI IMG/M metagenome (GOLD analysis project Ga0265340, IMG submission 202082) | Rhizosphere microbial communities from Carex aquatilis grown in University of Washington, Seatle, WA, United States - 4-CB2-25 metaG | ecosystem: Host-associated > Plants > Roots > Rhizosphere...
CTTTACGCGGCATTTTTCCGCCTGTCAACCGGCAGTCCTTAGGCCGGCAAACCGAATTTCGACGCAAACAAATTTCACGACTCGTGGCTAAGTGAAGGTTTTTGCATTGGCATTGGATTTAACAGACGAATCAGTTAAAAGAAATCAAATGAATGGCGACGTCCCGAGACCAAAATTGCCTTTTGCAGCAGAAAAGGATTCGCATTTATTCTTTCAAGAGGTCATCCGGCTGCTGATCAAGGAATTTGATAACAGACGCAAAAAATATGTTCCGACAGAAAACTTTCAAGTTTTCCATCATGGAATTGGCTGGAATTTTCAGAGACAAGAAAAAGAAGGATTTAAACCACATTCAGGGGAGTTGGAAAAAGTAAGCACAGGTTGCGAAATCAAGCTTGACCGGATTGTTGCAAACGACATGGGCGTTATTTCAGATTTCATTCTTGAAACATCTTCCGCGTAAAGCTGCGCCACGCGGCAGGCTGCGTAAAATGGCGTCACAGCCCATCGCGGAAATCCTGTTTATGGAGCAGCTTGGCGAGATCGGCCAGCGTGTGCAGATGCTTTTGGAATTGGCCCTGCGGCACCACCAAATTGACCGGTTTAACAGGAGGGAGCGGAGCGTGAAGAGCAGGCCAACAGTTTTTCCGACCGCGGTGTTCTCTCCGTTGACTCCGTTCGCTCCTGTGAAAAGGTCAGTCCCGAATGGCGCTTAGTTAAGGCGTTGATATTTGCGAGGTCCGCCATGCCAGCGGTTGTTACGATGGGGTAGCTCGACGAAATGTCGGCGCGGGCGGTTGAGCAAAGGAAAAGGTTTGGGCCGGCGTTTGACGGCGCGCGGTTCGGAGCGTCCCGGACGCAGCGGCACCGGATCGTTGGCCACGATGCGCAGCAAATCCAACCACAATTTACGCTTGAGCCGTTGAGAGCGGGCTTGGGCCTCGAACGCACTGAATTGTCGCAGGGCATCGAGGGTGCCTTTGAAACTGAGCCGTTCCAACACCGCGTCATGGTGGCGTGCCGCTTCGGCCATGACGCAGCGAACCAGATTGTGGGCGATCAAGCCGGCCAAGAGTTCCTTGCGCACCATTTCCGGGGACTGGCAGCGCAGTCGTTCCAAGCCGAGCGTCGTTTTAACGTCGCGCAGACACAGTTCCAGCCGCCAGCGCCGCAAGTAGAGCGCGATGAGTTCGGCCGCCGGATACTCTTGGGCATTGAGCAAAGTGGTGACCAGGGTGATGCGCTGGGCGCGGAAGCCCCGGCAGGCGGCGGTGAAGCGGATGATCCGCACATGAATCTGGGCTGGCAGTGCGTCCCACTGTTCCGGTGTCAGGATGGTGGATTGCTGCAAACCTTTTGACCAGCGAAACACCCCGTTGCCGGCTCCCCATCTCTGGCCGGCTTTGCGAAAATCCACCTTGCGCGCCTGATGAAGGCGCGCCACCACGTCCACGCCCCGTCCGGGCAATGCCGCCAGGGTCACATAATCACCATAAGCCCGGTCGGCCAGCAAGATATCGCCTGCTTTGAGACTGTCCCACAAGCGGTGAAAGAGCCGCAGGTCATGGTGGTGGAGATTATCCATGACCACGTCAAGCAAGGCGCCGCTGGCCAGGCAAAAGAGCACCGCCAACTTGAGCACCGGGAAACCACAGCCGGGCTTCTGGCCGGAGGGTTGAGGAAAGGCTTGCTGATTTAGGGGCGTATCGGGCATTTGGACTGAACTGCCGTCCACGACCTTGACCGAACGGCCCAGCAAGCCGGTGGGACTGGCGGCCCGTAGTTGGGCGGCGCGCGCCGTGGCGGCCAGCACGGCTTTCAGGCGCTCCAGCGGCAGACGCTGGCGGGCTTGGATATAAGCCGATGTCCCTTCATCTACCGGCCCCCAGCCCGAACAGCAGGCCAGTGCCTGCACCTGGCGGACGACTTCGCGGCAAGCGGTGTTGGGTTTGAGCATCTGCCAGAGAAAACATTCGCAAGTCAGGCGGAGGGTGTAGAGGCGGTCCCGGCTGTTGGCTCCCTCGTCGGCAGTGGAAAGGAGATGGGCGGGGAGGAGATCAGCCAGATGGCGGGCCAGTTGTTGGAGGGTGGTTTGGCGAAGTTGGGTGGCGGAATGGCGGCCCAGGGCGGCGAGGCGTGTGCGGAAGGCTGGAAAGAATGGCGTATGCATAAGCACAGTAATAATACTGTGCTACTTGACAGGCCAGTTATACTGGCGTTCATGAACGAGACGCCTCAATCGCTGGCCGACTTAAATGCACAATACCAAAGGCTGCGCCGGGACCTGGTCCGGATCGGCTTCATCAGCCAAGGATCGGTGTTGCAGCGCACGGTGGCCGATTCCGGGCGCAGCGGTTACCAGTGGACGCGGAAAGTCGCTCAAAAAACCCTGAGTGTAGCGCTCAGTCCCGAGCAATACCAAGCGATGAAGGAAGCCGTGGCCAACGAACGGAAGCTATGGAAAATTATTCAGGAAATGGAGCGAGTCTCCCGCCGCATCATCTTCGCTTCCACGCCCGACACTCGCCGCCGTAAGCGCTTGTCCATGAAACTTTTGGGCCTTAACTAAGCGCCATTCGGATCAGTTCTTGATATTGTCATATCACCCTTCGTGTCCATTTGCATTTCGCTGACGATACAAGAGATGATTGACATAACCGGGTGAACCCATCTGCAACCGCTCCGCGATCCATTTCACCGTCATGACCGTCTCCGCCGTCTCCTGCCGTTCCTCGCCGTAATGCTCCGCGTCGATGCCAGTATAGTAGGTGGCTGAGTTGAGTCCAAGTTCCCATTCTCAGCTGCCCGGCCATCCATTTTACCATTACGGTCGTTTCGCAACGAAAGCATGCGGCGCCGGTTATCAATCGTTGCAGATTGGAGGCAGCGGAATCATTTGCGATTTTTGGGAGCGTTGAGAGTTGCTCCACTAGGCGCGAACTTTGTTTTGTGCGGAGCGATGCTGCGCGTTCCGGTCAAACTCAGCCGCCGGCATTCAGCCCGAACCTCCGGCTATTTCGGCGACGCGCCGGCGATGCTCAGGGTCAGTTCAATCGTGTTGGAAACCTTGTCTTCGTATTGGCCGGGCATGATGTTGAAGTCGTTGCGCTTGATGCTGAAGCTGGCACGGATGACCAGCAGATCGCCTTTCTGGTTCGGCACGCGGTCGCCCAGTTTGTCCCGCAAATAGTTCAATTTCACAGGCACGGTGAGCTCTTTTGACACTCCCTTGAGCGTAAACGTGCCGGTCGCGTCCGCCGTCGTGGTGTCGCCGGTGGTCTGGACGTTCTTGAATTCCTTCGATTCAAAACTGATCTCGGGGAACTTTGCCGCATCCAGCCATTTGTCGCTCAGCATGTGCTTGTTTTGCATCGGATTGGGGACGATGAGCGACGCGGTCGCCACAATGATTTTGCCCTTGGTCGCGCCGGGATTTTCCGGGTCAAACGTGACCGTGCCGGAAATGCCGCTGGCGCTGCCGTTGATGGCTTCCAGCGGGGCATCGAGTTTGAACCCGGCATTGTTGATGCCCTTGGGATCTTTGAAATCAAATGTTTGCGGCGCGGCGAGGGCCACGCCCGACAGGGCGACGAGCGCCAGAACAGTGAGTTTTGTTATCATGGTTTGGTTCAGTTGATGAATCATTTTGGTTTTGCCGGGACAAAAATGGAAACGCCAGCGAGAACTCCCGCGCCCAGCAAGGCGGCGCCCAGAAAATCAACGCCAGGGACAAACTTGTGCTGCCATTGAATTCCTACCAGGCCCGTGACTTCATCCACGACTTTCTTCGGGACGCGCGTTTTGGTCCAGCCGCGATCCGCTCCGGTCGCCGCCCAGAAGGCGATGGCGCCAACGACCAGAACCGCGGCGAGGAGGCGAAGCACCCTTTTCATGGATTCGTCCCGGCGGCTCAGTTCAGGTCGAACAAAATCACCTGCGCCGGTCCGGTGGATGCGAGAACCAGTTTGCTTTCGTCCGAGACCGCCGCGCCGTCACCGGCCTTTAGCGGCAGGCCGTTCAATTCCACCGTGCCCTCGGCCACCTGTAGCCAGCCATGACGGCCGGGTTTTAACGGGTAGTTGAGCCGGTCACCCGCGCCGAGTTTGCCGACGAGCACGTCCGCGTCCTGGTTGATGGGAATCGAGCCGTCGCGTCCGGATTTGGACGCGGCCAGATGGAACTTTCCATTGGCTGCCCCGGCAAAAGACTTTTCAGCGTAAGTGGGTTTGACGCCTTTGCGTTCGGGAACGATCCAGATTTGCAGCAGGTGCACCGGTTCCGCCGGCGAAGGATTAAATTCACTGTGCGCCACACCGGTGCCGGCGGCCATGTACTGGAGCTCGCCCGGGCGGATGACCCGGCCGTTGCCCATGGAATCCTTGTGTTCCAGCGCGCCGCTCAGGACATAGGTGATGATTTCCATGTCGCGGTGCGGATGCGTGCCGAAACCGCCACCGCCTGCAATGGTGTCGTCGTTGATCACGCGCAGCGCGCGGAAGCCCATGTGGTCGGGATCGTAATAATCCGCGAAGGAAAAGGTGAAATGCGTGTCGAGCCAGCCGTGGTTGGCGTGGCCGCGTTCTTCGGCTTTTCGGATCGTAATCATAAGTTCAAACGTTTCGCACGAGGTCCTTGGTTTCAAAACGCACCTTGGCCAGGGCCGCATATTTGTCGCCGGCCGCCCGATAACCCAGCGCACAACAGACCACCGACGCGTAGCCGCTGTTTTCCAGGCCAAGGACGCGGTCGTATTCCGTCGGGACAAAACCTTCCATCGGGCAGGCGTCCACGCCGAGCACGGCGGCGCAGGTCATCAAGTTGCCCAGCGCGATATAAGCCTGCCGGGTGGCCCATTCGTGGGCGATCTGGCTGCGCGGTCCCTTGACCACGTCGCCCAGCATCATATCGCGGTAAAAATTCTGCGAAGCCGCGGGAATGTTTCGGACGTCGGTGGTGCGCGCGATGAGTTTGTCCACGTCCGCCTCGGTCATTTTGGTGCGGGCGGTGAAGACGACATACTGCGAACAATCCACGACTTGTTTTTGGTTCCAGGAATGCGGGAGCAATTCCGCGCGCTTGGCGGGGTCGTTGATGACGAGAAAGCGATAGGGCTGGAGCCCGTAGGAACTCGGCGAAAGCACGAGCGCGCGTTCCAGGGTTTGCCAGACCTCCGCCGGGATTTTCCGTCCGGAATCAAAAACTTTCGTGGCGTAGCGCCAGTTTAACGCGTTCAGGAGTTGCTCTGTATTTTGGTTGTTCATGTTCAAATAATTTATCGTCGCTCATAATTGCACAGGCCGGTAAAAAAGCAAATTTAACCTTTATCATTGGTTGACATGATATGATACACTGCTAGGTTTCCGCTTGGTGAAATTGATCTTTTTCCTGCTCCGCTTCGGGGTCTTCTGCGTGGTTATGATGACGACCTTTGCCGTCCCGGCGCAGTTGCAGCGGGTGCCGAACACCTCGCTCACCAATCTGCCGCCCCAGCCGCCGCAATTTGGTTACACCCTGAACAATGCTTTTCCCGCGGTGTCTTTGAGCTCGCCGGTCTGCATCGCGTCGCCGCCCCTGGAAACCAATCGCCTGTTCATCCTCGAAAAGGGCGGAAGCATCGTCGTGATCACAAACCTGGCGGCGCCGACCCGCACCGTGTTCATGGATTTGACTTCGCTGGTTGAATCGGACAGCGAATGCGGCGTGCTGGGGCTGGCGTTTCATCCGGGCTACGCGACCAACCGGTATTTTTATGTTTTCTACACGCGCGCGAATTTCACGACTTCCATCGGCTCGGGGCGGCATCAATGTATTTCGCGGTTTCAAACCACGTCCACCAACGCCAACGTCGCACTGGCCAGCTCGGAACTCATGTTGATCGCCGAATACGACACCCAGCCGAATCACAACGGCGGCGACCTGCATTTCGGACCCGACGGTTATCTTTACGCCTCGGTGGGCGACGAAGGCCTGCAATACGACGGCGACTTAAACGCCCAGGTCATCACGAACAAATTCTTTTCGGCGATTCTGCGCATTGACGTGGACAAGCGGCCGGGAAACCTGCTGCCCAATCCCCATCCGGCGAGCAGCACGAATTACTTCATTCCGGCGGACAACCCCTTTGTGGGCGTGACCAATTTCAACGGTCACACGTTCAGTGCCACCAGTGTGCGCACCGAGTTTTACGCGATTGGGTTTCGCAATCCCTGGCAGTTCAGCTTCGATCCGGCCACCGGGTTTCTCTATGTGGGCGACGTCGGCCAGGACCTTTACGAGGAAGTGGATGTGATTCCGAAGGGCGGCAACGGCGGCTGGCCTTATTACGAAGGACTGCATGTGGCTTCGCAGTTGTATTCGGGACAGCCCGGCATTTACCCGACCAACAATGCTCCGCCGGGATTGATTTTCCCGATCCAGGAATATCCCCACAGCGGCACCGCAGGTTACACGGGCAACGCCGTCATCGGAGGCTTGGTTTATCGCGGCAACCGCATTTCGCAACTTTATGGCGCGTATGTATTCACCGACAATGGCAGCGGCAATGTCTGGATGTTGCGCTACGACGGAAGCAACACCGTTCCGTTTCAACCCATCGCCACCGCCTCGGGACCGTCGGCGATGGGGACGGATCCGCGCAACGGCGACATTCTCATAGCGCAATTGAACAACAACCAGATCGGGCGGCTGGATTACAACGGTGCTCCAACGGGCGCGCCCCTGCCTCCAACGCTCGCCGACACCGGCGCGTTCACCAATTTGACCACGCTCACCCCCAGCGCCGGCATCGTGCCTTATGACCTGAACGTGCCGTTCTGGTCGGACAACGCGATCAAGACGCGCTGGTTCTCCGTGCCGAACACCAATCTGACGATCGGTTTTGCTCCCACCGGCAACTGGTCATTCCCCACCGGCACGGTCTGGATCAAACATTTCGAACTGGAACTGACCAACGGCGTTCCCGCGTCGAGCAAGCGGCTGGAAACCCGCTTCATCGTGCGCAACAGCAGCGGTGTCTATGGGGTGACCTATCGCTGGGATTCGGCGACCAACGCCACCCTCGTGCCGGAGGCGGGCACGAACGATGTTTTCACCATCAACTACGGCGGCATATTGCGGACACAAATCTGGCACTATCCCAGCCGGTCCGAGTGCCTCACCTGCCATACGACGGCGGGCGGTTACGGCCTCGGCTTTCGCACGGAGCAGTTGAATCGCAACCTCACTTACAGCTCGCTTACCACCAATCAAATCTCCGCGCTCAACGCTGCCGGATATTTCAGTCCGTCCGCAACCAATGATCCGGCCACGCTGCTCGCCCTGGCTCCCGCGACGAACACCGCTTACAGTCTCGAATTTCGCGCACGTTCCTTCCTCGCGGCGAATTGTTCGCAATGTCATCAGCCCGGCGGCACGGCCCCGGAGGCCAATTGGGACGCGCGCATCACCACCCCCACCGCCAGCGCCGGTCTGGTCAAGGGCACGCCGGTCAACAATTTTGGCAACACCGGCAATTTCATCATCGCGCCGCAGTTGCCCGGCAATTCCATTTTGCTCACCCGCATTTCCACCCGCGATCTTGACAGCCTGCCTTCCATTCAGATGCCGCCGTTGGATTCCATGCTGGTGGACACACAGGACGTCCAGGTCGTCAGCAATTGGGTCATGAGCCTGCCGCTGAACGGCGCGCCCGCTGCTCCCAGTTTCAATGTGTCCACCCCTTCCGGCACGAACCTCATCCTGGGCGGCACGAACGGCTGGCCCGGCCAGTTTTATTATGTCCTCACGTCCACCAACATCGCCCTGCCCCGCAACCAGTGGACGCCGATTGCCACCAATCCGTTCGATCCCTACGGCAATTTCAATTTCACCAACCCGGTCAACCCCAACTTGCCGTATCTTTTTTATCTGCTCCAGTTGCAATGACGGGGGTGGAATTGTTATAAACGGGCCATGAGCCCGTCCCGACTCCGCGTCCGCCGCGCCACCACCGACGATTTTCAAAGCCTCATGACGCTTTGGAATTCCACGGGCCTGCAGGCGGATGAATTGGAGCGGCGGCTCACCGAGTTTCAAGTGGTTGAATCCGACGACGGGCAAATCGCCGGCGCGATCGGCGTTCAAGTCATCCGCCGGCACGCCCTGCTCCACAGCGAAGCGTATGCCGATTATTCCATGGCGGACGGGGCGCGGCAACTGCTATGGGAACGCATTCAGTTGATTGCCTCCCACCATGGCGTCTTCCGGCTGTGGACGCAGGAAAATTCGCCGTTCTGGAGCGGCTGCGGCTTTCGCATCGTTATCACCGAAAGCCTCGTTCAGTTGCCGGAAGAATGGAAACGTCGCGAAGGGAAATGGTATTCGCTTCAGCTTAAAAACGAGGAGGTCATCACCGCGGCCCTTGAAAAGCAGCTGGCGGGTTTCAAGGACTCCGGGAAACAACAGGCCGAGCGGGTTTCTGAAAAAGCCCGCACCATCAACACCATTGTGACCGTCGTTTGCTTCGGAATTTTCTTCATCTGCATTGCCATCCTGATTTATCTGCTCATGCGCCGCAACCCCTTTTCACGATGAGGAGTCGAGAAAACCCGTTGAAAATTTCCGTCGCTGCCCGCACCGAACACCTTTCCAGTTTTCTTGACAGCCTGCCAGTGAGCGACCCGGAGTAATGGGTAAAATATGTGCCGTTCCTGTACTGTCTGCGGCGCGGCGCAGAACCATCCGCCGAAATTGAAAGGCCATGACCGATGATGACGCAAGCCGACGCCGGGCAGAGCGTGCCGAATTGGAATTGAGAATCCGATGAATCATGGCACGCGAGAAATTTGCCGGGCTTGAATCCACCCAAAAAACACCAGAAATTGCTGATTCAATCCAGTTCAATCCGGTATCGAAAAGCTGGTTGCATCCGCTGCAATGCACCGCCATAATATTAACTGACAATTCAACATGCTTGAACAACTGGCACATCGCTCGCCACTCGTCACGCTCACAAAGAATAATTTCCAATAGTTTCCGGGTGGGCCGTAGCGCCGGGATTAGCACCATTTTCAGCAAATAAATCGTTTTCTTTAGCTAACGAAAAAGCAATATTAGTGGATTGACAGGGTTTTGAAATAGTGAGTAAATCAGAAACGCAGCGAAAGCTCTTTACCAATGAGTAGTGACAGCGCCTTCTCGCATGTAATTCGGAGATGTTTCAATTTTCAGAATCTTTTCCCAATTGCGCTGGCCGGTTTGTCCCTGATCGCTATAGGCTGAAAGGAGGTTTTTGTGAAAACCAAACGAAACCTGATTCAAATCTTGCTGCTGTGTACGGTGATGCTGCCCGCCGTGGTGCAAGCCCAGTTCAATTACACGACCAATAACGGCGCGATCACTATCACGGCGTACACTGGTTCTGGCGGCGCGGTGACTATCCCGAGTGAGACCAATGGCTATCCGGTCACCAGCATCGGAAGCGGTGCGTTCTCTAACTGCACCACCCTGACCAGTGTGACGATCCCTGACAGTGTCACCACCATAGGGGCCTACGGTTTCTACAACTGCACCAAGTTGACCAACCTCACGATCCCTGACAGTGTCACCAGCATCGGAAGTGGTACGTTCTCTCACTGCACCAGCCTGACCGCGATAACGGTAGACCCACTCAACGCCGTTTATAGCAGTGTGACTGGGGTCTTGTTCGATAAGAGCACGAACGCGCTCATCCAATGTCCGGGCGCCATGGCCGGAAACTACACGATCCCCTACAGTGTCACCAACATCGGAACCAGCGCGTTCGGATATTGCACCAAGCTGACCAGCGCCGTCATTCCCAACAGCGTCACCGACATCGGAAGCAGCGCGTTCTATTACGGCACCAGCCTGACGAATGTCACGATTGGCAGCAGCGTCACCAGCATCGGGGCCTATGCGTTCTCTCACTGCATCAGCCTGACCGGCCTCATCATCCCCAACAGCGTCGTCAATATCGGAAACTATGCTTTCAATTCCTGCACCACTCTGACCAATGTCACGATAGGCACCAACGTCACTAGCATCGGGGGCTGGGCGTTCTCTGGCTGTGCCCTGACCACCATCACGATCCCAAACATTGTCACCAACATCGGAAGCGGTGCGTTCTATAACTGCACTAGCCTGACCAACGTCATGATTGGCAGCAACGTCACCAGCATCGGGGATCAGGCGTTCTCGTACTGCTCGGACCTGACAAGCATCACGATCCCCTACAGTGTCACCAATATCGGCAACGGGGCATTCGAGTCCTGCACCATTCTGACCAACGTCACGATAGGCACCAACGTCACTAGCATCGGGGACGAT
>Ga0265340_10002563_pt1 | contig 10322 bp, 9 predicted proteins | sample 4CB225metaG_FD_202082 | JGI IMG/M metagenome (GOLD analysis project Ga0265340, IMG submission 202082) | Rhizosphere microbial communities from Carex aquatilis grown in University of Washington, Seatle, WA, United States - 4-CB2-25 metaG | ecosystem: Host-associated > Plants > Roots > Rhizosphere...
TGAGATGCGCCGAACAACCAGACAAGGACCGGGACGGCTCGTTTCACAGGCCCATGATTTAGCGATTTCCATGCCGGGAACGAAATGGGGTGTTGTGCTGATGGCGTGCTGCCCGTTCAAGTGGGAATTTGACAATCCGCGAATTGCGCGAATTTTCACGAATACATTCCCCGGTGAAAATTAGTGTCGGTTCGCGAAATTCGTGGATGAATTCCGTCCTTATCCGTGCCTATCCGCCCGTCCTCCGCAGTAGCTCTGCTACGGAGGGTGGATGTCCATCCGTGGTTGTTCAAATCTTCTTGAACGGCGGCAAATCTCCCGCCAGCATCCCCGCGTTTTCCACCACAAAATGAACGCGAAACAATTCGTCCATCTCGTCCTTGCCCTCGTCTGCCTTACCACATTCGCCGGCTGCAACACCTGCCATCCCTCGGCTTCGTCACAACCCGTTGCCGGCAAAAAATGCACCTACGTGATCGTGCACGGCGCCTGGGGCGGCGGCTGGGACTGGAAACACGTGGACCTGTTGCTCACCGCCGACGGACACACGGTCTATCGCCCCACCCTCACCGGCCTCGGCGAACATTCCAACTTCACCAGCACCAACATTGACCTCGACACGCACATCCAGGACATCGTCAACGTCATCCTCTGGGAAGATTTGCACGACGTCGTCCTCGTCGGCCACAGCTACGGCGGCATGGTCATCACCGGCGTGGCTGACCGCGTGCCCGGCCGCATCAAGCATCTGGTCTATATTGACGCGCTCCTGCCCGAAAATGGCGAGTGCGTGAACGACATCATCCCAAAAGGGATTGAGATTAAAACATCCGTCACGAACGGCTTCGTGACCGGGGACTGGATCAAAGGCAATCCACCCCCGCCGCACGATGTGCTCATGCCGGCCAGGACCTTCAGTAAACCCATCATCCTGACCAACCAGGCTGTTGCCGGGAAATTGCCCGCGACCTATATCCTCACCGTGGAAAAGGGCAAGACGCCGGAGCAGGACGACTTTTACGCGTTTTATCAACGCGCGAGGGCGCGCGGTTGGCCGGCGTGGATCATGGAAGGCAACCACATCGTCGAGCGCTCGCATCCCGCTGAACTCGTCAAACTGCTCGAACAAGCGCCCTGATCTTATCCGCGAATGGCGCGAATTTTCGCGAATAAATTCCCCGGATAAAAATGAGCGTCAATTCGCGTAATTAGCGGATGAATCCCGCACGCCACTTTCCATCCACGCCTGCTTGTCTGTGCCACACCCGGTCAGGCATCATAGACCCGTTCGTTTTGAAGCCCCGATGAAAAAATACCCGGCTGGTTTGATTTCAACCGCACACAGGATGGTGCTGGTCGCGCTGTGGCTCTCCGCCCTCCCGGCGGCCTTTGCCGCCGATACCCCGACGACGACGACCCTCAAACCTTATGACTATGCCGAACCCGGACTGCTCGCCAGCACTCTTTACGAAATCGGGTCGGACCGGAAAAAAGTCCTGTTCACCTTCCGGCGGACCGCCGTGCGTTCCAATTCCGTCGTCAACGTCGAGCGGCAATACCTCACCACCAACGGCTCCGTGGCCGCCTTGGAAAAAGTCGTCTATCAATCCAACCGGCTCGTCTCCTATCGCATGCAGGAATTCCAGGCCCAGGTCTCCGGGACCGTCCGGATTGCGCCCGACCCGAAGAACCCCGCCCAGCAGCAGCTCTTCGTCAGTTACGGGTCCGGCCTGACCCCCCCGAAGGGCAAAGCCCAAATCCTCCCGCCCGACACCGTGGTGGACGACACGCTGTATCCCTTCATGATGGCCCACTGGGATGACTTGATCCGGGGCAACACCGTCAAGTTCCGCTTTATTTCCTTTGAATGGGAACGGACTTTTGCCTTTGAACTCATCAAGACCGCGGAATCCGTGCAGAACGGCCGGATGGTGGAGGAGATCCGGATGGAACCGGCCAGCCTGCTCGTCGCGCAATTGATCGATCCACTCGTCTTTACCGTGGAAAAGGACGGCCCGCACCACATCCTTTCCTACATCGGGCGCACCACACCCCGCATCAAGAAGGGAAAATCCTGGAAATACCTGGACGCCGAAACCGTCTTCGATTGGGACCGGCAGCATTGAGAGTCAACGCGCAAAAAGGACTTGGGTAACCCGCGAACTCCGCCAATGGCCGCGTATGATTCTCCTGGCCGCCAAAAGGCGCAAAACTATTTAACGCAGAGGCGCAGAGGGCGCAAAGAAGAATTGGAAAGGAAGGTTTTTTAACAGAAGCCAAGCAAGGCAACCAAGACCTGGGGGATTGTCAACAGGAGCAAACAGAGGTAACAAAGACCTTCCGGACGAGAAATTGTCTCTGTTTCCGCCGCCTGCTCGCGACGTGTCGGAGTTTCTTCACCGCATGAGGCATGGCCTCTTGCGCGGCCTTCCCCACCCCGGTCGCCCGCCTGCCGTGCCGAATACCGTATCGCGGGAGAAGACTGGTCACCCGGCGCGTCCGGCTTGGGTTTGTCAAAAATTCACAATTTGAAAATTGACACCGCCCGCAGGCCTGTTATAAGTAAACTCCATCAGGAGTATTAATCCTATATGAAAACACCCCTTCGTGGTTTGTTCGCAATCGTTGCCACTGGTGTTGCCTGCCTCCTGCCGGCCGGCCATGCCCGCGCCACTGACACCATCTACGTGGCCTGCGCGCTCGAAGGCACCATCCGGCAGTACGCCACCAACGGCACCGGCTCAATTTTCGCCCGGGCCTCCCTGGGCAACCCGCAAGGCGCGGCCTTTGACAAGACGGGCAACCTCTATGTGGCCAACGAGGGCTATAACACCATTACCAGGTTCACCACCAACGGCATTCCGTCGCTCTTCTTCGCCGATCCCGGCGACGGGTCCATATTGAATGTCCCGGAAGGCCTCATCTTCGACCGCGCTGGCAACCTCTATGTGGCCAATGACGGCAACAACACCATTGAAAAATTCGACACCAACGGCAACGGCACCGTCTTCGCCACCGACGATGGCAGCGACACCATCTTGAACGGCCCGGAAGGGCTGGCCTTTGACACCGCCAGCAACCTCTACGTGGCGAACGACGGCGGCTTCATCGAGAAATTTTCGCCAAGCGGAACGGACCTCGGCAACTTCGGGGACAGCTCCTACTTGAGCAGCCCCGTCGGTATGGCCTTTGACACCGCCAGCAACCTTTACGTCGCAAACAGTCTGCCCGCCGGAGACAGCCCCAACATCGTAAAGTTCAACACCAGCGGCCACGGCTCCGTCTTCGCCGCCGCCGGCCTCGATTACCCGGAATTCATCGCCTTTGACACCGCCAGCAACCTCTACGTGGCCAACTCCGGCCACAGCAACAGCATCGTGAAGTTCGACACCAGCGGCCACGGCTCCGTCTTCAACCAATATGGCGGCACGGAATACCCGTTCGGCCTGGCGTTTGACCAATCCGGCAATCTCTTTGAGACCGACAACGGCCAGTTCATCCAGAAATTTGACCCCAGCGGCAACAGCTCCCGGTTCGCCACCATCAGCATCGCCGACCCGCGAGGGATGGGCCTTGACAGCGCGGGCAACCTTTACGTGGCCAACTATGGCGCAGGCACCATTGAGAAATTCGATACCAACGGCGTCCCGTCCGTCTTTGCTTTTTCCGGCGGTTTGCCTTACGGTCTCGTCGTTGATGGTTCAAATAACGTCTATGTGGCAGCTTCCTACATCAATCAAATCCTAAAGTATGCCACTAACGGCTCCAGCTCCGTCTTCGCCACTGACGATGGCAGTGGCTTGATATTGAACAACCCGTGGGGACTTGCCATTGACAGTCTCGGCAACATTTACGCCATCAATGGCTATGTCAACACCATGTCAAAATTCACTCCCAACGGTAACTCCTCCGTTTTCGCCGGCATTGCCGATTTCTATACTCACGGCCCGGGTCTGGCCGTTGACAATGCCAACAATGTTTATTGCCTGACCAATTACACCGCCATCGCCAAATTCTCGCCGGCGGGCGTCCCGTCGCCCTTTGCCAACGATCCCGGCCAAAGCTACATCTACGCGAACGCCCAAGGCATGGCCTTCGACAGTGCGGGCAATCTTTATGTGGCCAACTACTATGATGGCACCGTCATGAAATTCGATACCAATGGCAACGGCTCCGTCTTTGCCAGCGGCATGCAAACCCCCGCCAGCATCGTCGTCCGGCGCAACTCTGTCTTCATCCCCACGCTGGCCATCATCAAGAGCGGCACCAACGCCGTATTAAGCTGGTCATCGGCGGCCGCCAATTTCAGCCTGAAATCCGCCACCAACCTCGCCAGCCCGGTCTGGCTGCCTGTGTCCGGCACACTCTTCACCAATGGCGGCAATCTCGTGCTGACCAACGGCATCAGCGGCCCCACCCGCTTCTTCCGCCTCTCCAATCCGTAACTCCCCGGACGAAATTGGTAATCCGCGAATTACGCCAATTGCCGCGACTGTTTTCCTGGCCGCCAAAAGGCGCAAAACCGGATTTAACGCAGAGGCGCCCGTCCTCTCCACCCTCCGCAGTACTGCTACGGAGGACGGGCGCAGTAGCACCGCTACGGAGGGTGGACAGAGGGCGCAAAGTTCGCAAAGAATAAACTAACTGAGGGAGAATCTTTGTTGTCTTTCCTGAACCGCACCGGTTGCGGCCTGTAGCCAGTGCAGCCACGCCAGCAACGTTGCGGCGCGACGGCCCGGTGTGGATTTGCCGATGGCCGAATGGCGCTCGATGAGCTTGATGATTTCGCTCCGGCCAATCCCGCGTTCGCCGGCCTTGGCTGACAACTCCAGCGCGGCGCGCATGGGCGGGAAGTGCGCCAGCAATCCGGCCAGCAATTGCCGTCGCTCGTCGGCCGGACGACTCGCATACTCGCGCCCCAAATCCGTTAGCACGTAACGATGGTCTTTCTCCAAACGCACCAAGCCAAGAAATTCCGCGGCCTGCCGGTAGTAACTGCTCTGGCGTGGATCAAACTGGTAATACGCCGCCAATTTGCCCGAAGTGTTGAAGCCTTGCTCCACCAGCAATGGAAGCTCTGCCACACGCCAAAGCGAATCGGCCTGCGGCACATCCCACAGCCGTGCGTCCGCCCGACGTCGGACGTGCGTGCGCAGTAATTCTTCCACGGTCAACCGTTGGCGGGCCGGCTCGACGAGGAAATTCTCGCCCCGTGTGAGCCGCAGCGACTGGTATTGAGTGTCGTCCGCAAACTCGTATTCCCAAAATTTGTAGAGCCGCCGCCCGGATACCTCCTCCGAGCAGAAAAACCACGGGCGGATTTGCTTGGCTGGAATTTCGATACACCACTTCCGGTAAGGGTAGAATAACTGGCGAATGATGAAGTCCAGCGGTCGGCCAACCTTTGCCTCGATCAATACGATGTCGTCCCGGCCCTCGCAGCCGGAATCAACTTCTACTTGCACCCCGGCTTTGACGTGAATCGGCCCGACTTTTCCGACGGAGAAATCAATGGCTGGCAATCTCTTCCTGCCTCGAATCGTTTGCCGCAAACCTGTAACTTGAGCGAACTTTTCAAAGAGGCCGACATTATAGCAATAGTCGAGATGTTGCATCTCACTGTCTCCGACGTTGAGAGTCACCAGTTCGAAGTCAAGCTGTGGTCGGAACACTGTCGGAGGTTCGGCCAGATGCTCAAGTTTGTGGAATCCATTTCCGCGCACGAGAGCATATTCGCCATTTTTGATTGGCAGAATGAAATATCCGTGCCGCCGCAAAGCGGCAGGAACGTCTTCTGACGAATCCATCTTTGCCATTAAACGAAGTTCGTTGCCGGTGACTGATTCAATGTCTGTTTTGGTTAACACCACCAAATCAGAAGAAATATCTACTCGCTCTTGCACGAGTCTTTCCCAAGCAGCTTCAAATGGCATGACCATTGGCATAACTTCATCCTCCTCCGGCAATCACTACAACCTCGTTTATTTTGCCTCGCTTCGAGCCATCACAGTTTATTGCGCGGCGCGCTTTGACCGTGTAAATCTTAAAGCCACGATACAGCTTACGGATGAATTCTGCGTCAGAGTTGGAAAGCATGAGCCGAACGCCACGCCTGCTGGCGTCAGCAAAAAGAGCTGCGAGTTCCTGCTGCTCACTCATTCCAAAATCTTCTTTCGTGTAGGAAGTGAAGCTCGCGGTTAGCGAAATCGGATGGTAAGGCGGGTCAACATAAACAAAGTCGCCATGCCGTGGTTCATTCAGCGTGTCACGGAAATCCTGCGCTGCTAGGTGAACGCCTTCCAATATCCAACTTGCCGCCAAGATGTTTTCCCGGTCATAGAGACCGGGATTTGTTTGCGAGCCGATGGGCACATTGAATTCGCCGGAGGCATTCACGCGCCAGAGACCGTTAAAGCAGGTCTTGTTGAGAAAAATCATGCGGGCGGCGCGTTCCACCACATCGGCACGCGGCAGGTGGTGGCGGCTGCGGACGAGATAGTAGTAACGCTCGCGGTCGGCCCGGAATTCCGTGAGGTGTTCATCGAGTCGACGCATCAACGCCTTCGGATGGTCACGAACGGCGATGTAAGTGTTGATTAGTTCGTCATTGTTGTCGCGCAGGAAGGCGCGCATCTGCGGGAAACGGTGTTTGAGGTGAAAGAACACCGCGCCGCCGCCAATGAACGGCTCAAAATAACGGTCCACGTGGTTGGGCAGAAACTCGTCAAATTGTGCGAGTAGTTGCGACTTGCCGCCCACCCATTTTAGAAACGGCTGCGGCTCAACCCGGCCCACTGGCGGAATCCCGGTGATGGCGAAATTGACCTGGTCATCCTTGATGCGCTTGCGTCGGGGTGATGTTGGAACGGATGGGCGAACCAGTTCCGACAGCGAATAAGACGGGTCGGGAATCTTGCGGCGGATTTTGTAGCGAACGGATTTTGGATCAGATCTCTGATCTGGCCGTTTGCTGCTGGCGGCTTTCGGTGAAGAACGCTTCCGCCCGGACTTTTCAGACATTCCTGTGGATCGATCCCGATCCACAAAAAAGGATCAAGCCTAAACATTAGATATGTCGAATGTTCGACACGTCCGAATTCGGGTTTGCTTGTTAAATGGCTCATGCCGTCAAACATCGGGAGATCGTGGGGAATAACATCCGCACGTGCCGAACCGACGCGGGCCTGACCTTGGAAAAACTGGCTGAAAAGGCGGATTTGAGCTGGCCTTACCTTTCCGAAATTGAGCGCGGTCGTGAAAATATTTCTCTCGATAAACTTGCCCGATTGGCTAAGGCGCTGAATGTCACGCTATCCAGGCTTGTTGAGAAGGCTTGAAGGGAGATTGCGTCACGATGAACCTTTCCATGACCGGCGAACTTGCTACCCGTTTCACCAGCGGTTCGCAACGTGCCCGGGTCGTCACGGAGTCCTGGGGTGAATCCAATCTTTACTGCCCGAATTGCTCATCTCCAAAACTGACCTGGCTGGAGCCGGGGCATCCGGCCAGTGATTATTCATGCCCCCGTTGTGAATTTTGGTTTCAACTCAAGAGCCAGAAATCGCGCATCGGCGATAGCATCACGGACGGCGCGTATGCGGCGATGATGAACGCCATCCGCCACGACGAGCTGCCGAGTTTTTATTTCATGCAGTATTACCTCGTGACCTGGAGCGTAAGAAATTTGCTGCTCGTGCCGCATTTCGCGTTTCCACCATCGGCCATCATCAAACGCCCTCCACTTTCGCCCACGGCACGCCGTGCCGGCTGGATTGGCTGTAATTTCAATTTAAGCCGCATTCCGGCTGAAGCCCGGATTTGGCTGGTGACGACGACTGCACAAAGTGGGGCGGGCGTCTCGCCTGCCCAACGAGCGCGTCAGCGCGAGCCATTCGCCGGCTCCGCCGACGCAGGCAGGCGAGACGCCTGCCCTACTTTAATCGCCACGCCGGAGGAAGTCCGCGAGAAATTCAAGCGCGTAAAGCCGCTGAAGAATATTTCTATCACGCAACGCGGCTGGACGCTGGACGTGCTTAACGGTGTTAGAAGTCTCGGTAAAAAAGAATTTACCAACACCGATGCTTACACCCTTGCCGGACAATTGGAGCAATTGCATCCCGACAACCGGCACGTGCGTGACAAAATCCGTCAGCAACTTCAGGTCTTGCGTGATGCCGGATTGCTCATCCACGTCGGCAGCGGCGTCTGGCGTCTGCCGTGATGGCAGTTACATTCCCAAAGCGATGTCACAGCCGCCGCAATCCGAATCCGTGTCCATCCGTGTCCATCCGTGGTTAAAATCTCTGCGCTTGGGCGTTTAATTCCGGCTTGTTTTTCAACCGATTTCGGGCGATAGTCCCGCCATGGAAATTGTCTTCACCGTGACGCAGGAAAACGACGGCGGCTATGTGGCCGAGTGTCTGTCGCACGACATTTTCACCCAGGGCAATACGTGGGAGGAATTGCGCGCCAACGTGCGCGAGGCGGTGTCCGCTTATTTTTTTGACCAGCCCAAGCCCGCGGCGGTGCGGCTGCATCTGGTGCGGGATGAACTTCTGGCCGGCGCATGAAACTGCCGCGCGATTTGAGCGGCGCGGATTTGATCAAGCTGCTCTGCAAACATCACGGTTATCGCCGGGTCAATCAGGAGGGCAGTCACGTGATTCTGGAAACGGATTCTCCGCGTCATCATCGGCTGGCGGTTCCCGATCACAATCCGCTGCGCATCGGGACCCTTAACGCCATCCTGCGAACCGTGGCCGAAGTCAAAGGCGTGAAAAAGGAAGAAATTCTCAATCCGCGTTAGCAGTCCGGTCAAATTCCTTTGCGGTCCCCGGCGTTCTCAGCGTCTCTGCGTCAATCCGGTTTTTGTAGCGCGTCCACCCTCCGCAGTGCTGCTACGGAGGACGGGTCGAGTGCGGCTTCTGGCGTTTGCCGTGAAAAACCTTTTGAACAGGAGGCAACTGAGGGAACGGAGATTTCTTTTTCTGTTTTCCTGAAAGCCTCTGTTAACTCGAAACGGGTCAGTCCTGAGTATTGACACAAACCGGTACGGAAGCGGGTTGTTCATCCCCAAAACTGATCCGTCTTCGCTATGCTATGCCGAAAACAGGTCGGTTCTTTATATTGGCATATTTGGTATTCCCGCCGAGGTCCTCAAAAAATTCAAACGCGTCAAACCGTTGAAAGAAATCACGGCAGGGCGGCGTTGCTGCGCCGCCCCAATTTCAGGGCAGAGCGGCAGCTCGGCCCCACCATGCTGGACGCTGGATGTGCTGAACATCGTGCGGCGGCTGGTAGAGGAGCGCGGGTCTGTGACCCGCAGCACGTTGGCATCCAATCGGTCAAGCTGCGGCTCACAGAGCCGCGCTCCGTCGGAATTCACGACCGCTGAAACGGGTCAGTTCTTATGAATGCATGGTGTTTTGGTTTCAACTCAAAAGCCAGAAATCACGCATCGGCGAGTCCATCGGGGCCATCGCGCGACTGATGTTTCTGGCGAGTTTATCGTTTTTCCCATGCCTCATTTTCAAATGTTTTACCCCAATTTAGGAATTGACTCGTTGATTAAAAAAATGTTAGAAACAATAGCATCGTATAAGAATTATATTGTCATTCAGAACGGATTAAATCCTGAATTACTTATGAAAACCAAATTATACTTGTTGTCCTTCAACCTGGCACTGCCCTTTCTCCTCCTGCTGCCGAGCTTGGGCCGGGGCCAGGTTCCAGTGCCCGCCGGCATCCTTGGCTGGTGGCCTGGCGACAACAGCACGCAGGACATCATCAGCAATAACGCCGGCACATTTGTGCCTGACGCGAAGTATGGGACGGGCGAGGTCGGCCAAGCTTTTGATTTTGACGGATCGGATTCCTACGTGCAACTGCCGGCGCTCGCGTCCGGATTGTCCCAAGGCACAATTGAATTCTGGTTCAACGCGCGCACCTGGAATCCGACCAATAGCAACGGCATGTTCCTTTGGGCGCAATCGGCCGTGCCCGGCTCGGGCAGCTTTGATTACATGGATTTGGGAACACATCCCGGTTTCTCCAGCACTGGCGAATTGATGTTCGGCTTTTACACCACCGACTGGTTTTGGGCCAAGAGCGGCGTGAGGCCGCAAACCAACACCTGGTATCACGTGGCGGGCACTTGGGGACCGGGCGGCCTCTGCATTTACGTCAACGGCGTGCTCTGCGGCACCAATGCCAATTACACCGGCCCGGCACCCGGCGGCAACTGCGATCTCATCGGTCGCTCGTCCTGGAATGGTTCGGGCGTGAACGCTTTGGTGGATGAAGTCTCTCTCTACAACCGGGCA
>Ga0265340_10002565_pt1 | contig 10318 bp, 8 predicted proteins | sample 4CB225metaG_FD_202082 | JGI IMG/M metagenome (GOLD analysis project Ga0265340, IMG submission 202082) | Rhizosphere microbial communities from Carex aquatilis grown in University of Washington, Seatle, WA, United States - 4-CB2-25 metaG | ecosystem: Host-associated > Plants > Roots > Rhizosphere...
GGTCAATTGGTGATTTTTGACCGTTCCCTTGAAAAAAGGGTCAAAAAGGCCCATTCAGAAGGCCTTCTTTTTAATGTTTGTTTAAGCAGGTCAAAGGTGTATCCTTGGGACATAAATAAAAAAAAAACGGACTGGATCCGGGAAAAATTTATGAGCAACTTTATTGTATAAAAATTCATCAAACATGGACACTTACAGGATGCCATCGCTACAACTTAACAACGCTAACAATCCGACAATTGATGAGTTTTCCGCTGCCGGGGGAGTGGATTTTTATTTCACCTTCGCTTTTCAACCTATTGTAAATGCCTCGACTCGTGAGATCGTTTCCTTTGAGGCACTGGTGCGTGGACCCGGCGGCGAATCCTCTGCAGAAATATTTGCCAAGGTTCCTAGGGAAAACCTTTATCGTTTCGACCAGGCCTGCCGGATGAAAGCTATCCATCTGGCAAAACGGTTAAAGCTCCATACCAGTCTTAACATCAACCTCTTCCCAAATGCGATCAACCGGACCGGGTTGAATATCCGCGCCACCCTGCAGGCTTCCCGGAAGGAAAATTTTCCCGTAGAGAATATCATCTTCGAGATCAGCGAAGCGGAAAAGTTGGAAAATTATCCGCGCGTGATCGAGATTTTCAAGTCTTATCAGGATTTCGGATTCCAGACCGCTATTGACGATTTTGGCACTGGTTATTCGGGGTTGAGGATGCTGGTAGAGTATCAGCCGAACTACATCAAATTGGATCGACATCTCATCGCCGATATCCACACAGATCACGTCAAGCAGACCATCGTCAAGGGGGTTGGTGATATTTGTAAACGACTCTCCATAGAAATGATGGCCGAAGGCGTGGAAAGTGCGGAGGAATATCAGTGGCTGCGCGAAGTGGGAATTAATATTTTCCAGGGTTTTTATTTTGCCAGGCCGTCTTTCGAATCGCTCATTGACGTCCAACCGAAATTATTTTGACCTGCATAAATCGAGAAAATTGCAAAACCTCCACCTGCTGAATTAACTAAAATTAGGAGCCTGATCGGGAACATCTCGATCAGGCTCCCAAGAATATGGTTATCTTAGCGATTTAAGCTTTCCGCCCTATCCCGCACGCCCAGCAATAACCCGCGCTCCATGATGAACACACCAGGGTGAATGATGTCCCAAAATCCTCCGACCGCATTCGTTCTTGTCCGCAGGATCAGACGCGAGCTGCCATCCGCCTGAGGGATAATGATAAACTGCCACAAGTCAACCCATGTACCGTTTTCTTGATGACCAAGCACGACCGCCTGGTTTGGTTTCAGCATCGCTACCGTATAAGGCGGTGGACCGGGTTGTTTCGGGCACATCTTGACATCATCGCCCACTTTCAATTCCTGCCATTCGGGATGGATCCGGTCGGCGTTGACGAGAGGACAGTTCAGTATATACGTCTCCAGCCAGGTATAACTATAAAATCCGCCTTTCCCTGCTCCTAACTGTACGATCCAGGGATAGATTTGTTCGGGCATTGCGTGGATGGTTACCGCATGGTTGACGAAACTCTTGGGCTTAACCAACAGTTCGTCGCCTGGGTAGGTCGCCTTGATTTCATCTTCCGTGGCCCCCCAGCGGTCCATCTGGGGAGTCAGCAAGACAACTGCGACGACTGCCAGGATGGCGAGGCATATCAGGATTCCAATTACCTTCAGGAATTTTTTCATTTAGCATTTCTCCGCATTATTTTGTTTATACAGTGGCAACTATACGAAGAATAACACCTTCGAGCACTGGATTTCTTTTCTTGTCCTCTCCACTCCATTCATGGTAATCGTCTTAAATCAAAAACTCCCCCATTAAAAGGAGAGTCTCTACCTGGTCAAGTGAACAGGATATTTTATTTCTACGAATTCCACCCGCGAGATCCCCGATTTCTCTTCATCCACTATAGAAAGTGTTTTGAAAAACTAAAAAATCTCGTTTATCTCCGTTCTTCTCCATTTACACCGTGCCCGTAAGGTATATCAGGTGAATATTCACTCTGTTAGCGGTTCCGCTCGCTCCGGACAAAAATAAACGTCCCGATCACCAGAAAAACCAGAAAAGCAGCGACCATAATAGTCAGGTTGAGCAAGGGTGTATCCAATACAACCTTGGGATAATCCGCATTTCCAGCGTAGAAAATCCCGCGCGTCAGGTCTACGGCATATCGCATGGGTGAGATCCTGGAAAGGATATCCAGGTAGGGTGGCAGGATCTTGATCGGATTAAAAACACCCGCCAGAAAAAACTGCGGAAGCATGATAAAAGGGAATATCTGGTCGGCTGTCCTCCGGCTTGGCAGATTGGACAGGATGATCACCCCGAACGAGGCCGCGAATAAACACACGATGACGCCCACCACGATAAGGCCGAGCACTTGTCCCAGGGAAAATCTCACGCCGACCAGCAGGCCGAATACCACGATCCCAATCCCCTGTACAAGAGCCACCAGGGTTTCTCCCACTATCTTCCCCAGGATGATCGAATAACGCGAAATGGGCGAGATGAAGATCTCCTGGCTGAAATCGTTCTCCCGGTCGTCGATCAGCGAAACGATACCCATGGCCGCCGATTGGAAAAGCGTCTGGGCAAACACTCCGGTAAATACAAAGGTCAGAAAGTTGTATCCAAGCCCGCTTCCCCAATTGGACTGGATACTCCCGCCCAGGATGGCAATGAATAACAGCGGGAAGATCAAGCTGGAGATTAACCGTGCAGGGTCGCGCAGTAATTTCAGCAGGTCTCGATAGGCAATGGTCAGGATTGCGTAAACTTCTCTCATGCATGCTCCATCGTCTCGAGATAAGCATCTTCGAGAGTGGGGTTATGGGTTTTTACCAGTGTTAAGGGGGTATCGATCGCCTTGATGACCTGTTGAGCGCTGCGCTCGGTCAGGTTTATCTTGAAGAACGGCGTCTCGGAAAACGGGATTCCCAGGTGTTGCAGTTCAGCCCGTAGCTGGTTGCGATCCTTGGCATCGATCAGCAGGTAATCTTCGATCAAATTCGCTTTCACCTGTTGGGGTGATCCGAAGGATAGGATCCGTCCCTTGTTGATCATGCAGATCTTATCCGCTTCTTCCGCCTCTTCCAGATAATGCGTTGTGAGGAAAATGGTCGTCCCACTTTCATGGCGCACTTTGCCAAGATATTCCCATAAACTTCTTCTGCTCACCGGGTCGAGACCCGCCGTGGGTTCGTCTAAAAATAGCACCCGCGGTTTGTGCAGCAGGCTGCGGATGATCTCCAGCTTGCGCCGCATTCCGCCGGAAAACTTTTTTACCTTCTTGAACATCTCGTTCTCCAGGCCTAGCAGGGCAGCCAGTTCATGCACACGGTCACGGTAGGAACGCGGCATCATCGAGAAGGTGAGAAAAAAAGGATACAAGCCGTACAGGATGGCGTGGAAACGTATATTTTCCTCGGCAGTGAGGTTTAAATCCAGGCTGGGTTGTTGGAAGATGATTCCGATGTTCTGGCGCACTTCGCTGGAGGACCGCACCACGTCATAACCCGCGATCCGTACTTCGCCAGATGTCGGTGCAAGGGTTGTCGTCAAAATGGATATGGTGGTCGTCTTCCCTGCCCCATTCGGACCCAATAAGGTGAAGAACTCGCCGGGGGCTACATTGAACGAAATATCGTCCACTGCATTGGTTGTCGTCTCGCGATAGCGTTTGATCAGTCCTTGAACTTCTATAATGGGTGTCATGCTACATTCCAGTAAATTTGAGGGTTTCACTTGGGAGCTTCGGATTTCTCATTGGACGCAATCATAATCTGGTTGAAGAGAAGGGTCAACTTGTATCCCGGGGGAAATCATGCAAAACCTTTTAAAAGACCAAAAAGCCTTTAAACTCCCTTAACATTTTGTTTTTATAACCTTAACATCCGTTCGGTAATATTGGGTCATTGAGAATGTTATGACCGAAAATATCCTTTTCATCTGCGGATCCTTCAACCAGACAACAATGATGCATAAGATCGCACAGCAGCTGGATGGATATAACTGCTTCTTCACCCCCTTTTATGCCGATGGGCTTGAAAACTTTGCGGCCCGTATGGATTGGCTTACGTTTAGCGTCCTGGGCGGCCATCATATGCAAACGACGCGTGATTATCTCACCGATAACAGACTTCCCGTGGACGTGCGCGGTAAAAGACGAAAATATGATCTGGTGGTAACCTGCAGCGACTTGATCGTACAGAAAAACATACGCGGCAGGCGAATTGCCCTGATCCAGGAAGGGATCACGGAACCCGAAAACTGGCTCTATAAACCTGTGAGGTGGTTCAAGCTGCCCCGCTATCTGGCAAACACCGCCACCACCGGCCTCTCGGATGCGTATGATGTTTTTTGCGTCGCCTCGCAGGGGTACCGCAGCCATTTTATTAAGAAGGGGGTACGGCCGGAGAAAATCGCAGTGACCGGCATTCCCAATTTCGACGACCTGGCAGATTCTTATCGAAACGATTTTCCCTATCACGACTATGTTCTTGTGGCCACATCACCTTTGCGTGAGTCTTTTCGGCGCGATGACCGTAACGCCTTTTTGCGCAAGTGCGTAGAAATTGCTACCGGCCGGCCGATGATCTTCAAGCTGCATCCCACAGAAGATGCAGAGCGGGCCGCAAAGGAGATCCTTCGGTTCGCACCCGATGCCCGGGTCTATACCCAGGGCAACGTAAACCACATGATCGCGAATGCATCCGTGGTCATTACACAGCAGTCCACCTGCACGTTTGTAGCTGTTGCTTTGGGGAAGGAAGTTCATACCAATCTCGACGTTCTGGAATTGAAACGCCTGATGCCTGTTCAAAACGGTGCTGTGTCCGCCCAAAAGATAGCAGGTATTTGCCGCCGTTTATTGAATACACCCATGCCGCTCTTAAGGCGGGTCCGTAAGGGATTGAAGGCGCATCCCCGCTGGGAACAGGCCGATCCCGCTTGAATTTTCCTTATCACTCACACTAGCCGTAAAACTCTCTTCACCCACCATTTAGGTGATATTCTTGTAACTATTCACAGCCCCTTCATAAAATGCCCGAAAGAAAATCTCCGTTCACATCATTCCCGCAGGGTATCTCTTGTTCACCCCCCATTAATCCTCATTATTAGTTGATAATGATTTTCTTCTTCCATGGGCGGGTCATCAACCATTCCTGCACACCTATCGTTTCAGCGTTTTCCTTGGGATGCGTCCGCTTGTATGTGCCGTCGGGTTGCATGATACGCGTTCGGGTATTGTCGTTGAAATAAGTCTCCAATACATTGTCGCGCAGATAACGAAGGTGTCGGGGGTCTTCCACCGGGAAAATGACTTCCACACGATGGTTCAAATTGCGTGGCATTAAGTCCGCGCTGCCCAGAAAGATTTCCTCTTCCCCTCCATTGTAAAAGTAATAGATCCGACTGTGTTCGAGATAACGCCCGAGTACGCTGATCACTCGGATATTCTCGCTGATGCCCTTGATGCCGGGTTTCAAACAGCATATGCCGCGCACCAATAGGTCCACCTTGACTCCGGCCTGCGAGGCCTGATAGAGCAGACGGATGATCTGCAAGTCCACCAGGGCATTTACTTTGATGATCAGGCGCGCCTCGATTCCGTTTTTGGCGTGCTCGATCTCACGCTGGATGAGACCTTCTAGCTTCTGGCGCAAATTAACCGGCGCGACCCATAGTTTGCGATAATTTGGTTGAATGGAGTAACCGGTCAAAAAATTGAACAGGTCGGTCGCATCGGCGCCGATCGCCTCGTCGCACGTATACATCCCTATGTCTTCATAAGCAGAAGAAGTCACGTAGTTATAATTGCCGGTCGCCATGTGGACGTAGCGCCGTATGCCTTCCCCCTCCTGGCGCACGACCATGGCCACCTTGCAATGGGTCTTCAACCCGACCAGGCCATAAACAACGTGCACACCCGCCTGCTCCAGCATACGTGCCCAGCCGATATTGCTCTCTTCGTCGAAGCGCGCCTTGAGTTCCACCAGCACCGCTACTTGTTTTCCACGTTCGGAAGCATCCAGTAGCGCATCTACGACTGGGGAGTTATGGCCCACTCGGTACAGAGTCTGTTTGATGGCGAGCACCTGCGGATCGCGCGCCGAGGCGTTCAGGAATTCAATCACGGATGAGAAAGAGTCATAAGGATGGTGGATCAGGATGTTCCCTTGGCGTATGGCGGAAAAAATATCCTCTCCCGTGGATGCGTTTTGGAATCGGGTCAGTGTGCGCGCTTGATAGGCCGGGTATTTGAGTTCGTGCCTTTCCACGCTCTCGTAAAGCTGCCACAGGCTCGCCAATCCGAGAGGATGGTTTTGAACGAACAGATCGGTGGGCCTGACTTCCAGGTTCTCCACCAGCAGTTCTCGGATATCATCAGGCATCGACTCATAGATGCCAACCTGCACCACAGAGCCAAATTTTCGCCGGCGGATGCTTTGCTGCATGTTCTCGAGCAGGTCGTCCGCCTCGATCTCCTGGATCTCGATATCGGCATCGCGAATGATGCGGAAAGGGTGCACTGCCACAATTTCCATGCCCGGGAAGAGCAATCCAATGTTTGCAGTGATCACCTGTTCGAGCCATACAAAGTAATGGTGGACCGGAATCGTGCCATCTTTGCGCGTCGCGCCGGACGAACGTTTCACGGGCACAAGCCGTGCCAGTGTATCGGGAACCTTGAGGCGGGCGAATTTCTCGGTGCCTTTCGGGTCGCGGATAACGATGGCAAGGTTCAGGCTCAGGTTGGAGATATGCGGGAATGGATGGCCCGGGTCCAGTGCCAATGGCGTCAGCACGGGATGCACCACTTCCCGGAAATAGGTGTCCACTTTTTCTTTTTGTGTTTTGGTCAGCTGGGGATAATCTAGCAAATGGATTCCCGCTTTATCCAATTGAGGCAATAACTTGCGGTCTAGGCAGTGGTGCGCAACCTCGTAAAGCTCGAGTGTAAGTTTACGGATGGCAGCCAGTTGCTCACGCGGTGTAAGGCCGTCAGGCAGTACCTCCGCGATGTGGGCTTCCACCAATTTTCGAATGCCGGAGACCCGCACCATGAAGAACTCATCCATGTTCGAGCCAAAGATGGAAAGGAACTTCACCCGTTCGAGCAGCGGGTTATTCTCATCCTGCGCTTCTTCCAGGACGCGCCGTTGAAATTCAAGTAGGCTTAGCTCGCGGTTGAAGTAAAGCGAAAGGTCGGAGAGTAAAACGTGAGAATCGCCTTCGGTAGGTTCCATGGGGGGATATTATCCCCCAATTTCCACCAACTGCGCAGGGGAAAGCATCCAGTCCAGAGCCGCGCAGCGGCCATATTGCAGCCTCTCCAGGGATAATCGGCAAACGCCGCCCTTTTTTAATGTGATCGAATTCGTCGGGTCACCGGATATCAACATTGAAATAAGGTTGCCAACGTAAGGTTCGTGACCTATCAGGGCCAGGTTCTCGATTTCGGTGTAGTTCTTATTGATCTCATCCACCAACCGGTCGGGATAGCCCGATGGCTCCAGGTGCTCCGTGGAAACAAGTTTTTCCTTTGGCAGGTCAAACTTCTTTGCCAGGATTCTCGCCGTCTGGGCTGCCCGCAGGTAAGGGCTGGTCATGATCAGGTCTATCTGTATGTCCAGCTCTTTCAGCCCCTTTGCGATTTTGCGCATCTTCTTCCAGCCCTCGTCTGTTAACGGGCGTTGACTGTCGTCCTCTGCGCTGCCGTTGGTCCCCGCTTGCGCGGCGATGGCGTGACGGATGATGTATAGGATCATTTCGTTTCTCCCATGGGAAAGGTTGGTCTTGTGCAGGGCGCCAAAAAGTGCTCAGCTCGCCCTTGTCTTCAAAGTAGGCCGCCACCAATTCGGTGTGGCGCTTCTTATAAAAACGACGGATCGGTTTCAGGTCGAAAGAGGCGTTACTTTTCCCTGCCCGGTGCGGCATGTTTTCTGCAAAGTCCGTGAGAGTGTTTAAAAAAACCTCGACGTCCTGGATGTCGCCCATCGCGCTTTGATAATCATGCATGCGTTTGAAATAGTTATCTGGCTGGTCGATCAGGGTCGGGATGACGATCTCTGCCATGTATCGGAATTTTTTGAAGGCTATCCGCACGCGGTGGATGGTGGCAGCCTGCGCTCCATCCATTTGGGCGTAATCTTGCACGGCTCTTGAATAGGCATTATCCACTGTTTGGAGCAGGGCAGCCTGGAAGTCCGGCTTGCCTGAATCTTCCTTTAGCGCCGAGCGGATCTTTTCGATGCGTTTGCTCCACTCGGATGGCTTGGAAGCTTGCACTTGTTTAAGCGCAGTGTGCAGCAGTCGTTTTTCGCATTTCTGCAAATGCTCCTGGAAAAGTTGCAGCGCAGGCAGGCGCTCGATCGTTTCGGAGATCTCAACCAGCATCACCTGCACGTCCCTTAATTCATCAAGGTCATCCAACTGGTCTTTTAGAAAACGGCGCGTTTTTTGCACGCGTGGATGCGGGTTAATGGCGCGCACAATGTCCAGCACGGCCATGAAGCGGCGGGCGGCAACTCGCAAGTCATGGACGGCTTCCTCCGAGAATTCCTGCCGGCAGGTCTTGGATTGCACCCGGTAATCGTCCCAACGTTGGACGAGAGCAATTGCGAGGGCGTTTTCAACTTCGGCCATCATTTATTATCCATGATTTCAAGTCGCACGCCAAATATTTCTTCGAAGAGTGCACGGCGTTTATCCAAAGCCCACTTCTCGAGCATCAGGTCGCCCTTGCCTTGCAGGCTCAATTCCCAGCATTTTTTCTTTTCCGTCAGGACGGTATTCGTAACATGGCTTGTGTGGCTCACATCCATGCCGTCCGCCAGCCTCAGCAGGGAAGATAATTTGTTCACCGTAATGCGTTCTTTCTGCGAAAGAGCCTTGTAATTCGGATCATCTGGCGCTGGGATCGATTTGCGATGGTATCGTACCAGGTTTGCAACCATTTCCTGTTGTTGCTCGTTCAAACCGATCAAGCGGTTTGATTTCAGAATGTAGTAGCCGTGTTTATCGTGGTCGATGGTGTTGATGAAATGGCCGATGTCGTGCAGCAGCGCGCCGATTTCCAACAGCAGCCGGTCTTCATCGCCGAGGGTATGCAGCGTGCGAGTCTGGTCGAATAACTGTTTGGCTAATTTGGCGGTCAGGGTAGCGTGTTCGGCATCGAATTGATATTTCTTCCCCAAACGCATCGCCGATTCCCATACCTGCTCACGGCGCGTCGTATGCGTCTTGCCTTGTTTAAGCCCATCCGCCATCTCGAGCAGCAGCCCGTCTTTCAAGCCAACATGCGGAATGGTCACCTGCCTCACACGCGCCTCGTGCGCTATGATCTGCAGCACGATCGCCCCCGGTAGAATGACGTCTGCACGGTCTGGCCGCAATTTGAATTTACGAATGCGATCTTTGATGCTCATCCCATTGAGCTCTTCGATCAGGTCCTGCAGCTCGCTCAAAGTGATGAGTTGGTCGTTCGGTTGTTTGAAAAATCTCTGGCGCAGTCTGCCCAGCTCTTCGACCGTTCCCCCGGTGCCGATGCAGATATTCACCCGCGCGTTTCCGATCTCGCGGTCGATGCGGCGGCGGGCCGCTTCGGCATATTCACGAACAAGCATGCTGAAGGGCATCTTGGAATCGGCCAGGATGGATCCTGACTCATTATCGCCGTCCAGTTTTTGCAGCAGGCGCACGGTGCCCATGTTGTAGCTTTCGGTCGAGATAATGTTCTCGTTTTCGGAGATCGTGACCTCCACGCTACCGCCGCCGATATCGATCAACACAGCCCGTTTGCCTTTCAGGTTGACCACATTGGCCACCGCCAGGTGGATCAGGCGCGCTTCCTCCGCGCCGCTGATGATCTCGACCTCGATCCCGCTCGTTCTTGAAATGCGGTCCAGCAGGATATCTCCGTTCGTTGCCTCACGCATGGCACTGGTCGCGATCGCACGCGTTTTCTCCACGCCCAGGTCCTGTGCCACGCGTTGGAAATGCAGGAAGGCATCGGTTGCCTGTTGGATCGTTTTCTCTCTCAGGCTTCCCGACGCGAAAACATCCTGTCCAAGGCGGACAGGCAGGCGGATATTCTCAATCGGCTCGACTTGCCAGGCGTCGTTAACATTGCCTACAATCATCCGAATCGCATTCGAGCCGGCATCGATTGCGGCGATTTTCTGCATGAAATCTATTGTACCTCTGCTGTAAACCTTTCCACCTCGTCTAACGAAAGCTCGCTGATTTCGCCTGTCGCGGTAAAGATCGTCCGTTCACATACATTGGTTGCGCGGTCTG
>Ga0265340_10002569_pt1 | contig 10308 bp, 10 predicted proteins | sample 4CB225metaG_FD_202082 | JGI IMG/M metagenome (GOLD analysis project Ga0265340, IMG submission 202082) | Rhizosphere microbial communities from Carex aquatilis grown in University of Washington, Seatle, WA, United States - 4-CB2-25 metaG | ecosystem: Host-associated > Plants > Roots >...
ATGAAGTCCAGGGAGACGTTCTGCCCCATCGGGCCGTTCATCGTCACGGCAGATGAGGTCGAGGACCCCCAGGACCTGGACGTTCGGTTGTGGACCAACGGGCAGCTGATGCAGGACTTCAACACCAGTGACATGGCCTACGACATCGCGCGTTGCGTCGAGTTCGTCTCTGCCATGCACACGCTCGAGCCGGGCGACCTCATCGCCACGGGCACCAACCACGGTGGACTGCACCCCTTCATGGACGGCGACCGGGTGGAACTGGAGGTCACGGGCCTGGGCCGGCTGGCGATCGACATCCGGGACGACCTCAAGCGCACGTGGAAGCGCGAGACTCGCCACGATCGCGAGGTATCCGGCGAGGCCGGAACGCCGCCGCAGCTCACCGGCAAGTACACGACGTCCGAGGCCTGAAATGCGTGTCCTCAGAGTCGAGGAAGCCGATACGGAGATCCACGTGAGCAGTGGTTTCCTGCCACACCGGGATGCCCGGGACAAGGGACCGAGCGACGTCATCCCGGCGAGCGCCTTCTGGCTGACGCGTGCCGTGAAAGGACAGGAACCGAAGCCCAGTTCGCTGGGCGCGCACCTCATGGTCGTGCTCTCCGGGAACGTTCGCGTTGCCCCCGGCGGTCAGGACGGTGGGGCCCTCGGTCCAGGGGATGTGCTGTGTGCCGATATCTCGTCCGAAGGCCTCCTGGACCTCGATTGGGACGGTCCGGCCTGGCTTTTCTATGTGCTCACGCCGGGTTGGCTGCCCGAGCAGGGCGACAACCAGGCCCGACCGGACAGCGAGCGGCGGGTCGGGCGGCCGCTCCTCACGTGGATCTACGACGACGACGGGTCCTCCCGGTCCGAGCCGTTCGCCTGGCCTGGCCCCCTGGCGCCGGTACCCGCCACCGAGCTGTGGCCGGGTTCGAGGGGCGCCTTCGTAACCCGTCGGGACTACGGCGATGACGCTTTCCACCCCGGGGTCTGGCACAACGGGCCTCGCCCCCAGCTCGGCTTCACCCTGAACGGGTCCGCCGAGAACGAGACGGGCGACGGAACCATCACCCGGCCGGTCGCGGGTGACATGGCGTACATCGACGACGTCACCGGGTCCGGGCACGTGACCAACGGGCGGGGCGACCGCTGGATGTTGTTCGTGACGGTCGCTCCGGAGTACCTGCGGTTCACCCCTGAGGCATGAGGCCCGGCGCTGGTCTGTGCGGACTCGAGCACGTCCGAGGAATCGATGATGTGACCTGCGGAGGCTGAAGTACTTCCGCCCAATGAAAGGTTGGCGCCATGGCTGCTGTTAGTGATCTGCCGATGACCACGGAATCGGCCGCGCGGCTGCGAGGCGAGCTGGTGTCGAAGGCCCGGGAGCTCCGGCCGCGTCTGCTCGAGGAGCAGGCGGCGACCGAGAAGCGGGGCACCTTCTCCCCGGAGATGCACGAGACGTTTCGGACTGAGGGGCTGTACGGAATCCAGCAACCTCGTCGGTACGGCGGGCACGAGCTCGACGTCCCGGCCTTCCTTGCCGTGATCCGTGAGATCGCCCGCGGTTGTCCGGGGAGCGCGTGGTGCTTCAGCCTCTCGGCCGGGCACCACATGCAAATGGCTGCGCTCTTCCCTGAAGCGGTCCAGGACGACGTCTACGGCAGCGTGACCGAGTTCCTGGCTCCTTGCCGGCCGATTCCGATGGGTGACGCAGAGCGGGTTGACGGCGGCTGGAAGGTGACCGGCCAGTGGGACTACTGCTCGGGAGCGCCCTACTCCACCCACGCGCTCCTCACGGTGCGAGTACACGGGGGCCTGGCTACCGAACCTCTCGGTCTGGTCGTCATTCCGCGCGCCCAGTGGACAATGCTCGACGACTGGCGCGGATCGGTTCTCGGCCTGTCCGGCAGCGGTTCGAACACCGTTCGGGTCCAGGACGCCGTGGTACCTGCTGCGTACCTGGTGCAGGGTTCGGTGATGGGGCTGGCCGGGGGAGCCGACTCGGTCGGGTACCAGTTGCACGGCAACCCGATGTATTGCGGTCAGACCGCCGGTTATGCCCAGCTGGAGATCGCGGCGATCCTGGTGGGAACCGCTCGTGCTGCCGTCGATGAGTACGAACGGCTGCTCCGGACGAAGAAGACCTCGGGGCCACACCCGCAACCCCGGTACACGGCCGGCGAGCACCAGCGGTCGTTCGCCTCGGCGATCACGCTGGCGGACGCTGCCGAGACGGTTCTCGACAGTGCGGCGGAGAGGTTCATGAACCTCTGTCGAGAGGCTGTTGCTCAGCCGCAGGGGTTCTCGCGCTCCGGCGCCGGTCGCACCGCCATGGCTGCCAATCAGGCGGTCGACTTGGCTTGGGGCGCAGTCGATCTCGTCTTCAAGATGTCGGGCAGCAGCGAGGGCGGCCGGAACGGCACCCGGATGCAGCGCTACTACCGTGACTTCTCCACCGCGCGGACCAACATGGCGCCAAAGCTCGATATGGAGGCGCAGACCTTCGCCGCGGCGTACTTCGCCGGCTAGTATTGCTTTGTTAGGTCGACGTGTCGCTTGGCGGCGCTCGATCCTCTCGACTGCGCTCGCGAAGGCTTCTTGACTCCATTGCGCGGATGCCGCGGACTGGCAAGCGTGACATGGCGACGGCGAAGGCCAGGCCACCGGCGTAGATGGCGCGGCGGGGCATCAGCGAGCTGGGTGCGGGACCGCTGAAGGCGATCATGCCGGCCACGTTGATGATGGTGCCCTCGCCACGGGCCTGCATGCTGCCCACGACGGCGCGGGTGAGCATCGTCGGGGCAACGACCTTGGTCGCCAGAACCTCGGCGACGGAGTCGATCCCGTCATTGGTGGAGAATGTCCGGACCTCGGTCGTGCGGCTGCCTCAGACGGTGCACAGCCACGGCCGGTTCGGCTTCGACCCCGGCCTGATCCCAATAGCTCGCGCTACTGGTGTCTGCGGTGTGAGCCGAGAGCCCGTTGATCAGCGTTCTTGTGTGCTCGGATTGCCAGTTCGCGGGCGGCGGGCTGCGAGTTCCTTCTCGACGCGCCGCAGGGTCGTGTTGATGAGATCGATCGTCTCGGGGTCGTCCATGATCCCCGCGAGGGTCTGACTCCAGGCCTCACGCAGCTGCTGCAGATTTTCGCGTGCCCTGGCGGTGGGATGTAGACGGACGCATCGGGAGTCGTCCGGGTCGATGTCGCGGCGCACGAGCCCTTTGCTTTCCAGGCCGCGCAGCACTCTGCTGAGGTTGCTGGAGGGAAGCAGTGTTGCCTCTGCGGCCGCCCGCGCGGAGGTGCCCGGATTCCGGTCGATGAAGCGCATGACGATGCTCTCGACCGGGGTGCACATGTCGGCCAACGAGGCATTCGCGAGGTGGAGCTGCCGACCGATCGCGAGGACGAGGTCCGCGAAGTCGAAGAGGCGGGAGACCTCGGCGTCATTCACGGATCGATGTTACCCTATCCAGTGATAGCTATCATCTGATAGTTTCTTGGTGACCGGTACCCACCCAGTCACGCCGAAGACCCTCAGACACGCGAGGAGACACGTTCGATGGAGATCAACAACGCCGTTGTGCTCGTGACCGGAGCATCGTCGGGCATCGGAGCGGCAACGGCACGAGCCGCGTCCCGGGCCGGCGCGCGAGTGGTGCTGATCGCGCGCCGAGAGGACCGGATCCGTCGCCTCGCCGACGAATTGCGCGAGGCTGTACCCATCCGTTGCGACGTCACCGATGCCGGCCAGGTCGCCGCAGCCGTACGCATGGCCACAGACACGTTCGGCCGGATCGACGTCCTGTGCAATATCGCCGGTCAGGGGATGTCGGCACCCGTGGACCAGACCGACGCTGATGATCTTCGCGCTCTCCTCGAACTGAACCTCATCGCGCCCCTGCTCACCATGCAAGCGGTGCTCCCGATCATGCGCGAGCAGGCGGCCGGCAGCATCGTCAACGTCAGCTCCGGAATCACCTTCTCGGCGCTTCCCGGCTCAGCGGCGTACAGCGCATCCAAAGCAGGACTCAACAAGCTCTCCGCCGTGGCGCGGGCCGAACTCGCCGACGAAGGCATCGCGGTCTCGACGATGTATCCCTTCATCACGGACACCGAGTTCACCGAATCCCTACGAGGCGACATCGAAGCCGCCACACAGCTGGAATCCAGCCACGCACCGAAGCCGCAGTCACCCGAGCAAGTCGCCGAGGCGATACTCGACCTGATCAAGACCGGCGCCGAGCAGGCCGACCTCGTCCCCGAACAATTCGGCGGCAGTTACAAGGGATAACCGTTCCGAAAGTCGGCGATGGAGCAGGCTCTCAGGGGGAGCCGGTTCCGTGGGAAGATCGTGCGTCCGGGCCTGTTGAAGAAACGAACCGCGCACGGGCGTTTACTACGTCGATACCCGGCACCGACCAACAAGGGCTTCGACTTCACCCGACGGCGCCTGGAAATGCGGCGTAAATCCTGATCAAGGAGCTCGGCTGTCGCTGCCGACCGGAACTAACAATTCATTGAAGGGAACAGCAATGACTTCTCAGCAAATTGACTCTCGAACGCGCACAGTGGTTCTTGGCGGTGGCGGTGTCGTCGGCGTCGCTTGGCAGACAGGTCTCCTCACCGGACTGCGCGGAGCCGGTGTCGAATTGACGGAAGCCTCGGCATTCTTGGGAACATCCGCAGGGGCCGTAGTTGGTGCGCTGCTGTCCAGCGGCCGCGACGTCAATGATGCTCTCGACGTCCTGGCCGCAATTAGAAAGAAGATCGATCCCGAAGTCTTGGCGGCGGCTCATGCGGGCTTCCTGGACAAGACGGTGCAAGCCAGCATCGCCGCCGACCCACAGAAGGCGGTACAAGCGATCGGCTTGGCAACACATGGGGCGACGACCACGCTCACCGAAGACGACTATCTCGGCCTGTTCGAGACGCTCGCCGGCGTCGACTGGCCTCCCGGCTTCCGGTGCACCGCGGCTGACACCGATACCGGCGATCTAGTCGTATTCGGCGAAGAATCCGGTGTGCCTCTGCTTCAAGCTGTCGCTGCTAGCTGCGTCGTGCCGATGCTCTTCCCCATCGTCACCATCAATGGCGTTCGGTATATGGACGGCGGTATCCTTAGTCATCTGAACGCTACTGCGGCGCCTCCGGCCGACATTGTCATGGTCATATCCTGTCTTCCCCTCCCCGTAGCGTCCGAGGGTGGCGAACCCGAGCGCGGGTTGGCGGCTTCGATCGTCAAGGCCGCTGCTGAAGTGGCGCAGTTGCGCGAAACCACTCAACTGGTAGTCGTGGAGGCCGATTTCAGCGAACTCGGCGGTCCGGTGAATTATCTGGATGCAGAGACCGCGCGCCAGGCCATTCAAGTCGGCAGGCGGCAGGCAGAACGTGAAGCGGCCTCGATCCAAGCCGTCTGGGGCTTCTAAAGGTCTCTGGCCGCGATCTGTCACAATCTTTCCGTTTCGCAATATTGTTGGCGTGTGCCACGGCCCGGGTAGGGATGATTCTCGGCATGACGCCACCTGTCCGTGGCCATGAAAGTCCGAACAGATCGGGGTCGTCATGCACCCCATCGCCGACGTGGCCACGATAGATTCTGATATCCAATTACTGCTCCAGCGGAAAGGAATATTTCGATGAAAGCCGTAGCTGTCACCGCTAATGGCGAGGCGCCCGCTCTGATCGACGCGCCCCTCCCGCCGATGCCGGGTCCCGGCGAAGTGCAGGTGGCTGTCACGGCTGCCGGGCTCAACCCAATCGATTGGAAAATAGCCGACGGCCTACTCGGACCTGCCCGTGCGTTCCCGCTGATCCTAGGAAGGGACGTAGCGGGCACGGTGACGGCCGTCGGGGAAGGCGTGCAGCTCGAACCGGGTGATCGCGTCTGCGGATGGGCAACGGGCTCGTACGCTGAGCGCGTGGTGACCACCGCCGATCTCCTCGGCAAGGTGCCGGACGCCGTCGACCTGGCCGCTGCCGCCGCTGTCCCCACGCCCGGAGTGGCGGCCTGTCAACTGCACACGAAGGCCTGCGATGCCCGGGTCAAACGGGTACTCATCGTCGGGGCAACGGGCAGTGTAGGCATATTTGTCACCCAATTGATGTCCGGCTCCGGCATCGAAGTGATCGCCACCGCCCGGCCCGCCAAAGCAGAGTTGATGAAGAGGCTGGGGGCCGCCGAAATCATCGACTACACCGCCGACCCGGTCGTCGAACAGGTACTTTCCGTTCATTCCTCGGGTGTGGATCTACTGATCGATATGGTCAGCGGCCCAGCCGATTTTGCCGAGATGACGCAGGCGGTCCGCCGCGGGGGAACCGCCGTGTCGATCATCGGTGCGGCCGACCGGAAAGAACTCACCGAGCTAAAGGTTGTCTGCGATAACTTCATGATGTCCCCCGATCCCCGCGTATTGGAGTCACTGCTCCGCCAGATCGAGCAGAACACCCTGAGTATCGTAGCGAGGACTGAAGTTCCTCTAGAAAACGCGGCCGGTGCCCTCGCCGCCAGCCGGGAAGGTCGCAGCACCGGCAAGACAGTCCTCACAATCTGACCACCGCAGCCGGCTACGCTGGTGCAGCGGAAACGATTTCGGGGTGAATAAGGCTGTGGGTGCTGCCTGAACTGGGACCACGGGTATTGTGGAAATCTGTCCGTTCGCCACCGTTGCGGGTCTCGCTGTGGCCCGGCGCGGATCCATGGGCCATCACCGGTGAAGAGGCGGTAGAGGGCATCGAATCGGGTGACGCCCCAGCGGGCGGCGGTGGACAGGTAGGACGGGACGACGGCGAAATCGGCCAGCCCTTGCAGGGTGCGCCAAGCGCCGCCGGACCTGACTCCTGACCAACGGCGTTCTAGAGTTGCGCTCTGGGTCCTGACCTGGGGTTTTGTGGCGCCATCATCAGGATTTGGTCACTAGCAAAGGTTGCCTCGGCCGGTGAACGCTTCGGCGCCCCCTCGTGAGGTTTGCTCGACACTGCGCAGGATCAGCTGTGGAAGTTCACGGTTGCTGGCAGTCCAGGATGCAATTCATGGAGCCAGGTGGTCACCGCAGCCACATCGCCGTCGTCGAACGAGGGAACGTCCGACACGAGGCGCCGTCCGTTGACGTCCGCCAGCGCAGCGAAAGAGGCGTCGGCGGTGAGTTGTTGCTGTGACCATCCGGCCAGGGCGACGTCCATCGTCTCAACCACGTCGGTTGCGGCGAGGCTCATGGACAACGTCACGGCGTTGCTGACTGCTTTGAGCACCCCGTTACCGGCGTACGGCGGAAAATTTGAGGCCGCGTCTCCGAGCACGCATAAACGCCCATTGACGTAGCGATCTACGCGCTGGGAGAAAATGGCCTGGACGGAGGTTTCGACGGTGCTGCGAAGGACCTTCACGTAGCGCGCGGGCAGTCGCTCTTCCAACTCGCCGAGGAAGCGGGCGTGGACGTCGGGGCGAACCATTCCCCTCGGTGTCGACCCGGCATGCGTCGTGCCGGCGACATCGGTAAGGAGGCCGGGCAGTTCCTCTGGCAAAACCGGCCGGTAGCAGCCCCACATCGTTTGGCGCTCCTTACCGTGATCCCTCGGAACCTGGTAAAAGACGGCGTGCCCGTCAGCGTAGAGCACCCTCGTCACGGTCCCGGCGATATCGACGTCGCTGAGAGTGTCGGTGTCCACGAGTCCACGCCAGAACACATAACCGCTGTAACTCGGTTGCGGTGCAGAACTCACCAGCGGCCGGCCGATCGAGCGGTACCCGTCGGCGAAGACCACCAAGTCGTACGGACCGGCGGTGCCGCCGTCAGCGAAACGGAGGCTGGGTCGGCTCGCTGCTACGTCGTCGACGCCGATGACGTGGTGTCCAGCACGGTAACGATCGGTCGGCACCCGATCGCGTAGGGTCTGGAACAGATCCGTCCACTCAAAAGCGGCCAGCGGCAGGGCAACCTCGCCGAGCGGCCGCACACTACCGTCGACGCCGCGTGTCTTGTACTGGATGGCGTCAGCGGGGCAGCGTGGAAGGTCGCCGCCGATCAAACCTGCCGTCTCCAGCTGGCTGAGGACCGTGGCCGGCGTGACGATGGCAGAGCCCTGGTCCCTCCGATCCGTCGTCGTCCGCTCGAATACGGTGACGTCGTGGCCACGATTCTGTAATGCCGCCGCCACCGCGCACCCACTGATCGAGCCGCCGACCACAGCGACGTGCAAGATGTCCGCCTGGCGGGGTTGGCGTCGTGCGGGTGGCAGGTCGGTGGTCATGTCAGGTTCTCCGTTCTGTTGGGCTGGACGTCTGTTGGGCTGGACGCGACGGCGTCCAGCGAGGATCTTCGGCGGAGGTCCAGGTAATCCGTACGATATATGCAGCCGGCTCGTCGAGGCAGCGGCTCAACCGGTCGGCGGGTCAGTGCTCTTGGCGCGGGTTAGCCCGCGTGGTGCCCAGGAGTCGCTCGGCATTCAGGTGAGCTAACTTGGTCTTGTCCTGTGCGTTGATCGGGGCGGTCTCCACGAATTCCCTTGCGCTGATGGTGCTCGTGTATCCGACCGAGCCGTAGGGGTCGTCGGCGCCGTACATAACGCGGTCCGGTACGAGCACGTCGAGCGCCTGGGTGAGCATGCGGTGGCTGTAGATGCCGCCGGCGGTGACGTTGAGGTTCGTCGGGTGGACAGGACCATGTTGGTGAAGTCGTCGAAGCCGCTGAAGTAGGCGTCGCGGACTGGCTGGGGTGGCAACGCCGGGTGAATGCAGAGCGGTACCTGGAGTTGGGCGGCGACCTCGAACACGGGCCGGAATGTGTCGTGGTAGAGGATAGGCCTCGCCGGTCCGCGGGAACAGCATCGCACCCACGAGCTGGAGCTGGGTGACGCAGCGTTCCAGTTCGGTCGCCGCGGCTTTCGGGTCGGGAGTGGGCAGGGTGGCGAACGCGGCGAAGCGGTCGGGTCGGCGCCGACCTCACGTAGCCGCCGATCAGTATCCTTCCGGCTGCTCAGCAGGGTGACCGTGTCGTCCCCGCCGAACCTCAGTAAGGCGTCGCGCAGTTCGACCGTCCAGGCGTGTTCCTCAACGCCGATCAATCGCTGCACTGTCGGGACTGGGGTGGACATGTTTGGCCCTCGTGTGACCTGGCCCGGTGGGTCGGCAGTTCGATGGGCGTCCTGCGCGAAGCCCAGGTCGCCGATGTCGGCTGGTGCTCAGGTGAAGTAGTGGCCCTGCGTGCCGACGGCTCGCAGCGCGATGTCGATGGAGGCCTGGAGGTCTTCACAGCGCGCGCCGGCCGCGGCATGGACGGCGGGGCCCTCGCTGAGGGCCATCACGAACCGGGCCAGCGCCTGGGCATCCATACCCTCCGGAAGGTCTCCCTCCGCCGCCGCACGAGACAGCCGTTCTTCGAGAGCGGACTCGGTGGCGGCCCGGCCGGCGGCCAGCACCGCGGAGATGCCGGCTGACCATTCGGGGAAGGGCAGCGGAGGCCCTCGGTCTCGGTTTGGGCTTACTGAGCCGATTCGGCGTGATGATGCCGTCGGCGGTCGAGTTCCCGGCCGAAGTGGTACGGGTGGCTCCAAGCACGTGCTCAGGCTGGCGCAGGGTTATCACGCACCGAAAGGGGCCAGCTCGGGTTGCACCCTCCCGCGCCGTAGCGGGTCCTCGTAACCCCTTGAGGAAAAACGATTTCGTCGCGATGCCGACGTCACCAGGCCGACGCGACGCCACCGGTCGTCACCGGCCGAGCGCCAGTGATCGGCCGCCCCCCAAAACGGGAGAATCAGATCGTCACAGTGGCGGTGCCGACGAAGAACCCGAGCATGACAACAGACACGCAGACCCATCGGCATCTTGAACGACGGAACACCCCTCGTTCGGCGGCATCGTAAACGACGCCTGACACGCTCTCGACCTTCGAGGTCCAGCATGAGTTCTACGAGATCCCGGTGGCCCAGGGCACCCCGACCGGCTACAGGGCTGTGCCGCATCGAGCGCCGATCAGTGAGCGACCCGCAGCGGTGTCCCGGGACCACCGGGTGTCTTCCCGCTGGTGGTTCACCATCCGCCATGACGCCGCCGGGCTGTGCCCGCTGATCAGCCGACTGCTCAAGGCCGGAGTTGAGGATGTCGGCATCGAATGCCCTGACGGTCCCGTTGTCGAGGCGCTCCTGCAGACCGAGCTGACGGTGTTGGTGATCCCTCCGAGCCGGGTGAAGAACCTGCGCTCGAGGTACGGGACGGCCGGGAACAAGGACGACCGGTTCGACGCCTACGTCCTGGGCGACGTCGTGCGCACCGGCCGGCGTCGGCTGCGGCCCCTGGTCCGTGACAGTGCCCAAATCCAATCCCTC
>Ga0265340_10002572_pt1 | contig 10306 bp, 9 predicted proteins | sample 4CB225metaG_FD_202082 | JGI IMG/M metagenome (GOLD analysis project Ga0265340, IMG submission 202082) | Rhizosphere microbial communities from Carex aquatilis grown in University of Washington, Seatle, WA, United States - 4-CB2-25 metaG | ecosystem: Host-associated > Plants > Roots > Rhizosphere...
TTGATGAGAAACTCGATCCGGCCAACGCCACTGGGGCCGAACGCCGTCTCCTGCGTGAGCAGCGGTGGACGCCCCGGCCCGTGCCCGTGCCCCCGACAGAATCCGCATTCGACACCGGCGAACCACCCTTCTGACAGGCAGCCAATGCCGCAACACCTCGCCCGTCACTATGGGGTCGTCTCCGAACCCAGGCCAACCCGGCCAGCATTTCTATGGTCACCGGTCCAGCTCGGTGCGTGCCTGAGCCACCCACCGCAGAACGCCGCGGGCATGGCTGGCCTCGGCGGTCGCGGCGGCCTCGTCCAGCAGTCGGACCGCATCCTGCCGTCGCCCGGCCAGAGAAGCCAGAGCGATCAAGTTGGCGGCCACCCCGGGCAGAAAACCGATGTCGTGACGCAGGGCGGTCGACTGCTCCATGAGCCGGAGAGCTTCCGCTGTCTGGTTCGACGCCAGTGCGCAGAAACGCTAGATGACGGAGCGCATACGAGAGGGTGAGCTGGTCTCCGATGGACCGGGCCAGCTCAGCCGCCTGATGCAATGGACCTTCCGCTGCCACGTTGTCACCGCGGATGACCTGCTGGAAGGTCCCGATCCAGAACAATGCTTCGGCCTCGCCGGCCGCCTCACCAAGCTGGTGGAACAGGTTCGCGACTCGTTCGAACAGATCCAGTTCCTGGGCATCCTCGACGTGATGCTCGAGGAAGCGAGCATGCATGATGCGACCCCGCGCCAGGCACAGTGCCGGCAGCGCGAGACTTCAGCCCAAATGCCCGATGCAGTGTCATTCGCGGTCACACTCAGGCGGTGCCCGATCGGGCAGGATGCTTCACATGGCTATCTGGTCCCGCTTTCGACTCCCCCGGCCGCTGCGCCGGTCCCGACCCTGGACCTGGCGCCATGGCTGGCCGGTAGGCACCCCGCCGACCGTGCCCGGCCCCAGACCGTCCTTCCACTGCTCGACCTGCCGGCAGCCGGTCGGTGACCGGGACAAGACATGCCCGCACTGCGGAGCTCCGATCCCTAGCTGACCCGTCGAGCGCACCAGGGTCCCCAGGGACACCAGGGACACCGCCACGACCTGGCGTCAACGCTAAAGCCGCAGGGCCGGCCGACCGATTTCAAGATCCAGGGCCAGCAGCGTGCGGATTGGAGCTTGGATGTTCAAGCGTCTGCGTGGTCGGGCAAAGAATTCATCAGCGATTCCCCGGAACCTTGTGCTCAGCCGGCTCAGCGCAAATGTGATGCTGGTCGATAAAGACCTCGTCATTACCTATGTGAACCCAGCCGTGGAGCAGTTACTGATCGGGATCGAGGCCGATCTACGGCGTGATCTGCCGCATTTCGACGCCCGGAACCTGGTCGGCAACAGTATGGACCTATTTCACCAGAACCCACTGCACCAGCGGCGGTTGCTGACCAATCTTCACGGCCGGCATCAGGCCAGGATTATGGTTGGCGGGCGGGTGCTCAGCTTCACCGCAACCTCCATGGACGACGAGTCCGGCCAGCGCCTGGGGTACTCGATCGAGTGGCATGACATCACCGCCGCGTCACAGACGGCGCAGGTACAGCGGAATGTCGCTGCCGCGCTGGAAGCCGCTCACCGTAACGACCTCACCGTTCGGGTGCCGACCGAAGCGGTGAGCGAGAACGATATCGGGGTCTGTCTGGCCACGAATGCTCTGATCGGGACGCTGGCGAACCTCAGTTCCGAATTGACCCGGATGGCCGCCGAGCACGAAGCCGGCGATACCGACGTGGTCATCGATGTGCAGAAGTTCACCGGAAGCTTCCGGGAGGTAGCCCGGGGAATCAACGAGATGGTTGGCAGCCACATCCGGGCGAGCCAGCAGGTGATGGGCGTTTTCGGGGCCTTCGGTGAGGGCGATTTCGACGCCACCCTGGAGCAGTTACCGGGCCGGAAAGCCTTCATCAACATCACCGTCGAACAGGTCCGGGCCAACCTCAAGGGCCTGATCTCGGCGATGAACACCATGTCCGCCGAACATGAGAAGGGCAACCTCGACGTCCGCATCGACTCGGACCGCTTCCGGGGCGGGTTCCGGACCATGGCCAACGGGGTGAACGACATGGTCGGCGGCCATATCGAGATGAACAAGGCCGCGATGGCGGTGGTCCAGGCCTTCGGCGAAGGCAATTTCGACGCCCCGCTGGCTCGGCTACCCGGTCAGAAAGCGTTCATCAACGACACGATCGAGCAGGTACGGGACAACCTCAAGGCTCTGATCAGCGACACCGGCATGCTGGCCGACGCCGCGGTCGAGGGGCGCCTGGACCAGCGCGCCGATGCCAGCCGTCATCAAGGCGGTTTCCGCCGCATCGTGGAGGGCATCAACACCACCCTGGATTCGGTTATCGGCCCTCTCACCGAGGTCGGCCGAGTCCTGAACGGAATGGAGCAGGGCGATCTGACCCGATCGATCAGCACCCCGTATCAGGGTCAGCTAGAAGAGTTGCGCCTGGCCGCGAACAACACTGCCGCCAAGTTGTCCGCAACGGTTCGCGAGGTGATCGGTGCGGCTGATCAGCTCCACGGCGCCTCCACCCAGATCAGCGGCGCCTCCCAAGCCATTTCCCGGAGCGCCGCCGAGCAGGCCGGCAGCGTCGAGGAAACCTCGGCCAGTGTCGAGCAAATGGCGGCCAGCATCCACCAGAACAGCGATAATGCCCAGGTCACCGATGGTTTCGCCAGCAAGGTCGTGGTCGAGGCGGCCGAGGGTGGACAGGCCGTCCAGGCGACCGTCGAGGCGATGAAAGCGATCGTCGCGAAGATCACCATCATCGACGACATCGCCTTCCAGACCAACATGCTCGCCCTCAACGCCACCATCGAAGCCGCCCGCGCCGGCAAACACGGTCAAGGCTTCGCCGTCGTGGCCACCGAGGTCGGCAAACTCTCTGAACGCTCCCAGATCGCCGCCCAGGAAATCGGCCTGCTCGCCACCGGCAGCGTGGCCACCGCCGAACTCGCCGGCATCCTGCTGGCCGAGATCGTTCCCAGCATAGGCAAAACCTCCGACCTGGTTCAGGAAATCACGGCGGCCTCCGCCGAGCAGGCCTGCGGCGCGGCCCAGATCGCCAAAGCCATGAATCAGATGAGCAAAGTCACCCAGCAGAACACTGACGCCAGCGAGCAAATGGCAGCTACCGCCGAACACATGTCCGCTCAGACCAGTCAGTTGCAGGAGCTGATGCGTTTCTTCACCGTCCACCGCCGACGCCCGGAGGATCAGGAGCCGAAAGAACCGGGCATCAGCACCGGATCGATCCAACAGCCGTTCCCGCAGCGCCGCCGGCCGTTCCCACAACAGCGCGGCCACGCCGGCCAGCGGCAAAAACCGCCGACCAATCCGTCCGACTCCGACGACGACACCTTCAAGCGGTTCGAGTAAACCGACCGCCGAATCAGCTCAGGACAGAGCGCCCTGCTTCGGGTGATCTCCTCCGGGTGATCTCCTCCGGGTCATCTCCTCCGGAACACTGCTTCAGACGGTCCGCAGCGCCTCGGTCGGGGACAGCCTCGCGGCCCGGACAGCAGGCAGGAGACCGGCCAGGGCACCGATCAGCATCGCCGAGCCGATCCCCCCGGCCCAGGCCTGCACGGGAATGACAACTTCCCAGTTCTTGGCGTGGGCGTAGACCACCGTCGCCAGCACCCCGGCCAGCACCCCGACCGCACCCCCGAGGAGCGCGAGAACCACTGCCTCGGAAAGGAACTGCACTCGGATCTGGCTTCCGGTGGCACCGAGCGCCCGCCGTAGACCGATCTCCGACCTACGCTCCAGAACCGATATGATCATGATGTTGGCCACCCCGACCGCCCCGACGATCAGGGCGACCGCCCCGAGTCCGAGAAACAAGCTGTTGAAGGCCCCCCGGGCCGCGGCCCGGGCAGTGAGCGCATCGGACGGCTGGCTGACGTCCACCTCGTTGGACGCCTCCGGGTTGGCGGTCTGGGCCAGCACCGACTGCACCGCGTTCACCCGATCCGTGGCCGCGCGCACATACACGGTGGTCGGCGGCCCGATCGTCTCCTGACCCTGAACGATGCTCGAGTAATTCAGATATCGCTCGGCGGCCGGGTACCCGACCAGCGCGCTGGTGTCGATCGACGACGAAAGCTGAGCCGGATTCAGAATCCCGACCACGTAGAACCACTGATTTCCCAGCCAGACGCGCTGCCCGGCGAACACCCGATCAATACCCATCCGGCGGGCCGCGGTCGCGCCGAGCACGGTGACGGGTTCATTGACGGTGGCGGAATTCAGCCACCTTCCCTGAGCCATGCTGGTCGCCACCACCGGCAGCAGATTCAGGCTGGTCGCCTGGACCTGCAGGGCATTCGTGGTGACGGACGGGATCATCGGACTGCGGTAGACCTTCGCATCGCTCACGGCACCGACCTGGGCCACCTGCTCCACCCCGGGAATCCGGGAGATCCGGGCCGGCGCCACCAGCGGCAGTTCCGCCGTTGTCCCGCTGAACGACTGCCCGTTGGTGGCGGTCAGCAGGTTCGTGCCCAGCCGGTCGATCTCAGCCAGGAGCCCGGCCTGTGAGGACGAGGACAGGCCCAGCACCGCAACGATCGCGGCCACCCCGATCGCGATCCCCAGCGCCGACAGCCCGGCCCGAAGGGGCCGGGAGCGAATTCCGACGCTCGCCACCCGGGCCTGGTCCCCCAGCCGGAGCCGGGTCGGTTCGGGCACTACCGCAGGTCCGGACAGCACCGCAGGTCCGGACAGCACCGCAGGTCCGGACAGCACTGCGGAGCCGGACAGCACCTCGGGGCCGGGCGCTCCGGGGCCCCTCACGACGGTCATGCTCGTTCCTCCTGTCGGCTGTCCGAGATGATCTGGCCGTCCAGCACCTGCACCTGCCGAGGCAGCCGATCGGCCAGGCCGCCGTCGTGCGTGATCACGACGATGGTCGCCCCTTCGGCATTGAGCTCCCGCAGCAGTTTGATGATCGAGGCGCTGCTGGCGCTGTCGAGATTGCCGGTCGGCTCATCGGCCAGCACGATCGCCGGACGACCGACCAGGGCTCTGGCGATCGCGACCCGCTGCCGTTCGCCGCCGGACATCTTGGTCGGGCGGAACGACGCCCGGTGGGCGAGGCCGACCCGGGCCAGGGCCTCGGCGGCTCGTTCCCGGCGCTCCCGGACCGCGACGCCGGCGTAAAGCAGCCCGTCAGCGACGTTCTCCAGCGCCGTCGAATGCTCGGCCAGAAAGAACTGCTGAAAGACGAATCCGATGCTGTGAGCGCGCACGGCCGCCAGTCGGTGGTCGTTCAGTCCGGCGACGTCGATGCCGTTGATCCGGACCATCCCGGCGGTGGGCCGATCCAGAGTGCCCATCACCTGCAGCAGGGTGGTCTTGCCGGAGCCGGACGGGCCGACGATCGCCACCAGTTCGCCTCGCCGCACGGTGAAAGTCACCCCCCGCAACGCCGCGACCGGTGGCTGCTCGCCGTAGGTCTTGGTGACCGCCCGCAGTTCCAGAACCGGCGCCGGCAACGGCCGGGCGCCAACGTTCACGGCGTCGTTCACGACCTCATCGCCCTCGGTCCTGATCCGGGCTGAACTGGTGCTCACTCGACTGGTGCTCACTGAACTGGTGAGCGCTGGACTGGTGGTCATATCGTCGGCACCACCAGCCGGTCTCCGGCGGCCAGATCGCCGGTTACCTGGACCAACCCGTCCGCGTCATCGAACAACCCCAGGGTTACCGGGACCAGTTCGTGCTCGCCGGCGGCCGTAACCCGCTCGACCGCGTACCCGCCCCCGCTCTGCCCGATCAGCGCGGTCACCGGCACAATCAGCGCATGCTTCACCCCGGCCGTGGTGATCTGCACCTGGACCGGTGCCTGATCGAGACGACCGGCGTCCTTCGGATGACTGAGCGTGATGTAGATCGGGACCGTCGCGGACGAGGAGGACGATCCCGAGCCCGAGTCGGACCCGGAGTCGCCGGAGGAAGAACTCGCGACGGTGCCGATCCGGCTGACCCTCCCGGTGGTGGTCTGGTTGTTCGGCAAAGTGATCTGGGCGGTGTCACCGACCTTGACGTCGGACTGCTGGGAGGCGCTGAGGTCGACGGTCACCTGGCGATCTCTCGCCGTGGCGGTCATCGGCTCGCTGCCCGGCCCGGCCTGAGTACCGAGTTTGCCGGTCAGCTTGGAGATCCGCAGCGGGCCGGGCAGGAACACCACGTCGCCGAGTTTCAGCGACCCGGTCTCGTCGAGACCGTACTTGCCCTGCAGCTTCTTGACGGCATCGCTGGTCTCCCAGTTGTAGTCCTTCGACGAGGTGTCGAGCTGGGAACTCGTCGCGTAACCGAGGTCGACCAGGTTCCGGTTCAGTTGTTTCACGTCCGTGCCGCTGTCGCCCTTCCGGATCGCCCGGTAGACCGGGCTCTTGCCGCACAGCAACAGCACCGGGTCACCGTTCACCCGGTAGAGGGGGTGACCGCACCTGACCTGGCTGCCCTCGGAGGGTAGCCAGGTGTAGATGCCGGACGCCTGGTTGATCACCGAGTACGGGCTCCCGTCGGCCTGGGTGGCGTAGGAGAGGGTGCCGCTCTGGTTGATCTGCGAGGACAGCGTTCCCTGCCGGACATCGACCAGGCTGGTGCTGTTGTTCACCGGTGCCGGCGGGGTACCCCCGTGGTCGAACGGATCGACGACGTAGGTCACCACCCCGGCGGCCGCCACCACCAGAACGGCCCCACCGAAGAGTGAGCGGCGACGACGCTTCCGGCGCGAGGTACCGGCCCCGGCCGGAGAAGGCGCCAGCTCCGGCTCAGCTTCAGGCTCAGTGGCCAACTCGGGCTCGGTCGCCAACTCGGGCTCGGTCGCCAACTCAGGCTCAGTCGCCAACTCAGGCTCAGTGGCCAACTCAGGCTCGGTCGCCAACTCAGGCTCAGTGGCCAGCTCAGGCTCGGTGGCCAATTCTGGTTCTGGTTCTGGTTGCGAGGCGTCCAAATTCGTCTCGGTAATTCGAGTGCTCATATCGTCGCCGCCTGATTCTCACTGCGAACCGGGCGCGACACCGCCGGGCAGCAGTTTGCGACAGGTCTCCTGGGCGGCCTTGAACGTCGAGGAATTGGGATCCAGACCTTTACCGGGCTGGAGAAGAATCCGGCCGTCACTGGTCGGATCGGGAAAGTTCGGAACCCCGTTCTTCCGCATGCAGGTGACGTACTTGAGCTGGGCCTCCTGCTCAGCGCTGCCCGGGCCGCTCTTGCCGAGACCAGCCGGGTCCAGGGACTTGCACGCCGTTTGCGCGGCCTGGAACTGAGGACTGCTCGGATCCAGATCGCTGCCCTTGCGTACCTGCAACTGAAGCCGGCCGTTGACCGGATCGGGGAAGCTCGGCACTCCGTTGGACCGCATGCACTGTGAGTACTTCACCAACGGATCCGAGGTGTCCTTGCTGACGTTACCGCCGCTGCCGGCCGGACCACTCGCGGTTCCGCTCGAGGAACCTCCGCCGCAACCGGCCACGCCCAGGCCCGCGGCCAGCACCACCGCGATGAACGCCCTCACCCGCCGGGATTTCCGAGGCCGGTCGACCGGGCGGCCGCCGGTCCGCACCCGTGTTGTCACTGCCGTGTCCATCTTCAGATCCCCTCCGGACGAAATCACATGAACCGGTGCCAAATGAACCGGTGTCATCACTCGATTTCTACTCGGCAACCGGTCACACCACGGTCCGAAGATCTGTGACCGGGCTGTGACCGCTGATCCGGCGAGGTACGGTTTGTGACTGCCGCGTGACCGGGGATCGGGCAGCGTTGGGTTTGGTCAGTGATGTTGATCAGTCCAGTCGGGTTGATCAGTCCAGTCGGGTTGATCAGTCCAGTCGGGGAGGTCGGACGATGAGAGTGCTCGTGGTCGAGGACCAGACCGAGCTCGCCGATTCGGTGGGCCGGGTGCTGCGCCGCGAGGGCATGGCGGTCGACGTCGTCTATGACGGCCCCGCCGCCCTCGAGCGGACGTCACTGGTCACCTACGACGTCGTCGTCCTGGACCGGGACATCCCCGGAGTGCACGGGGACGAGGTCTGCCGATCACTCAGGGCTCAGGCCCTGCCGACCCGGGTCCTGATGCTGACCGCGGCCGGCACCGTCGCCGACCGGGTCGACGGCTTCGACCTCGGCGCCGACGACTACCTGCCGAAACCGTTCGCCTATGCCGAGCTGATCGCCCGGATCCGCGCCGTCGGCCGCCGCTCGCAACCCTCCCTGCCCCCGATCCTGTCCCACGACGACCTGCGCCTGGACCCGGCCAAACGGATCGCTACCCGCGGCGGCGGACGCCTGGCCCTGACCCCGAAGGAATTCGCCGCGCTGGAATACCTGCTCGCGGCCCAGGGCCGGGTGATCTCCGCCGAGGAACTGCTCGAACGGGTCTGGGACGAGGCGACGGACCCGTTCACCACGACAGTGAAGGCGACGATCAACCGGCTCCGGGCGAAACTCGGCCCGCCCGCGCTGATCGAGACCATTCCCCATGCCGGCTACCGAATCTGAGGTACCCGAGGTGTGGAGAATTCATCGACCGGACCTGACCCGGTTCGGCAGTGGTCTCAAACCCAGCCGGGTCCGGATGCGACTCACCCTGCTCTACGGCACCTTGTTCGCCGTCTCGGGTGCAGTCCTGCTGGCGATCACCTATCTGCTGGTCAGCCATTCCCCGCGCATTCTGGTGGTGCAGCACCACGCTACCCCCGGGGGGACCCCGCTACCGGGGCGGCAACTGGGCAGCCAGCCTCCCGGGCAACTGCCCGACCTCGCTACGGCCCTGCACCAGGAGGGAGTCCGCCAGCACGTCGCGCTGCTGCACCATCTGCTGGTCCAGTCCGGAATCGCACTGGCGATCATGATGCTGATCTCGATCGCCCTCGGCTGGCTGGTCGCCGGGCGGATTCTGCGCCCGCTGCGCACGATGACCGCCACCATCCACCAGATCTCCGCGCGAAACCTGCACGAGCGACTGGCCGCTCAGGGACCGCAGGACGAGATCAAGGACCTCTCCGACACCGTGGACGGTCTGCTCGAGCGGCTGGAGAAATCGCTTCTGGCCCAGAAGCGGGTCGTTGCCAATGCCGCTCACGAGCTTCGCACTCCCCTCACCCTGGAACACGCCCTACTGGAGGAGACGCTGCTCGACCGCGGCGCGAACCTCGACTCGTTCCGGATGACCTTCGAGCGGTTGCTGGCCCTCTGTCGGCAGCAGGGCGACCTGCTGGAGTCGCTGCTGACCCTGGCCGACACCGAGCGCGGGCTGGACGGGATGCAACTGGAGCGGCTGGATCTGGCCGCGGCCACCGATCACGCGCTGGCCGATGCCGCCGCCCAGCTCGAGCGCCGCGGGCTCACGGTCGCCACCACGCTGAGCGCGGCGCCGACGATCGGTCAGCCGGCCCTGATCGATCGCCTCGTGGGCAACCTGCTCGACAACGCCATCGGCTACAACGTCCCCGGCGGCCAGATCGAGGTGGCGACCAGGAGCCACGCCGGGCAGGCCGTGGTCCTGGTCGCCAACACCGGGCCGAACGTCCCGGCCGAGCAGGTCAACCGATTGTTCGAGCCGTTTCACCGAATGGATCGCAGCGGCCGGCAAGAGGGGCACCACGGTCTCGGCCTCTCAATCGTGCGGGCCATCGCCACCGCCCATGGCGCGGTGATCGGGGCCCAGGCCCGGGAAGGCGGCGGCCTTGTGGTCGAGGTCTCCTTCCCGACTTCGGACATCGATGCAGACGACTTCGGAAATCGACAGCCACGAATCAACCACCAGGTCAGGTGAAATACGCCGATCAGTGGGTCAGATCCCTCCCGCTGTGGCTGGATCCTCAGGGTTGGTTCAGCCATCGGCCACCGCGCCACCGATAGGTGACGTCGTCTTGGGCGTCCTGGGCGAAGCCGGTGGCAACGACGAACCGGGCGGCCAGATCGGGCCCCGACGACCGGCCAAAACCTGCCCACCGGCCGGAAGCAGCCTGCGAGCCGGAAGCAGTTCCGGACCGGGCCCGGTTCAGGTGATCCGCGATCGCCGCCGCGAGCCGGGCCGGAACTGGCTCCACCACCTGCACGGCTCCCAGCGGCCGGTCCTCGGCCAGCCGGGGATCGACCACCAGAACGGGAACGTCCAAGGAAATCGCCTCGGACACGCACAGGCACTGCGTTTCGGAAAGCGACGGCGTCACGAAAACGGTTGCCCGGCGATAGATCTCGCCGAGCTCGTCGCGCCGGTGCGAGCCAAGGCTGACGATCCGATCGTGGTGGGC
>Ga0265340_10002573_pt1 | contig 10306 bp, 7 predicted proteins | sample 4CB225metaG_FD_202082 | JGI IMG/M metagenome (GOLD analysis project Ga0265340, IMG submission 202082) | Rhizosphere microbial communities from Carex aquatilis grown in University of Washington, Seatle, WA, United States - 4-CB2-25 metaG | ecosystem: Host-associated > Plants > Roots > Rhizosphere...
CATCCGGCATCCGTTGCCCGCGCCGTTCTTCGTCGTCGCGACCCAGAACCCGAGCGACCAGTACGGAACTTTTCCTTTGCCAGAAGGACAACTCGACCGTTTCGCGGTCGCGCTGAGTCTTGGACCCAACGACGTGGCAACCGAACGCCGGGTGATGCGGGAGCAGTTGTTGCGGGCGACGGTCGATGAACTCCAGCCGGTGCTGGAGGCCGATGAGCTGCGGTGGATGCAGGTTGAAGTGCGCCGTACGCATATCGCCGATCCGGTGCTCGATTTTGCACTCGCGGTGCTCGACGCGACCCGATCGCATGAGAGCGTGCGGGTTGGCGCGAGCTCGCGCGCCGGACTTTCGCTGATGCGCTGTGCCCAAGCCCATGCGTTGCTGTGCGGCCGCGACTACGTGGTGCCCGACGACGTCAAGATCTTGGCGCCGAGCGTGTTGGGGCACCGGCTCGTGCTGGCCGACGGCATCGGTGGCGAGCAGGGTTCGCAGTCCGGCATGGGCGTTGGAGTGGGTGCGCAGGTTGTCACCGACATTCTCGCCGCGGTGCCGATTCCGTTGCGGCCTGTTCCGTTGCGCGGGTGACCTCGCGTCGTGAGCCCAACTCGTCCCGCGCGGATCGCGGTGTCGCGTAGCGGATGGCTGCTCCTCGCTGGCGCCGCGGCGCTGTTCGCCGTTGCCGCGCTGACCGAATCGGTCTGGCCACAGCTCCTCGGCTGCGTCGTACTCGGTCTTCTGGCGACGTCGTTGCTCGCCGTCGCGCGTCCGCTACGCGTCGAGGTCACGACCCAGATTCCGGACCGCGTGGTGGTCGGCAAGCCATTCGAAACGGCGATCACACTGCACAACCGGAGCGCACGTGCGGCGCGAGCACTCGTCGTCCGGCAGTCGTGGCCCACGAGCCGCGCACTGGTTGCTGCGCACGCCATCTTCGTCGATCAAATCGACGCCCACTGCGATCTCGTCATTGCGGCGACGCGGACGCCTGCGGCGCGTGGGGTGCTCTCCTCTGACGAGCTTCGGATCGAGGCGACGGCGCCATTCGGATTGTTCTCTCGCACGAGGGTTGACGTAGTCGACCGCGAACTCTTGGTGCTTCCGGCGCTCGCCACGTGGGAGTCGATCCCGGCGGGCGCTGGCCTTGACGGCGCCGCGAGGCGGCCACCGGGAATGGACGCCGGCGGTGTCCGGGAATGGCGTTCCGGTGATCAGGTGCGCAACGTCGCGTGGCGCTCGACCGCTCGGACCGGGCGATTGACGGTGGCCGAGCGCGACCACGTCGCACCTGGATCACTCGTGTTGTTGATCGCGGGACGCACCGGGGACCCAGCCCTGGAGGACGCGATCTCGAAGGCCGCGACGATCGGCAGTGCGGCACTGGCGCGCGGGGCGGCTGTACTAGTAGCGGGCGACGGCGGCCCATGCGTGCGCGCTCGGACGCAGGTAGCACTTCTCGAGTTGCTCGCGCGTGCAGATGTTCGCGAGCCGCTCGACGACGCAGCGCTGCGCCGTGCAATGCGTTTCGCGGCGGACGGCGGGAGGGTGCTGGTCGCGGCGGGCCGCGCGGTGTCGGGTGCGTTCACCCCCGCAGTCGACCGCGCAGCGGCCCTCGCCGGAGTCACGGTCATCGACCTCGCTCCCGCCGTGGGTGGGTCCGCAGCAGCGCGAGCGCACGCATGAACAGTCCTTCGGGCCGCGCCGGACGCGTTCGCGCCAATGACCGCGTCGCGGTCCTGCGCCGGCTCGATCTCGCGGCTCGGAGCGCCCTGCTTGCAGCGGGTCTGCTTGCGCAGTGGGCGATGTGGATCGACGCGCCCGCGTGGGTGTATCCGGGCGCTGCGGTCGCGTTGGTCGCGCTGAGCGCGGAGTCTGCGCGACGGCCGTTCGTTGCTCCGGTTGGCGCGCGTTTCGGTGCGGGCTCTGGTCGGCGGCGACGCAATGCCTACCGGATCGTCGCGTGTGTCGCGCTCGCCGAAATATGCGTTGGCGTCGTCGGTTCACTGCCGTTCTCGGGTGGCGTACCGATGGCGGTACCGATCGGCGTGTTGTTGCTCACTGTGCAGGGCGCGCAGGTGCAGACCATCGAGTCCCGCCGTGACGCGGGCGTTGGCTTGTTTGTGGTCGCCGCGATGATCGTGGACGCCGGGTTGTTCGCCCACAACGCGAGCCCCGCGTTGGCCATGCTGCCAGCAGCCGTCATGTTGCTGGTCGCCGCCGCTGTGTTGCAACGAGGCTCGGTGCTCGCGCGTACGCGGACCGCAATCGGGCTGCCAACAGTCCCTGTGGTGCGCGCGCTGTTCGTGCCCGCGGCGACGGCAATTCTCATTGGCGGTATCGCGTTCGTCGCCATGCCTAACTCGCTGCAACTGAGCACGCGCACCACCATCGGTCAGGTCGCACTGGCTGCCTCGGGAACCGATGCGGCGGCTGCGGGAACCGATGCGGCTACTGGCGCAGCGGCTCTCGATCCGGGTGCCGCGCGCTTGGACTTGCGGGTGCGTGGCTCGCTTTCGGATCAGCCGGTATTCGCCGTCGCCGCCGACTCGCCGGCGTACTGGCAAGGCACCGTGTTCGACACCTTCGACGGCAGCAGTTGGACGGCGACCGGTGCGGTTACGCAGCCCGTGACGGGTGCGCAGCCGGTGCGCACCGACACCGTGCGGGTGCTCTCGCCTCGTGGGCTCGACGTCGTGGTGGCTCCGGGCGCGCCGACGGAGTACAGCGGACCCGGCGAGATGGTCCCCTCAGCCGATGGCGCCGCGCTCTTGGCCGGGGTCGGTGCGGACCCGCCTTGGACGTACGAGGTTTCGTCGGCGACTCCGGCCGCGGACTCGACGACGCTGCGCGCGGCGACCGGTCGCGATCCAGTCGACCCGAAGTGGACGGCGGTCGAGCCCGGCCTGTCCGCGCGGGTGCGCTACCTCGCCGCGCAACTGACGGCCTCTGCGGCCACGCGATATGACGCCGTAAACGCAGTGGACGACTACGTGCAAACGCACGAGGTCTACGACCTGACGTCGCCAGTACCCGCGCGGGGGCAAGACGCCGTCGACAACTTCCTCTTCGTGTCGCATCGCGGATTCTGCGAGCAGTTCGCGTCCGCCGCCGTCGTCCTGCTGCGCAGCGCGGGCATCCCCGCGCGTTTGGTCACCGGCTACAGCCAGGGTGACCTCAGCAGCCAGCCCGGAGAGCGCGTCATGCGCGGGACGGACGCGCACGCGTGGGTGCAGGTGTGGTACCCGGGCGTCGGCTGGGTCAGTAGCGATCCGACAGCGACCGCCCTCCTCCCGGTCGCCGCGGTGCAGTCGGCCCCCGCTCGAACGGACAGGCACCCACTGCCGTTGGCTGCCGCCGTCCGGGTCATGCCTGGTGGCCAAGCTGGCTGGCTGGTCGCGCTCCTCGGGCTCATCGCGATTGCACTCTTCCTCGGTGTGGTCCGGCGTCACGTGACCCGCGTGTCGCGCCCAGTCGTCAGGGACGAGCCGCGACCCAGTGACGGGCCTGTCCTGCAGGCGTATCTGCGCCTCGACACGGCATTGGGTGGGCAGGCCCGCGAGCCAGCACAGACGTTGCGCGCCGTGGCGCGGCACCTCGACGCGGCGGGTTGCTCGCACGGGGAAGTGGCCGCGGCGTTGGATTGTCTCGAGCGGGAGTGCTACGCGATCGTGCCGCCTGCACCCGCGGAGGTCGCCGCTGCGGTCGACATCTTCGGTCGCCTGCACGCGGCATTGAACGGACTTCCCGTGCCCTGAGTTGGGCATCGTGAGCGCAGCGTCCGGTTTGACCTGCCGCGCGATCGCGATTGCCCTCATTCGGTCGGACAGATTTGGTCCCGGTCGGTCAAGGAATCACAAAGTCGCGCCGAACACGAACTCCAACGTCCCACCGGACCCTTGGAGCTCACCCGTGTCGCACTCTGCATCCGTCGACGTATCCGTCGATGTATCCGTCGATCGCAAGCGCCATTGGATCCGCATCGTTGCCCCGGCCGCCGGTTTGCTGGCCGCCGGTCTGCTCGTGTGGCAAGGCAGCTACGCCGCCTTCTCCGCGACCACGGTTGACACCGGCAACGCCTGGGCGGCTGGCTCGTTGGTCCTCACGAACAACGGCGGCACCGCGACCTACTCCGCCGCGACCACTGCCACGTTCGGCGGCACGAACCTCAAGCCAGGTGCGACCGGGACGACGTGTCTGACCGTCAAGAGCACCGGCACCGCGGCCGGCACGTTGGCGATGTATCGCAGCGCGCTCGCGGACTCGGCGCCGTCGTTGGGCGCGCAGATCCAGCTCACCGTCACCGAAGGTGTGCCGGCGACCGACGTGCAGGCGAACTGCACCGGCTTCCCGACCACCGGTGTGACGACGGTGGCGACCAACCAGCCGCTGTCGACGTTCCCGAGCAGCTTTGCCACGGCCACCGGCCCGACCGCAGTTGCCGCAGGCACGGTGCTCGAGGCGTACAAGGTGGTCTGGACATTCGTGACTACGGGCACCAACCCCGGAGACACCGCTTTGATGGGCAAGACCGTCACCGCGGGCTTCACGTGGGAAGTCCAGTAGAACGTTAGTTGTCCGGAAAGGGCCCCTCACTGCTCGTGCGGGGCCCTTTCCTTTGCCCGAATTCGTCAGGTATTGCACTCACTCTGAGCCTGTGCCCGTAACCCGAATAGCCCAGTCGCGAGCGGGTCGTTGGGCCACCTGACAACTGGCATCAACCGACCGGACAGATCGTGACCTTAGTCATCAAGTCATCGCACTTTTGCACCGAACAACTCGCCAAGTCCACCACTATCTGGGAGCGATACATGTCCAAGCAGTCTGACCGCCGGCGCCGCGTCGTCCGTGCAACCGCCCCGGCCGCCGGCCTCTTGGCCGCCGGTCTCCTCGTGTGGCAGGGCAGCTACGCCGCCTTCTCCGCCACCACGGTCGACACCAACAACGCGTGGTCGTCCGGCTCGCTGGCGCTGACCAACAACGGTGGCGGCGCGACCTACTCCGCTTCAACGAGTGCGACGTTCGGCGGCACCAACCTCAAGCCCGGTGCGACCGGCACTACCTGCCTCACCGTGAAGAGCGTCGGCACCGCTGCCGGGAACCTGGCGATGTACGAGAGCTCGCTTGCCGACTCCAGCCCGTCATTGGGTGCGCAGATCCAGCTCACCATTACCGCGGGTGTGCCCGCGACTGACGTGCAGTCGAACTGCACCGGCTTCCCGACCACCGGTCTGACGACCATCGCGACCAACCAGCCGCTGTCGACGTTCGCGAGCACCTACGCCACCGGCGTTCCGGTCGCCGTCGCGACGGGCACCGTCCTCGAGGCCTACAAGGTCGTGTGGACCTTCGCAAGCACCGGCACCAACCCTGGCGACTCCGCCCTCATGGGCAAGACCGTCACCTCCGGCTTCACGTGGGAACTCCAGTAGGAGCGACTGATCACTATTTCGTCGAACTAGACCGCCGGCTCCCGGGCCCCCGCAAGGGGCCCGGGAGCCCACGGCTGTTCGTGCCGAGTATCTGAAGGGACGTGGGGTGGCTACCGAGGTTGCGGTCGAGGTACCTGCGCAAGCAGGGCCGCAACCGCGTCCGGTCAGCAACGTGACGTTGTTCGGTGGGTTCGTCGGCCGGACCTGGTTGTGGTTTCTCGGCGGCTGCCTGGTCGTCACGTTGTTGCCGCTGCTCTTCGGCTGGCGGCCGTACGTTGTCGAGTCGTCGTCGATGGCGCCACGAATCAAGGTCGGCGATGTCATTCTCGCCGCGCCGGAACACAATCCGCAGAAGTTGCTCGGGCGGGTCACGGTGTTCCACGACCCTGACCCGGGTCGGGTCGGGGACATCAAGTCGCATCGCGTAGTCGCGATCAACTCTGACGAAACGCTCACCACCAAGGGCGACGCCAACCAATCCGTCGACAGCGTTCACGTGAAGGTCTCGGCGGTGGTCGGTCTCGGCCGATTGCTTGTCCGCTACGTAGGCTTGCCGCTCATCTGGGTGCAAAGAGGCGAGTGGCTGAAGTTCGCGCTACTCATCGCCTCGATTTGGTTCGCTGCGCTGCTCGTCATGCGCGATCGCGACGTAGTCGAAGCACCGCCCGAGCGCGATGGATCAGATGCGGACGCCGGCGGCTCTGGTCCGGTCGTGCCATCCGATGAATCAACCTCGCCCACGGCAGCGCAGCCGCGCTCCGCTGCTGGTCGGTTCCTTCCCAAGCCAAGAGTCGATCCAGATACCAGCTCCAGTGCGTCCGCCGTCGCGCGCCGTCGCCATTTCCGCCTGCTCCGACCGAGACGCGTCGCCGCGTCCTCCGCGTTCGGACGTTTCGCAACCAGACTCGCGAGGCGGACGTGTTACGCCACCGTTGTGTCTCTCGCGCTGATGGTGCCAACTGCCAAAGCCGCGTTTTCGGCGACCACGTTCAACACGGCCGACGCCTGGACTGTGCCTACCTACAACTACACGACAGAGACGAACAATCTTGGGCCGTACCTGTACTGGAAGCTCGACGACACCACGGGAACGACAGCCGCAGACACCTCGGGCAACGGCCGCACTGGCACGTACAACTCGACGTGGACGAAGAGTCAGGTCGGCGCGCTCACCGATCAGTCGCCGAACCTTGCGGCGAAGGCGACCAACGCTGCTGCTCCTGCCACGAATACCTCATGCATTTACACCACGAGCACTACGGGCATAGCAACGCCGGGCCCGATGACCTACAGCGAAGCGATCTGGTTCAAAACCACGTCGACCACTGGCGGCAAGCTCATCGGGCTGGAGAACAACCGCACTGGCGTATCAGATAGCTCTGGGAACAATGGCGGCCAGTACGACCGGATGATGTACATGGACACGAACGGCGAGGTCTGGTTCGGGGTCTGGACGGGCGCGGCGACCGCGATCCACTCCGCTGCCGGTCTCAACGACGGCACCTGGCACATGGCGGCCGCGACGATGAGCACCACCGCAGGCATGTCGCTCTACATCGACGGGAAACTGGTCGCGACCAACGCAAACACGACGTCCGAGACCGAGACCAAGGCGAGCTACTGGCGGGTCGGTTGCGGCAACCTGGCCGGCTGGGGCGCCGCCTGGAGCGGTGCGAACGCACCCGGGAACGCCGCGGCTGACGACTTGAACTACCCGTTCAATGGATCACTCGACGAAGCCACCGTGTGGCTCAGCACGCTCACGTCGACCCAGGTCGCCTTCCTTTACTGGATCCATTGACCGGCCCGGGATCGCTACCCGGTCATCCTTCATGACTGCCGCCAGTCGGCCGATGAGACAACGAACGCCCCGGAGCGCCCCGATGATCCCGGAGGACCTATGACGAGCGGCCCCTTGTTGGCTGCCCTGCCCGACGGGACCTCGCGCGCGCTCGCAGCCGCGGTAGCCGCCCGGCTGATCGGGAACGTCGAGCACGTCGTGCACGGACGCCGCCCGGCTGTGGAGTTGGTCGCGGCTGGCCTTCTTGCTGGGGGACACGTCCTGGTACAGGACGTGCCGGGGAATGGCAAGACGACTCTGGCGCGAGCCTTCGCTCGCTCTGTCGGTGGCAGCTTTCGGCGGATCCAGGGCACTGCCGACCTCTTGCCCGGCGACATCACCGGTTCGGCGATCTGGGAGCCGGATCAGCACGGCTTCGTGTTCGTGCCGGGCCCAGTCTTTGCCAACGTGCTGCTCGTCGACGAACTGAACCGCGCGACACCCCGCGCGCAGTCGGCGTTGCTCGAGGCCCTCGACGAGGGCGCGGTGACCGTTGACGGCGTCCGCCATGCATTGCCTGAACCGTTCTTCGTCGTCGCGACCCAAAATCCGACTGACCAGTACGGCACCTACCCATTGCCCGAAGGGCAGCTCGACCGGTTCTCGGTCGCTCTCACTTTGGGCGAGAACGACCTTGCCACCGAGCGCCAAGTTGTCCGTGAGCAGTTGTTGCGGCCGACGGTCGATGACTTGGAGCCCGTCGTGTCGCCGCACGACCTACGGTGGGTGCAAAACGAAGTGCGCCGAACGCACGTTGCCGACGGCGTCCTCGACTTTGCTTTGAATGTTGTACGCGCGACTCGACGTCATCCGGCAGTGCGCATCGGCGCAAGCTCAAGGGCCGCACTGTCGCTGGTGCGGTGCGCGCAGGCGCGGACGCTGATCTACGACCGTGAGTACGTCGTGCCAGACGACGTGAAGGTCCTCGCGCCGTACGTGCTCGGGCATCGACTCGTGCTTGCGCGCGGCGTCGTCGCGCAAGGGTCACGTGCCGCGGGCTTCGACGCACTCGGCGCCGGGAGCGCAGTGGTTGCCGAGGTGCTGGCTTCGGTGCCGGTCCCGGTCCGTGGCTGACTCTGTCGTTCCAGCCCCCAGTCGGCGGGTGCGGATCACCTCCAACGGGTGGGCTGCCGTCGCCGGCGCGGGTCTGATGTTCGGGATGGCCGTTCAGACCCAGAGCATCTGGATGCAGGTCGTCGGCAGCGCACTGCTCGGCCTGCTCGGGATCTCGTTGCTTTCGGTTGTGCGCCGAAGCGTTGGTGTGACGGTCAGTATGCGGGCACCGACTGACGTGATCGTCGGCGTGCCGTTCGACATCGAAATAGCCGTGCGCAATACCGCTCGACAATCGACGTCGCCGTTGCGTATCAGGTACGACGTGAACATCGAGCCGCCGCCCGTCGCGCCTGCGGTTGTGTACGTCGATCCCGTCGCGGCGGGCGACAAGGTTGTGCTGTCGTTGAATCGGGTTCCGCTTCGACGCGGAGCTGCGCAATCGAGTCGCCTCATAGTCGACGTGATCGGGCCGTTCGGCTTCTTCACGTCTTCGTACCGGGTCGACGGCACGCCTGGGCTGTATGCGGCTCCGCGTGCCGCCCGGCCGATCGATATCGCGCGGGCCTTGAGCACGGATAACGGTGGTTCCGGTCCGATGGGGGCAGGACTGGAGGTGCGCGGAGTTCGTGAGTGGCAGCCAGGGGACGCGGTGCGCCACGTGCACTGGCGCTCGACGGCGCGCACCGGCCGCCTCGCGGTACTCGAACACGGCGAACCCACTGTCGACATGTTTGGCGTGCTGATCGCCGGGACGAGGGCTGACCCGCGCTTCGAAGCCGAGCTGGCCCTCGCGGCATCGACCACGTGGCGGGGCCTCGACGATGACGTCATGGTGTTCGTCTCGTGCGCCGATGATGCGATCCCGAACGGTACGTACCTGATGAGCGTGGCCGCAGACCCTGACCTGCTGCGACTGACGCCGAGGGGGTTTCACAAGATATTCGCCAGCCTGCAGGCGGTGGTTCCCGACCGTGTCATCGTCGACGGATTGTTCGACCGAGTGGGAGTTGGTGGCGTCGTCTTACTCGCGACCGGCGACGGACTCCCTGACGCGTTCTTGTCCTACGTCGAGTCGGCGGCGAGCGTTGCGGGCGTCCGCCTCGTTCGGGTCGCCGACTATCTGGACACCGTGCTTCACCAGGAAATCATGCTTCACCAGGACACCGTGCCTCACCAGGAAACCGTGCGATGAGCCGACGATCGCTGTCTCCTGTCGCCGTCAATGCCCGAGCCACCCGCCTTGCCTTGCTCGTCGGCGGCGCTGCCGCACAGTTCGCGATCATGCCGTTGTTCAGCGGCGGCGCTGCGGCTCTTGGGCTCAGCGCGTATGTCCTCGTTGTGCTTTCGACCTTGTGGCTGCCATTGCCAAAGGTGGCACCGGGCGGCCGCTCGGGTCGCCTCCGATTGACGATGGCCCCTCGGCAGGCGACCGCGCTCGTCCTCATGATGGTCGGCGCGGTGCTCGTGCTGGCACGGGTGAATACCTTCGATCCGAGTTCGAAAGCCGCGGCGCTGGCGACGCTGCTCATCGTCGTCCAGGTTGCGCATGGTCTTGCTCTCCAGACCCGTCGGGAAGCCGCGCTTGGCTGCGCCATCATCGTGGTGATGCTCTCGGTCGGTGCGGCCTTTGCCGGCGATGTGACCTTGCTGATACCCGTCATGGTGGCGTTGCCGGCGGTGGCGGTCACCGCGTCGTTGCTGCATCGCGGTGCTCTCATGGACGCAGCCGATGTGACATCGGCCGGCGGTGTTGGCTCGATCGTGCGGGCCTGCATTACACCTGTCGTGCTCGCGACGGTTCTTGGCCTCGCCGTCTTCCTGGTGCTGCCCGACACCGGGCACCTGCGCACGCACGCGCGTTTCGCCAGTAGTGCGAGCACCCCGGATTCCGGTTCCGACTCCTCAAATGGCGGATCGAGTAGCCGTGCTGGCAGCGACCCTGGAGCAGGTGCAGTCGACCTGACGCTTCGAGGGTCATTGAGC